>Ga0070707_100006562_pt1 | contig 10795 bp, 11 predicted proteins | sample KBSK5502metaG_FD_65468 | JGI IMG/M metagenome (GOLD analysis project Ga0070707, IMG submission 65468) | Corn, switchgrass and miscanthus rhizosphere microbial communities from Kellogg Biological Station, Michigan, USA - KBS K5-50-2 metaG | ecosystem: Host-associated > Plants > Roots >... | reverse complement strand
CCAGATGAGTTATCGACTACAGGTATTGTCTTATTGTCGGGAGAATAGATCTTCATAAAGTCTGCCATAGTCAATCTTATGGGTCGAATGTATTCAATGTGGATCCTTGAGCCTGCTCCATCAGTATGAATCACATGTAAGCATTCTTTTCCATTAACCGTGCTATTTCCAACTCCAGCGGGCAGAAAATTCTGTTTACCGTTAACGAAAACTTGTACTACTGGATACAGATTAAACTGATCCGCGTTCTGTGATTTAAGACATATTTTCGTCGGTATAGGCGGTGGGGCAAAATGCGGTATTACAACTAATGCTACGAGCAATGAGGCACCCATAGCAATAGGAGGTATCAGGACTTCTTTTTTTCCTAGTCTTTTCGGAGGCTTTTCTTCTTTAACTTTGCGTTTGGGCATTACAAATATACCGCATTCTAATCAAATTATGTGCGGTATTATTAATATTCTCTCCTCAACGTGAGATTTCAGCTTCATATAGAAGAACTTTTTATGATTGACGGCCTACGGATGGATGAAAGATGCAAATAGTTCAGATATCAGATATCCATATTGGAAGCCTGTTCAATCAAAATGTTTTTGACGTGTTAGTGGAGGAGGTCAACAACTTGAAACCTGAAGCTATTGTTATTACTGGCGATCTTACCGATGATGGGTTGCTCTTCCAGTTTGAACGTGCTCAATTTGAAATTAATAAGCTCGAGTGTCCTAACAAAATCGTTCTGGCAGGAAACCATGACTATCGGCATACTGGCTACCTTGTTTTTAAGAAATTCTTCCCATCAAAGCAAGCTTATGAACTCGAAGACGAGGTACTAATCATGACACTTGGTACTGCTCGGCCGGACAGAGACGAGGGAGAAGTAGGATATAGGCAAAATAAGTGGATGATTGAGACCTTAGCTAGATATGAGAACAAAACGAAGATTATTGCAATGCACCACCATCTAATAGGTATTCCAGACACGGGGACCGATAAAATTATCATTCTGGATGCAGGCGACACCTTGAGGGCGTGTCTTCAATCAAAAGTAGATTTGGTGCTTTGCGGTCATAAACATAGACCTTGGGTGTGGAAGCTGGGTTCGTTGGAGATTGCTTATGCTGGAACAGCCAGTTCAACGCGGTTTAGAGGATTTTTCGAGAATGCATATAATATTGTAGATGTCAGGAACGGAAAATTACAAATCTACATAAAGATAGTGGGAGGCAAACGCATGCCTCTCCTAAATCTCGTAAATAAATATAGGCCATTTTTGGAACCTGAGGGGTCATGACTGGCACAAATACTGTCACAAATACAGACAAACTGAAGCTATCTCATCCTCGAGTCAGATACTATTTATGTCTCGGTACCTCGCAAAAAATAACTAGCGAGATCGTTGCTGTCTATTCATATTGATGGTGCAAGTCGAGGTAACCCCGGGTATTCGGGGATCGGCATTGTAATCACTAGAGACAACAACAAAATTGCCGAGTATAAAGAATTCATAGGGATGAAGACTAACAACCAGGCAGAATACATTGCATTGAAAAAAGCGCTGGAAATTGCCTCGTCCATTGACGATGAAATCACAGTTTGGTCTGACAGCGAATTGGTTATAAATCAGAGAACTAACCATTACAAAATAAGAAATAAGCAACTAAAGGTGCTATTCAGGGAAATCACAAATTTGGAGAAGTATTTCAGAACGGTAATTTACAGGCATATTCCCAGGGAAATTAATAGATATGCTGACTCATTGGCTAATCAAGCAATAGACGAACGAATTAAATATAAAAATCGCAGTATCTAAGTCGACGGCAGCGGTGAGGACTCAGAGTTGATCCGATTTTGTTTCACAAAATATGAGGAGAAGGCATTTGACCGAGCTGCCATTACTTCATCGTACTATTGTCATGTAACATGAAATCATGGCCTGTTTAATCACTTCTAGATGTTAATTTTATGTTGCCGCTTTGCCATAGAGCGGAGGCAAAAATGGATACGTAACATCACTACCGAATCGAAATACCTCGGTAGAGTGGCTTGCCATCCGATTCGCATCGATATCGGCGGTTATGATGTTGCATGCGGCATTTTAGTTAAGAAGAATATGAAATCGAAAACTAGGTATAATACGTTCAATACTTATCACCGTCGATTAAATTTTCTTTGTGATGGTTATAACATCTTCGTCGACGAGCAGATGATCCATTCCTACTTTCTGCCCACCAAATTTAGCGCTCTTACCCCATATCTGTGCGTATCTAAAGTCCCTAAGCATACTACGATGTATCTTACTGCAAACATCTCCAACATTAGATCCGTTTTGGATAATCATAGGCTCCTTAAAGTCAGTTTCTTTCCCCTTTTGGCGCATGTAAATTCTAATGAAATCTAATGATTTGTATATTTCTTCTTTTACAGCTTCGATATTCACGTTTGCATCCGCTGAGATCGGAATAAAACTACTTCCAATTTTTGATTGCACTTCACTAACAAAACCCTGGTTTACCAAGTCTATTTTGTTCAATACGGCAAGCGAAGGAATGTAGGCTCGGTTACCGCTCAAGACATCAATTAATTGATCATCTGATAATCCTTGTTCTCTTATCACGACTCGGCAATTCCGAAGACCGTACGTTAGTAAAATCTCTTGGACTAGTTTTTCAGATATCTTGATTGGAACCAGAATGTTAACTGAAAGTCCGCCTGAAGACGCTTTTTCTATTTGAATATCTGGAGGTTTCTGATCGACTCTGATACCGATTCCGAACAGTTCCTTTTTTATAATTGTCAAGTGGTGTGGTTGGAATACATCAAGAACAATTAAGATCAGATCTGCGCTTCGCGCAATGGACAGTACTTTTTTGCCCAATCCTTTTCCGGCGGCTGCTCCTTCTATAATCCCGGGCATATCAAGAATCTGAATCCTTGATCCTCGATAATGCATCATCCCGGGAACAGCCGTCAGAGTTGTGAATTGATAAGAAGCAACCCTAGATCTAGCATTTGTCAACCGATTAAGAAGGGTAGACTTTCCAACGCTAGGCAAGCCGATAAGAATGACAGTGGCGTCTCCGCCCTTTCTGATGTCAAAACCTGAGGCTCCTCCCCCCGTTGATAGTGTTCTCTTCTGTGTGTTTTCCTCCATTTCTCGCCTGAGACGTGCCATCTTTGCTTTTAAAAGACCAACATGATGTTCTGTCGCTTTATTGATCTGTGTTTTGTGAATTTCATCTTCGATAGCTTTTATTTTCTCTGGTATGCCCACTGTGTAAAATTAGACAACAATTGGATTATTATCAGTTTAGCTTTGCAAAGGAATCGAACCACGTTTCTACTTGCTAGATATACGTGGGTGTGAGACTCTTCATGGAAATAATACTTTCAATCTCGATACGAATAATCTCTGGACGAAGGAGCAAGCGGTAAAAACTATATCTCGTTGACTTTATCGACATCCTAATATGATAAAGTGCGAGACCTGCGGCAGAATTAGATTTTACTCATTGAACTTTATTTTTTCAAAATCTGTTTGTAATGAATGCTACATGTGGACAAAAACCCCATATTACAAAAAGCTATATAGGTCAGAAGATAAGGAAAAACATGAGCACGGTGACGACAACAACAAAAGCGACAACGATAACAATAAACAAACGCCGACAGATTCAAGCTTTACCCAAAGTTGAATTATTTTTAGATAGTAAGCAGACTAGAAATTCATTCCTTACTGCTTTGGTTCATTTTACAAAATTTATTTCTGAATAATATCCGACATATGACATAGAGACTATACTGAAAGCTCTAATTTCTAATGAAATTGATCTCTATCAATTCGTAGACGCATTCATATCGTTTGAGTGAAAGCAGAATCTAGCCGTTAAGAGTAGAATCCAACGCCTGGCTGCGGTCAAGTCGTATCTAGCATACCACGATATCGATATTATTCCTTCAAAGTTTAAAGACAGAGTCACACCACCAAGACTATATCGAGAGGACGATGAAGTGCTATCACATGATGATATTCGAAAGCTTCTGTTAGCTTTCAAATATTCAAACATTCAAACCGCCGACTTAAACCCTATTTGATGTTGTTAGAATCTTCAGGTTGCCGTGCTGTTGAGGGACTTTCTATAGTGCTAAAAGATGTTGATTTCTCTAGTTCACCCGTGAAGATACACATAAGACGGCAGTACTCTAAAACTAAGGTAGCTAGAGATTCTTTCATTACAGATGAAGCAGCGGAATGCCTATCACAATGGATTGATTTCAAATATCGTGATAGAGGTAAATACAAACCAAATGGGGTACGCAATGGTGAAGATTTAGTATTTGCTGTAAAGTCAAATGTCCGAAATTCGAACCCACTATATCATGAAGTTAGAAAAGAATTCAATAAACTTTTGGAGGAAGCAGGACTCGCTGAAAGAAAGGATGGTATGAAGAGACGAAAGTCCTTAGGTGTTAGGGAGAATGTGAACTACAACTGACTGCACCATTACTGCTTGACGACTGACCAAAGGTTGGAGGTCCTGTCCTGGCTGAGGTGCTAGTACAACTAGACTTTGCGTCGCCAGCTATGTTCCCTGGAGGCCCACCTGAGCCCTTGGCGATAGCGACTGAACTAGAACAGCTTCCAGAAGACTGAAAACTAAACGAACCCGATTTGCCATGCCCACTTGGGCATGTCCACTTGGAAAAATATGCAGAATAGTTTCACTCTCTAAAGAGGAGTTGCGCTAAACTATATCCAGATTTTGACACTAGATAGCGAATGTTACATGGTCATGAAGGAAAGAGAAAGAAAGGCAAAAAGCGAAACGGAATGAAAATAAACAGCCTGATGTTAAATGCGTAGCTCGAACTCCACAAATTGATTGTTGTTAAGCTAGGTAGGTGATGCGGTTCCGCTCAAAGTGCTGGAGATCGGGGATGGACTGGTTTGGTTCGCGGACGGACTGGTTTGGTTCGCGGACGGACTGGTTTGGTTCGCGGACGGACTGCCTTTTGGCGTAGATGGAGGAGGTGGGGAAGGGGCTTTTACCAAAGCTTGTAACGAATTAGAAATTGCACTCGATGTCTGAAGACCAACTTTGCCCATCGACCTTTAATCCCTTACCTAGTTGATATTTCATTACCGCTGCGGTTGTAGCAGAACCGAATTTACCATCTATTCCTTGTGGACCTATGTTATAGCCTAATAGCGTCTTGCTGTAACTCTTTAACATTTGATGTTAATGAAGACCCGGCTACGAGCATTGGTGAATTTGGATTACATTCTTGCTGAGGGTTAGAAGGAAACGAGGCGGTAGAAGCTGGAAGGCAGGGATTATTGCTTGCCGGTGTGATTCCAGCGCTTGGCTGTTCTTTGTTCCCGGCAGTTACAGGAGGGATAGCAGCTGGTGATGGACATAGTGGAGGAGTTGGTGCCTTACATGCAGCCATGTTTAATACACACTCAACACCATTAAAAAGATTGAAATCTGGGTGCTTGTCCCCCACTGGTTTCCAGGGTCTGAGAATTGATTAATGTATTTTACATTAAATTACATTAAAATCCTCTTATAAAGTGATTTCTGAGCTTCCATAGTATAGCATATAGTTAGTGGAGGCTGCGGTATGCCTATTGACACGGAATGTTTGTACACAAATTCTATGTAAACTGCGATAAACTGCAATAAAAATATCTGTCGGGAGGTAATTAACGAACTAACTTTGGAGAATAACGCTACACAATTTGACTCTTATTTGCTCTATTGTTTTCTTTGTGGTCGTTGCAAGGACTGTTTGTACACAATTTCTACGTGACTGTGAACTAAACTGCACCAAAATTAGTGGTTGTTTCGTTTCTCGGTTGTGCGTAACTAAATAAGCTTTGGGCTCGTCGTCGTTGAGGAATTTTTCAATGAGGGCTAAAGCCGTATCTTAAACTAAAATTAAAAATGCATCCATTGCAGAATTTCGCCTTAATGATATGAGAGGACGGTCAGATTATATTTATGTGAGGAAAAAGAAAGAATGATCAGACGTTGTAAACGTGACACTTGCCAACATTTGGAATCTCATCATTAACCTCGTTGTGTGGAAGTATGTAAGAGGAATTGTCCGTATAACTGTAAGTCCAGTTGTCGTTGTACTATTCTTGCTTTACACCGCACTTTGTACAATATCTCGAGTTAAATTTTATTTTGGATCCGCATTCTATGCAGAATTTACCGTTCTTAGGGTTCGAGTTATCTGCACCTGACGGGGTCGATTTTGGCGACGTTGTTCTTTCTTCAGTAAAGTTATACATCGTTGTAACTGCCCCACTAGGTTTAAACGTCTCATTAATATCTGGCATTAATTCGCGGAAGGAGGCTTTGCTTTTACTTTCTTTCTCTTCAAGATAGAGCACCAGTCGTGGCATAGCCCCTTCTTTGCCTCCAGGGACATCGACTTGTTCCCCAAGCCACAGAGCAAATTTCTTCAGAGTCATCTCGGGTGTAGAAAAAGTAAGTGAATGAGTAGACATGTATTCTTCCGTTGCTACCCTAGCATTGAATAGTTTCATCAACCAATGATTGTCTTCTCGTGTTTTTAATTATTGCGAATTGCCACATTTATTGCAGAACTTTGCCCGGGCAGGAATAGTGGATCCGCAGACAATGCAATTCTTAGCCTTTGTGGACTTTGCCGGGTTGCTAAGTGTTGTCATTTGAGTAGTGTCGGCGACGACTCCAGCAGGTTTTCCAACGTCTACCAACCCAACTCCTTCCGTATCGCGGTCCGTCTTTGAAGGAACGGGAATGGGGCTCTTTTTAGAGAGATTTGTTTGGATTGATGATTTGACTTCTAATACCACTTGGATAGCAATAAAATTTAATGAAGTCATCCCAATTAGATAATCGGCCAACTTAGCTAGGAAATCTTTTTGATCCACGTTTCCCTTCTTATAAAGTTGACTTGCGTCGACGAATGCTTCGTACTGCTCCTGCATGTCGTCGGTGAGCTGCTTTAGTTTCTCTGCAACGACTCTCAGTCTGTCATCATTGGGGCCAACGGACATTGCTGGAACAGTTTTTGTATGAGGGACTAATAAAAGTTTGAACCTGAAGTGTCCTTGGAAGAATTCATGTAAAACTTGAATCCAGTCACATAACTCCCTAGCGTGACTTCTAAAAAGATAGATCTGAGCACACCAAATCGTTCTAGGCTGACGTCTTTCTTGTTGAACTTTTGCTTATCGAAATCGAATTCGTATACAATTTCTGTCGTTACGAGTTGTTAAAAATTAGAAGTCAAATAACATATTAATATCTATACGCTCAAGTTGACGACTGGTTGCTGGTGCTTCCCAATGGAGGGATGGTCTAGACTGGTTATGATACCTGCCTTACACGCAGGGGGCCGTGGGTTCGAATCCCATTCCCTCCACTCAACAACAAGGAAATATCAGGGTTCAAAAGGCTTAAATTTGAATAATTTTCGACAAATAATGAATGAGTGGGTCTGAGAGTCTTGGAAGCGTAAGTTATGAGTGTATGAGATGTGGGACACCCGTTACTGTTGAGGATTTATCCCGATTGCCTGAAATCAAGTGTATATGTGGCTTCCGTGTATTTCGTAAAGCCAGACAGCCAATTGTGAAACAATTGAAGGCCATTTAATGTGGCCTCGAGATATGTAGTATAATAATACTAAATCCACACATTTTCATAACGCATAATCTACAGCAGAATGAAAGCTTCTTATGTCATCTCCGTGAATGGAATACATGAAAATTCGCTGCCCCGATTGTAAGAATGCGGCAGAACTCTCTGATAATTTTACCTTTGTAAAGTGTTCTGAGTGTTCGTTTGAGATGAGTTACGGATCCTATGTGAAGTATGTGGCATATAAAGATGCACGATATCGCGATATCCTTGATGATTATAAGCCAAGAAATTGAATTTGGGTTTGCATTCTGGTAGTCTTTTCAATTCGACGAACCGTCATGTTACTCATCTTGCAGCAGCTGGTCAGCAGCTGGTCGGAGTCAATAGCCTCAAACATTTTATGATGGTTAACTGACCGGAACTAAGTGAACGTGAATTAAAGCATTTTGATTGAGTTATTCTTAAGTTGTCTGAATATATACAGAACCATCACAGATAACGGTTTCTTTGGATGATGTCAATATTTTTCCCTTTTTTTACCATTCGACATTTAGTTATTCGGCCGTCATCAATAGTAGGCTTGATTTCATTATGTACGCGTTACTTAGCTTTTCTTTTTAATAGCAGAGACAATGGACAATATGTCCCTGTCTTTTATTTGATAGTTATTCGGCAGCCTTAAACCATCGCGTATATCAATCGCATAAAGTAACCCTTTAACTAATTCCGTGTGGATCTCCCTTGCAAGATCTTCAATAGTAGAGCCTGTTTTCATTAGGTACACGTCTGGCAAAATATTCCCGTGTTTGTCTGATAGTTTACCTGTGTCTGCAACAGGATATACGGCATTCATTCGTAGGAGCTTGAATACAGTTACGTTTATAGCAAATTGAACGCCAGTCCGCATATATTCACCGAGTATATCTTTTCGGATGAAGTTTAAAGCCCATTTTTGTTTATCATTCAGCTTTTGTTGGTCTTTAATGTCAAATCTCTCGTCTCCCGGTAGATATTTTATCATGCCGCGGGTTTCTGCTCGTCGTAATGTGAGTTCAGCATCTGCGCTACAGGGTACAATTATTGTGTCTTTATATTCTTCTCTTAGTCTCTTGAAATTTTCAGATGCATAATGCAAATCTACCTTATTGGCTACGATCAGAGTGGGCTTTGAGATTTCCCTTAGACTCCATGAGAAATCTTTTGCCTTTGCCGGATCCCAGTCATCAAACTTAACGCCCAGAAGTTTATTAGCTTGGAGAGCAAATTTAACATGCTGTTCTCGGACTCCTATGCCTCGAAATATGTCTGTTATGGCAGCTACCTCATCAATCCCTGAATTGATTGCTCTTGAAATCTTGTCACGATTACCCTCTAGGAGCTTGAGGTACCACATCACCAGCTCTTCTTCAATGTCCGCTATGTCTGCTATAGGGTCGCCAGTACCAGGTTCTGTTATTTTTCCTGATGCATCAATACTTCCAGAGACATCTACTATGTGTAAAAGCGCATCGGATTGGGCTGCAATTGAAAGAAATTGGTTGCCTAACCCCTTTCCCTTCCAAGCACCCTTAATTAATCCCGGCAAGTCGACTAGTTCGATAGGGATAAACCTCCAGCCGTCTAAGCAACGAGAATTCTTCGGATTATCTTGGACGTTTAATTCTTTGTGAACGCACAGGGTGATTGCATTAGCGTTCCCGATGCTTGGCTGCTGGGTGGTAAACGGATAATTGGAAATCTCTCCGCTTCCAAGCGTAGCAGAATTAAAAAAGGTAGTCTTTCCTGTGTTAGTCTTGCCGATTAACCCTATCTTTATCACTACGATCGAATCAGTCGATGCTAATTTATTCTTCACTAATATGCCCCTTATGACAAGGTTTAGTACATTGGCTGCTGCCAGGAACACACCTAGAATATCCTTATCCTTAGCTATGTATTGGATTGCGTGATATAGCATAATTAATCAATTCTTCGTTAGCCCAGTTACACGCCAATCCTTTCCAATAGTTCAAAGACTTGACTGTTAGACGGCGGCTCTGCAATTTGGCTTCTCAGGTAGAGTGAAACAGTTGCATTAGAAAATGTCAATCGCTCAGTGGCATTCAAGCCAGCAAGATAGCCGATTATGTCTGCAGAATCCCAGGAATCACCTGCACCAGTTAATGTCCTTACGTCAACTTTGATTGCACGGACAAAGCTGCTTTCCTTTCCATTCGACCATGCCGCGCCTTTCCTAGTATGCAAATCAACACTGATACCAACTGTTTCGGCAAGTTGCTTGGCCGCATTTTTGATAGGATCTACAATATCCTCACTAGTGAGTTCAAGTTGTTCGAGACCCGTAACTTCTGCAAGGGAATTATATTCACTCTCATTTATACTCAGAACATCAGTGAATTCCGCGAGATACGCAAGTGAGTCTCTGAAGTCTTGTTTCCTAATTTCGATATCTGCCGGATCAATAAAGTGAAGCGACTTCGGAGAATTTTTAAACGCGTGTTCAGCCAATTGTGTTCCCTTTAGATTGCTGCCCCAGTTGACAACGACAGCAGCATCAGAATTTTTCAAATAATTCAAGTGGTCTGGAGAATTAACCCTGTCTGGACCGAAGCTGCTGTTGTCTCCCACGTCGCTTATCATTATATTGACCCTGACACCTCTTTCATTAAGTAATTCAAATGCGGTAGTACTGCCATGTCTTCCACACGTAACCATGAGGTTGACGTTTTCTCCGAATCTCGAAAAAGTCTGTCTAAGGATAGCTGCTCCGATATCATCTGCAATAGTAAATAAGGCGACCTTTACACCTAATTTGGCTAGGCAATATGCAACATTAGTAGCATTTCCTCCCTTGATATCGGTAGTTGGAACACCTCGTATACTGCCACCACCTAGATTGGCTTTGTTATTAATCATGTTAAAGAATTCTTCTTTGGATTTTAACTTTATGACGCGATCAACGAAAAAATCAGGCATTACAACAACGGGATTCATATAGGAGTAGTAAGCCCTTATTTTTTCTGACAAAGGAGATCTAATTTTCAGACACCCAAACAGTCAGAATGCTGCTACTCTTTTATGTATATATCTCAGGCCCTGATAAAGTGGGTGTGTCAGGTATACCTTCGAACTTACAACTTGTGCTTGAGCACTTA
>Ga0070707_100006561_pt1 | contig 10795 bp, 15 predicted proteins | sample KBSK5502metaG_FD_65468 | JGI IMG/M metagenome (GOLD analysis project Ga0070707, IMG submission 65468) | Corn, switchgrass and miscanthus rhizosphere microbial communities from Kellogg Biological Station, Michigan, USA - KBS K5-50-2 metaG | ecosystem: Host-associated > Plants > Roots >... | reverse complement strand
GGCCTGCCGGTCGAGCTCGTGGACGAGCGCCTGACCTCCGTCGCGGCCGAGCGTTCCTTGATCGCCGGAGGCATGCGTCGCGACAAACGGCGTGTCACGGTCGATCGCGTGGCCGCGGCGATGCTGCTCCAATCACACCTCGACCGCAAGCGCCATCCGTGAGCGAAAACCAAGAGGTCACCCTCATCGATGACACGGGGGTCGAGCGCCGGTTCAGGCTGCACGATGCGTTTGACCTGGATGAAGTGGCGTACTACCTGGTCGAGGACACGACCGATCCGGATCGAGTGCTCCTCCTGCGCGAGACGGAGGGTGGGCTCGAGACTATCGACGGAGACGAGTTCAAGCGCGTGATGCAAGCGCTCGAACAGGACAACGTCCAATGAGACGCCTCATCACGTTCGTGGTGATCCTCGCGCTCCTCGGTTTCGGGACGTCGCGCGCCATCGACTGGTGGAATTTCAACGTCAACACGCCGATGTCCTCCACGAGCCACACCGTCCCCTTCCACATCGATCCAGGTGAAACGTCGACGCAGATCGGCAGCGACCTCTACGACCTTCAACTCATCCGAAGCACGATCGCGTGGGACGTCTATGCGCGCGTGACCAACGCCGCACCAAAGCTCCAGGCAGGTTCGTTCGTCCTCAACACGAACATGTCCCTCAGCCAGATCGTCAGCGCCCTGCAACATGGGCGGCCCGATGAGAAGACGATCACCTTTCCGGAAGGATTCCCGCTTCGCTACCAGGCTGCGCTGGTCGACCAGAAGAAGCTCGGCACCGCGCCCAACTCCATCACCGGGGCCGACTACCTGCGGATCGCGAAGGATCCTACGTGGGCCGCCACGTACAAGTTCCTGCCCGCGCAGACGAGCAACGCGGATTTTCCGTTCGAGGGCTACCTGTTCCCCGACACATACCTGGTCGACCCGACCCTTGGTGCCAGGGGACTCGTCCAGGCACAGCTGGATCAGTTCGGGAGCATCTTCTCGGCGGACTGGCTCGCGCAGATCGCGCAACCGACATCAGCGCGGCCCGCGGAGGACATCCGCGCCATCGTGATCCTTGCCTCGATGGTCGACCGCGAGGCGAACAACAAGAATTCCTCCGACCGCGGCAACGTCTGCAGCGTTTACTACAACCGGCTGAAGATCAACATGGCGCTTGGGGTCGATGCGACCCTGCTGTACGCGCTCGGTCGCCTCACCCCCGAACCGACGTTTGCGGAGCTTCAGCTCGACTCGCCTTACAACACCCGCAGGCACGCCGGCCTGCCTCCGGGGCCCATCAGCAACCCCGGCAAGGCGGCGCTCGCGGCCTGCATCAATCCTCCGAAGACGAATTTCCTCTTCTACTTCACAGACAAGCAGGGCACCACGCACTTCGAGACCAACGAGCAGGATTTCGAACGCGACAAGCAGCAGTACGGCGTGAGCGGCAGCTGAAGGCGACTGGCGGCGGACGTCCGACGCAGATTCGCCGCATCGGCGGTCGGAGCCAAGGAAAGGGTGGCGCGCCGAGGAGCGCATCTGTCGATGCGTGACGAGGCAGCGCCGGGCCCCTTGACGCAGGCTTGGGCACCGCGGCGACAGCCGCCGTGCCCGACCGACTAGGCGGCGAAGATGCGAGGACCTTCCGACGCCGGACGCCGCAAGCGCGTATACCTGCTGGGCGACGGGATTTCCTACTCTCGCAGCCCCGCCATGCAAAACGCCGCCTTCCGGGCTCTTGGGCTGGACTGGACCTACGACCTGCTCGACGTTTCGCCTGAGCAGCTTCGTGGAGCGGTGGAGCAGCTGCGGGCACAGGATGTCGGCGGAGCGAACGTCACCATCCCGTACAAGCAGGCCGTGATGGATCAGCTCGACACGATCGCCCCCGACGCGGTGCGCGCACGCGCGGTGAACACCATCGTCAACGACGGCGGCCGTCTCGGCGGCTACAACACCGACATCCCGGCGATCCGGGCCGCGATCGAGCAGGCCGGCGTAGAGCCGGAGAGCGTTAACGCGGTCATCCTCGGGGCCGGCGGCGCCGCCCGGGCCGCCGCCGTGGCGATGCAGGGAGCGCACCTCACCTTCGTGACGCGGCATCCCGAGGACGCCGACGTGCCCGGGCGGGCGGTGCGCTGGGACGACCCTTCGGTCGCGACGCTGACACGATCGGCCGACGTGCTACTTAACGCAACCCCGCTCGGGCGGCACGAGGAGATGCCGCTGCGCCCGGCAGCGCTGCCGCGGGACGGCGCGGTGATCGACCTCGTCTACGTCACGGGCGGAACGCCGCTAGTGCGCAAGGCGCGCTCGCTTGGTCTGAAGACAGTCGACGGATGGGAGGTCCTCCTGTCGCAGGGCGCGATCTCGTTCCTCCTGTGGACGGGACAGGGCGCGCCGCTCGACGCGATGCGCGAGACTCTCCAGCCGTGAGCACCCCACGGACGCCGAGGCTTCGCCGTGCGCCCGCGGGGGCCCCTTAAGTGAACCAGTACCTCATCGCCCTACTGTGGGCGGGCGTCGGCGTGGCAGGCGGATGGCTTGTCAGACGGGGGTCGGTGAAGCTGGCCGTGCTCGAGGGCCTGAAGCCTGGCCACGTGTGGTGGCAGGAATACGGCCCCCCTGTGCTGAGCGCCGCGCTCTTTGCCCTCTACGGTTACGAGATCACCGCGCTGCCGGTGCTCATCGTCCGCAGTGTGTTCGTCCTCGTGCTGGTCCAGGTCATCTTCTTCGACTTCGAGCACCACCTGATCCTCGACCGCGTGATGTTTCCCGCGATGCTTCTCGCGCTGCTCGTAACACTTTCTCCCCTGATCAGCAGCAACCTCGGACTCTGGCACCAGGCGTGGTTCGCCGGCATCGGGATGGGGATCGCCGCGGGCCTCCTCTTTCTGCTTCTCGCGCTGGCGGGGTCAGCAGTTTTCAAAGCCGAGGCCCTTGGGTTCGGCGATGTCAAGCTCGCGCTTTTCATGGGCCTGCTCCTCGGCTGGCCTTACACGTTCACCGCGTTGTTCTACGGCGTGCTGCTGGCGGCGGTCGGCGCGATCGCGTTCATCGTCATGCACCGCTCGATGAAAGGGACGATCGCTTACGGTCCGTACCTGGCGGCGGGTGCGGTGCTGACGCTCATGCAGCTCCCGTAAAAGCGAGAGAATACCCGGCCATGAGCAAGCTCCTTCCCGGCGAGAACCTGGTTTTGAAAGATCACCCGCACTGGATCACAGTCGTCAAGAGTGTTCTGCTGCCGGTCGCCCTGCTCGTCCTCGTTGCAATCGCCGACTTCACGATCCTCGGACCGGAGTGGTACTACACCCCGAACCTTCGCAAGATCCTCAGCCTTGGGGTGATCGCGATCGCCCTGCTGTGGTTCATCGTCGTCTGGATCCGCTGGCGGTCGATCATTTACGCGCTCAGCGATCAGCGCATCACCATCCAGACGGGTGTCTTGAGTCGCCAGGAAAAGATCATCCCGATCGATCGGGTGCAGGACGCGACGACGAAGCAGTCCGTCTTCGGACGCATGCTCGGCTACGGCCGGGTGGAGGTCGACGCGGCGGGCGCGCAAGGTGCCGAGGTGCTCGACCACCTGCCCAATCCAGGGGATTTTCGGGACCAGGTCTTCGTCCAGTCGGAGAAGCGGCGCGGCGCGGCAGCTCCCTCGGCGCCTTCCGCGGCTCCTATGCCCTCCAATCCCAGCGGAATCTGACGACCCCCGAAGACCCCTGGCGCTGCTCGGCTTCATGGGGTCGGGCAAGACGCTTGTGGGCGCGCTCGTGGCTCAGCGAGGGCACGCCGACTTCTTCGACCTCGACCACCTCGTCGAGGACAAGGCCGGCATGTCCGTGGCCGAGATATTCGCCACGCACAGCGAGGAGGCATTTCGCGCTTTCGAGAAGGCGACGCTGCCCGGTCTGCTGCGGCCCGGAGCCGTCGTGGCACTGGGCGGAGGGGTCGTCATGGACGATGACAACTGGCGGCTGATTTCGCGGCAGGCGACGACCGTTTATCTGGACGTACCCTTCGAGACGATCTGGCAACGCATCCACCACCTGACCGGCCGGCCCCTGATCGCGAACCGCACCGCGGCGGAGGTCGAGGCGCTGTTCGACCGGCGCCGCACACGCTATGAGCAGGCCGATCACCGTGTCGATGGCACGCGTGAGCCGGGTGTGGTCGCGGACGAGGTGCTGACGCTTTGGTCCGGCTGATCCTCGACTCGTCCACCGGCGGCTATCCGGTGCTGATCGGATCCAACCTGCAGCGCGAGCTGCGTAACGTCGTCACGCGCCTGGACCCGACCGGCGCGGCGATCGTCACCGACAGCAATGTCAGGCCGTACGCGGTGAAGGTCGCGAAGGCGATCAAGCGGGCGGGCCTGAAGACCTCCATCCATGCCATCCCGGCGAGCGAGCGCTCCAAGTCCATGACACAGCTCCAGGACGTCCTGGCATATCTCGAACGCCAGCAGATCGATCGAGGCGGGTGCGTGATCGCCGTCGGCGGGGGCACTGTTGGCGACCTGGCCGGCCTGGCGGCAGCGATCTGGCAGCGCGGCGTAAGGCTCATCGCAGTGCCCACGACGCTCCTGGCCATGGTCGACTCGAGCATCGGCGGCAAGACCGGCGTCAACGGCCGGCGTTCGAAGAACGCGATCGGCTCCTTCTGGCAGCCCTCGGCCGTGATCTCCGACCTCGCCGCCATCGACACCTTGCCGGTGCCGACCTATCGGGACGCCTTCGCCGAGGTTGTAAAGTACGCCGTCGCCATGGACAAGGGCCTGTTCGATCTGCTGCAGCGAAATGGTCCGCGCCTGGTGGAGCGAGACCCCGCGATGCTCGAGCGAGTGGTCTTTCGATGCGTGGCCGCCAAAGCGCTGATCGTGGCCAAGGACGAGCGTGACCGAGGGCCGCGCGCGATCCTGAACTACGGTCATACCGCCGGCCACGCGCTCGAGGCTGCGACCGCGTTCCGGGTGACCCACGGACGCGCCGTCGCGTTCGGGATGCGCGTCGCCGCGAACATCGCCCTGGCCCTGGACCTGTGCAGCAGGCGGACGGTCGATTCCCAGGACGAGCTGCTGGCATCCTTTGGGCTGCCCGACAGGCCGCCGCACGCCGATCCCAAGCGGGTGCTCGCCGCGATGGCAGTCGACAAGAAAGCGCGGCGCGGGAAGGTCGCCTGGGTCATGCCACGCCGCATCGGGCACGCCGAGATCGGGCACACGGTGCCCGCACCTTTGGTTCGCCGGGTGGTCACGAGGTCGTTGGCGTGAAGCGCGTGGTGGTGGTCCACGGACCGAACCTCAACCTGCTCGGCAAGCGTGAGCCACACATATACGGCACGCGCTCGCTGGATGACCTGAACCAGACGGTGCGCGACAAGGCCGGCCGGATTGGCCTGGACGTGAGTGTCTTCCAGAGCAATCACGAGGGCGAGATCATCGACTTCCTGCAGAAGGAAGCACCCGGCTCGGCCGGTATCGTGATCAACCCCGGCGCGCTGTCTCACTATTCGCTCGCCCTCTACGACTGCCTGCAGGCGCTCGCGCTGCCCGTCGTGGAAGTCCACCTTTCCAACATCCACGCGCGCGAGGAGTTCAGATCCAGAAGCGTGACCGCGCGCGCCGCGAAAGGCGTGATTACCGGGCTGGGTTTTGCGGGATATGAATTGGCACTCGAGTTTCTGGCTGCACAAGAATGATTTCCACCAACGATTTCCGCCCTGGCACGATGTTCGAGATGGACGGGCAGCTGCTGTCCATCGTCTCCGTCGAGCACATCAAGCTGGCGCGCGCCGGCGCGGTGATCAAGGCCAAGCTGCGCAACGTGCTCACCGGCTCGAACTTCGAACATAGCTTTCGAAGCGGGGACAAGTACCGGCCGGTCCGCATCGACAGCCAGGAGGCGACATACAGCTACTCCGACGGGACACATCACTACTTCATGGATGCGAAGACATACGACCAGGTCCCGGTCGACGAGGACATGCTCGAGGCGGTTCTCCCGCTCTTGAAGGCGGGCAGCACCGTGTTCCTGCAGCGGTATCAGGACCGGCTCATCGGCGTCGAGCTGCCGATCAACGTCGACCTGAAAGTCGTCTCGACCGACCCCGGATTCAAGGGCGACACGGTATCCGGCGCGAGCAAGCCCGCGAAGCTGGAGACCGGCGCGACCATCCAGGTGCCGCTCTTCATCCAGTCGGGCGACATGATCCGGGTCGATACCCGCGACCTGTCGTACGTCGAACGCGCCTAAAGCGGTTCAGCGAGAGACCCCGGACGAGAGGCGTAGGATCAGTCGGTTATGAGTGAGAACGGTTCGCTGGGGGCGGTCCGTGTGGCCAACGAGGTGATCGCGAGCATCGCGGCGCTGGCCGCCTGCGAAGTCGAAGGTGTGGAGGGCATGGACGAGGCTTCGGCCCGTCACTTCGGCGATTGGGTACGGCGCCAGGCCGCGCACCGCGGAGTCCGTGTGCACATCGAGGGCGATCGTTCGATCCATCTCGAGGTGTTCATCACCGTCGACTCGGAGGCCAAGCTCGCGGACGTTGCCGCGGCGGTGCAGGCCAACGTCGTCGAGGCGACGGAGCGAATGCTGGGCCTGGAGGTCGGTGAGGTGAACGTCTTCGTGTCGAGCGTCGCCTTCGCCAGTTAAGCGGGCAGCGTTGGGTAAGCGCCACCAGGCCAGGGAGCTGGCGCTCAAGGTTCTCTTCCAGCTCGAAGGCTCCGACGATGATCCCGAAGAGGTGCTGCGCTACCACGCGGCCGAGAACGGCGCCGGCGAGGAGATCGCGAATTTTGCGCGGCAGCTCGTCGACGGGGTCATCGCGAATCGAGAGAGGCTGGACACGATCATGAGCGAGGCGTCGGAGCACTGGAAGCTCGATCAGATGGCGAAGGTCGATCGCATCATCCTGCGGATCGCGGTGTACGAGATCGCCATCGACCGCAAGGTGCCGACCAAGGCTGCGATCAACGAATCGATCGAGCTGGCCAAAACGTTCTCAGGAGACGAGTCTGGCCGGTTCGTGAACGGAATCCTGGGCCGGGTGGCTGCAACCGCGACTTGAGCCAGGTTCGGGAGCTCGACGATCTCCTCGCCGAGCTCGATGCCGCGATGGGCAAGCTGGCGGAGGGGACGGCGCCCCTGGACGAGCTCGTGACGATGCATCAGCGGGCGGTGGCGCTGCTGGCCGAAGCTCAAGCTCGTCTCGCGCAGTTGAAGGCGCGCGCAGAGCAAACCGCTAACCTGCTGGCCGAGTGAAGTACCTGCTCGCGCCGTTGGTCGCCTGGACGATCGCCCAGGCGGCCAAGGTGATCCTCACGTCGTTCCGTCAGCGCCGGTTGAATCTCAGGGTCCTGGCCGAGACCGGCGGCATGCCCAGCAGCCACAGCGCGATCGTGATGGCCCTCACCACGGCGGTCGGTAAATATGCGGGCCTGAGTTCCGCTCCCTTCGCGATCGCCCTTATCTTCACCTTCGTGGTGATGTACGACGCGGCGGGCTTGCGTCGCGCTGCGGGGCGGCAGGCCGAGGTCCTCAACCGTCTCGTCGAGGACCTCGTCCACATGCGAGGCGTGCAAGAAGCGCGGCTGCGCGAGCTGCTTGGGCACACGCCTTTCGAGGTCCTCGTCGGCGCCGTGATCGGTCTTGCCGTCGGGCTGATCCTCTAGGCGAGTGATGCCCCGACTGGACGTGCTGGTGACGCAGAGCGGGCTGGCCGAATCGCGTGAGCGGGCTCAGGCGCTCATCCTCGCGGGCAAGGTACGTGTCGCCGGTGAGACCGTGCGCAGCCCGAGTCGCGCGGTGAGCGACGAGGCGCGCATCGACGTCGACGCCGAACCCGGCTACGCGAGCCGCGGTGCGCTGAAGCTGGCGCCCGCGCTTGATCGATTCGGAGTCGATCCACGCGGGAGGATCTGCGCTGACATCGGCGCCTCCACCGGTGGCTTCACCGACGTTCTCCTGCGCCGCGGCGCGGCGAAGGTGTTCGCGGTCGATGTCGGTCGCGGCCTCCTCCACTGGAGGTTGCGGCAGGATCCCCGCGTCGTGGTCATCGAGCGGGTCAACGCGCGCGACCTCGAATCGTTCCCCGAACCGGTGAGCCTCGTCGTGATCGACGTCTCGTTCATCAGCCTGGAGAAGGTGCTGCCGGCCGTGCGGCGCGCGGCGCCCGACGCCGAGGTCGTTGCGTTGTTCAAGCCGCAGTTCGAGGTCGGGCGGTCGGAGGTGGGGAAGGGAGGCATCGTGCGCAGCCCCGTCGCCATCGAGGCCGCGCTGTCCCGCTTCCGCGACTGGTGCCGGACCAACGGTTACGCGGTCGAGGCCGAGGCGCCGTCCGAGGTGGCCGGCGCGGAAGGCAATCGCGAGATATTCGTCCACCTGCGTCCGGAGGTGTCATGAAGGTCTGCTTGATTCGGGGCTCGGGGGTTGAGCAGCACGAAGTCGACGACGTGTTTCGGGCGCTGAAGGCACGGGATGTCGACGCCGTTGAGCTGAAGCGGGACTCGAGCGCGCAAACGGCGGCCGAGCTCTTGAAGCACACCGATCTCATCCTCACGCTCGGCGGCGACGGAACGTTCCTGGCCGGCGCGAGAGTGGCGGCTCCGCGTGACATTCCCATCCTGGGCGTCAATCACGGACACCTCGGTTTTCTGACGGAGATCGAAGCGGAGGAGATGAGTGCCGGCTTGATCCGGTTCTTTGACGGCTCCTACCGGATCGAGGAGCGCACCATGCTGCGGGTCACCCTCTCGCGGAAGGGTCGGACCGTGGCGGACGAGATCGGCCTGAACGAGGTCGTGGTCGACCATTCGGGCGAGACGCACATCCTGCGCCTCGAGATCGACGTCGGTGGGCAGGCCGTGGGCGTGATCGACGCCGACGGCGCCATCGTGGCGACCGCCAGCGGGTCGACCGCGTACGCGCTGGCCAGCGGCGGACCGATCCTGGAACCGACACTCGAGGACCTCGTCCTCGTGCCGATGAGCCCTTTTGCCCTCACGGTGCGGCCGATCGTGTTTGCGCCGGGCCAGGAAATCACGCTCACGGTCGTGCGGGGACCCGGTGAGATGCGCGTCGATGGCCAGGGGCGGGGACAGGAGGTGGCGATCGGCGACGTGGTCAGCTGCGGGTCGCACGCGAAGCGCCTGAAGGTGGTTCGGTTCAGCCCGCCGGAGAGCTTTTATCAGCGCCTGGCCGACAAGCTGGGATGGGGTCGGCCGCTGGTTCCTAAGAAATAGGCGCGTGCTCAAGGAATTGAAGGTTCGTGACCTGGCGCTGGTCGCGGAATCGACGGTGCGTTTCGGACCGGGCCTCAACCTCCTGACTGGGGAAACCGGCAGCGGCAAGTCGCTGATCATCGACGCGCTGAGCCTCGCGCTTGGTGCGAGGGCGTCGACCGACCAGGTGCGTCACGGCGCTGAGCGCGCGACCGTGGAGGCCGCATTCGACTCGGTCGTGCTTCAGCGAGAGATCGGCAAACGAAGCGCGGCGCGGATCGACGCGCGTCCGGCCACGCCGGGCCAGCTGCGCGAACTGGGCGACAAGCTCGCTGCGCTGCACGGCCAGCACGAGCACCACGCGCTGCTCGACAGCGACACACAGACCGACCTGCTCGACGCGTACGGCGCAGCGCTGGAGCTCCGGACAGCTGTCGCCACGGCTCACGCCGCCTGGGTCGCAGCATCCAGCGCCCTGCGAGATCTCGAGCAGCTGCGTTCGCGCGGGCACCGCGAGCAGGAGTATCTGCGGTGGCAGCTCGAGGAGCTGCGCCAGGCCGACCCGAAACCGGGCGAGGACGAAGCACTCGCGGCCGAACGAGCAGCGATGCGGCATGCCGCGCGGCTGGCCGAGCTCGGTCAGCAGGCAATGGATGCGCTGCACGAGGATGGCGTGGCCCGAGCCGCGGCGGCGATGGGCTTGGCGGCTGGACTCGATGCGCGCCTCACCGACCAGGCCTCGCGTCTCGATGCGCTCGCCGAAGAGATGTCCGATGTGGCCGGTGCCGTGAGGCGCTACGTCGAGCTGCTCGACTCGGACCCGAGCCGCCTCGAGGCGATCGAGTCACGCCTCGACGTGCTCGATGGCATCAAGCGCAAGCACGGCGGGTCGATCGAGTCGGCGGTGCGGGAGCGTGAGCGCCTCGAGGTCCAGATCGCGGCGACCGAGGACCTCGACTCCGCGGTCGCGGAAGCCGCAGCCGACCAAGGGAAGCGGCGGGCGGACCTCGATGCACTCTCCGCTCGCCTGACCAAGGCTCGTGTCTCGGCCGCGAAGCGGATGGAAAAGGCTGTTGCAACCGAGTTGCAGGGACTGCGACTCGAAGGCGCGCGGTTCGAGGTCGCGCTGCGCCCGCTGGCGGAGATCGCGGCTTCCGGCGCCGAAACCGCGGAGATGATGTTCTCGGCCAACCCCGGGGAGCCGGTTGCGCCGCTGGCGAAGGTCGCCTCTGGTGGGGAGCTCGCTCGCGTCATGCTCGCGATCAAAACCGTCGGCGCGGGGGCGGATCACGTCCCGACCCTCGTCTTCGATGAGGTCGACGCCGGCATCGGCGGCGAGGCGGCCACCCAGGTAGGTCTGCGACTCAAAGCGCTCGGCACGCGTCACCAGGTGCTCGTGGTCACGCACCTTGCCCAGATCGCATCGTTCGCCGATCACCACCTCGTCGTGGAGAAGGCGCCCGGTCGCGACGGCCGCAACGTGGTGACAGTCCGAGAGCTCACCACCGAAGACGAAAAGGCGCGGGAGCTCGCGCGCATGATGAGCGGCGGTGTGACGGCGAAGGCGGTGGCTCGCGCGC
>Ga0070707_100006560_pt1 | contig 10796 bp, 8 predicted proteins | sample KBSK5502metaG_FD_65468 | JGI IMG/M metagenome (GOLD analysis project Ga0070707, IMG submission 65468) | Corn, switchgrass and miscanthus rhizosphere microbial communities from Kellogg Biological Station, Michigan, USA - KBS K5-50-2 metaG | ecosystem: Host-associated > Plants > Roots >... | reverse complement strand
TGCCTGCGACGCGATCGCGGGGACGGGCAACATCTGGATCGAGACGCGGCACGACGGGGACCACGTCACCGTGACCATCCGCGATGACGGCCACGGCATCCCCGCCGACGTTCTCGGGCGCGTGTTCGACCCCTTCTTCACGACCAAGGGCGTCGGGGAAGGCACCGGGCTCGGACTCAGCCTCTCGATCGGCATCGTCGAGGCCCACGGCGGCAGCATGCAGGCCGAGAACATCCCGGGCGCGGGCGCGCGGTTCACCTTGCGCCTGCCGATCGGCGACGATTCGGAGACGACGCCGGCGGGCGTCCGCGCGGCGGCGACCGTACCGAGCCGTCCGGCCCGGATCCTCATCGTGGAGGACGAAGCGCCGCTGCGCGCGATCCTCACCGAGGTCCTCACGGGGCTCGGGCATACCGTGACCGAGGCGGCCACCGGGCAGGAGGGCTTGCGGCATCTCGAGCAGACCGGCTACGACCTCGTCACGCTCGATCTCAAGCTGCCCGACATCGACGGCAAGCTCATCTGGCGCTGGATCTGCGAGCACAAGCCGCGGCTCGCGTCGGGGGTCCTGTTCATGACCGGCGACACCATGAGCGCCGACACGCAGCAGTTCCTGCAGGACGCCGGCCGTCCGGTGCTCAACAAGCCGCTGGCGATCGATCAGATCACGCAGATGGTCAACGAGATGCTGGCCGCCGCCCAGTCGCCCACCGGGTAACCTCCCCCCGCGTCGGGCGCGGAAACGACGACGACCCCGGAGAGAGGTCTCCGGGGTCGTCGTCTGATGCGAACTCGGCGCCGCTACGCTTCTGCGCCGGCCTCTTCGGCTCGCCTCACGGACACGTGTTCGTCAGCATGCAGTGCCGACCCACGAAGTCGATAGCGTGCTCGAACGCGCTGCCGCCAATGAATCCGTGGGTGAGCTCGTCCGGGTGTGCGGCTAGTCGGAAGTGGTCGAACGGGTACCGCCACACCCGCGGCAGACCGGTGCCGTTCTGGGGGTTCACCGTGGCGGGATCGATGCACTGCCAAAAAATGCTGCCCGGGTTCGTCGGATCGTAGTTCGCGCACTGGGTCGCGGGATCGCTCACCTGGATAATGAACTTGCGCAGCCACGACGCCGTCACGGTGAACTTCGGGACCGTGGTGATCCCGTTCGCCGTCACCGAAGGGCAGTTCGAGCTCGTGACCGGCTTGCCGCCGCTCACGTAGGTCGAGCCGGCCGGTACTCCCGGCCGCGCGCACTGCGCGACGACGTCAGCGTTCCCCACGGGCGGTCCGTCGTCGTATGTCGTGCCCAGCAGGTTGTAGTCGAGCTTCACGTGGACCTGACCGTCCCCGTTGTTATTCGTGTAAAACGTGGCGCCGGGGTCGAGTCCCATCCCGCTCGTGAACCCACTGGCCATCGACGCGGTCGGGGCCACCGCACCGCCTTCGGGATAGAACGGCAGCGACCCTGCCGGGAAGGCCGCGAAACCCGGCTTGATGTCATAGATGGGATTCCCGGAGCTATCCGTCCCTACCACGAACGCGTCGGCGCACCCAGGCTTTGTTGGCAGCTCCGCCGCCGTGCACCACTTGAGCGGCCGGAATACCGTCCAAACCGTGTACAGCGTGTTCGGACGGGCGCCGCGGACGAAGAAGTTGATGTCGCTTCCGCCGCTGGCCTGGTTGATCACCATCCAAGCAGTCCCGCCCAGTCCGTTGGCGCTGGGATTGGTCCCGTTCGGAGTCGAGAGCAGCATGATCGTCGGCTCGAAATCCAGGACGATCGGCTGACCGTTGCCGTTCCCCGCGGGGGCGGCAATCGCGACCAACGGCATAGCCAGCAGAGCGAGCACACCGAGGATGAGTCGCACGTTCGTCGTTCCCATGACTACCGCCTCCCGTATTGTTCCACCGGAACTGTTCGCCCCAACTCCGTCGCGCCCACGCGGGTGAGGGCCTGATGTCCATTCGAAGATCTGCCGATGAGCCGGTCCACCTCGGCTTGTAGCCGCGTCAGCTGAACAGGCTTCGCGAGGAATGCGTCGGCCCCGGCTTGCATGACCTGGGCCTCTGTATCGTCGTGGGTATGACCAGTCATGACGAGGATTCGGGTCGGTCGGCTGGCAGGATCCGCTTTGATCCGCCGACAGACCTGAAACCCGTCGAGCCCGGGCATTCGGATATCGAGGATGAGCACGTGCGGACGGTAGCTGCCGACCCTGATCAGCCCTTCGTAGCCGTCCCGCGCGACCTCCACCTTGTACCTCCCGGCCAGCGTGAGCGCGTCGCTCAGCATCGACAGGAGCGGGAGGTCGTCGTCGACCACGAGCACCCTCGGCAGCTCTTCGGGCACGGCCGGGATCACGGGGAAGTTTCTGGCCGCGCGGAAGTGCTCGAGCTCTTGCTCGGTGATGCGGTAATGGCCTCCAGCGGTCTGGAATGCCTTGAGGTGCCCCTCCCGAATCCAACGCTTCACAGTCGGGATCGTGACCTGGAACGCGGCGGCGACGCGTCCCGTCGTCATGAAGCGCATCGGCAGTCTCCAATCGGGTATATGGGCGAGGCCCCAAGGTTTCCAAAAACTTCAAAATCTGCAATTTTTTTCGTTCATTTCAGATCCGGTGTCAAGTGGATAAAATGAAAAAATGTATCTGCCGTCTAAGTACGCGAAAAATAATAGATCTTGAAGCCACTGTAGATAAAAGATTGCCCAGGTGCCGACTTTCGGGGCGGACAGTCCGAAGAAGCCGCCCTGGTGGCGGTCTTCGTTGGGTTCGCTAGGCTTGTGAGAGGGCGGGCACCGCTGCGCTCGCGATCGGCACCTCGATGAGAAAGGTCGTCCCCTCGACGGGGCCGCTGTGGACGGAGATCTCCCCACCGTGCTCCTTGATGATTCCGTAGGAGATGCTCAGCCCCAGCCCCGTACCGTCGGCCTTCGTGGTGAAGAAAGGATCGAAGATCTTCCGCAGCTGCTCCTTCGCGATGCCCGGTCCGTCGTCGTGGAATGCGATCCGGATCACGCCGTCGGCCGCCGTCGTCTCCACGACGAGCGTGCCCCGTCCCGTTCGGCTCGACATCGCCTGATAGGCATTGGTGGCGAGATTGACGAAGACCTGCTGCAGCTGGTGGGGATCCGCCATCGTCCGGGGGAGCCTCTCGTCGTATCGCTTCTCCAGGTCGATGTTGCTGACCTTCAGCTGGTAGACCACCAGAGCCAGCGCCTTGTCGCACAGGGCATTGATGTCGACGTCGGCCATCTCGGGCTTCTGTTTTCGGGCAAAGCTCACCAAGCTCTTCACGATGTGCTGACAGTGGACGCTCGCCTCGCTGATCCTCTCGAGTTGAGTTTTCACCTTGCCCTCGGAGGCCACGAGCGCCGTCGCCAATTCCGCACCCAGGGCGATGGTGCTGAGCGGGCTGTTCAGCTCGTGGGCCACGCCGGCGACCAGCTCTCCCAGCGCGGTCAGCTTTTCCGCCTGGATCAAGTGCTCCTGCGCGGCCCTCAAATCGACCAATGACTTTTCCAGCTTCTGATTGGCCTCGGTGAGCTCGCGGGTCCGTTCTTCCACCTTCTGTTCCAGCTCGCTCATGTAGCGTCGCAGGGTCTTCTGAAGTCGCACCTTCTCCAGGGCGCGCTCGATGGTGATCTTCATGATGTCGAAGTCGAATGGCTTGGAGAGATAGTCGTACGCCCCCCTGCGCAGGGCGGCGATGGCGGACTCGGTGGAGACGTAGCCGGTCATCGCCAGGACCACCGTGTCGGGGAAGCGGCCCTTCAGGTAGTCCATGACCTGGAACCCGTTCATCTCGGGCGTGATGAGGTCGGTGATCACGAGGTCGTAGGACTGCTCCTCGGCCCTCTTGATCCCTTGCGCTCCATTTTCCGCCGTCGTGACCTGATAGCCTTCCCGTTCCAGCAGGATCTGCAGGTTGTTGCGCAGACGCACCTCGTCTTCGATGAGAAGGATCGCGGGCCGCTCACTCATGGATCGCCACCTCCCGACCTCGTTGCATCTCCCGACGACGCCCCTGGCCTAGGCCTCGCACGCCGGTAGGGTCACGCGAAAGATGCTGCCCTTGCCCAGCTCGCTCTCCACCGCAATGGTACCGTTGGCGGCCTGGATGACTCCGTACGAGACCCACAGCCCGATCCCCATGCCCTGTTCCTTGGCTTTCGTCGTGAAGAACGGGTCGAAGACGTGGCGCAGGTGCTCCTCCGCGATCCCGCATCCGGTATCGGCGATACTGATCTCCACTCTGTCGTCCTGCCGGCTGGTTTGAATCGACAGCGAGCCCCCTCTAGGCATGGCATCGTCGGCATTGCGCACGATGTTCAGGATCACCTGTTTGAGCTGATCCGCCGAGATCCGCACCGAGGGCAACGTCGGGTCCAGCACGACGCCGAGCGTGATCTCGTGTTCACGGAGGCTCTGCGCGAGCAAGCCCTCCAGGCCCTGGACGACCCGGTTGACCCGCACGACCTCCTGCGTGGGGCTAGGGCGAGAGACGTCGAGCAGCTCCCGGATGATGCGCGCGATGCGCCCGATCTCCTCCTCGATTTCCTGGAGGTTCCCCTTGATGGGGTCATCCGCCTGCTGACTGCGGACGATCCGGATGGCGGTCTTGATGATCGCCAGGGGGTTGTTGACCTCGTGCGCGACCCTGGCGGCCAGCTTCCCCACCGCCGCCAACCGCTCGCTCTCGATGAGCTGCTGCTGCGTCTCTCTCAAGCGGTCATTGGCCTCCTCCAGAAGCCGTTTCTCGTCCTCCAGACTGGCGCGATGGAGTTGCAGGGCGGTGCCCAGTTGTCCGAAGGCGGTCGCGAGATATCCAATCTCGTCCCGGCTGTTGACCTGGATCGGATGATCGTACGAGCCCTTCGCGAATTCGTGGACTCCCGCCACCAATTGACCGATCGGCTTGGCGATTCGCATCGCCATGTACACGGCCAGCGATACACTGCTGAGGATCGCGAGCAGGCTGATCACGAAGAGATCGCGCCGAGTTTTACGGATCAGCGCGTAGGCGCGCTCCAGGGAAAAGCCGAGCCGAATCGTCCCCCATTTCTGCGAGCTGCCGGGGGCGTAAATGGGGATGGCGACGTCGTAGCCGCGCTCACGCGTTTGCGGGATCACGATGTCCTGCACCAGGAGTCTCGTCGCCTGCACCGCGCGTTGACTCACGGGGTCGTCGAGGTTCTTCCCCTGTAGATCGCTCCGCTCGCTGTACACGGCGACTCGGCCATCCCGGCGGTGGGCGACGGCATAGACGACGTCCTCTTCGTCGGAGACCAGCTTCTCGATCACCTGTTCGAGCTGGATGAAGTTATAGCTGAGCAGGTACCCCTCGCTCACGGCGACCAGACCATTGGCCAGGGACAGCGCACGCAACCGGGCCTGGCCCAGGAGCGCTTGACGCTGATGACGGTCCACCACGAACATCACCGATCCCATGAGGGCAATGATCAACGAGGCGATGGCGAGGATGAACTTGGCGCGAAGACTTCCCCGCGCACGCTGAAACATGCGGCGGAGGAGACCTACATCCCGACCGACACCGATCGAGAGAAGAGGCGAGCGGAGTTCACCGGCTCGGCTGGACACCCGGTATCGCTCCCCCCGTACCCCCTGCCGGGCCTCTCTGAAGCCAGATCTTCTTCATGGGGATGGCCCAGTCGCCCAGAAAGCTGATCTGCACGCCTTTCACATAGGGTTGGTACAGGCGTTCAAAGACGTGGTTGTGCTGGGTGATCCACGGGGCATCCTCCATGACGATCCGCTCCACGTCGCGGTAGAGGGCAATCCGACGCGGATAGTCGAATTCCTTTCGCGCCTGCTCCAGCAATTGATCCACCTGGGGATTCCGGTAGAACGAAAAATTGTTCGGTCCTCCAGAGTGAAGCTGGCGGGAGAGAAAGTCATCGGGATCCGGAATCGTCGCAGACCATGAATAACGGAACATTGGGAGCTTCCCTTGCTCCATCATGCTGACGTAGGTGGGCCAATCCGATTCAGAATGGATTTCGACTTTCACCCCGATCTTCGCGAGATACTCCTGATAGGCTGCGAGCTCGGCGTTGGTGCTTGCGGCCTTGGAGGACGCCCAGAGCCGCACCACTGGGAACCCCGCCCCATTCGGATACCCGGCCTCCGCGAGGAGTTGCTTGGCCTTGTCGGGATCGTAGTAGTACCGCTTCAAATCGGGGTCGTGGCCGGGCATGCCCGGGGGAAGCACGCCGTCGGCGGGGATACTGCCCATCTTGGTGATCTCGCGAACGATCTTCTCTTTGTTCACAGCATACTTGAAGGCCCGGCGCACACGCGCGTCGTCGAAGGGCTTGATCCGGGTGTTGAAGCCGATGTAGAGGAGACTGAGCGTGGGTTTGCGGAATAGCTGGTATTGGCGGTACCGTGGGTCGATACGGACCTCATCCGTCTTGGCGCTCGGGATGAGCGTGTCTTCCAGTTCCCCATTGAGGAACTCGGCAAACATTTCCTCAAACGTCCCACCGATCTTGAAGATGACGGTGTCCAGAAATGGCCGGCCCTCGTAATAACGGTCGTTCGCCTCCAGCACGATCTCCTTACTGGGCTCCCACCGGACAAGCTTGAACGGACCGGCCCCAACCGGTGAGCGGCCGAAGCGCTCTTCCTGCCCTTCGACCTTCTCGCGGGGAACCACTGCAGCATTCGCCAGGCCCAGCACGGCGAGCAAAGGAGCAAACGGCTCGTCAAGCGTAATCAGCAGGGTATAGCGGTCAACCGCTTTCAGCCCACGGACGCCGTGGGCGGTTCCTTTCATGAAATCGTTGGCCCCCTGGATCCGTTGGAGGAACACCGTCAACGGCCCAGGCTTCCTGACGTCGAGCAGTCTGGTGAACGAATAGACGAAATCGTCCGCCGTCACCTCTCGACCATGGTGAAACCGGACCCCCCGTCGCAGGGAGAACTTCCAGGTGCGCCCATCGCGAGAGGCTTCCCAGAACTCGGCAATCGCCGGGATAGGATTCAGGAGGGCATCGAACTGAACCAGTCCATCGAAGATCTGGGTTGCGACGGTGCGGGCATAGATATCACTCAGAGAGGCGGGATCGAGCAAGGGAGGGTTGTTCGGGAGCATCCGGTGATAAACTCCCCCGAACTTGGTCACCGGCCCCCGCTTGTCTTGGGCTGTTGCCACGCCGGTTGTGCCGTGCAGGAGGCAGCAGCCCCAGACGACAGCCAGGCAGATCAGACGGCGCGGCTTCACGAGGCGGTTAGAGCGTCGACATGCAGTGAGCGCAGTTGTCTCGTGACGGCGGCCGATCTTATTTCCTGAGCTCTTCTACCATGGCCTGCACATCGATCAGCCCGGCCCCTTGACGGTCGATCGGGCAACCTGAAACGATCGGCCAGTTCGGACACTGCAGATGATTGGCAGTTCGCTGTAGGAGGTCTTTCGCCTGGGCGGGCGTGAGGTCCCGTCGCAGTTGCAACGCGAGCGCGACAGCGCCGGTGACATGCGCCGCGGCCGGACTCGTTCCGGTCATCACACCATAGCCTCCACCGAGGTTGGTGGTGAAGATCTCTTGAGTCAAGTCGCTCGGGGAGTACGCGCCCCCCGGGGCGACGACGTCGACCTTCGGACGCCAACAGGCCAGCGGCGGCGTTGCAAGACAGGGCTGCCCCTGCCAAAAGTCCAGCGGCACTCCCGAGAGGCTGTAGCTCGCGACGTGATCTCCGAGCGTCGTCGCCCCCACGGTAATGACGTCGGGATAGGCGGCAGGATACCTGACGGTGAAGCAGTCGGGACTCCCCGAGGAGCCGTCGCCACCTCCGCCGTCGCCTCCCCCGCCATGAATCACAGCGTCCGTGCAGTCGACGCTTGCGTTGCCTCTGGAGGCCACGATGATCTTGCCGGACTGAATCGTGCGCTGGATCGCCATCGGGAACAGCGGCCAGTTGATGCTCGTGCCGAAGCTCATGTTGATGAGGCGGATGTCCTGGCGCGAGGCCACGACACCGAGGGCATGGATGACGTCCGAGGTGTGGCCTCGACCGTTCTTGTCGAGCACCTTCACGGCATACAGGACGGCATGGGAAGCGGCGCCGATGACCCCACGGCGATTCAGCCGCGCGGCGATGATCCCCGCCATGGCGGTGCCATGGCCGTTGTCGTCGCCGTAATTGCTCGGATCTGCATCGGCGATGGCGTTGAATCCGCCGACGAGGTTCGGGGCTAAGTCGGGATGAGTGAGATCGACCCCCGTATCGAAGATGGCCACCTTCACGCCATCTCCTGCCACAGGGGGCGTCCCCTCCTGGACGTCAGCCGCACCGATTTTGTCGATGCCCCAGGGGTAGATTTCCGTGGGAGGTGGCGCGACCGGGGTGACGAAAACCGTCTGATCCCCACCCCCTCCATCCCCGCCCCCTCCCTGGGCGATCGCCGCCACCTCGCCGTGCGCGCCGATGGCCGGATCGTCGTAGACCCCCGCCACCGCATAATGCGTCTGCAGATACGCCAGCGCCCCCTCGGTCCCCACGGCGGGCAGCTCGATCGAGGCGCCGTTGATCAGCGAGAGAACATGGAGCAGCCGACTCCCGCTCTGGGCGACCGTTTGCTGCTGGACTTGCAAGGATGTCCCATCCTGGAATACGACGATCCGCTTGAGACTTGCCCCGCTGGCGGCGAAGGCCTCTCCGGCCAGCAGAAAACCGGCGAGCACGATGCAGGCGATCACGCTCACCCGCATCACCCTTGTCATCATGCTGTCCTCCTGCCTATCGGGCCCACGAGGCGATCCACCTCGCCCCGCAGCCGCGCGAGATCGATCGGCTTCTCGAGGAACGCGTCGGCGCCGGCCTCGAAGACCCGCGTCGTCGTGTCGCCCTCTACGTAACCGCTTATCGCGAGAATCCTGGTCGATCGCGTCGCCGGGTCGGCCTTGATTCGCTGGCAGACCTGAAAGCCGTTCAGGCCAGGCATCCGGATGTCGAGCACGAGTACGTCGGGCCGAAAGCCGCCGACCCTGATCAAGCCTTCGTAGCCGTCTTGGGCCACCTCGACCTTGTATCGGCCGACCCACGTCAGAGCGTCGGCAAGCATCGCGAGCGTGGTCGGGTCGTCGTCGACGATCAAGACTTTTGGCGACTCTTCCGGTGCAGCGTCGACGAGGGGAATGTGTCGAGCCGTACGGAAGCGGTCGAACGCCTCTGCCGTGACGCGGTAGTGGCCTCCCATGGTCCGAAAGGCCGCGAGATGACCCTCTCGAATCCAGCGTTTGACCGTCGGGATAGTGACCTGACACGCGGCCGCCACCGCTCCCGTCGTCATGAAACGCATGTGATGTGCCTCCCCAGGACGGGCTTCCAGAAAATTCAATAAACTGCAACTTTTTCGTATGTCGGCGACCCTTTGTCAAGTGCAAAATTTGCAACCAGATCCGGCGAGTTTACGCGACGCGTTACGGTCCCACCAGCTGCCGGGCAATGACGACGCGCTGGATCTGGTTCGTCCCCTCGTAGATCTGCATGATCTTGGCGTCGCGCATGAAGCGCTCGACCGGAAACTCGCGGGTATATCCGTAGCCGCCGAAGACCTGGACGGCGTCGGTGGTCACCTTCATCGCGGCATCTGCCGCCCAGCACTTGGCCATCGAGGCCTCGTACGTGTTGCCGGTGAAGCCACCATCGACCTGGCGCGCGGCGTGGTGGATCATGAGCCGCGCGGCATGGACCTGCATCGCCATGTCGGCGAGCATGAACTGGATGCCCTGGAAGTCGCCGATCCGCTGCCCGAACTGCCTGCGTTCGCGGGCATAGCCGACCGCGGCATCGAGTGCCGCCTGCCCGATCCCAAGCGCCAGCGCCCCGGTGGCCGGGCGCGTGATGTCGAGCGTGCGCATCGCGAGCGTGAACCCTTCACCTTCGGCACCGAGCCGCTGCGCCACCGGGACCGCGCAGTCCGTGAAATGAAGCGCGACCGTGGGCGAGCCGCGGATGCCCATCTTCTTTTCCTTCTTGCCGACGGTGAACCCCGGTGTCCCCGTCTCCACGAGGAACGCCGTGATGCCCTTGGCACGCTTCGCCGGGTCGACCGTCGCGAAGACGCAGACCACTCCGGCGTGGTCGCCGTTGGTGCACCACTGCTTGGAGCCGTTGAGCACGTAGTGGTCGCCCTTCCGTACGGCCGTCGTCCTGAGCCCCGCCGCGTCCGACCCCGCCTCCGGCTCGGAGAGCGAATATGCCGACAGCAGCTCACCGGTCGCCAGTCGTGGCAAATACTTCGTCTTCTGCGCGTCGGTCCCGCCGAGCAGGATGGGCAGGCCGCCCAGCGCCTGGTCGAGGTACTGAGTGCCGGTCGCCGCGCACGCGTAGGCGACCTCCTCGGAGACCACGGACAGGGCGAGGCACCCCATCGCCGTCCCGCCATACTCCTCGGGGACCCAGATCCCGTAGAGCCCGGCGTCGATGAGGGCCTGGATGGACGCCTCGGGATACGTCTCGGTCTCGTCCACGTACATGGCGTGCGGCGCCACCTTCTCGCGCGCCACCTTGCGGGCGAGGTCACGAATCATCCGCTGCTCGTCGGTGAGATAGAAATCCTCTTTCCCCATCAGTCCCATGGGGGGCCTCGAACGGGCCCCCCAAGCCCCCTAACGTTCGGAGCGCCCCGGCTTCGCCGGGGCGCTCCACGATTGATCGTTAGCTAGCAGGCTGCGGAAAAAGCGGGTGAAAAGCAGACCAGCGGCCGCTTCACCGCAGCGCGAGACGCCACGGCGACGTTCCGCTCACCCTGTGCTCGCCGCGCCCGCCCACGGGCCGGCA
>Ga0070707_100006559_pt1 | contig 10797 bp, 7 predicted proteins | sample KBSK5502metaG_FD_65468 | JGI IMG/M metagenome (GOLD analysis project Ga0070707, IMG submission 65468) | Corn, switchgrass and miscanthus rhizosphere microbial communities from Kellogg Biological Station, Michigan, USA - KBS K5-50-2 metaG | ecosystem: Host-associated > Plants > Roots >... | reverse complement strand
TCGTTGCCGATCAGCGACGTCATATCCGAGCACTGCAGGTCGGTCGCCGCCCAGTACTGCCCGGCCATCCCGTACTGGTTGTAGGGGGGCGCGACCTGCCTGCCTGCCGTGGCGGGCGGCCTGATCAGCGCGTTGATCCCCGTGGTCGCCGATTCCGGCTGCGGCACGCCGGGCTGGCAGAGGTTGTTGATCCCGCCGAGGATCCCGGACTGGCCGAGCGAGCAGAAGCCGAGCAGGCCGCCGATGTCGCCGATGCCCGGCACCGAGCAGGGACCGCCGCCGGCCGGCCTGGTCGCAGACAGCGTCCGCGCGGCGACCACGCCGCCATGCCGCGGCTGCCGGGCGGTGTGACCCGGGGAGACGACCCCTCGGAGCCCCCCGCCGGTTCCGCCAGGCCCGGTATGACCCGCCGGCCCGGCGGCGCCGCGCAGCAGGCCGAAGAGCACCGCGAACACGACCAGCGCGATGGCGGTCCTGCGCGGCACTCGACGGGGTCTGGGCATCGGGGGGCTCCGGGGGGTTCGGGGGTATCTGGCGCGCCGCCTACGGTGCCGGCGCCTCGACCGGACTGGGCGGCCGGCCGCGCACGGCGTGCTGGCTGTTCTGGGTCGCGTGCCGCTCGGGCACCGGGATCTGCTCCGCCCGCGCCCTCGTCGGGTTCGTGTCCAGCCAGCGGCGCAGATCCTCGGAGATCAGGTCGATCACGATCCGCCCCGCCCTGCCGTCGAGGTCGCGGAAGATGCACTCGCCGTTGCCGAGACCCCGCAGGACGGCCTGGTGCTCGTCAGACGGGTCGACGCCGAGCAGCGACAGCACACTCGCGACTTCGGTGCGCTCGGTTGACCGGAAGGCGAACACCGCGGAGAGGCAGTTCGTGACCTGCTCGTTCAGCAGGTCGCCCGCGTTCTGCGACACGAGGACCAGCGCAGTGTTCCGTGACCGGCCCATCCTGGAGACCTCGGGGATCAGCTTGGCTCCCTGCGGCGTCGCCGTCACCGCCCACGCCTCATCGAGCACGATCGCCTTCGGGATGCGCCGGTCCATGCCGTTCAGCAGCCGCCTGGCGAATTGCGACACGAGGTACAGCAGCGCGACCGACAGCCGCTGCTCGTAGGAGTAGTCGTCGCGCTTCAGCCCGGACTCCGGCAGCGTCAGCCCGGCCAGCGTGAACACGGTCGTCCAGCCCTCCGCGTCGATCCGGTCGCCGCCGGACGGCGCGAAGCACAGCCGGGCCAGCCGCATCTCCGACATCGAACGCAGCACCGCGCCGAGATTCTTCGACGCCGCGTCCTCGGCCGCCTCGAGGTGCTCGACGACCTGGCCGAGGCTCGGCCGCTCGGCCGCCGCGACCGCGCCGACCGCCTGGATCATCGCGCTCTCGCGCTCCTCGCTCATGCCGGGAAGCAGCAGCCGCAGCGTCTCGGCCGCCATCGTCCGCCGCTCGGCGAGGTCGTCGCCGAACGAGAACGGGTCGAGCAGGCCGGCCGCCGCGCTGCCGAGCGGCAGCACGCGGGCCCGGCGGCCGCGGTGGGCCAGCAGCCTGACCAGCGGCTCGGCGTCGCCCTTCGGGTCGATCACCGCAACCGTGACGCCGCGGAGCGCGAGCTGCATGATCAGCAGCAGGGCCAGCGTGGTCTTGCCGCCGCCCGGCTCGCCGGTGATGGCGACCGCGGTCGGCCGGTTGCGCGCCGCGGCGACCAGCGGATCGAAGTGCACGACCGACCTGGCCCGGCCGATGGTCTCGCCGACGTACGGGCCGATCCAGCCGGCCTCGTCGGCGACCCGGTCGCCCAGGTCGACGGTGGCCGTCGGCATCCCGCCCGCGATCGTGTACAGCGGCTGGCGCTGCAGGTACGACACGAGCCGCACCCGCTCGCCGGGCAGCGACTCGCTCAGCAGTGAGAGCTGATCGCCGGTGGAGCTCACCACGTCGATCCCGATGTCACGGTAGTGCTCGGTCACGGCCTCGGCGCGGCGCACGCACAGTTCCCGGCTCGGCGCGGTCACCGCGAGCCGGTGCCAGCCGTAGACGAACGGCAGCCGCTCCTTGGTGATCCCGTGCTCGAGCATCCTGGCCGCCTCGATCTGCTCGGCCAGCGCCAGCGGCATATCGGCACCCGCCTCGCGGATGTGCGCGTCCATGTCCCTGGCATGGGCCAGCCGCCGTCCGACGTCCTTGCTGGCCTTCGCCGGCGGGATCAGCTTCATCCGCAGGCTCGCCTCGACGGGGAACGGCAGCGAGTCCGCGTAGTGCAGCCACGGCTCCCCGTCGGGGAAGTACATGACGTCGGGGAACCTTGAGAACGACAGGAAGGCCGTCCACGACTCGCCGGAGGGCTGGACCATCCGCAGCACGGTGCGCCCGTTATGGATCTCGCCCTCGACAAGCTGCTCGATCTCGCCGACCCCCCACCGGCGCCGGCGCGCGGCCGACGGCGGCGGATCACCGAGGCACCCGGTGATCGCGTGCCTGAACAGCCACCCGACCTCGTCGGCGGTGGCATGCCGCGCGGCCAGCGCGCTGGCGGCCAGCGCGCGCCCGATCCGGTCGGCGTGCTCGGTCCACTTGGCGATCTCGCCGCGCGGGACCGCGTCGTCCTCGAGCCCGAGCAGTTGCTCGCCCGCGCGGTAAGCGCGGCCTACGCGGCCGAACTGGGCGAACGCCCCGCCGGTCAGCTGGGCGCGCACGCCGCGCTGGCCGAGCCTGACGCCCAGGTAGACCTCCTTGGTCCAGAAATCCTTCGCCCAGACCTGCCGGTACATCTCGTCCAGGTAAGGGACCCAGCCCGCGCCACCGTCCGACGTCGCGTGCAAGCCTGTGGCCCACTCCGCCGCCGGGTAGCTGCGGTGGGCGATGCGCAGGTGCACCTCGGCGTCGGCCATCCTGATCCCTGCCATCGCGACCGTCAGGTTCGTGGCCAGCGCCTCCCGCTGCTGGGCGGTCATGAACTCGTACGAGATCGTGGGCACCCTGAAATAGGCCCAGGCATGGGTCTCGGTCAGCAGGATCCGGTCGTCGAAGAAGCGGACCGAGAGCCGGCTGCGGCTGGCGCCGCGCCCGCTCATGGTCGCGCCTGCCCGGCACGCACGGGCTGGCGCAGCGGGCCCGGCACGGTGCTGCCCACGGGGGACGACCCCCCGGCACCCCCCGGACTCGCGGGCTCGACCAGCGCGGCCACGACCACGCCAGCCAGCGCGATGTACGCGGCGGTCGTGGCCGGTGTCAGCAGGCCGGCCCAATGCTGACGCGGCTGCCAGGCGGGAGCCGGCTGGCGGGTCCGTTGGACCCCATGATTTTGCAGCTGATCGTCCCACGGGACGCGGACGATGGCGCGGCACCGGCCGGCGCAGACGCGTTCGGCCTGCTCGACGGCGGCCATGCTGCGCCGGCTGACCCCGTTCAGCACCATGATCGCCCCGGCAGCCAGGTCGCCACGCCCGTGTGCCTCCAGCCACTCGAACGTCATCGCGACCGCACTTGGCGCGGCCGTGCTGGCCGGCGCGACAAGGACAAGCTGGTCCGCGACGGCCAGCAGCCGAGGCACCACCGCGGTGGCCGGGTCGGCCAGCACGAGCTCGCACCGCTCGGACGCGGCCGCGAGCGCGGCTACCTCGGCGACGAGGTCCCGCTGCTCCGCCGCGGGGCCGGGAGTGCCGGCGCCGCCTGTGCCCGCGCTCGCCGGCGGGACGACGATCAGCCTGGACTTCGCGAGCATGGCGGCCTGGCTGAGCGCGGGGCGCGCCTGAGCCCGCGCGGCGAGCGACGCATGGCCGGGGTTGAGGTCGACCACGGCGACCTGGCCGGAGCGCAAGTTAGCCAGGACCTCGCCGGCGAGCAGCGTCGTCATCGTCTGGCCCGCGCCGACCGTGCAGCCGAGTACCACGATTCTGGCCGGGCGGCCGATCGGAAGCTGAGCGCGCGCGCGGTCGCGCTGCAGCATGTCCAGCTTGCCAGGCCGGTCCCCGCCGGGAACGACGGTTACCGGTCCGGCCCTCAGGCCGCCGCGGCGCGCCGACGGCCCGGCGAGCGCGCGCTCGACCGAGGGCGGCCGCGAGCCGGCCGGCCCGTCGCTGACGACCGTGACGGCGGGCCGCCGCGGAGCGAGTCCCGGGGCGCTGGCGCTGCGCGATCGGCCCGCACCGAGGGGGCGCCGGCCTGGGCTGACGGCCCGGTCGCCCGGCGCGAACTCCGCGGCCTGCCCGGATTCGGCCGCCCCGCCGGGCTCCGCCAGCGAGGCAGCGGCAGCGCGGCGCCCCGCCCTGGGCCGCCATACCCGCCCCGAGACGAGCAGCAGGTCGCGCTCGGACAGCGGCGCCATCCGGCACAGGACCCGCGGCTCGGCCAGGTAGCGCAGCTGCGACCTGATCAGCTCGGGCAGTCGCTTGCTCTCCAGAACGGGCCGGGTGACGAGCCACGTTATCAGGCCAGGCGGCAGCAGATACACCCAGATCAGCGTGTGGTTGAACGGGAGTCCGAGTACCTGAAGCAGCACCACATAGGGAACGGCAATGGCCACGAACACCGTCACCTGGCCAATCGGCAGCGGCATGGGCAGCCTGAAGTCATACAGCTTGTATAGCCGCTTTTCTATGCGCCAGATACTGGTGTAGGTGGGCAGATCCACCAGGTAGTCTCCTTTCACCTGCCTCGGCGCGAGCGGTGCCGCCCGGATTGCGTGGTGCTAATGCACGCCGAGCGCGTGCGCGATTCCCATGGCAAGCGATCGTACGATTCCGGGCACGTAGAAGATGACCGCGATAGCCACCGCGAGCACAAAGAATTGCACGAAGCGAATGATCTCCCGGGTGAAGAGAAAGAATATCGCGACGATTCCGACAATCCCCAGGAACAGCGGCCCGAAGAGTGTCTGCAGGTAGGTCACGAGCCCGGTGCTGCTCAGCGCGACCGGGGCTGTGGTAGCGAGCATGTGCGGTGCCATCGTTACTCCGGGTGTGGTGGGCGCGGCATGCGGGGGTGCGTCGCGTGCGGGGGCGACATCATGGCGACGGCCAGGGCTGCACGATCGCCGGCCCGATCCACCGGACCAACCAGGTCCCCCCGTGCCTGACCACCGTGAGGGCGTACGTCATGTCGATCTCCGCCGGCCGCACGATCGGGCCAGCGGGCGCGCTGGCAGCAGGGCTGGCGGACGGGCGGGCGGACGGGCGGGCGGGCGGGCCGGCGGACGGGTGGGCGGCGGACCGCGCGGACGGGCTCGCTGATGGCCGCGCCGAGGCGCTGCCCGATGGCCGGGCGGACGAGGTGGCGGACGGGCTTGCGGCATGCGTCGCGGCGGCCGGAGGCCGGGCGCTGCCGGTGCGCCACATGACCGTCACGACGATCCGCCTGACCAGGCCCGCCGCGGCGGGCACGAAGAGCCGCCTGATTCCGGCAAACGAGACGACGCCGCCAAGCCCGGTGATCGGGGCGCCGGGCGCCGTGAACGTGCCGAGCTGCAGGGAGTTGCCGCTGGCGTAGGCGCGGAAGAACGCAGGGAGCACCTGGCCGAGCGACCCCCTGGCGGCCAGGTCCGCCGGGCCGCTTGCCCGCTGCGGGGGAATGGCCTGTATCGGCGGCGGGAACAGCCCCGGCTGCCCGGACACGGCAAGGCCGCCCGCGCTCGCGTAGATCGGGACGGCAAGTTCGAGCAGGTTGCCGTTGACCCGCGCGAGCAGCAAGACGACCGCGCGGTGCGCATTCAGCACGCGGACCCCAGCCACCTGCTCCGACTGGAGCGTCTGCGTTCCCCCGCCGTTCCAGCCGTCCTGCGGCGCGGTGCCTGGCGGCACGAACCCGGCAAGCGTGCTGGCCCGCCGCTGCGCCGTGGCCGGGTTCAGGTTGAGATAGGCCTGCCCGAACTCGAGCGCGTACGCCTTCGCGACCGCGACGGGAAACCCGTGGCCGCGAGCGGCGGTCGTGGTCGTGCCGCCAGCGACCGGAGCGCCGGTCACGATGGCGGCCACGCCGCGGTAGCCGACCAGCAGCAGCACTGCCCAGAGCAAGGCGCGGAAGACCCACACCAGCCACCGGCCGCCGGCGCCACGCCACAGCCTGCGCGACGCCTGGCTTTGAGATACCTCGCCGTTCGGCGCCTCGCTCGCCGACGCGGCTCCTGGCATGGACGAGAGCCCGGCCCACGGCGCCTGCTCGGCCGCCGCTGGCCCGGCCGCGAATCCCTGGGCGGGCCAGCCCGCCCAGTTCGCCTGCTCATCTGTTACCGGCCGCCCGGCAGCCGTATGCTCCGCCGTCACCGGGGCTCCGGGCACCAACCGGTTGCCCGTCGCCATCACACCTCCGCCCGCTCTCCTGCGCCAACCCGGCAAAGAACTGCGGCGCCTCATTGGTTGTGTCGGGTGGCACCATTCTTCGGCAATGGTGGTCTTTGCGGCCTCCGACGCGCCGATGACCTCGCAATTTCGCGACGCGCGAGGTAACCCGACGAGCCCACCGCTCCCGGCGATACGGACTGATAAGGATGTTCGGCATAAATGGGGCGCAACGAACTCGTCTGGCCGGCTCGTTCGACCCATCGGGCAGTCGCCACCGCAGCGCATCGGCACCTGCCTTCCTTCATTGACTCGGGCGGACAGCACGGACACGCCCTCGGGTCCGATCCAGCACGACGCAGTCTTGACTCGCGGTGTATACACGGCTGTGACCGATGACGATGAGCCGCGCGAATATCGTCACGCGGCCCGAACGGCTATCGCGCAGGCGACGCCCCGGCCTCCGTGGCCGTCGTCACGATCCAGGCGAGCGCGATGGCTTCTTCGTGCCAGGCGTCATACCGGCCGCTGCGGCCGCCGTGCCCGGCCACCATCTCGGTCTTCAGCAGGAACGGGCCGCCCGCCGCGCTCGCCTGCAGTTTCGCGATCCATTTCGCCGGCTCGGTGAACAGCACCCTGGTGTCGTTGAGGCTCGTGATCGCGAGGATCGGCGGGTAGCGATGCCCGGCGGCGATGTTCTCGTACGGGCTGTATGACTTCATGTACGCGTAGACCGCCGGGTCGTGCAGCGGATCGCCCCATTCCTCCCACTCGGTCACGGTGAGCGGCAGCGACGGGTCGAGTATCGAGGTCAGCGCGTCCACGAACGGCACCTGCGCGGCGACCGCGCCGAACGCGTCAGGGGCCATGTTGACCGCGGCGCCGACGAGCAGTCCGCCGGCCGAGCCGCCGCGCGCGACCAGCCTGCCAGGGCTTGTCCAGCCCGTCGCCGACAGGTGCCTGGCGCAGGCGACAAAGTCAGCGAATGTGTTGATCTTGTTGAGGATCTTCCCGTCGTCGTACCAGCGCCTGCCAAGCTCTCCGCCGCCGCGGATGTGCGCGATCGCGTAGCCGAAGCCGCGGTCGAGCAGGGAAAGGCGCGGTATCGAGAACGACGGGTCGCTCGAGTGCTCGTAGCTGCCGTACCCGTACAGCAGGAACGGCGACGAGCCGTCCCTCGGCGTTCCCTTCCTGCAGACAATGGAGATCGGGATCCGCGTCCCGTCGGGCGCGACCGCCCACTCCCTGTGCTGCTCGAAATCGTCGGCCTGGTATTCGCCCCGGTCGGGCAGCGCCAGCACCGGCCGTCGCCTCAGCAGGGCGAGGTCGCCGGTGACCGTGTCGCAGTCGTAGACGGAGTCAGGCGTCACGAGCGAGGTGAAGCCGAGCCTGAACTGCCGCGCGTCGTACTCCGGGTTGCTGCCCGGCGCGACCGTGTAGATCGCCTCGCCGAACGCCACCTCCTGCCCGGTCCCGTCGGCGCGCAGGATTCGCAGCCCGGTGAGCCCGTCCCTGCGGTAGTACACGACCAGGTGATCGCGGAACGGGTCAACGCCCAGGAGGCGGGTGTCGGCGCGGTGCGGCACGAGCGGCGTCCAATCGGCCGGGTCGGCGAGCGGAGCCGTCGCGATCTCGAAGTTCTCCGCACCGTCGTTGTGCAGTATCAGCAGCCGCTCGGTGCCGTCGGCGGTGACCTGATGATCGACCCCGTACTCGACCCCCTGCTTGCGCGGGACGACGACCCGGAACTGCCCGGTCGGGTCGTCGGCGTCGAGCAGCCGGTCTTCGCTGGTCAGCTTGGACGACGTGGAGATCACCAGGAAGCGCTCGCTGCGGGTGAGCCACACGTGGGCGAAGAACCGCTCGTCGGCCTCCTCGAAGACCAGGTGATCCTCGCTGACCGGGGTGCCCATCAAGTGCCGCCAGATCCGGTACGGCCGCCAGGCATCGTCGACCGTCACGTAGAACAGCGCGGAGCCGTCAGCCGACCAGGCCGCCCCGTAGTACGTGCCGGGGATCTCGTCGGCGGCGATCTCGCCGGTGACAAGGTTCTTGAACCGCATCGTGTACCGCTCGTCGCCGGCGTAATCGGTCGAGTACGCGAGCTGGCTGCCGTCCGGGCTCACGGCGAACGTGCCGAGCGAGAAGTACGCCGTGCCTTCGGCCAGCTCGTTGCCGTCGAGCAGAATCTCCTCGCCGTCAAGCGGCGAGCCGTCCTCGGTCATCGGCGGCCGCTCGTCGTCGGCGAGCACCGCACGCCGGCAGTGGACGGCGTACTGCTGCCCCTGGACGGTCCGCGAGTAGTACCACCAGCCGCGCTTGCGGGTCGGCACCGACAGGTCGGTCTCCTTGGTCCTGCCCTTGATCTCGGCGAAGATCGCGTCGCGCAAGCCCGCCTGCCCGGCCGTCATCGCCTCGGTGTAGGCGTTCTGCGCCTCGAGGAACGCGATCGTGTCCGGGTTCTCCTTGTCGGCCAGCCACGCGTACTCGTCGATGACCGTGTCGCCGTGGTGGGTGCGCTCGGTCGGGATCTTCTTCGCTTCAGGCGGCTGCGGGTGCGCGGTGCTCATAGCGATCGAGTCTATTGAGCGCCGAGCTGCCCAAGAGATCACCACTGCCCTAACCCGTGTTCGCCTGGTTAGCACTGTGTAGCACATGGTGCCACACAGGTGTCGGCCGGGCCGCATCTGGTAAGGCGCAACGACGAGCAGGCTGACTACGACGAGCACGCAGAGCGAGCCAGGCGGCTCGATGTGCTCCAGCGAGCCGAGAACGAATTCGACCCTATTCCCTTCGAGGTCGAAGCAGCGCGAGCCTTCGGGCGTGTGGCCGCCGCGGTCGTGGCGGTCGGGCGCAAGCCCAGGCGCAGGATCGCGGACATGATGATCACCGCGACCGCCATCGCCGAGGACCTGCCGCTCCTCACCACAAGTCCCCGCGACTACGCCGGGCTCGAGGGCCTGGTGACAATCGTGCCTGTGCAGCGACCGCGCGCGCTGACCTAGCCCGCCGGGACGTGACCGCCGTGCGCGGGTGTCCATCGCCTGGCCGCTCGTTCGTCGTCGTTGCGAGAGCACGATGCGGGCCGCCTTCCGTGGCGCGGCCGCGAGACGATGAGGAGATGGAGGTGGGCCATGAAGTACCTGATGCTCGTGTGCGTCGACGAGTCCGTCGAGCTGACCCCGGCCGAGCGAGCCGAGATCCCGGCCGCTACCGAGGCCTGGGTGTCCGAGATGGACGCCAAAGGGATCAGGCTGCTCGGCGACCAGCTGGCCCCGTCGAGCGATGCCACCACGGTGCGCGTGCGCGGCGCCGGCGTGCTGCTGGGCGACGGGCCGTTCGCGGAGACCAAGGAGCAGATCGCGGGCTTCGACCTGATCGAATGCGACGACCTGGACCAGGCCATCGAGGTTGCCTCTAAGCACCCGGTGGCGAAGTTCGGCGCGCTCCAGATCAGGCCGTTCGTGTAGCGGACGACGGAAGGGCGCGGGTGACCGGATACCAGATCGCGGACGTACGCGCGGCCGTCGACGAGGCTTTCCGCGCGGAGTGGGGCAAGGTCGTCGCGACGCTGATCGGCATGACCGGCGACTGGGACCTGGCCGAGGAGTGCGCTCAGGACGCGTTCGCCCAAGCGCTGCGGGCGTGGCCGCGTGACGGATTCCCGCGCCGCCCAGGCGCCTGGCTCACCACGGTGGCGCGCAACCGCGCGCTCGACCGGCTGCGCCGCCACGCGTCGGAGGCGGACAAGCTCAGGCAGGCGGCCATGCTGTCGCCACCGGAGGACCCCGAGGGAGGCGGCATGGACGCCGAGGACATCCCCGACGACCGGCTCCGGCTGATCTTCACGTGCTGTCACCCCGCGCTGCCGCTGGAGGCCAGGGTCGCGCTGACGCTGCGCACCCTGGCCGGGCTGAGCACCGCCGAGATTGCGCGCGCGTTCCTGACCGCCGAGCCGACCATGGCCAAGCGCCTGGTCAGGGCCAAGCAGAAGATCCGCAACGCGGGCATTCCGTACCGGGTGCCGCCCGCGCACCTGCTCCCCGAGCGAACCAGCGGCGTCCTCGCGGTCTTGTATTTGCTTTTCAACGAGGGCTACGCGGCGACTGCCGGCCGCAGGCTGGTCAGGCACGACCTCTGCACGGAGGCCATCAGGCTGGCCCGTGCGCTGGCCGGGCTGATGCCGGACGAGCCCGAGGCGAAGGCGCTGCTCGCGCTGATGCTGTTCCATCACGCCAGGCGCGGCAGCCGGGTCAACGCGGCGGGCGACCTGGTGACGCTCGAAGATCAGGATCGCTCGCTCTGGGATCAGCAGGAGATCGCCGAGGCCGTTGCCGTGCTGGACGCGGCGGCCAGGCGCGCGCGCCGCGGGCCGTACCTGCTCCAGGCCGCGATCGCCCGCTGCCACGCGACGGCGCGCACCGCGGCCGAGACCGACTGGGCGCTGATCGCTGATCTATACGGCGTGCTCACCGACCTCGTGCCCTCCGACGTTGTGCGGCTGAACCGGGCGGTCGCGGTGGCGATGTC
>Ga0070707_100006558_pt1 | contig 10798 bp, 12 predicted proteins | sample KBSK5502metaG_FD_65468 | JGI IMG/M metagenome (GOLD analysis project Ga0070707, IMG submission 65468) | Corn, switchgrass and miscanthus rhizosphere microbial communities from Kellogg Biological Station, Michigan, USA - KBS K5-50-2 metaG | ecosystem: Host-associated > Plants > Roots >... | reverse complement strand
CCCTGGGCGTCCTCGAAGGCCCGGCGACGAGCCCGCCCTCGGTTCCGTTCCGGCGCCTCACCACGCTCTGGGTCCAGCTCACCGGCACCTGGTGCAATCTCGAATGCGCCCACTGCATCAATGCGAGCGGGCCCGGCACCCCGTGGCTCAAGCCGCTCGACGGCGACGCCGTCCGGCGCGCCATCCGGGCGGCGGAGCGCCTCGGGGTGAAGGAGATCTACTTCACCGGGGGCGAGCCTTTCCTCCACCAGGAGATCCTGCCGCTGCTGGGCGTGGCGCTGGCGGCGGCGCCGACGACGGTGCTCACCAACGGCACGCCGATCACCGAGCCCATGGCCGACCGGCTCGCCCTCCTCTCGGGCCGCGCCGCGTATTCCCTCGAGATCCGGGTGAGCCTGGACGACGTGGAGCCCGAGGCGAATGACCGGGTGCGCGGCAGGGGCGCCTGGGCCAAGGCGGTCCAGGCGATCCAGCGGCTTCATGCCCGCGGGCTCTTGCCCATCGTCACCGCCACCGAGATCTCGGGCGGCGCCGGCCTCTACGAGCGCTTCCGGCTGTTCCTGCTCGGCCTCGGGATCGACAAGCCACGCGTGAAGATCATGCCGGTATTCCCCATCGGTCGCCTGCAGGGCGGCGACGGGGCGCGGCTCACCGCGGAGTCGCTCGAGGGCTTCGACCCGGGCGTGCTGCAGTGTTCCGACACGCGGGTCGTGGCCGACGGCGGCGTCTACGCCTGCCCCATCCTGGCGGGGCTCGTGGGCGCGCGGCTGTCCACCGGCGATCTCGAGGCCGCCTTCCGGCCCGCGCCGCTCTATCACACGGCGTGCGTGACCTGCCACCGGACGGGCATGACGTGCCGTAACGGGTGAGCCCACACCCCCATGAGGGAGGGATCCACGGCGGAATACCGGCGGATCGCGGTGTTCGGCGGCGTCTACAGCAACGGGCCGGCGCTGCTGGCGATGCTCGAGAACGCGCGCCGGCGCGACGTCGAGGCCATCTTCTGCCTCGGCGACATGGGTGGCTTCGGGCCCCATCCCGACCGAGTCTTTCCCCTCCTGCGGGAGGGTGGCGTGCTCGCGATCCAGGGCAATTACGACGAGTCCCTGGCCTCGGGGCGGACGGACTGCGGCTGCGGCTACACGGACCCGCGCGACAACCACTACGCGCTCGTCAGCTATCGCTACACGGTCCGGAACACCTCGACGGAGAACAAGGCCTGGCTCGGGAGCTTGCCGGCCCACCGCCGGGTGAAGCTCGGCCCCTATCGCCTGCTGATGTGCCACGGCTCGCCGCGCCTCATCAACGAGTTCCTCTGGGAGTCCGCGACCCCCGACGGTCTCATCCGGAGCCTTCTCGCGCGGCACGAGGCCGACGTCATCCTCTGCACCCATACCGGGATCAAGTGGCATCGCGCGCTCCCCCGCGACCAGCACCTGGTCAACGTCGGCGTCATCGGCCGGCCGGAGAACGACGGGACACCGCGGGTGTGGTACACGCTGCTGAGCGTGGGCGCCGGCCTCGACGTCGAGTTCGTCCCGCTCGTCTACGACCATGAGGGGCTGGCCCGCCAGATGGAGGCCGAGGGGCTCCCGCCCGAGTTCGCGGAGACCATCCGCACGGGGTGGTGGACGACCTGTCTCGAGAACCTGCCCTCGCGGGAGCGTCAACGGAGCCGCTTCTAAGTTGACTGAGCCCGGACCGCGGCGCGCGGTGGCCTGGTGGCGGCTCCTCGTGCTCGCCGCGTTCGTGCTCGCTCTGCTCGCCCTGGTCCGGCGTGCGGGGGTGGAGGAGTTGGTGAGCCTGGAGGGCCTGAGCCGCGTGCGCCGGCGGGTCGAGGGGCTCGGCGCGCTGGGCCCGCTCGCCTTCATCGCCGGCTACGTGCTGGCCGTCGTGACCCTCGTGCCGGCGTTGCCGCTGACCGTCCTCAGCGGCCTCGTGTTCGGGCCCCTCTGGGGGACCCTCTACGCGTCCCTCGCGTCCACCCTCGGCGCCTGCTGCGCGTTCCTGATCGCGCGCTACGCGGCCCGGGACCTGGTGGAGCGGTGGGTGGCGACCTCGCCCGCTCTCGCGCGTCTCGACCGCGCCGCGGCCCATCACGGCTTCCGGCTCGTGATGATCACGCGGCTGGTGCCGGTCTTCCCCTTCAACCTGCAGAACTACGCCTACGGCATCACCGGCATCGGCTTCGGCGCCTACGCGCTCACCTCGTGGCTCGGCATGTTGCCGGCGACGGTGGCGTTCACCCTGGCCGGCGGCGCGCTCAGCGAGGGCGGCTGGGATCCCCGCTGGACGCTTCCGTGGCTCGGGGGGGCCGGCGTGCTCCTGGCGCTTCTCTCGCTGCTGCCGCGATGGCTTCGGGGAAAGAGCCCGGCGCTCGACGAAGTGCTCAGGTGAAATCCGTGGTTACCCGCCTTGTGCACGAAGGCGGATCGCACGTGCTACGTTCCCCCTCACCCTGCCCTCTCCCCCTTCGGGGGAGAGGGTATCGCACCGACTCCCTCTCGTTTCGCGACGGAAACTAACGAGTTTCGCCCGAGGCACTCACCTACTTGCGCCGGCGCGGCGGCTTGCGCGCGGGCGCCGGACGGGATTCGAGCACGCGGACCCGCTCGGCCAGCTCGCGGAGCTGCTGGCGTAGCTGGGGTAATCGCATGAGCAGCGCCTGGGTGCGGAGCGAGACGTCGTGGGGAACGGCGGGTGCGCCGGAGACGATCTGCCCCTCCGTCACGTTCCGGATCACGCCGGCCTGGGCGGCGATCATCACGCGGTCCCCGATCTCGAGGTGATCGGCCAGCCCCGCTTGCCCCCCCACGACCACGTGGGAGCCGAGCCGCGTGCTGCCGGCGATCCCGACCTGCGCCACGAGGATGCTGTGGGGCCCGATGGTCACGTTGTGCCCGATCTGGACCAGGTTGTCGACCTTGGTCCCGCGTCCGATCACCGTGCGGCCGAAGGTGGCGCGGTCCACGGTCACGTTCGCCCCGAGCTCCACGTCGTCCTCGATGACGACGCCGCCGAGCTGCGGGAGCTTGTGATGGCGGCCTTCGTGCTGCACGTAGCCGAAGCCATCGCTGCCGAGGACGGCGCCGCTGTGGATGAGCACGCGGCGGCCGATCACGCAGCCTTCACGCACGGTGACGTTCGGGTGAAGGATGGAGTCGTCGCCGACCACCGCGTCGTCGCCGACGAAGACCCCCGGGTAGAGCGTGACCCGGGCGCCGAGCCTGACCCGGTCGCCCAGCGTCACGAAGGGCCAGATCGAAGCGTCCGGGCCGATCTCCACGTCGACGCCGCGCATGACCTCGGCGGCGATCCCGCGCGCCCGCCGGGAGCCCGTGAAGAACCGCTCCACCACGCGCACGAAGGCATAGCGGGGATTGGCGACGACGACCTGGGGGCGGGGGATCTCGGCGATCGCGTCGCCCACCACGAAGGCGGAGGCCCGGGAGGCGCGCGCGGCCTCGATGAAGCGGTCGCCGTCCACGTAGGCGAGATCGCCCGCGCCCGCCTCGTCCAGGCTCGACACGCCCCCGATCATGGCCTCGGCGCCGACCAGCCGCCCGCCGACCGCCGCCGCGATCGCGCTCAGCGGGACGGCGCGCGGCGCCGACGGCGGCCTCATGCGCCCCGGGATCCCTTTTTCTTCGCCGGGCCGCGCCTCGCGGCGACCTTGCCCGCCGTCACGGGGCGCTTCGGGGCGACCTCGACCTTGGGGGCGGGGCGCCGGGCGGTCACCTTCCCGGCCGCCGCGGGCGCGGAGGCGGGTACGGTTGCCGCCGTTCCCACCCGTTGCTCGACGTAGACGACCACGTCGCCGACCGTCGTGATCTCGGAGAGATCGTCGTTGGGAATCTCGAGGTCGAAGACCTCCTCGATCCTGAAGAGGAGCTCGATCATTGCGAGCGAGTCCAGGCCGAGATCCTTCCGGAGGTCATCCTGCAGGCGAACCTTGCTGACGTCGCGCTTGAGGTGCTCCGCCAGCGCGGTGCGAATCCGGGTGGCGACTGCCGACTCAGGGACCATTGCATGCCTCCATGGACAGGCTGGAGTGGGAGCGCTCAGCTCAGCGCCAGCGCCGGCTCGCGGTCGCCGCCGGCGACTTCTTGAACACCACGACGGCGTTGTTGCTGCCGAAGCCGAACGCATTCAGCACGGCGACCGCGAGCGGCCGCTCCTGGGCCTCGGTCGAGATCCCGCCGAGCTCGCAGGCCGGATCGGGGTCGTCGTAGTTGATGGTCGGGTGGACCAGCCCCGTGCGGAGTGCCAGGACGCAGGTGATGCCGCCCACGGCGCCCGCCGCGCCCAGGGTGTGCCCGATCATCGACTTGGTCGCGTTGACGAGGATGCGGTCGGCCCGGGCTTTGAACAGGCGGCGGATCGCCGTGACCTCCACCGGGTCGCCGATGGGCGTGGCGGTGGCGTGGGCGTTGATATGGTCGACCTGCGCGGGCGGCACCCCCGCATCCCGCAGCGCCAGCTCCATGGTCACGGCCATCTCGGAGCCGTCCTGCTTGGGGATCACCATGTGGTGGGCCTCGCTCGTCGCGGCGTACCCCGCCACCTCCGCGTAGATCCGGGCCTTGCGCCGGAGCGCGTGGCCGAGGGATTCCAGGATCAGCATGCCCGCGCCCTCGCCCATCACGAAGCCGTCGCGGGCGCGGTCGAAGGGGCGCGACGCGCGCGCGGGCGCGTCGTTGAACGCGGTCGAGAGCGCGCGGAGCGAGCAGAAGCCCGCGAAGGTCAACGGCGTGAGACTCGCGTCAGCGCCGCCCGCGACGATCACGTCCGCCCGCCCGGCCCGGATGCAGGTGAGCGCCTGGCCGATGGCATGGGCGCTGGACGAGCAGGCGGTGGAGATGGTCTGGTTGACGCCCTTGGCTCCAAAGGTGATCGCCACGATCCCCGACGCCGAATTCAGGGTGATCATCGGGATGAAGTTCGGGTGGACGCGGTTGGGCCGGAGGTTCCGGTAGAGCTTGGTGAACTCCTCCTCGCCGATCAACATGCCGCCCATGCCGGCGCCCATGATGACGCCCACCCGGTACGGGTTCTCGCGCTCGAGCCCGAGTCCGGCATCCTCCAGCGCCTCCCTCGCCGCCAGCAGCGCGAATTGCGCGTAGCGGTCGAGGCGCTCGACGTGGACACCAGCGGGTAACTGACCCGCATCGAAATCCAGCACCTGGCCGGCCACCTGAGAGCGATAACCCTCGAGCGGCAGGCCGTCGAAGGCGGGGATGGCGCTGATCCCGGAGCGCCCGGCGAGCGCGTTCTTCCAGAAGGCGTCGACGCCGACGCCGATGGGGGAGACGACGCCCAGACCCGTGACGACGACTCGTTCGTCACGGCCGGATGAGGAGGACAACATCGGGGTGCGGCGGAGCCTCTTCGCGCCGGCACCGCTCGGTCCATCTGGCTTGAGGGTGGAGGACATCAGGTTGTGGGCTGGCCTCTTCGCGCCTGCGGCGCTCATCGGGGCGCCGGGGCGATTGGCGCCCGGGGTCTGTCGAACATGCCCCCCATTCTACTCGGCCCCGAGCAGTTTAGCGGCTTTGGCGAAATCCCGCGGCGCTACCCAGAGAATGGCGCCGTAGCGACCCCCGCCCGCGCAGGCGGCGTCGATCGCCGTCACATTGATCTTGGCCTCCGCCAGCTTCTCGTGCACGTCGGCGACGGCGCCCACACGATCCTCGCCCGCGATCAGGAAGGCGCGCTTGGGCCCGGTGAGCTTCCACCCGGCCTTCCTGGCGAACCGCTTGAACGCCGCCGGGTCGGAGGGCACGAAGTCGAGCTGGGAGCCCCGGCCCTCCGGGAAGCCGGAAAAGGCGAGGAGATGGATCCCGCCCTCCCGGAGCGCGCCGAGAAGACGCGCGCCTTCGCCGGGCCGGTTGGCGACCCGGACGTAGAAGTACTCGACTCGCTGGACGGTGTCGGCCATGGCTCTCCCCTAGGCTTCCAGCTCCGTGCCGAGCGCCTCGTTGAAGCGGTTGGTGAAGTTGGCGGCCGCGATGCTGAGCGTGAGCTGCACGAGCGCCTCCGCTGACAGATGGCGCTTGATCTCCTCGACGAGTCCGGCATCCACTTGCACCTTGAGCGTCATCTCCTCGGCGTAACGGAGCACCAGCCGCTCGAGGTCGGAGTAGAGCCGGCTCTCCTCGTACTCGCTCAGGGCGTCGAACTTCTCCCTGGGGACGCCGGCCCTCTGACCGAGGGCCGAGTTGTGCGCGACTCAGTACCGGCAACCGTTGAGCTGAGAGGCCTTGACATAGGCGAGCTGCCGCAGCTTGATGTCGAGCGCGCCCTCCTGCAGGGTAGAGTACCACCGGAGAAACGGCGCGACGGAACGCGCGTGGTGGGCCATGAGCTTGTAGAAATTGGGAACGCGGCCCGACGCCTTCTGCCGCGCGTCGAAGACGGCCTGCACCTCCGCCGGCACCTCGTCGCGCTCCAGATACGGAAGCCTCGCCGCCATCATTCGCCTCCTTCGGAATGAACACGGACCGCCCGCTCACCCGGCATCGAGCGTGTCGATGATACCCGACGGCGGGCAGGCGTCAAGCCGCAAGGAGACTCGGAGGGGCGCTCCGCGCCCTCAGAGGATCGCGCTGTGCACGACCCGCCCCTCGAACAGGAGCGCCGCCCCCTGCCGGTTGCCGACCGCGAACTCGAAGAGCTGGCCCACTCCGGCATTGCCGCGGAGCATGCCCTCGGCTCTGGCGGCGCCATCCAGCACGTCCTTCACGCGCTCGCCGAGCTTGGACTCCTCGACCGGCTGCGGTCCCTGCCGGTACGCCTCGACGGCGTAGGCGCGCAGGAGCTTCGGCCACTCCCGACCGAAGAGGCTTCCGTGCTGGAAGAGGTCGAGCCCGGCCATGCTGGCGCCGGCGAAGACGGCGGCGCCCAGGGCGCTCGCGGGCGGTGTGGCGCTGATCCCGCGCTCGACGTCCCTCAGGTGCTCCTTGACCTCGGGCTTTTCGTAGATCTCCTGATAGCTTCCGGTGGAGGACGGGGCCTGGGCGGCCCGCGCCAATTTGGAGACCTCGGCCCAGACCTGGGCCTGGTCGGCCTTCTGCATCAACTGCTGGCGCAGCGACGGCGCCGCCAGCGTGGACTTGCTCTCGAAGTCCTTCAGCCCGGCGTTCCAGCGTCCCTGCTCCACGCAGTAGACGCCGAGGTTTCTGGCCCCGCTCGCCGGCGGCAAGAGCACATCTTCCTTGAGGACGCGGTTCTGCTTGCCGCCCACTAGGATCTCGCCGGCCAGGAGGAGCGCGTGGACCTTCCCCCGGTTCTCGACGATCAGCTCGGGCACGCTGGCCTGGGCGCGCTCGGTGATGACGAGCGTTCCCTGAGCGCGCGCTTCATCCAGCGTGGCGACCTCGAGCGGCGGCGCGGCCTCCGCCGTGTGGAGCCAGAGCACCGTCAGGCTACCGTGGCGGGTTGCCCGTCCCAGGCGCACGCCGCCGACGAAGCGCTGGAAGTCGCGGCTCGGCTGGCCGGTGCCGACGACCCCCTCCTGATTGCCGCCGTCGCCCAGCACGCGGATCCTGGTGGCCCAGGCCCGCACCGGGCTCGACGCCGTGGTCGCCATCGCGACACTGCAGATGCGGAGAAAGTCCCGTCGTCGCTCCTCCATCCTCTCCTCCTGTCTTCCGGCCCGCGGCTCGAGCCAGGTGTTTGCCTGCTTAGACCGGGCTTGCCCGGCAAAGTTCCCGAGCGCTTTGACTTGCCGGGGGCTTCGTGCTAAGCAGGCCCTGCTCGACCGAGCGCGGTCGACCCGCGGCGCGGCACTACCCCAGCTCGAGAGGAGGCGCCCATGAAGCCGTTTCGAATCCCCCGGTGGAGCTTCACGAACTGCTGCGGTCACTACTGGAGCCGCAAGCCCGAGTCCGGGAGCGCGCCCGGATCCGCCGGCACGAGCCGCCGCGACTTCTTCAAGACCGCGGCGGCCGGCGCCGCGGGCCTGGCGGCGATGGTGGGCCTCAAGGACTCCGTCCAGGCCCAGGTCCGCGTCTTCCCACCGCCGCCGCCGGCGGTGAGCCCGATCGAGGGGCTGATCGACTTCCACAACCACTGCGCCCCCGACGCCTTCGGCCGCGCCGTCGACGACGACGAGATGGCCCAGCTCTACCTGGCGCGCAAGATCGAAGCGGTGGTGCTGAAGAACCACGTGGCGTTGACCGCGGACCGGGCGTGGCTCGTCCGCAAGCACAATCCCGGGATCAAGGCGTTCGGCGGCGTCACCCTCAACGGCGCCGCGGGCGGGATCAACCCCGAGGCCGTGCAGTGGATGTGGCGGATGCAGGGCGGCTACGGCCGCGTGGTGTGGCTGCCGACCTTCGACGCCGACAACCACGTCAAGCACTTCAAGGACGCGCCCGAGGGGATCAAGGTGGTCGGCCCCGACGGCAAGGCGCTCCCCGCGCTCCGCGAGGTCCTCAAGGTCTGCGCCCAGCAGAAGCTCGTCCTCTGCACCGGCCATGCCTCGCCCGTCGAAGTGCTGGCGATCGTCGAGGCCGCGCGCGACATGGGGGTCGACCGCGTCGTCGTCACCCACGCGGAGTTCGAGGTCGTCAACATGACGGTGGAGCAGATGAAGAAGGCGGCGGCCATGGGCGCCAAGATGGAGATCGATGCGATGGGGCCACTCATGGGACCGAACGCCCATCTGCCGTTCATGCGCCACTGGCGCCAGGTGACCTACAAGGAGTCGGCCGACCACATCAAGGCGGTGGGCGCCGAGCACTTCATCCTCGGCACCGACCTCGGCCAGACCGGCAACCCCTCGCAGCCCGACGGCTACGCCATGCTCGTCGCCGGCCTCTTGGCCGAGGGCATCACCAAGGACGAGATCAAGACCATGGGCCGCGAGGTGCCGGGCAAGCTCCTCATGGGCTGATGTCGGAAGTCCTTCACGGTACGGTTCAGCGGGCCACGGCCGTGGGTCAGCTCGAGTTGCCCCGTGAAGACCTCCTCTTCTTCGGCACGCCCCACGAGCGCGAGGTGAGCGTCAACAGCACGCGCGTCACCGGGGTGCTGGGCATCGACGTCTCGGGCCTCACCCCAGCCGAGTGGGAGAGCCGGCGCCAGATGCGCCGAATCGTCGCGTTCCTGCGCCGGTGGGTGCCCGGCTTCGACCGGGCCTATCCCGCCCAGAGCGGCGTGACCGTGGGCGTGCGCGAGACGCGGCGGATCTTGGACGATTACATGCTCACGGCGGAGAACGTGCTCGGCGCCGGCCGGTTTCCCGACGTGGTGGCCCGCGCCGCCTACCCGATCGACATCCACAACCCGAAGGGACCCGGCACCGTGCTCCGGCACCTGCCGCCCGGCGAGGCCTACGATATCCCGCTACGCTGCCTCCTTCCGCGCGATGTCCAGCGGGTGCTCGTGGCCGGCCGCTGCATCTCGGGCACCCACGAGGCGCACTCCTCGTGCCGCGTGATGCCGGTCTCGATGGCGACAGGCCAGGCGGCCGGCGTCTGCGCGGCCCTGGCTGCGCGCTCGGGCCGGCGACCGCGCGAGGTGCCCGCGGTCGAGGTCCAGCGCGAGCTCAGCAGCCAGGGCGCCGACCTGGGCTCGGCGCAGCAGATTCTCATCGAGCGCGCCGACCGTCGTTGACTCGGTGCCTCGCCCGCAGCTCCGCACCTGCCGGTTGGGACTCTCGCGCAGCCCGCACTCGATCCCGGCGGCCGAAATCGTGGCTGGTTGGACGAGAGGGGGTGGGGCTACATCACATTCGCGACCGTCGGAGCTCGCGAGAAAGATGGTCGGGACCACTGCATCACATCCCCAACCTATACACCTGTGCCCGAGCGGTGCTGATCAAGAATGGCGCGGAGCTGGTCGAGGTCGATCGGTTTCTCGGTCCGGGCGGTGAAATCGTCGAGATCGCCTTGCTTCCACCTGCCGGCCGTCATCGCGACCACCGGGATCCCCGCCAGCGCCGGGTCCTTCTTCTGCTCGGCACGGAAATCCCAGCCGTTCATGACCCCCATCCGCAGATCCAGCAGGATCAGACGAGGCCGTAAGCCCCAGCGCAGCTTGTCCAGGGCCGCCCTGCCGTCCGGGGCCGTTTCAACTCGATACCCTTCGTCGCGAACGATTTGACCGATGGCATCCCGAAAGTCCGGATCGTCCTCGACGATGAGGATCGTCGGGGCCAGGGGATTGGTACCGGAGATCCTTGGTCGACGATCCCCGGGAGGGGGGCCGGCGGGAGCGGGGCTCATGGCGTGCGCCTCCGGGGCCTTGTCGAGTCGAACGGGTTTTCATCCTCGCGTTCCGTAGGTCCTGGCCTGCAAAGCTTCATCAATGCCTCCGTGAGGTGGTCAAAATCGACCGGCTTGGCCATGTGCATCTGAAAACCCGCCGCGAGAGCCTCCCGACGGGTCTCCTCCCCGGCCAGCGCTGTGAGCGCGATGGCCGGGATGTCTTCCCCTCGTCCGGCGCGAAGCGCCCTGATCCGGCGAACGAGGTCGAACCCATCCTCGCCAGCCATGGCGATGTCACACACCAGCAGCTGTGGCCCAAACTCCATGAACACACGCATCGCTTCCTCTGCGGACGCCGCCCCCCTTACTTCGGCTCGGGTCTGCTCGAGCAGGGCGACAAGCGGTTCACGGGTCTCGGCTTCGTCCTCGACAACCAGGATCCGGACTCCGCTGAAATCCGCATGGTGACGGGCCTTTTGGAGCGGTTGGCCCACGGGCTTGGGTTGCAATTCGGCAGCGCCGCCCTGCTCCGACTGTGCCACGATCAACGGGAGGGTCACCGTGAACGTCGAACCCTTGCCGGTCCC
>Ga0070707_100006556_pt1 | contig 10799 bp, 9 predicted proteins | sample KBSK5502metaG_FD_65468 | JGI IMG/M metagenome (GOLD analysis project Ga0070707, IMG submission 65468) | Corn, switchgrass and miscanthus rhizosphere microbial communities from Kellogg Biological Station, Michigan, USA - KBS K5-50-2 metaG | ecosystem: Host-associated > Plants > Roots >... | reverse complement strand
CCTCTGCCTCCTGTTCTTCGAGATTCGGTACGGCATTTCTTGTCGAGTCGCGTCGGTGACGTTGATACGCAACACGCGTGCCAGTCCGGCGGCCAGCGAATCGTGGGGGATCGGACTCAGATTCGTGGCCTTTTGAGGGGTGTTGCGATTCCTTCCGCGCCGTGGCCAGCCCGATTTTACCGACTGGCCGTAAGCTTTACCGGCGTGGCCGTGCTCGCACCCGCGATCGAGCGAGAGCGGGTACTGGGTCAATTTTGCGTCGCCATACTTCGTTACTCGGTCGCCCGCGACGCTCAGTGACCCACTACGCGAGAGCGCGCCTCCTTGTCGCCGACGAGTGGCTCGCCTATAATCACGGCGTGCGCTTCGGGACGTTCTACTTCTTTCAGGCCGCGCCCGGTCTCACGCACGCCGACGTCGTCCACCGCGAGCTCGAGCAGATGGAGTGGACGGAGGCGCTCGGTTTCGATCAGATCTGGCTGACCGAGCACCACTTCATCGACTACGGCCTGTCGGTGGATCCAGCGAGCCTCGCCGCGACGGCCGCCAGCCTCACGCGGCGAGTCCGGATCGGGCTGGCGGCGGCCATCCTGCCCTTCCATCATCCGCTGCGGCTGGCCGAGCAGCTCGCGCTCATTGACATCATCTCGAAAGGCCGCCTCGACGTCGGCGTTGGGCGCGGCAACCGCCCGGCGGAGTTCGCGGGGTATCACGTCCCCCAGCAGGAGAACCGGGAACGCTTCGACGAGGCAGTGGACATCATGCTCCGGGCCTGGACCGAGGAGCGGTTCTCGCACGAGGGGCGGTTCTTCAAGATCGGGGATGCGCGCGTGATTCCGAAGCCCTGGCAGCAGCCGCATCCGCCGATCTACCAGGTGGTGGGCAGCGACGACGGTGTCGAGAGCTCGGCGGCCCGGGGCTGGCCCATGCTGAACTCCGTCCTCACGGGCCCGGTCGATCAGATCGTCAAGCGCCGGGATAGCTACCTGGCGGCCTTGCGGCGACATGGGCGCGCGGACGCCGACATCGCCGCGCTGATGAACAACTGGGGCGTGTCGCGGCAGATTTACGTGGCGGCGACCGATGGGCAGGCGCTCGCCGAGGCCAAGGACGCCGAGATGTGGTACCAGGACTCGCTGCGCCGCTTTCAGATCCCCGAGCGCATCGAGGATGCCCACCCGAGTCTGCAAACCGGATTCCGGGCGGCGGCGGAGCGCTTCAAGAAGGTGACGTGGGAGGGCCTCGTGGCGGAGACGCTCGCCTTCGGCTCACCCGACACGGTCGCCCGCCACATCGAGACCATGCGCGACATGGGCGTCGGCCACGTGCTGTGCTGGATGAACTTCGGCGGTCTGCCCCAGGACAAGATCCGCCGCTCGATGGAGCTGTTCGCGAAGGAGGTCATGCCGCACTTCCGCGACGCAGGCTGCTGAAAAGGGCCCAGCTGCGGAGGTACGGCGCCCTCGGCCGCACGCTCAACGTGGCTCGCTCACGCTCGCCCGTATTTCCGGATCTGCTCGCTTCGCCTCCGGCTCAGCTCACCAAGCGGAGTACGCCTCGCGTGCGGCCCTCGGGCGCCGCCTCGCATCTGGACCTTTTTGAGCAGCCTGCTAGTGCCGTCAGCCCTGTCGCGAGACCGACCGTCACCCTGCCGTGGTGGTGGGGTCGGGCCCGAGGCGGACGATCATCTTGCCGGTGTTGTCGCCGGAGAAGAGCCCGAGGAAGGCCGTTACCGCGCGGTCGATCCCGTCTATGACCGTCTCCTGGTACTTGATCCGCCCCGCCGTGAGCCAGCCGCCCACCTCGGCGACGAACTCCGGGTAGCGCTTCATATGGTCGGAGATGATGAAGCCCTGCATGAGGACGCGGTTGCCGACCATGTTGCGGATATTGGCGGGGCCGGGCGGGGGCACCTCGAGGTTGTACTGGGAGATCATCCCGCAGAGGGCGATGCGCGCGAAGGGGTTGACGAGGCCGAGGACGGCGTCGAGGATGGCTCCGCCCACGTTCTCGTAGTAGACATCGACGCCGCGGGGGCAGGCCAGGCGCAGGGCGGCGGCGAGGTCGCCGGCCTTCCGGTAGTTGATGGCGGCGTCCGCGCCCAGTTCCTTCGTGAGCCAGGCACACTTGTCGTCGGTGCCCGCCGTTGCCACGACGCGGCAGCCGAGGATCTTGCCGACCTGCGCGACGAGCGAGCCGGTGGCGCCGGCCGCGCCCGACACCACCAGGGTCTCGCCGTCCTTGGGACGGCCGATCTCCTTGAGGCCGTACCAGCCGGTGAAGCCCGGCACGCCGAGCACGCCGAGAAAGGCCGACAGCGGCGCGAGCCGACGGTCGATGGACAGCACGCCCTCGCCACTCGACACGAAGTGCTCGCGCCAGCCCAGATTGCTCACGACGACGGCGCCCACGGCGAAGCGCGGGTTCTCGGACTTCATCACCTCGCCCACTGCCCGGCCGTCGGCGGGCTGGCCGACCTGCCAGGCCTGAGCATAGGTCTGCTTCTCGTTCATGCGCCCCCGCATGTAGGGGTCGACCGACATGTAGATGTTGCGGACGAGGATCTCGCCCGGCCCCGGCTCGCGCACGTCGACCTCGACGAGACGAAAATCCGCCGGCTTGGGCGTCCCTGCCGGCCGCGCGGCAAGCAGGACCTGGCGGCTCTTCATACCGTCATCCCGCTGCCGCCGTCGAAGTTGACGGACGCGCCGGTGATGTAGGTCGCGCGCTCGGAGACGAGGAAGGCGAAGAGGTCGGCGAACTCCGAGGCGTGGGCGACGCGCCCGAGCGGCACGCGCACCTTGGCCAGCTCGGCGTAATGCGCCTCGAGGTCGCCCTTGGCTCGGCGGGCGACCTGGGCGCTGCGCACCAGCCCGATGCAGATCGTGTTCACCCGGATATTGTCGGGCGCGTACTCGTTGGCGAGCGACTTGGTGAGGTTGAGCCCCGCCGCGCGCGTCACCGAGGTGGGTAGCGACCGCGGCAGCGGCGCCTTGCCGCCTACGGTCGTGATGTTCACGATACGGCCGCCGCCGCGCTTTTTCATGTGCGGGATCACGAGGCGCGACATGCGCACCGCGCCCATGACCTTGAGGTCCCAGTCGGCTTGCCACGTCTCGTCGTCCACCTTCTCGAAGCCCGCCGCCGCCGAGGTGCCGGCATTGTTGAGCAGGATGTCGACGCCGCCCCATTCAGCCACCACCACGTCGACCAGCCGCTCGCAGTCGGCGGCGCGGCTGACATCGGCGACGTGGGCGAGCACCTGCCCACCGGTCGCTTTCTTGATCTCGTCGGCCGCTTTCTCGAGGTGCTCCTTGCGCCGAGCGCAGATGGCCACCTTCGCGCCCTCGGCGGCCAGCTTTTCGGCGGCGGCGCGGCCGAGCCCGTCGCTGCCTCCGGTGATGATGGCGACCTTGCCGTTCAGACCGAGATCGAGCATGAGAGGATCCTCCTCGCGGGTGGGTCTTGATGGGGCGCCGCCCCGGATCGCATACTAGCATTTCGCGCGGAGGCGCGCCGGAGTTGGTCTCGTCTGTTCAAGCCATGACGGTTTCCCTTACGGGACCAACCTCACGGACCGGCCCGTGGCCGACGACCGCTCGATCGCGTCGATCAGCGTGTGGCGCTGGACGGCGAGGTTGAAGTCGACGTCGAAGGACCGACCGGCGCGTAGGGTGTCGGCCATGCGCGCGTAGGCCTGGGCGACATTGTAGGGCCCACCGCCCGGCGTGCCCTCCGGAACGAGCTTGTACTTGGACGGCACCGGCATCGAAGCCAAGGCTTCCTTGCCCTTGCCCGCGTGCATCTGGCACGGTCCGAGGCTGAGCGAGCCAGCAGCCCGGATGACGAGGGCGCCCTCGCGCCCGTAGATCTCCATTCGGTTGCCGCCGGGATTGGACGGAACGGCGGCCACGTTGATCGACACCTCGGCCCCGCCCAGCATACGGCCGACGACGTTGATGCTGTCCGGCGCATCGACGGGGACGGGCTTTCCGTCCAGCGTGCGCCACTCCGGGATTCGGGTCGACACACGGGCCGAGACCTCGGCAAACTCGCCGAGCACGGCGCACAGGGCGTCGATGGCGTGTCCGCCCGCGATGGTCATCGTGTTGGCGCCGTTGGCGCGGACGCCCTGCCAGATGCGGCCAGGGCCCCGCTCTAGCTGGGCCTGGGCCACGGTGCTCAGGTTCGCCGTCAGCACCTCGCCAATGTAGCCTCCCTGGACGAGGTCACGCGCGTACAGAATCGTCGGGTCGCTGCGCGCCTGCAGACCGACGATCGTCTTCACGGAGCGCTGGCGGGCGAGCCCCGCCATCTCTTCCGCCTCGGCCAGATTTGCACCGAGCGGCCACTCGCAGAACACGGCCTTGCCCGCTTGCAGGCCGGGCATGACCAGGTCCCGGTGACCCGGCACGCGCACGCAGACGACGATGAGGTCGACGTCCGGATGCGTCGCCATGTCGCTGAACCGGTGGAACGCCAGCTCGGCCCCAAACGCCGCCGCCGAGGCCTTGGCCGTGTCCTCGTGCGAAGTGCAGACAGCCTTGAGCTGGTAGTGGGGCAGAGCCTTCAGGGCGGGAACATGGGCATTGGCCCCCCAGCCGCTGCCCCCCTGTGTCACGGTCGCTCCCACGATTCCCACGCGAATCTTGTCCGTCATCTGAACCTCCAGGTCTTGCCGGTTTGGTGGACACTTCCGCTGCCCTTCCACGCCTCCCGCTTACATCGTCAAGGCCTCTTCCGTCGAGATGCGCGGGGGCCTCCAAGTCGTAGGTGTTCATGTCGTACGCCAACACCGCATAACAGGGGATCGGAGATTCGTCAAGGTCATAGTCCCGCGCTGCCCGCATCGGTCCGTGGCGGCATCAAAGGCAGGTCGGCTGACGTTGCGGTTCTGGAGAAACTCGCGGGCGAGGTCCACCGCAGTCTTCTCCTCGCAAGCGGAACGGCAATGAACACCGCGTTCCCGCTCAAACCCTTTGCCCCCATGGGCGGTCCCCGCCCGACGCGCAAAGTTCCCGCTTGACGCCTGATCCGTCAGTGCGATACCTAGACGTGACGAGAGTAGGACGAGCCGGCCGTCCGGGACCGCTGAAGGGCCGCGACCTCGAACGGGTGATGGGAGGGGCGATCGGGGACGGGCTGGGCTGGAAGCGCCCCATCGCTAGAGTGACATGTTCCGCATACAGTGAAGGGGAGACCCATGCTCACACGGAGAACGTTCTTGTCTTTCGTGGCCGGGAGTGTCGCCGCGCCCCAATTTGCTGCCGCACAACAGGCGTCTCGCAAGGTTGCGCTGTACGCGAACGTCGGAGCCGATCTCACTCACTACGACGTGGACGTCGCGGGCGGCGCGCTGATCAAGCAGGCGACGGTCACGCTGCCCGCGGGCGTGCAATACGCCTGGCCGCATGCATCGCGGCGCTATCTGTACGTTGCGACCAGCAGCAGCGCTTCGGGTTACGGCCCCGCCGGCACCGAGCATCACGTCACCGCGTTTCGCATCGACCCCGCGAGCGGGGCGCTCACGCGGCACGGCGAGCCCATTCCCCTGCCGACACGCCCGATCCACATGTCCACGGACATTCCGTCGGAGAACATCTTGGTCGCGTTCAACAATCCGAGTGCGGTGCGCGTGTACCGCATCAACAAGGACTTCGCGCCGGGAGAGGAGGTGAAACAGCCGGGGCCGATCGACGCCGGCATCTTCGCGCATCAGGTGCGCGTGACGCCCGACAACCGTACGGCGATCCTGGTGACGCGCGGCAATGAAGGCACGGCGACCAAGGCGGAGGATCCGGGCGCGCTGAAAGTCTTCGACTACAAGAACGGCGTGCTGTCCAACGAAGTGTCCGTCGCGCCCAATGGCGGCAGAGAGTTCGGGCCGCGGCATCTGGATTTTCATCCGAGCAAGCCGTGGATGTACGTGTCGATCGAGACGCAGAACAAGATGTACACCTACAAGATGGACGGCGGCCGGATCAACCCGGAGATCGCGTTTCGCGCGGAGACGCTGGCCGAGCCGAAGAACATCCGGGCGCGCCAGGCGGCGGGCACGGTGCACGTGCATCCGAACGGCCGCTTTCTGTACGGAGCCAATCGCGCCCAGGACACGATCGACGTCGGCGGCAAGAAGGTGTTCAAGGGCGGCGAAAACGGCATCGTCGTGTACTCGATCAACCAATCCACCGGCGAGCCGACACTCATTCAGAACATCGAAACGCGCGCCATCCACCCGCGCACGTTTCACATCGACCCGAGCGGCCGCCTGCTCGTCGCGCAGCACAATCTGCCGGTGAATGTCAGAGACGGCGATGCGATACGGACGCTGCCCGCCGGCTTGTCCGTGCTGCGCATCGGTGACGACGGCAAGCTCACGTTCGTGCGCAAATACGATATCGACGTCGGTGACAGACTCATGTTCTGGATGGGCATGGTGCCGCTATGAGGAAGGAGTGACGACGCTACCGCGACTGACGCCGCGTCGCTACTGATGACTGACGGCGAACCGGGTGTATGTCGTCTACTCGCCGAGCACTGCAAATCGGGAGCTAATTCCCACTTCTTGAGCGAGATGATTCGGCGTTTGATGGAGAGCGCTGAGCGTCTGACGTTGTGGCTACTCTGGCTCACCATCGCGATCTTCTTGCTGACGGCGGTTCAGGCGTGGGTGGCATGGAAGACTTTCACAGCGGCAGTGACCCTGCCGCCGCCGCTCGATGGCGTATAGGAGTCCGATGATGCGCGCCGCACGAAGGGCCGGAGTGCTCGTCACGTTGTACCTGCTCACATCGGCTGCGAACCAACCCCTCCGCCATGAGCGCGGCCGAAGCCCCGTCCCACGAAGCCGAGCGCGACCTTGTTCTCGGGCTTGCAGAAGGCCCCGATGCCGTCCCAGTGGCTCTCAATCATCTCGGCGAACTTCCCGTAGGGCTCGAGGCGCTGCCATTTGAGCGAATCGCGCCAGTTGTCAAAGAAGCGGCGAGCCCAGCCTTCCCGAGGACCCGGCTCCCCCTCGGCTGTCGCGCGTAGCCGTCGCCTCCGGCCATCAAGTACTCGCTGGTCGCCAGCTTGTACGTCGCGGCCGGATCGAGCGGCTTGCCACCGATGCCGATCTCGTCGACCTGGCTCCCCCTCGGCTGCCTGGCGTCGAAGACGAAGCGCAGACCAGACAGCTACGGGAAGCGGCCAGCCACGTCCTCGACGAGACTCACACCTTCCTCCAGGGCGGCCCGGAGGTCGGCGCCACTGATCTCCAGCAGCACCGCGACGTTGCCAAAGGGCAGGTCGGTGAAGATATCCTTCCGGGTCAGCATGGTGCCCGGGGCGTAGGTGCGGTCCCCGCGGATGCCGCCGCCGTTGGTTAGCGCCGCGTCGGCGTTGGTGAACTCTCGGATGGCGTCGGCCATCAGGTTGCCGACGACGCCAGTGATGCCGAGGTGGTGGCGGAGATCCGCACCGTTCTGGCAGCGTGTCCGTTCCCATGGGGAGGGTTATCGCAAGATGCGGGCGCGCCTGGCCCACTGCGGCTATGCCCTCAGCGGCAAACGGGTGCTCCGCATGATGCGCGCGAACGCGCTGCTGGCGCCGCGGCGGCTGGGGCCCCCGAATGGGAACCCGGCGCACGACGGCACGCTCATCACGGACCGTCCGGATGTGATGTGGGGGACGGATAGCACCCGGTTCTACATCGAGGAAGACAGCTGGCGCTGGTTCTTCGGGGCGATCGATCACCATCTCGATGAAGTGGTCGGCTGGCACGTGGCGAAGATCGGCGACCGGTGGGCGGCCCTGGAGCCCCTGCGCCAGGGGGTGCGGCACGCGTTCGGGCGGTTCGGCAAGGAGGTGGCGGGTTGGCGATCCGGTGTGACTGGGGGCCGCAGTACATCGCCGATGCCTGGATCAACGAGGTGAAGTGGCTAGGGTGCACGATCTCGCCGTCCTACGTGGGCGAGCCTGAGTGTAACGGGGTGGCGGAGCGCTTCATGCGCACCCTCAAAGAGTAGTGCATCTACCTGCATCAGTTCCAGGGCGCGTCGCATCATTGGCGAGTTCATCGCCTGGTACAACACCGAGTGGCTCATTGAGCGGCTCGGGCATCGAACGCCAGTGCAGGCCCGCACCGATGCCCAGCGGCGAGCCGCATGAGTGGAGTAGCACTCATGACGCCTGCGCGCTGTCCACGGAACCGGGTGCGGTACACATCCCGGTAAGCGCATGCCCACGGTGCTGAAATTATTTCTGGTGCGAATTGCGCTGCTGGCCGAGCCGTTGTTTCCGGGCAGCGCCGCCGACCGGCTAGTGTTCTTGGAGGCCGTGCTGGTGCTGGCCGCGGTGGTGGCGGCAGTGGCGCTGCCGGCCACGCGGTGCCCGCGATTTCGCCGGCTGGAGCGCGCGCTCGCGGGCCTGGCCCGGAGGCGCGCGCTTGCCCTGCTGCTGGTCGGGCTGCTGGCGCTGGCTGCGCGCGGGTCGCTGTTGTGGCTGCTGGGCGTGCCCGTGCCCGGTGTGCACGACGAGTTCAGCTACCTGCTGGCCGCGGATACCTTCGCCTCCGGGTGCGTCACCAACCCGACGCACCCGATGTGGGTGCACTTCGAGAGCCTGCACATCATTCACCAGCCGACTTATATGTCGATGTACCCGGTGGCGCAGGGCCTGGTGCTGGCGGCAGGGAAACTGTTGGGCCATCCGTGGGTGGGCGTGCTGTTGAGCGTGGCGGTGATGTGCGCCGCCGTCTGCTGGATGCTGCAAGCGTGGCTGCCGGCCGGATGGGCGCTGCTGGGCGGGCTGCTGGTCATCGTTCGCCTGGGAATTTTCGGCTACTGGGTGAACAGCTACTGGGGCGGCGCGCCGGCGGCCATCGGCGGCGCGCTGGTGCTGGGCGCGCTGCCGCGCATCCTGCGGAGGCAACGCGTCGGCGACGCGCTGCTGCTGGCGCTGGGCCTGGCCATCTTGGCCAACAGCCGCCCCTACGAAGGGCTGGTGCTGAGCCTGCCGGTGGCCGCGGCGCTCGCCGCCTGGCTGCTGGGCAAGCGCCGGCCGTCGTGGACGCGCGTGATGCCGCGCGTGATCCTGCCGCTGTTGTTGCTGCTTTCGATTACCGGCGGCGCGATGGCTTACTACCTTTTTCGCGTCACGGGGAGCCCCTTCCGGCTGCCCTTCCAGGTGAATCGGGAAACGTACGCCGTTGCGCCAGTGTTCATCTGGCAATCGCCGCGGCCGGAGCCGCAGTATCGGCACGAGCCGCTGCGGAAATTCTATGTGGACTGGGAACTGGGCGAGTTCAACCAAACACGCACGCTTTCGGGCTTCGCCAAAAGAACCTGGGAGAAGATTGCCACGCTACGCCGCTTTTATCTAAGCCCGGCGCTGACGCTGCCGCTGGTGATGCTGCCCTGGGTGCTGCGCGACCGGCGGGTGCGCTTTCTGCTCCTCACCTGTGGGGTGATGGCCTTGGGGCTGGGGGTCGAGGTCTGGACGTTCCCGCACTACGTGGCCCCCAATGGTCTGCATCATTTACGCGCTGGCGTTGCAGACCATGCGGCATCTGCGCATGTGTCGTTGGCGGGGGAAGCCGGCGGGGCTGCTGCTGGTGCGGGCGATTCCGCTGATCTGCCTGGCGATTCTCGCACTGCGCATCAGCGCGCGCCCGCTGAATCTGCCGCTGGTTCCGCATTGGTCACCATGGGACGTCGCTTCCGGCAACCTGCGCCGCGCGAGCTTGCTTGAAAACCTCAGCCGTTCGAACGACCGTCACCTGGTGATCGTTCGCTACAAGCCCGCCCACAGCGTTCACGACGAGTGGGTCTACAACGAAGCGGACATTGACCGGGCCAAGGTCGTGTGGGCGCGCGACATGGGGCCGGCCAAGAATGAAGAGTTGATCCGCCATTTCAAAGAGCGTCGCGTGTGGACGATCGAGGTGGATTGATTTAGCAGTACAACAAGGGGTGGCCTGGTGCTGTGCACCGAGGTTTGCGTCAACGACCCCCGGGACTTTAGAATTGGCCGGAGCCTGGTGCACCTGGGTACCTGGGTACCGTGGCGTATCACGCCATTGGGCGCTTCTTGAAAGCGCAAGCTGTGGCCGTGGCCGCCGCCTTGGACCGCTCGACCTTCGAGCGGCTGGTCACTGCCTCCGAAGAGGGAGGCCACTACGTCGCCGGACTTCGGTTCGGCGCGCCCGAGGTCACGCGGCTGCTGGCCGCCCTCGGGTGTGCCGGGCTCACCTTCAAGGCCTTCTCCCACACCGACCTCCGGACGATGCTCGTCGACCGCTTCGCCGCTGAACCGGCCGAAGTGACCCCGGCCCGGCTGAGCTATCAGTTGAAGCAGTAACCCCACATCGCCGTTTGCACTTCTCGATAAGGCTCGCGCGCGCGAGCCTTATCGTTTTGTTCGGTCCTCGCCCGTCCATCTCGGGCAGGAGTCCGTCCGCCATCGCGTCGTGGGGCGGGTCCACCCGCGTGCCCTCCACCCGGCGACAGGGATCCGCGGCGCAGTCTAGAGCATTATGATAGGTAGGTCAGACGGCGCTCCCGCGCACGGCGGGCTGATCTCGCATCCATGAAGCCTGTCGCAAACACAGGACTCGACGACACAGACATACCGAACGTTGACCGGAGACCTTTGATCTATCTCGAGAAGATGCTGCCCTGCCAGGGCGGCGACCTCTGGGAAGGAGTGGGCTGGTGTCCGATAACGGGCTTTATGTCGTCTATGATCCTATGATCCGATCTGTCGGCCTACCGGTGCAGCCGAATCTCCTCGTAGGGCGCCGTGTAGGGAAAGCTCGCGAT
>Ga0070707_100006555_pt1 | contig 10799 bp, 13 predicted proteins | sample KBSK5502metaG_FD_65468 | JGI IMG/M metagenome (GOLD analysis project Ga0070707, IMG submission 65468) | Corn, switchgrass and miscanthus rhizosphere microbial communities from Kellogg Biological Station, Michigan, USA - KBS K5-50-2 metaG | ecosystem: Host-associated > Plants > Roots >... | reverse complement strand
CAGAGCGCGCGCAGATCGAATGAGAGCGTGTCGTTCGCCTCTTCGAAGACAGCTCGCGCGCTCGCGTAGCGCTCCGCGACCTCGCGGCCCATGCCGACCGACTGCGAGCCCTGCCCGGGGAATAGCCACGCGATGCCGCCCATGGAGCGGTCGAGTCTAGATTGGGGATCCGTGGTCCCCGTCCTCTTCGTCGACAACGAGATCGAAGCGGAGCTTGCGCGAGGAAGACTCGAGAGCGAGGGCATCCGAGCGCAGGTGCGCTTCAGCGCCGGGGCCGGATATCCGCGGTACGTGGCGGGTTATGGCGGATTCGGCGTCGGCGCGCCGCTCTCGACCTACGAGGTGCTTGTCGAGGAGCGCGAGGTCGACGACGCGCGGCGGATCCTCGGAGCACCCAAACGGTCCGTCGCTCGCGCTCGCCCATGGCGACGTTCGATCATCGTCGCGCTCACCCTGGTCGTGCTCGCGCTGCTCGCGATCGGAGCGAGCCAGACGCTGCGCGCGCTCTTTTAGTCGATCGCGCCACGGATCGGTAACAAGAGCGCGACGAAGCCGTGAGGTCGCAGGCGCTCGCACGGTCGGTGCGGCGCGATCGGGTATGAACGCACGAATGTCAGACACGATGCTCGTTGATGGTGTCCCGCTTCCGGAGATGGCGGCGGGCGCGATCATGGGTGGCCTCGCGACGCTCGCCTTCACGTACGTGCCCCAGCTCGCGCCACTCTTCGACCCGCGCGGCACGACGCTCTGGATCATCGTGGGCCTCGGCGCCGTCATCGGCGCGGTGGTCTCGTTCTTCCTGGCGCGCGAGCATGCCGTCGCGCTCGAGCAGGGCGAGCGGGCGGAGCGCGAGATCCGTCGCGCCGCCTAGCGGCGGCGGGTGACGCTTCAGTCGCAGTAGCGGGAGCGCGTCGCCGCGAGCCACTCCGCGTAGAACGTGTCTGGATCGGATCCGATGGAGCGGTACGCCTCCTTCGGATCAGCGGTCGTTCGATAGGCGTCCACGAGCATCCAGTAACCCGCGTCGCCGCGCGTCCGGATGAGGTGATCGACCATCGTGGATGCGATCCGGTAGGAACGCGTCGTCTCCTCCGGCGCGCCTCCGATCGGCCCATCATGCATCTCCTTGTAGGTCGGCGGCGCGCGGACACAGAGGTCGCCGTTGATCCTTCGAGCGGGCGCCGGCTCGGCGATGAGCGTCGGCCAGCCTTCGACGAGCCACCAGTCCATCGCGCGCATCGCCGACGCCGAGTGATCGGCCTGGATCCAGTGCAAGGCCTCATGCTCGAGCGCCGCCCGCGTCGCCTGCGCCAAGGCGTTGTATCCGGCGTTGAGCCAGAGCGCGCGGAGGGTGATGGAGGTGTTGGGGCTGTAGTTCGACACGCCGGCTTGTCCTTCGACGAAACAAGAACGCCCGCCGCGCGGATCGGAGAGCGGGTCGATGGTCAGCGTGAAGAGCGTCGTGATCGGCGCTGGAGCGTGTTCGACGACGGTGCGACGAACCGTGACCAGCTCACGATCGAGGAAGCCGACGACCTCCTCATCGATTGGCCAGTAGCGGACCTCGACGCCCGACAGGGTTCGCGTGCGACGGCTGCCGAGGTCCGACTCGAGGGGCTCGCTGAAGAGCCAGCGCCCCTCGACCTTGCGGAAGAACATGCGACGAAGGCCGGGACCGTCGTCGACCCAGGCATTCACGTACTCGCCCATGTGCTCGATGCGGCCGAGGTAGTACACCGGTGGCCGCGTGCCCGTGCGCGCCTGCACGTCGAAGATCTGGCGCTGGCACTCGGCGTAGCTCGCGCGATACGGGTCGATCGTGCCGAGGAACGCGACCCGATCGCGCGATAGGAGCGCCGCGCGTCGCGCGCTGAGGAGCGTCACTAGCGCTTCGCGCTCGTTCTGCGTCGTCGCGGTGCGGGGCGCGTCGTCCGAGAGCACGAGCGCCGCCACCACGACGCCCACCGCGCTCACCATGATCCTGCGGAGCGGGGGCCAGCGGCGAGCCTCGGGCTCGGGCGCGCGGCCCCACGAGAGCGTCAATGTCCCGCGCGCCCCCGGATGTGCTCGCGGTACTCGGGGAAGTAGCGCTCGATCACGCTGAGATCGAACTCGCGCAGGATCGAGGTGTTCGGCTCGCGCTCGAGGAGGAACTCGAACGAGCGCCGCACGAGCGCGGCGATGTCGCCGCCGCCGAATTCGTCGCGCTCGGCGCGCGAGACCCTGACCCGATGCTTTGTCGTCCGGGGCGCGGCGGCCACGGTGACGTCGGCCACCCAACCGTCTGGCGTGTCGCTTACGGATACCCGGACGCGCGAGTCGGTCACTCCAGCGCGATGACGAAGAGCGGCTGACCGTACTCGACCGGCGCGCCGCCCGAGACGAGGACCTCGCGGATGAGACCGTCCGCCGGAGCGGCGATCTCGGACATGTGCCCGAGGGTCTGGATCCCGCCGAGCACCTCGCCGCGCGTCACGGTGTCGCCGGGGTTCCACTCGCGCGCCGTGCTGAACACGCCGACCGTCGTCGCGTGCACACGCTGCACCTTCGGCGTCGAGGCCTCGGACTCCGGCGCGCTCACACTTCGCGCGGGCGCGGTGACGTGCGAGTTTCGGCGGGTCACGGTCACCGCGAACCCGTCGGCCTCGACCTCGATCGTCATCGCGGGCGTGTCAGCCATGAGCCGCCGCAGATCGTCGATGAGGCCGAGCAGATGATCGGTGTCGCTCATGGCCGCTTGACCCGGCCGACGATGCGATCCCACCAGCGCTTCTTCGGCGGCGGCGCGCTCTCGGTACCCGGCTCAGAGATCGCGCCGAAGGCGCGGAACCGCTCGTACCGCGCGGAGAGTAGGTCGGCGACCGGCACGCGCTCGAGCTTGATGAGCTGGGCGTGGAGCGCGACCTTGATCGCGCTCGCGGTCGCCGCGTGATCGGCGTGCGCGCCTCCTGCCGGCTCGGGGATGAGGGCATCCACGACGCCGAGCTCGAGGAGATCGGGTCCGGCGATGCGCATCGCCTTCGCGGCTCGCTCGGCCTCCGCGGGACTCCGCCACAGGATCGCGGCGCAACCCTCAGGCGAGATGACCGAGTAGATCGCGTTCTGCATCGCGAGCACGACGTCGCCGACGCCGAGCGCGAGCGCGCCGCCCGAGCCGCCCTCGCCGAGGATGAGCACGATGACCGGCGTCTCGAGCCGCGCCATGAGCAGGATCGCCTGCGCGATCGCCTCGGCCTGCCCGCGCTCTTCACCCTCGGGTCCCGGATACGCGCCGGGCGTGTCCACGAGCGTGATGAGCGGGAGATGGAACTTCTCGGCGAGGCGGTAGAGGCGCATCGCCTTGCGGTAGCCCTCCGGGTGCGGCATGCCGAAGTTGCGCTGGATGTTCTCCTCGGTCGACGCGCCCTTCTGCTCGCCGACCACGACAACGGCTCGCCCGTCGAGCTCGGCGATACCGCCGACGATCGCGGGATCGTCACGGAAACCACGGTCGCCGTGCAGCTCCTGGAAGCGGTCGAAGACCTCGGTGATGACCTCGAGCGCGTGCGGACGCTTGATGTTGCGGGCGGCCTGGACCGCGTCCCACTCGCTCGCGCGCGCGCGGAGCTGCAGCGGGTCGGTGATGAGGTTCGCGTCCACCGGCAGGTGACCGTTCGTCTCGATCGGGCGCTTGGCGCCAACAAGGCGATCGATCACAGCGACCAGCGCAGGTCCTGCGCGTTCGAGCGCATCGCCGTGAGGAAGAACGCGAGCCGCTCGCGCAGCTGCCCGCGCGGCACGATCTGGTCGAGGAACCCGCGCTCGAGCAGGAACTCCGACTTCCCGAACCCAGCGGGCAGCTTCTCGCCCACGGTGCCGCTGGTCACCCGCTCGCCGGAGAAGCGGATGAGCGCGCCGGGCTCCGCCAGCACCAGATCTCCGAGCGACGCATACGACGCGAGCACGCCGCCGGTGGTCGGATCGGTGATCACGCTGACGTAGGGGATGCCCGCGCGGTCCAGCCGCGCGAGCGCGCCGAGGATCTTCGCCATCTGCATCAGCGCGATCGTGCCCTCCTGCATGCGCGCGCCGCCGGACGCGGAGACGATGACGAGCGCCCGGCGCTCGGCCAGCGCGCGCTCCGCGGCGCGCGTGATCTTCTCGCCGACCACGCTCCCCATCGAGCCGCCCATGAAATCGAAGTCCATCACCGCGAGCGCGACGGGATTGCCGCCGATCGTCGCGGCGCCGGTGATGATCGCGTCCTTCTCGCCGCTCTTCGCCTGCGCCGCGGCGACGCGCTCGGGATAGGGCTTGCTGTCCGTGAACGAGAGCGGGTCGCCCGAGGTGATCTCGGCGTCCTGCTCGTGGAACGAGCCCTTGTCGACCAGCAGCTCGATGCGCTCACGCGCGCCGAGCCGGAAGTGGTGCTCGCACTTCATGCACACGCTGTGATTGCGCGCGAGCTGCTTGTTGAACAGCATCTCGCCGCAGTTCGGACACTGGGTCCAGAGGTGCGACGGGAACTCCTTCGGCTTTCGCCCGAAGGGCATCCGAAGTCTCATCTCAGCAGTTCCTCACGGTACCAGCAGACCCCTAGCGTTCCGGGCCCCGTGCGCGCGCCGATGACCGGCCCCGCCTCGGCGATCCAGTGCTCGACGCAGTGATATCGCTCCTGGACCCACTCGCCAAGGGCGCGTGCTCTCAGCGGATCGTTCGTGTGCAGGATGCAGGAGTGGATGCGCGCGTCGTCGGTAAGCCGCTCCGCAACGAGCGCCTTCAGACGATCCACCGCGCGATCGCGCGTCCGTACGCGATCGATCGGGTGCACGATGCCGTCCTTCACCTCGAGGATCGGCTTCATCTGCAGCATCGATCCGAAAAGCGCCTGGGCACCGCTCACGCGTCCCGAGCGCTTCAGGTACTCGAGCGTGTCCGCGACCGCCAGAACCGGCACGTTGCCTGCCATCTTGCGCGCCAGCGCGACCGCGGCGTCGAAGCTGCCGCCGTCGCGCCGCAGACGGCCGCACGCGGTGGCGATGAGCGAGATGCCGCCTGCGACCGAGCGCGTGTCGATCACCTCGATGCGCGCGCCCGCGACCGAGCCCGCGGTCTGCGACGCGACCGAATACGTCCCGGAGAGCTCTGACGCGATCGTGAGCGCGAGGAGCTGCTTGTGCCCGTTCGCGATGACGCGGTCGTACACGTCGCGACACTCGCCCATCGAGGGCTGCGACGTCCCCGTGATCACGCCCGGCGCGGCGATCTTCCTATAGAACTCCTCGTCGCTCAGATCGATCCGTGCGGTGAAGGTCTCGCGTCCGATGTCGACATGCAGCGGCAGCCACTGGATGTCGAACTCGCGCTCGACCTCGGGAGCGAGGCACGCCGTCCCGTCGACGACGATCGCGAAGCGCTCGCTCATGCGAGGACGACCTCACCAGCGACGACGCGCTCGGTCCCGTGGTCGGTCTCGAGCACGAGCGCGCCGTCATCGTCGATCGCGATCGCCACACCGCGGAGCGGCGCGCGGCCGCTCACGCGGACCTCGACCGCCTTCCCCATTTGCATCGACCGCCGGCGCCACTCCTCGAGGGCGCGCTCGCGCTCTTCGGGTCGCTCGACGTGGTCGAGCTCTGTCGTCAGCCGCGCCAGCAGCGCGAGCCGGTCAACGGTGTGCCCGGCGAGCGCGAGCGATGTCGCCCGGTCGCGGATCTCCGCCGGGAAGTCGCGCTGATGCACGTTGACGCCGATCCCGAGCACGAGCACGCCTCCATCGCCAGCGGATGTCGCGTTGGCGAGCGTGCCCGCGACCTTCCGTCCATCCAGGAGCACGTCGTTCGGCCATTTTAGGAGCGCGTTCGCGCGAACAAGACCTTCGAGCGCCCGCGCGACCGCGACCCCGGCGAACGCGACGAAGAGCGCCGGCGCGCCCGGCGCCGGCCGCACGATCCATGAGGCGAGGAGGCTCGTGCCTTTCGGCGCGAGCCAGCTGCGCCCGTGGGTCCCGCGGCCGGCCGACTGCGCGTCCGCGACGACGATGCCTCTCGTCGCGCCTTCGTCCGCGAGCTCGCGCGCGCGGTCCTGCGTCGAGCCGATCGCCGCGTGATACTCGATCCCGCGTCCAACCTCGCGCTCGACGGCCGAACGCACGGCCGGGTCCCCAAGGAGCGCGAGGCGGTCGATTATCGCCTGAACCGCTCGTCGCTCATTTCCTGATCTGTGCCCCCGCGGCACGCGCGCGCACGACGCGCCCGCGACCCGGTAGGCCGCTCGTCGCGCCGGCCTCCTCCATCGCGGCGACGACGCGCGGCGCGAGACGCGCCGGAGCGATCGCGATCACGCTCGGACCCGCACCGGAAAGCGCGGCGCCGAACGCGCCGGCCTCGCGCGCCGCGGCGATGATCTCCCCCAGCGCTGGCACGAGCGACGCGCGAGCGTGCTGATGGAGACGGTCGGCCATCGCGAGCGCGAGTAGCGCACCGTCACCGCGCATCACGGCGGCGATCATGGCCGCGCTGTGCGCGAGGTTGAAGACCGCGTCCTCGCGCGTCACCTGCTTCGGCAGCACGGCTCGCGCATCGTCCGTCTGGATGGGCTGTCTTGTGATCAGGAGACAGATGCGCCACGCGCTCGGGAACGCGATGCGTGTCGCGACCGGGCCCGCGTCGTTCGGCAGCGCGACGGTCAGCGCGCCGTAGAGGGCCGCGGCGACGTTGTCGGGATGGCCCTCCACGTCGGTGGCGATCCGCAACAGCGTCCGGCGATCGAATGGCTCCCCGAGCAGGGCGTTCGCGGCGACGACGCCACCGACGATCGCCGCCGCGCTCGAGCCGAGGCCGCGCGCGACGGGAATGGCGGAGCGCTGGGTGACCTGGTGCGGCGGAAGCTCCTTGCCCGCGACGTCGGACGTCGCGCGTGCCGCGATCAGGAACAGGTTCCTGTCGCCTTCCGGTGCGCCGCCATCGCCTTCGACCGCGATCGACCAGACGCGCGCCGGCCGCAGATCGAACTCCGCCAGGAGCGGCAGCGCGACGGCGAACGAGTCGAAACCCGGGCCGAGATTCGCGCTCGACCCCGGCACGCGGATGCGCAGCTCCCCCACCGCGGCGATGTTAGAGCGCGTCCTTAGCATTGGCGCCGTGAACATCACCACGCGCGAACGTCAGCTGCTGCAGGCGCTCGCCGTGCTGCTCATCGTCTTCCTCGCGTTCCAGGTCTTCCGCGAGATCTGGACCGCGGTCGCGCAGGTCGCCGACGTGATCCTCATCTTCGTCGCGGCGTGGGCGCTCTCGTACCTGCTCGGACCGCTCGTCGGGCGCATCGATGAGCGCACGGCCCTGAACCGCGTCTTCGCGGTACTCGTGGTCTATGCGGCGATGGCGCTCGTGCTCGTCGTCCTCGCGGTGCTCGCGGTCCCACCGCTCGTCGCGCAGCTCAACGACCTGGTGACGCGCGCCCCCGAATACGGCGATCGCGCCACGCGCGTGGTCGCGAGCCTGCAGGGATCGCTCGACGGGCTCGGGTTCCACGTCGACCTGTCCGAGATCTACGGCACCTTGCCAAAGCGGCTCGGTGACCTCGCGGCGGCGTACGCGGCGGACATCCTCGGCGTCGTCTCCGCGACCGCAGCGGTGTTCTTCAACGTCACGCTCGTGCTCATCATCGCGTTCCTGATGCTCACCGATGGCGACTCGATGTGGCATCGCTTCACGCGAGTTCTGACGCCGGAGCTGCAGAGCGAGGCCGAGCTGCTGCGCCAGAGCACCGATCGGTCCTTCGGCGGATTCATCCGTGGATCGCTCCTGCTGGGCTTCATCTACGGGTTCTTCACGCTGCTCTTCCTCGCGCCGCTCGGCGTCCCGTACGCCGGCGTGCTGGCGTTTGTTTCGGCGCTCACCGTGATGATCCCGTTCTTCGGGCCCATCCTCGCGATGATCCCGGTGCTCGCCGTGACGTTCCTCGGCGCGCCGGATCGGTTCATCCTGGTCTTCGTGCTGACGATCGTGCTGCAGCAGATCGTGCTCAATGTCGTCAGCCCGCGCATCATGTCGCGGAGCATCGGCGTCCACCCGATCTTCGTGTTCCTCGCCCTGCTCCTTGGCGCGAAGCTCGCCGGCTTCTGGGGCGTGTTCCTGGCGCTGCCGGTCGCCGGGATCCTGAGCACCTTCGCGCGTTATTACTTCGAGCTCGTCGTCGGCCGCCGCACGCGCGTGCAGGCCGCGACGCTCATCGACGACCGCGAGGCTCGCGCGTACGGCTAGCGCGAGCTGACGTCGAGCTGCGCGAAGCGTCCGTCGGCTAGGCGATCGCCCGCGCGCCATTCGAGCGGCCGCCCGAAGAAGGGCCCCGCGAACGCGAATGAGTGATACTCGCCGTTCTCGCCACACGGATCGACCGGGACCGTCGCGATGTCGCGTATGAAGTCAGCATCGATGACACGCCCGAGCCAGGAATCCGCCAGCTTCGAGCTGTCGACGCAGGTGATGACCGCACGACCGCCGATGGCGACGAACTCGGCGAGGAGCGCTGCGGGATCGCCGCCCCAGAGCGGTTCGACATGCTCCAGGTCAGCCGCGCGGGTCCGTTCTTCGTACCACGCGCGCACGTCCGCGAGATGGACGTCGCCGAAAACGACGCCGGAACAGCCCGCGGCCTTCAGGTCGGCGAGCGCAGCGCGTAGCGCGGCGTCGAACTCGCTCCACGCCGTCGGGATACCGATCAGCGAGAGCCCGGCCGCGGCGGCCTGACCGCTGATCGCCGTGATCGGCGTGGCGTGGAAGCGCACCCGCTCAGTGGCGCCGTCGTACGCGGTGACGAGCCAGCGCACATCCAAGCCCTGCAGGCGCGCGCGCCACAGTGCGAGCGCACTGTCCTTCCCGCCAGACCACATGAGGGCATAGCTCACCCGACGCCCCAGCGCTCCGACACGACACCATCGACGACCTCGTGCACGCAGAGACCCGCCTTGCAGCCGCGCGACGGGCATCGCTCCGTGCAGAAGTGCGCTCGGGCACAGTCGAGGCAGTACATCTTGCCGTCGCACACGTCGCAGCGCGCATGGCGCGCCGGATCCAGCGCGATGTCGCAGGTCGCGCAGCGTCCGCTCGTCACGTCGTGCGCTCCGAGACACCCGCGCTCGCGAACGTGGCCATCTCCCGATGCGCGGCGAGCGCCGCGTCGATGATCGGCATCGCGAGCACCGCACCGGTGCCCTCACCCAGCCGCAGATCGAGGTCGAGCAGCGGACGGAGGGCGAGCCGCTCGAGCGCGATGCGATGGCCGGGCTCGACCGAGCGGTGTCCCGCGATGAGGTAGTCGCGCGCCGCTCCGTCGATCGTGACCGCGATGAGCGCGGCCGCACCGGAGATGAAGCCGTCGAGGACGATCGGCATGCGCCGCTCCGCGGCGCCGAGGATCACGCCCGCGAGCACGCCGATCTCGTAGCCGCCGACCTTCGCGAGCACGTCGAGACCGTCGTGCGGGTCGGGCTGATGGAGCGCGAGCGCCTCCTGGATGACCGCGATCTTGCGCGCGTAGCCCGCGTCATCGACGCCGGTGCCCCGGCCGGTGACCGTCGCGGGCGTCACGCCGCACAGCACCGCGACGATCGCGCTCGCCGCGGTCGTGTTACCGATGCCCATGTCGCCCGTCGCGACGAGATCGAGGCCGTGTGCCGCCTCACGCACGAGCGTTCGCCGCCCGAGGTCGATCGTCTCTGTCGCGCGCGATCTGGTCATCGCCGGCTCGCGCCTGAAATTGCGCGTTCCCTCTCCGACACCCGCGTCGACGATGACGACGCGCGCGCCGGCGACGCGCGCGAGCACGTTGATCGCGGCGCCACCGGCGTTGAAGTTGGCCAGCATCTGGGCGGTGACCTCGCGCGGATAGGCGGAGACGCCCTCCGCGGTCACGCCGTGATCGGCGGCCGCGACGATCACCGCCTTTCGCGGCAGGCTTGGCGAAGCTGCTCCGACCACGCCCGCGATCTGGACCGCGAGCTCCTCGAGCCGGCCGAGACTTCCCGCAGGCTTCGTAAGGCGCGCCTGCCGTTCGCGGGCGGCGGCCATCGCCGCTGCGTCGAGCCCCGGGATCCGCGTGATGATCTCGGTCATGCCCGCACCTCCGCACGTGGGAGTACCGCCGGATGGCCGTCGTGCTCGACGACCACCAGCCGGTCGCCGAAGACCGACGACACCAGGTCGCCGCGCAGGACCTCCGCCGGCGTGCCCTCGCGGACGATGCGGCCCGCCACGAGGACCGCGATCCGCTGCGCCATGACCGCGGCGAGGTTGAGGTCATGCAGCACCGCGCAGGCGGCAAGACCGCGCTGCGCGATGAGCCGGCGCACGAGCCCGAGCGTCGCCAGCTGATGCGCGGGATCGAGGTGCGACGTCGGTTCGTCGAGGAGCAGCACGTCGGCATCCTGCGCGAGGGCCATCGCGAGCACGGCGCGCTGCCGCTCGCCGCCCGACAGCGTGTCGATGCGACGTTCGGCGAGCGAGCCTAGATCCAGGTCCGCGATCGCGCGGTCGACCGCCGCGGTGTCATCGCCGGAAACGCGGCCGAACAGACCGAGCCGCGCGGTCCGTCCGAGCGCGACGACCTCGCGCACGGTGAGCGGGAAGACCGTGTCGAAGATCTGCGGGACGACCGCGACCCGGCGCGCGAGGGCCCGGCGGTCGAACGTCGAAAGATCCCGTCCATCGAGCGCCACGGTGCCGCCGCGCGGCGCGACGAGCCCCGCGAGCACGCGCAGCAGCGTCGACTTTCCCGCGCCGTTCGGGCCGACGATGGCTACGAGCGCGCCCGCCGAGAGC
>Ga0070707_100006553_pt1 | contig 10805 bp, 11 predicted proteins | sample KBSK5502metaG_FD_65468 | JGI IMG/M metagenome (GOLD analysis project Ga0070707, IMG submission 65468) | Corn, switchgrass and miscanthus rhizosphere microbial communities from Kellogg Biological Station, Michigan, USA - KBS K5-50-2 metaG | ecosystem: Host-associated > Plants > Roots >... | reverse complement strand
GCGGTCCGAGACGAGGCCGGGCCTCCGCGTCCGAAACGCCGGACCGATGCCCGGCGCCGCTACGCGTCCGCGGTCACTTGATCGGAATGCGGCTCTTGGTGGAGGATTCCGCCTTGGGCACCCGGATCGTCATGACGCCGTCGTTGTACGAGGCCTCCACCTTGGTCGGGTTCACGGCCGACGGCAGACGCACCGTCCGGACGAACCGGCCTTGCTCGCGCTCGCGCCAGAAGTACTCCTCGCTCTGCTCCTCCTTCTCGAAATTCCTCCGCCCCGAGATCGTGAGGATCTGTCCCTCGAGATTGACTTCGAGATCGTCCTTGGGGATGCCCGGCGCCTCGAGCCGTACGATGTACTCTTTCTCATTCTCGGAGAAATCGAGGCTGGGCACCCAGATCGTTTCGAAGACCCGCGAGGGTTGAGCGGCGACTCCCCGGCCAAAGAGGCGGTCGAACAGGTTCTCGAAGTCTTCCCGAATGAGCGGAGTCGTCGGGGCAGCTTTGGTGAGTTTCATGGTGACCTCCTGAAATTCCTTTGGGGCCTGGTGAACCAGCGGCCCCACGGTAGCCGGGGGTCCATGACGTGGCAATGTGAAGAGCGGCTCCGGAGGCTCACGTCGAGTTGGGGGGCGACTCGAGAGCGGAGCCGCCACCCGGAGGGGCGACGGCTCCTGTTGTCGAGGTTACTTACACTGGGTGCTGACCATCTTCAGGCTGGTGACGCTGATCGCGGTTCCGGACGGGGCGGCCATGTCCTTGTGCGCGCCCGCCTCTTTCTGCGCCCCCGCCTCCTTCTTCGCGCTGGTGTCCTTGAGCGCGCCGGTCTCCACGGCAGCCGACGTGCCGGTCACGGCAACCGTGTGGCCGACGTGCTCGCTCAGCTTCACCGTGCTGCTGGTGAGCGAATACGCCTTGCCGTCGGTGCCTTTGATAGTGAAGGAGTCCTTGTCTTTACCCTTCGCGAGACAGCCAGTGACTGTCGTCGGTTCCTGGGCCTGGTTGATCGCCCGCGTGTTGGCGAGCTCCCGTCCGGCCGGCGTGACTGCGCCGATCAGGAGGCCGCTCACCGCCGCGAGCAGCGTGCTGGATGTGCCAAGCATGTTTTCCTCCCTGACGCACCCCCTGTGAGATCGTGTGAAACCGGTCGCGGAGTGGGTGCGCCAATGGCGCCGCGACCCCGCCCCCGCCACCTGCCACGACTCGACGGGGGCCACAGCCGCAATGTAATCGCCGGCCGGCGGTGTCAATCTCCAGCGGTATCCAGCGCGGCCAGAAGCGTGCCCCCGACCCGCTCCGCGAGGAGGGGACCCACGCCCGGGACGGCTGCGAGCGCGGCACCATCCGCGGGCGGATGGAGGGCCAGGCGCACGAGCGTGTCAGGATCGAGCAGCGCTCCGCCCCACGCGCCGCGCCGCCCGCCGACCACCTCCGTGAGGCGCGCGAGCCGCTCGGCCACGGGGCCTGGCAGACGGGGCGAGAGGGGCCGGGCCCCGCAGCCGTCGCAACCGGCGCAGCGCCGGAGCTGCTCCCCGAAGTAGGCGACCAGCCGGGCGCGGCGACATCCGCCCCCGCGGAGATAGGCCCTCATCACGGCGAGCCGGGCCTCGGCGTGGCTGCGCCGGCGCTCTACCGGCTCCCACTCCGGGCGGCCGCGGTCCGGCCGAAGCTCAGCGCGCAGTCGCTCCACCGAGATGGCGACTCCGTTTGGCAGGCGCCGGCGAGCGGAAGGATCAGCCCAAGCCCGCTCGACCAGACGGCTGTCGGGGAAGGTCACGTCGAGCTGGCGGCGGTGGACCTCCGCGTCATCCGGATGCCAGAGGACCACGCATCGACTGGGACGCCCGTCCCGCCCGGCGCGGCCCGCCTCCTGGTAGTACGACTCCGGCGTGGGCGGGGCCACCCAGTGCACCACCAGGCGGACGTCCGGTTTGTCGATCCCCATGCCGAAGGCACAGGTGGCCACGACGGCGTCCAGGGCGCCGGCGAGGAACGCTTGGAGCACCTGCGTGCGGCGCTCTGCAGTGAGACCCGCGTGATAGCATGCCGTTCGGTAGCCGGCCCGCCGGACGGCTCCGGCCACCCGCTCGGTGGCGCGGCGGGTGGGTGCGTACACCAGCGCGAGCCCGTCGACCTCGTCGAGCAGCGCGAGGAGGCGGACGAGCCGATCGCGCTCGTCCTCTACCCGGAGCGCCCCGAACCAGAGATTGGGCCGGTCGAACGAGCCGACGTGCATCGCCACAGGTCGCGCCTTGCCCCCACCCGCCTGCCCCAGGCCGAGTGCAGCGGCGATGTCCTCCCGCACGCGGGGCGTGGCGCTCCCGGTGAGCGCGATAGTCTGCGGCTCCCCCAGCAGATAGCGCGCCCGTCGCAGCGCCCGGTAGCTCGGCCGGAAGTCGTCACCCCACTCGCTGATGCAGTGCGCCTCGTCCACGGCCAGCAGCGTGGGCGCGCCGCCCGCCCGGCGGAGCTGCCCAGCCGAGCGGGCCAGTCGCTCCGGCGAGAGATAGAGAAGTCGGAGCTCCTCCGCGCGCAGGCGGGCCAGCACCCGATCGCGCTCGCCGGGGGCCAGTGCGCTGTGCAGCGCGGCGGCGGGAATGCCGCGGGCGCCCGCCGCGGCGACCTGGTCTTGCATGAGGGAGACGAGGGGCGAGACAACGACCGTGAGACCCCCCACGGCCAGCGCGGGCACTTGAAAGCAGACCGACTTTCCCGCGCCGGTCGGCAGCACGGCGAGGACGTCGCGCCCCACGAGGACCGATGCGACGACCTCGCGCTGGCCCGGGCGAAAGGCGGGGTGGCCGAAATGGCGCTCCAAGAGCGCGCGGCCCTCGGCGAGGGATGCCACGGCGCAAGATGCCAGGCCCCCTCAGACCGAGCCGTACCAAAATCGCGGTGCCCGGCGCCGGGAGCGCCTACCGGCGCGCCAACCGGCTCCCGCCCCGTCCTGGACTACTCACTTAGCTCTCGGCGCCGGTGGAGGATCCCCTGTGTCACCGGTCGAGAGACCGACTGCGCCCTCGACGCGAATGATGTCGTCCCGCACGACCTCGCCCCAGGCCTTGACGTCCTGCATCCATGCGAAGAGACACTTCTTGAGCTCAGGGACATCCTTTATCGAGTCCCACCCTTGCACTAACTTGAGCGACTTGTAGTCCCTTTTCCGACCCATAGTCCCACCTCCTGTTAGGGTGTGTACCTCACGGACGATCTCCGATCAGGTCGGGCCGACCGAGCGCCACCAGCCGAGCCCGGACCCGCCGGGCCTCCCCTGCATCCCCCAGCGAGCGGGCCGCGCGCAGACGCAGCGTGAGGCTGGCCGGGAGATAGATCAGATACGGAATCGGAGCGGGCGCGTCGAAGTTGCGAGCGAGGCGCATCGCTTCTGCGAACTCCCCGCGCGCCAATCGCAGCTGCGCCAGGAGCATGCGTTCCCCTCCAAGCGACTCCCACGGGTTCCACGTCAGCGCTCCGCGTCCTGTCGTCGGGACAAGCCCCTGGAGCAGCCTCATGGCACCCGCCGAGTCGCCGCCCGCGAGCGCCGCGCGAGCCCCGATGCTGCGCGCCAGCAAGCTGTCCTCACGGTCAGCGCTTCGGGCCGCGAGTGTGTCGCTGATCGCGCGAGCCTCAGCCGCCCGACCTTGATGGGCTTGCCAGATCCCCAGGTACCACAGGTCGGTGGTGCCCATGTCCTTTGGGGCTGACCCGAACGCTTTCAGCAGTCGGTTTGCCGCCGCGGCCGCGCGTGAGTCAATCGCTGTATCGGCGCCGGCGACGGCATCGAGGATGTAGAGCTGGTCAAGCAGCGTCGGGTTGAACACCGTATCCTGCTCCAGGAGTCGTTCGACCTCGCCATACCGCCCCTGGGCAAGAAGCACGCTCTGCAGCCCGAACAATGCGCCCCAGCGGAAGTTGATCTGCGACGGCGGGGAGGTGGTGTCGTGGGTCAGAATTGCGTCCCACGCCGCCTTGGCGCAGTTGGGTTGGTGCAGCCCGCCGACCGCCAGCGCCCGGGCCGCCTCGGTGACGAAGCGGGGGCTCTGGAGCGTCGCGACACGCCAATGCACGGCACCCGGCCCGTTCTTGACGCACTGCAACATCAGCTCGGCGGATTGGAGCTGTACCGAATCGGGTTGCGCGTTTCGCAACCGCTCCATCAGACGCTCGGCACTAGGAGCGTCCCCTTTGCGCAGGGCGATCTCGACCCGGTGATAGAAGACCGCGGCGAACGTCGGGTCGAGGCGGTTAGCCTCGGAGAAGGCCGCCTCGGCGAGGGAGTCGAGCGGGGAGTCACTCGGTAGCAGATGGGTGTAGACCTCCCCCAGTCCCGCCCACGCCTCCGCCGATTCGGGGTCGAGCTGGAGGGCCAGCCGGAATTCCCGCACCGCCGAATCCGCCTGGAAGTTCAGGTAGCTCTGGAAGCCCCGCGCGAAATGAGCGTAGCGCGGCGAGAGCGCGCCGGCGCCGGCGAGCGCGACGCGAATCAGCTGTCTCGCCTCGGTGACGCGACCGTCCCAGCTCGCTGCCTGGGCACCTTTGAGCCCGGCCAGGGCGAAGGTCGAGTCGGCAAGGACGGCGTTGCGGTAGTGCTCGAGCGCCTCCTTGAAGCGCCCGCGGCGATACGCCCGTTCACCCTGGAGGAAGCTGGCGGTCGCGGCCGGGGTCAGCCTGCCGAGGGACGTGAGGTCCACACCTCGGCCGGCCGGGATGAGCAGCGGCAGCAGCTCTCGGGCGGCCTGGACGCCCATGGACCAGGCCCCGGCAGCCTGGCTAAAGACGAATTGGCGTGAGACGGTCGAATCCTCCACGAGGTCCTGCAGCTCGAGCGAGAGGCGGACGGAGTCCCCCCCGAGGATTTTCCCCGCTACGCAAAAGCCACTGCGCTGGCTCCGGGCGATGGCCCGCGCCCGCTCGGGGGAAACCGCTCGGAGGTTGCCGCGCTGCCGCTCGTCGAGCAGCGGCCAGCCGTCCACCACCTTCACATATCCGGTACTGGCCAGCGCCGCGCGCAGTGCGTCGGTGACGTTTTCTGCAAGATTCGCGTCGCGCTGTTCCCCTCCGCTGACCAGCGGGTACAGCACGAGACGCTGCGGATCCAACGGCGGAGTGGGGACGATGAGCCGCCAGAGCACCGCGGCAAGCCCGAGCGCGACCACACCGCCGAGGACCGCCGCCCTGCCGCGCCGCGGCTGCAGTCGACGGCGCCTCTCGGGCAGCTCCGAGACGCGACTGAGCGCGAAGGTGCGCTCGAGGCCGCCTCGACCCACGGCTGCGGAGTCGGTCCCCGCCAGGGCGTCGGCGAATTCGGCCGCCGTGGCGAACCGATCTTCAGGCACCTTCGCCAGAGCCCTACCGACCGCCCGCTCGACTGTGTCCGGGATCTCCGCCCGCAGCTGCTTGAGCGGTCGAGCCGCCGTGACGGCGTGTTGAGCCAGAACCCCCGCGGCCGTGGGCGCCGTGAACGGCGGCGCGCCCGCGAGCATCTCGAAGACGACGCACCCGAGCGCGTAGATGTCCGTGCGGCCGTCGAGCTCCCGCGCGCCGGCCGCTTGCTCCGGGCTCATATACGCCGCTGTCCCGAGCACAAAGCCGGTCTCGGTCCGGTACTCGTCCCCGGCCAAACTGATCGCCCGCGCGATCCCGAAGTCGGCGACCACGGCCTCCCCGCCTTCGAGGAGAATATTCTCCGGCTTGATGTCGCGATGAATGATGCCGTGGCTGTGAGCGTAAGCGAGCGCGCTGGCAACCTGGCAGGCAATCGGAAGCGCGGTCTCGAGTGACAATCTCCGCTCGCGCACGAGCCGCCGGCGAAGCGACTCGCCGTCCGCGTACGGCATGATGTAGAACGGCGCCTCGACGCCGGGGGCGACCTCGATGCTGGCCGAATCAATCACGCCCAGGATGTGGGGATGCTGAAGCCGGGCCGCGAAGGTGATCTCTTGAAGAAACCGCTCGACGCCAATGGTAGCGGCGATTTCGGCGCGGATGATCTTGATGGCGACGGGGCGCGCATGCTTGAGATCGCGCGCAAGATAGACGATCGCCATCCCGCCCCGACCCAACTCCCGGCTCACGTCGTACCGACCCGCCAGCGCCGCCCTGAGGGGCAACAGGAGGTCGGTCACGGCAGCCCGCTGGGCTGCGACACCGCCTCCGAGCCCGCACCGGACCACCGGGCCCCAGGGGGCCTAGCGGAGAGGACCCTGCGGAGGGCGCACATAGCGCCGCCTTTGTGGAGGCTGTCCCGAGGGAAACTACTCTCGGGACTGGAAGGCGATAGGGCGCAAGAACGCCCGGAAAGGCCGGGTTTGCGACACGTCTCGATATCCGGCACGTCGCATAGCGGGGACGGCCCGGGTGGGCCCCGTTGGCGGGGGCTGGCGAAAACCGAGAAGGGGGCCCGGGGGCCCCCTTCTCGATTCCGAAACAGGCTCCGGTCGATTAGGGCCCGGTGAACTTGAATCCGGCCGTGATGGGGATGAGCTGGGCCGAGGCGCTGGAACCGTCGGCATTGAAGCCGGCGCCGAAGACATTGTGAAAGCGGCTCTCGAGGAAGAGCGTGCCGGGTCCGAAGTTGAGGTTGAGGCCGGCACCGGCGTTGAGTCCGAACCGCGTGGAGCTGGAGTCGAAGTGCCCCCGGAAGCTGTAGACGCCGGCCCCGCCGATGACGTAGGGCACGACCTTGGTGGTGCGGGTATGCCCGAACTCGTAAACCACGTTGGCGGTGCCGTTGAACTGCTGGCGACCGGCGAAGCTCATGGCGGCTGCGCCTACCCGCTGGTAGGTGCCGTCGAGCTGGAAGCCGAGGGTGTTGCCGAAGGGACGGATCTGGAAGAGCCCCATGCCCTGCCAGCCCGGGGAGAGCGAAGGGCCCACATCGCCGAGGCCGCCCTCGCGGGCGTCGCCGACGGGGACCATGACGCTGCCCCCGAAACCGAAGGTGAACGGGGACTGCTGCTGGGCGCCGGCGGTGCCGGCGACCAGGGTGAAGGCGAGGGCGAGCACGGACAGACGCGAAAACGGCATAACGGCGCTCCGGGAATAGGCACCTATCACAATGTTTGAGACGTCCCTCGATTGGTCAAGCCCACCAGGAAGCGGACACCGTCGCAAAAACGAACTGCCCCGCCGGGCGGCGGGGCAGTCGGTGCAATCCAACCGGCAGATCGAGGCTCAGGCCTTGAAGCGGACACCTGCGCTGATCGGAATGTATTTCACGTCGCTGCCGGTCACGAAGACGTTGTGGAACCGGCCCTCGAGGAAGATTCCGACCCGGTCCTGGAGGTCGAAATCGAACCCGGCGCCCGCGTTGATGCCGAACTTGGTGACCGACGCGGAAGTGCCATCCGTGAACTTGTTCTTCAGGTTGTACACGCCGCCGCCACCCAGGATGTAGGGACGGACCTTTGTCTCCTTGGCAACCGGGAACCAGAACACGATGTCGCCGGTGCCACTCCAGATTTCGTCCTTGTCCAGGCCCAGAGCGAGCGCGGCCGACTTGGCCTTAAGCTGCTGGTACATCCCGTCGACCTGGAAGCCGACCGGGCTGGTGGCTGGCTTGAACTGAAGTGCCGCCGTCCCATTCCAGCCGGTCTTCACGTCGTCGCTGAGCGGCGACCCGGTGGGGATCGAAACACCGCCCCCGATGCCCACCGCGATCCCGCTCTGAGCGTGGGCCGAGCTGGCCCCCAACACGGCCAGAAGGCCGACCGCAGCAGCACCCTTCAGCAGACCCTTCATATACCAATTGCCTCCCTCAGAGGTTTGCCCAGCTTTGAGACATGTTGTGCAGCGAAGCCGAGTCAAGAATGACGTAAGGCGCCGCTTTGCAAGACCCTTGCCGCTGTGAAACGCTGTGTGAGCGGCGAGAACTCCTTATACAGCGCTCCGACCGGCCATCCTGGCCCCTTAGCCGTCCCGTCCTTCGGACAGAGTGTCCCGGGCCGAGGCCGTCCGCCGCTCCCGCACCCGTTCCACGAGCCTGATCCCTAACGCCAACGCCAGCAACACGATAGCCGCCCAAGCCAACTCCGAACGCCGCGTCGTGACCGCCAGGATCGCCCCGCCGAATCCCGCGCATGCGAATCCGTGCTTCCAGCGCCTCATGGGTGAAGGAACTTCTCCACCAGCTCGCGAAACTCTCGGGTGCTTCGCGCCAGCGCGTTCACCCTGGCGCCGAGACGGATGCCGTCCGTCATCCCCAAACCATCGAGCTCGTAAACGAGTTTCTTCGTCAGGCCCAGCGCCGTGGCACTCGCCTCCGCCAGCGCCGCGGCCACCGACGCGACCTCCCCCTCAAAGGTTTCATCAGGAAGGACACGTGAGGCCAATCCGGCGACGCAGGCCTCATCGGCGGAGAGCAGACGGCCCGTGGCGGCGAGGTCGAACGCCAATTTTTCGCCCACGGTCCGGCGGAGCAGGGCGAGCACCATCGCGGGCACGAACCCGCGTTGGACCTCTGGATACCCGAAACGGGCGCCGGCCCGTGCCAGCACCAGATCGCAGGCCGTGGCCAGACCGCAACCGCCGGCCAGGGCGTTCCCCTGCACCGCGGCGATCACGGGTTTCGGCAGCGCGCGGAACGCGAGGAAAAGCTCCCCCAGCCGCAGCGCGTCCGCTTCGTTCTGGTCGGGCGAACGGTTCGCCGACGCGAGCAGCTCGGTGAGATCGGCGCCCGCGCAGAAGTCCCGCCCGGCGGCACGCAGCAGCACCACGCGAACGTCCGGGTCGAGGTCGGCGTCGCGCAGAGCCTCGGACAGCGCACCGATCAGCTCGGCGCTCAGCGCGTTCCGCTTGGCGGGACGGTTGAGGGTCAGCGTGAGGACCCCCGCGTCCCGGGACGCGAGGAGGACGTCGCTCATCGGCGGGCGGAGGCGCGGGGGTGGACGCGACGGGCGACCGCGGGCGGCACGGGAACCTCCATGCGGAGGAGCGCGGTCGAGTACACCTTGCCCTGGGCGTCGGTCTTGAGAGAAATGGTGCCGCCGCCGTCGAGCGCGTCGTGCAGTAGGAAATTCAACGCGCCCAGATTGGGAAGCTCGTACCGCTCGACCCGGCTCACCATGCCGCGGAAGTGCCGCGCCACTCGCGCCGCCGTCACTGTCCGGGCCAGGAGGGGATACAGCTCGGCCGAGAGCGCGATGAGGCCGACGTTGGCGGTGTTCCCCTTGTCCCCGGAGCGGGCGTGCGCCAGCCACCGGAGCTGGACCTTCTCACCTCTCGCTTTTCTCACCTCTCACGCCCTCAGAATCTCGACGCGTACCGCGGGCTCGATCTCCCGCCGGTCGACCAAGGCGGGCCAGTAGGCCACGATCTCTTCGACCTGAGGCCGGCCGCCCGCGAACCCTGTCACGCTGGGTGGCCCCGTCAGCACGAGGGGCGCCAGCTCCCGCGTGAACCGCTCCACCGGCCCCTTCTGCCGGGCACGAACGCCGATCCTGAGCTGGACTTCGGGCGCCTCGGGATCCGGCGGGCCGGAAAGGCGGCCGTGGGTGGCGTCGGCGCCGACGAACTCGGTCAGGATCTGCTCGAACCGAAGTCCGAGATCGGCGAGCCGCGCCCGGAGCACGCGGTCCGCCTCCTTGGCCTTCGCGTAGGCTTCGGGCCAGGCGTACACCAGCGTTCCAACGGCCTTGTAGCCGTAGAAGTATGCGATCGAGACCTTGAGCATGCCGGTCCGGGGCAGGCCGCAGATCCCGCTCACCTGGACCCGATCCTTGCCGGCCTGGCGGAGGCGGATGGTGGTGAAGTCGGCGATTCCGTCGGGCGTGATGTAACTCCGGGGATCGCCCATCTCGTACACGAGCTGCTCGGTCACCGACGCCACGCTCACGACACCACCGCTGCGCGGATGCTTGGTCACGACGAAGGTGCCGTCCTCGGCGGCCTCCACAATCGGAAACCCGACGCGCTCGAGGCCCCGCACCCTGCGCCAGTCCTTGAGCAGGTTGCCGCCCGAAGACTGCGCGCCGCACTCGATGATGTGCCCCGCGACGGTGCCGGCCGCGATGCGGTCCCAGTCGTCCGCGCGCCACCCCAGCTCGTGCACCAGCGGGCCGAGAGTCAGGCCGGTATCCGTGACGCGCCCGGTGATTACGATGGTCGCGCCGCCGCGCAGAGCGTCCACCACCGGCGCCATGCCGAGGTACGCGTTGGCCGACCGGACCCGGTCGCGGATGTCGCTCAGGGGGCGGCCGGTGTCGAGATCGCGCAACTCGTGCCCCCGCGCCAGCAGCTCGTCCAGGCGATCGAGGATGTCGTCGCCGGTGACGAGACCGACCCGGATCGTCCCACCGAGCCCGAGCCGGCGGGCCACCTCGAGCACCGCCTCAGCGCACCCGCGCGGATTCACGCCGCCGGCATTGGACGTCACGCGGATCCCCTTGGCGGCGACGTCCGGGAGAATCCGCTCCATCGCGGGCACGAAATCGCGGGCGTACCCGGCGGCGGGGTCGCGCGAGCGCTGCTTCTGCATGATGGACATCGTGACTTCCGCCAGATAGTCCATCATCAGGTAGTCGATCGGGCCGCCCTTCACCTGGTGGATCGGCGCCTCGAGCCAGTCTCCCCAGAATCCCTGCCCGGCGGCGACTCGGACCACCTTGCTCACCGGCCCGCCGCCGGTGCGAGGGGCGTCTCGCGGGTCCACACCTCGTCGCCCACCTGAGCCACCACCACACCGAGGGGTTCGAACCCGGACGGAAGCGGCCGGGGCGGAGCAGATAACGGGAAGCGCACGGTCTTGGTCTGGCCCGGGGCGAGCGCCAGCGATCCCGTCCGCCGGCCGCCGCTCTCGAGGGGAACCGGGTC
>Ga0070707_100006552_pt1 | contig 10806 bp, 12 predicted proteins | sample KBSK5502metaG_FD_65468 | JGI IMG/M metagenome (GOLD analysis project Ga0070707, IMG submission 65468) | Corn, switchgrass and miscanthus rhizosphere microbial communities from Kellogg Biological Station, Michigan, USA - KBS K5-50-2 metaG | ecosystem: Host-associated > Plants > Roots >... | reverse complement strand
CCAGAACGTTGTCATCCACGTGGTGAACAACGACACGTCCCAAGCTCATGGACTATCGATATCGCACTATTTCGATGGCGGCCTCACACTCTCTCCCGGTGAGTGCTCGGAGGTGAGATTCGTAGCAAGTCAACTGGGCAGCTTCAACGTGTTCTGTAACATCTTTTGCACTATTCACATTTTCATGCAGAGCGGCCGACTTAACGTCAATCCTTGATCGGAACAAGTTCATGCGTTTTTCGCCATGATCGACCTCACAGATGGAATTGTCCACATCCTTCTGGTCGCTTTCTCGATCGTCGTGTTGCTGATCTCCCTACTCGCGCATGTGGAACGGAAGACCCTCCGGTATCTCTTCTTGTCAATGGCGTTTGTGTTTCTAACAGCAAGTGAGGCAGCAGGTCTCATCGAGGTTGGCACGCCTAGGACCATAATCTGAGATTGTCATATCCTTGTCTGTTGATGTTACTCGTCTAGTTCTAACAGGGTGACGACACAAGCTTGAGAGGCGAGCCGGATAGACCAAGCTCGAGCAGGAGCCGTACACAGGCATGCTTTGCAGACGCTACAACCGGAAGGGGCTGGACACCGTACTCGCCACTCTCCTGCTAGTAGTCATAGTCGTAGTCATGACAGTCATAGTCTACTCCTGGTCTCAAGGAGCCTTTGGAGCAATCCTCCCCGCACCACCCACCGGCCGAGAGATATTGACCATCGAAAACCAAGGCTTCGACGCAAGCAACATGAAGCTGACTCTATACCTGAGAAACACGGGGTCAACCCCGACCACTCTAGCCAGCTACTACATCCAAGACCAGAGCGGAAACCAGTACGCAAGAACCGTCTGGGCAGTGCCTCCCACCTCTCCATCAAACATAGTAAACGGTACCGGAGTGTTCCTTCCCATCAACACAGCGTGCACCAGCTGCACGAATACCGGAAACTCTTTCACCTTCCAATCCGGGAACAGCTACACAATAACACTCGTCACGCAGAGAAACAACCAATTCTCCTTTACAATAATACGATAGACCTCCCGATTCTCCCAAAGAGAACTACTCCTTCTCGACTCGTCGAGGGAAGAAGAGGTTGCCTCACTCGACCATAAAAGATCGAGTAGCATTCCGACGGAAGAAGAAGCAAGCGACTATCGCCGACCGAACGCACAGAAAACTGTAATGCTAGGTGAGTGTAACAGCTAGCTTACCGTCGTATCGATTTCTTCGCTAATCATTCTGAAATCCCATGGACCCTTCTTTGTGATTGCACGCTTCAGATGGCTAAGATGGCCGTTCTGGTCCAGCCTGCTGACGAGCCAAGCTGCGAAGGCTGGCGAACCAGTAGCTCCGGGAGAGTTATAATTGGTGATATGATATGAGTGCGGTCCGTGAAGCTCGATCGCTTCTTTGATAAAATTCCCTCTACGATCGATAACTTGAGCTCTCACACCGGCGATTCCCGGTCTTGTCAGATACTCTACTTTCAGCTCAGGGATGAATTCTTGAGCTCGCCGCGCCATCTCGCCTCTTGATATTGAAGACAGCCACTCTTGGCCCGCCAATTCGAGGAAATCCCGGTTGTAAAGTAGAGCTATCTTGTTGGCGATAGGCTGCTCGAATATCTTCTTTATTGCCTCAGCTGGGTTCCTGAAGAATCCTCTATAGACGTAAGGGCCCGCGACGGGCACCGCGTTCGGCCCTATCTCTCTCCTCCCGTCGGCTCGCACAATCCAGTGCGGGTCCAGAAACGGAAGCTCTGGATGCTGCGCCACCGTGTAGATGTTTCTCTTAGCCAAGAAGGTCCACTCGTCACCTATCTCCCAGTATTCTCCCCTGAAGTTCAAGTCGCAGTACTCAGTTCCTAGGCCAAGCATGTGCGCGATGCGTAGCGAGCTGCCTCCGGCGCAGTTTATGAGAAATCGAGCTCGGATAGGTTCCCCGCCATTTCCTCTCGGGAGGATCTCCAACGAATCTCCGGCGACTTTGATAGATCCGACCTCGATTCCCGTTTGGAACTTGATACCCTCGCTTTCCGCATCTGCCCGGAGGGCCTTGGTGAAAGCACGATAATCTACCGAGGTATCGGTCTTTGACCAGATGGCACCATAACTACGAACGTGCGGTTCGAGCTTTCGGACCTCCTCAGCATTGAGAACCTCAAGCTCATCTTCCCCCATTCCGTTCTGAAGGCCCCAGTGATAGTATTTCTCGACTCTCTTCACATCCTCGGGTCGGGTTGCAACTTCCAGAGTCGTGACAGGCTGCCATGGAAGGCTGCGCTCGCGAGCGTAAGATTTCCACATGCCGTAAGCGGCCTGTGAGCATCTCGCAAAAATTCGTCGCTTGACTGGGTCAAGGTAGAAGGGACGGTGGACGACTCCGGTGTTCCGTCGCGACGTGTGTACGGCTACATCTTGTTCCTTTTCTAGGACCACGACTCGTCCTTCGAACTGGTTTCCTATCCAGTAGGAAACAGATGTCCCTAGGATCCCGCCGCCTATTATTACAACATCCCAAGGTTCCATGCCGGTTTGCTCCCTCACATGAGGCTAGGTTGCTATTTCGGAATTTCGGACCAGAGGTCTGATTATTTCTCAGCTCGGGCGATTTGGTGTGTCTGATTTTTCAGATAGGTACTAGAGAGATAATGGAACCCCTAGCTCGGAGCCTACTTGTTTCATCGACTCGACGACCGTGGTCTCTATTGGAATGCCTTCTCTGCGATACTTCTCCGTTCTTGCATAGCTTTTTTCGCCGTGGATGTAGATCCTGTTCTGTCCCTGAGCTTTGGGCGAGTTCTTCAGCTCCTGAGATAGCCGGTCCATATCTCTCTTGAAATCCTCCAAGGGACGGAAGGCGGCTGGATCTAGGGCCATGAAGAAGTGGCCAACATTGGGCTTTGCCTTGTCGACGTCCACTCCGAGACCGGTTGCTGAGCCGCTGAGAACGCCGCACAGCACGTCGACCATGAGGGCGAGTCCGTAGCCCTTGTGGCCTGAGTGTTCTTCACCTTCACCACCAAGTGGGAGGATTCCGCCACCAAGCCGTTTCGAGAGTGCGTCCAATACCGCGTGGGGATCTGATGTTTCTCTTCCGGTCGCGTCTACTGCCCAGCCGAGGGGCATTTTGTTCTTGAGTCGATCATAGACTTCTAGTTTTCCTCTGGGAACAACGGACGTAGCCATGTCTAGGACGAACGGCTTCTCTTTGGAGGCGGGGGCGGTGAGGCTGATCGGGTTTGTTCCGAGAACGGCTGTTCGGCCAAAGGTTGGGACGACGAGTGGTGCGGCGTTGGTCATGCTTACACCGATCAGGTCATGTTCTAGTGCCATGAGACTGTAGTATCCGGCGATTCCGTAATGGTGCGAGTTTTTTACGGAGACGATTCCTATCGCGGTCTCTCTCGCTTTTCTTATCGCCAACTCCATTCCTTTTCGTCCGACGACTTGGCCGAGGCTCTGGCCTCCGTCGATGAGCGCCGTTGCCTTCGTCTCTCGAACAATCTTGCTCTGGTCGGTCGGTTTTGTCCAGCCATTTTTGAGGTCTGTGTAATACCGCGGGAGTCTTGCGACGCCGTGGCTGTCTACTCCGCGGAGGTCTGCCAGCACCAGAACGTCGGTAGTTATCTGAGCGTCCTTTTCTGGGACTCCGAGTTTGGTCCAGACTCTGTTACAAAACTCCTTGAGTTTTGATTCTTGAACAGTGACCTGATTGACAGTTAACTGATCCAAGTATTCACGTTTCCCTAATAGCCAACTCGTTCGAGTCAAGGGAATTCTTTAAGATTGGTACCGATTCCAGCATAGAACCGAGAAGGAATGGAAACGTACAAGACGATTCTGACTAAGCTCGATGTTCGCCAGTACGATTCGAAGAAGGTCCCCGCTGAGGTGAAGTTGAGAGTCCTTGAGGCTGCTCGTGCCTCGGGAACGGGCATGAATAGGCAAGAGTGGAGGTTCATTCTGGTCCAAGAGAGGGAGATATTGAAGAGGTTGGCCGAGGATAGTACTTCGGGGGGCTGGGTTGCGGGCGCTAACTTTGCGGTGATTGTTCTTTCTGATCCGACTCTCGGTTTTCACGGAATTGACGCTGGGCGGGCTGTCCAGAACATGGAACTTGCCGCGTGGGATCAAGGAGTCATTTCCGGAATCTACACGGGAATAAAGGATGAGAAGTTGAGGAAGGATTTTGCGATCCCCAGTACGTTGAAGGCTGTGGTGGTTGTCGGGTTCGGTTATCCGGTGAAGAAGATTGTCGGGAAGAAGAATCGGATGCCGCTACCGGAGCTAGCGTTCATCGACAAGTATGGGAGCAAGCTCGATCCGAAGAAGTTGATGTAATAGTTCTCTACTCGTGACTAACGACAAACTCTACGTATTCTTGAGCCATGCCAGCCCGGCGTCGTACAACTGCAAAATCGAAACTATCAGTGCATAAGGCGGGCTTGCGAGATCTCGACACCCTAGTCCATCAGCGTCGGGCGATGTGGCTAGCGCTCGGAGTAAGAAACAATGAGCAGCACGTAAAAGGAGACCGGGTCTACAAGCGGTGGGCACGTGCCCGCCTCAAGAACCATGAGCTGATGGCGTGGGTTGTGAAGAGCTCTGATGGTAGAGTTGCGGGTGGAGGTTGTGTGTGGCTTGAGCCTGTCCAGCCGAGGCCTCACCGGGCGTCGATGGTTCAACCGTATCTCTTGTCGATGTATACTGAGCCGGACTTTCGTCGGCGGGGTGTTGCGTCGATGGTTGTGAAGGAAGCGATCGAATGGTGTCGGAAGAACAAGTATGAGCGGTTGATGTTGCATGCCAGCGAGATGGGGCGCAAGGTCTACAGCCAACTAGGCTTCAAACGCACCTGGGAAATGAGGCTGGACCTCGGGCAGAAGTGAAGGGTCTGCGCGTGTCTACCGTAAATCTCCCTCGAAGAGCTCGCTCGCGTCGCGAGGAGCAACTCCTTTCGACATTTCTTGAATGGTAGCGGGTTTCGTAACTCGGAATGGTAACACCCAAACTGAAAGGCAACCATCTCTTGAGGATCGAGTCCCATATCTCTGCTGATTCAGATACGCACGGGGTTTCCAGAGTTAGACTTAAAAGTCTGGCGCCCTATTATATTTCTGGTAATTTGCTCTGACCCTGACAGTCGAGACCAGTGTCGGAAAGAAGTACGCAGTATACCTTCCCAAGGCGGTTGTTAAAGCCCTCAACCTCAAAGAGGGCGGGAAGATACTCCTTCGCGTTTCTGGAACCTCCCTCGTACTCGAGAGCGTCCAGGATCCGCTTCAGCTAGCGCTTTCCTCGAAGAAGTTTGCCTCGGTCGATCCAGAAGAGATCGAGAAGACAAGCATCAGGGAGCAGGCGAGGACCGTTAAGAATCCTTCTTGACACATCCTTCCTGCTGCCGACCCTTGGAATCGACACGGGACGAGATGTAGCACGAGGCCTGAAGAGGCTCTCTGAGACTAACAACCAGCTCTACTACTCAAGCTTCAACATACTAGAATGCCTCTGGCAACTTGCGAGAGTCGCGAAAGAAGGATCTTCGACACTCGAAGCATCACGGCTGGGACTGAGGAGTATCATAGAAGGCCGGCGATACGCCAAGACCAACGAGGATTCGAGAGTCTTCGACGAAGCCCTAGGGATCTATCGAATGGGGCACACTGACATGATAGACAACATACTCTACGCTGCCAGCCTGCATCACAGCCTCAGATTCCTAACGATCGACGAGACACTCCGAGAATTCATCAATACCAAAGGACTAGAAAACACACTCCTACGCATTGACCAGATCCCGACCAGCTAGTGAACCGCACGGTTCAGAAAAAAAGAACCCGAAACTGAAGCATCCAACCAAGACGCGCGGGCTTAAACTGAGCGATTTCCAGGAAGTCTGGAAGATGACCGATGAAGAAACAGAGCAGTTCTTCTCCAGTCTAAGACGCAACTGGAAGAAATCCACTGCGAGAATACGGAGCAACACCCGACACTCTTGAAATGTCTCGATACCGACCTCCCGGTACGAGTGCTTCGGAGGCAGGGAAGACAGCTAGAAAGGTCGAGGAACTCGACAGACAGGGAAGACACGCCACTACAGCTGTGAAGGCGTTCGAGCTCTTCTACGGAGCCTCCAAGTCGAGAATGGTCGAAGAAAATGTAAGGGAAGCCACCAAGCTACTCTCCAGACTTCAACTCCTCCCCCTCATAATCAGCTCCGCGGAGAGGGCCGGCCTCCTATTCGGAGGACTAGAACTCGAAGGCCTCCCAATAGAATTTAGGGACTCCATGATTGCAGGAATCGCCCTAGAACACAGGCTTACCCTGGTGACGAGGAACAGAAGAGACTTCGGAAGAGTCCAGGGGCTTACCATATCTGCCTGGGATCGAACCGACTACTCGGCTTGTTCCCAGTGATGGTTGTCAGTCAATTCGTCTGATTGTTCGAGAAACTCTTCCGGCTGGGTCTTGTCGAGAAGATGGCCCGCCCTCTTCTTCGTCTCAAGATAGAACTTGTCGTACTTGTTCGGCGGGACGACGACCGGAATGCGCCCGGTTATCCGTATCCCGTGGAGTTGGAGGTCTTTGATCTTCGCTGGGTTGTTGGTCATGAGTTTGATGGATTTGACGTGGAGGGATCTTAGCATGTGCGCCGCCAGATCATAGTCGCGTTCGTCCCGTTTGAACCCGAGCAGCTCGTTGGCCTTGAACGTGTCATACCCTTCATCCTGCAACTGGTACGCTTTGATCTTGTTGATGAACCCAATTCCCCGACCCTCCTGCCTCATGTACAGCACAATGCCCCGGTCCATCTTCGAAATCTGTCTCATTGACTCTTGGAGCTGATCACGACAATCACACCTGAGGGACCCGAGAGTATCTCCGGTCAAACACTCAGAGTGGAGTCTGACCGGAACGTCCTCCTTCTCGAAAATATCTCCGTGGATTAGCGCAGCGTGCTCTTTGCGATCGAAATTGTTCCAGAACGCGACCACCTGGAACTCGCCAAACATGTCCGGGAGTTCCGCGATGGCCATGACCTTGACACAGATCTCAGGAGCCTCTGCGCAGGCATGATCCCGATTCTCCTTAAGCAGGAGCTGCACGGTAGGCTTCGGTAGCCCCATTCTGTTCATTTGGGCGTTGAAGAGGCCAATAGGTTAACCTTTTCCTGATTGAGCCCCCACCCTAGAAAAATACCCGCTTCGGGCCAAAAGATGGAGCGCCCGGGATGGGAATTGCGTGACTTGAATGCCTAATTGCGCTTGTACGCTATGCCCTTCGCCGGACGATCGAATCTTAGTAGTGTTTCGATTTGCTTAAGGGACCTGAGAGCACTGCTGCATGTCTTGTCAATGTTTTCCATTCCTTCAAGCACTTCCTCCTCGATTGACACATGCCGAAGAGCGGAAGTCTCTTTCAGAGTCTCCCTGAGGTTTTCGCGCATCACTTCAAGCGTCTGCAGGATGTCACTTCGCTGAGCCATTTGTAATTCCAGCCCCGTACAGCACCGAAAAGAAATAAGCCGCACGTTTGCAAACGAATACAAAAGGCTGACAAGTGATTACAAATGTCTATGAGATGGCCTTGCGCGACCGGAACGATATGTGCGATTCACAAAGCGAATCGTGGAAAACCAAAAGTTTCAACCCCCATTCCCAACCAAAGAGGTCCCCTTTGACCCCTCATCTCAACGAGTATCAAAAGAGATAATCCGTTGAACCTTCGAGTTTACGCTCTGCGAGCAGGAAAGATTGCCTAGCAGACTCTCCAAGATCGTTCATCACCCACTTTCTCCTTTCACAATGAGAGCATTCTACGCTGTTGTAATACTCGTGATTGTGATGGCCATCGGAACTCTAGGTCTTATGCTGATCGAAGGGTGGACTCTAGTCCCATCATTCTATTTCATGGCGCTCCTCGCCACTGCAGAAGGACCCGCGGCCACGCCGGCGACGGATGCAGGAAAGATCTTTGCAGCGATCATGGCCTTCTTCCCGATCGGAGCCGCCATATCAGCGATCACGTTCACCTTCGGCCCATTATTTGGGTCCGTCCTCAAGGAAGGAGTTCGCTATCTCGAGAAAGAAGAAGAAAGACTCAAAGCCAAACTAGAAAGCAAGGACGCAGATTCGAAGAATCATTCCCGCTGAATGATATCGTATCAGAGAGTTCTAAGACTCGATTTTGACCGGTCAATGCAAATCAAATCAAGGATCCGGGATAGGTTCAAATGTTTAGGGATCGCAACTGCAATGTTTTTTTGCTTAGAGACGTGACCTACTCAGAATCTTGTCCAGCCCATATTCAATTGCGTTTCGCACTAGGTGCCCTATCTGCGGGCAGAAGTTTCCGGCAGGTTTTTCCGCTCTGCATTACGGGAAGACTCATCCACCATATGCGAAGTGGGCCGGTCGATGGGAGTTCTTTCTTTACGGCTCAGTCCTTCTTGCCGTTCTAGTCCTCGCGTTCATCTACCTGATTTCCCCACCATTACTGTCCAAGGGCTATCTCCAAGCCGGAATCATGGGGTACGTCGCTGCCAGCTTGGTAGCTTGAGCTTCAAATCTGCTCAGAGCGGAGAGAAGATTTAGGCGTGAATGGAGGGAGTCTCATACTACAGATGGAAGTAGTTCCGCAGAAACTGGAGCTGCATGACCCTCGGTAAGACGCACCATAAGCCGGTGCTGACCGAAGCGTTCAACAAACGCAGAGTAACGCTTGCCGACTTGTCAAAAAAAATGTTTCGCATGACCCTTCCCGCGACCAAGTGCAGGTTCGATCGGCTAGTTGCCGAAGGGTGCGTGCAAGACTACTTGATTATTTCTTCATGAACGGCATTCCCTTCATCATGGGTCCCCGCCGTTTCATCTGCTTCATCATCTTCCGCATCGAGAAATACTGGTTTACTAGCTCTCGAACTTCTCTCTCTGATCTGCCTGACCCATGTGCAATTCTCCTCGCCCGAGAACTATCGACTAATCGTGGCTCGTCCACCTCTTTCGGTGTCATCGACTGGATAATCACTCGCCAAGCCGTCATCTTCTCCTCTGCGACCCCCAGCTGTTCCTCTGGCAAGTTTCCTGCTCCCGGGATCATCTGCAATACCTTTCGAAGTGGACCCATCTTCCGTAGATTCTCCATCTGGTCGAACATGTCCTTGAGGCTGAACCGGCCTTCCATGAACTGACGGACTTTTGCTTCGGGGACCTTGACCTCGGCCTCCTTTACCTTCTCTAGGAGGGCATTCAGGTCTCCCATGCCCAATAGTCGACCCGCGAAGTCTGTTGGGACGAAGAGTTCCAGGTCCTCGACTCTCTCTCCGGATCCGATGAATTTCACTTTCGAGCCGGTGGCGACAACTGCGGACAGGGCGCCGCCTCCCTTCGCCGAGCCGTCCATCTTGGTTAGTAAAACGGAGCCGATCGGGGTAGCTTCGTGGAATGCCTTGGCTTGGTGGATCGCCTGTTGACCTATCGTTGCATCAATGGCCAGTACAATTTCGTCCGGCTGGACCGCGGACGCGATGCGCTTCATCTCGTCCATTAAGTCCTTCTCGTTCCGGTGGCGTCCCGCTGTATCGATAATTACTAGATCGGATTTTTCCTTCTTGAAATGCTCGAGCCCATGTTTTGCAATGTCCTCGGGCTTTTTCTTTCCCGGCTCCCCGTAGACTGGAATCTCTGCTTTCCTCGCGAGTTGCAGTAGTTGATCGTATGCACCGGGTCTGTAGGTGTCGGCGCAAACGATTCCCACCCTTAGGCCTCTCTTGGCGAAGAATCGGGCGAGTTTTACCGAGCTGGTTGTCTTGCCGGTTCCTTGGATCCCAACCAGCATGATCTTCCGGAATGAGCCGGGCTGGATCTCGACCTTGGCCGGGTCCTGCCCCACAAACTTGGCCATCTCCTCGTAGAGCACTTTGACGACGTGGTCTCGACGATTGATCCCAGGCGGAAGCTTCTCCTTAATCGACCGTTCTTCTACAGCCTTAGAGAGTTGGAGAACTAGTTCGACGTTAACATCGGCTTGTAAAAGGGTTCTCTGAAGATCCTTCACTAGCTCCTTGATCGCCCGCTCGTCAACATTGGGCATCCGGAGCATCTTCCTGACGGCATCGGTGAGGGATCTCCCTACTGCTTCCATCCTATTCTACTAGTCGTCGATCGCGCTTCTTAACCCTGTCCAAAACAGCTCCAATGATCATCGGAAGACAGATGGTCGCGTCCCCGTAAATGTCTACGAACTTTCCACCTTTCCTTATTTTCCGCCAGCTGATCGACTCCGCCAAAGGCGCCCCGCTCAACCCGCCCGGTTCGGGACGGTCTGATGTGATTTGGACGGCCCTGTCTACTCCTTCACGGAGAACGCTCGCTAGCAGGGTGTGATGTTTCGGAACGCCGCCGCCAAGAATTAGCACGCCAATCTTCTCAGCGTCCATGGCCATGTTCACCATCTTCGTCACGTCACTGAACGGGTTCAATTGTAACGTCTCGGTCTGCGCAAAGCTCCAGAGACTTAGTCCAAGTATCGAGTCTAACAGTCCGGGTGAGAATATTTTCACATTTCTAAGTGCTGCCTTGTGGAGGATTGAGTCTTGATCCTTGATCATCCGACCAAGTTTGGATAAGAGTTCAGAGAAGGCGATGTTTCGCCGGTCTTCGATCGGAATCTTGCGCAAGAATTTTCTTACTGTCTTATCGAGTCTCTCGAAAGATGACTCCTTGACGAAAATGTCTGCAATCCTGCTGTAACCGCGTTGGATCAGTTTTCTATCGTCAACTTGGAAGCTACCTTGGTAATGATGTAGT
>Ga0070707_100006550_pt1 | contig 10809 bp, 7 predicted proteins | sample KBSK5502metaG_FD_65468 | JGI IMG/M metagenome (GOLD analysis project Ga0070707, IMG submission 65468) | Corn, switchgrass and miscanthus rhizosphere microbial communities from Kellogg Biological Station, Michigan, USA - KBS K5-50-2 metaG | ecosystem: Host-associated > Plants > Roots >... | reverse complement strand
AAACGGACCCGGGGACGAAGGCCGTGGTGATGTGCGGTGAGATTGGCGGAAGCGACGAGGAAGATGCAGCGGAGTATATCAAGACGATGAGCAAGCCAGTAGTAGCTTTTATCTCGGGACGCACTGCTCCTCCTGGAAAACGTATGGGTCACGCGGGCGCGATTATCTCCGGCAATACCGGCACCGCGCAGGGGAAGGTTGCGGCGCTGCAGGCAGCGAGGGTTCCGGTGGCGGATATCATTTTTGATATTCCCGACCTGGTCAAGGAGGCCCTGGCCAGAGTATCGTAAGAAGGGCCATTTAAGCCCTATTAGGCCCGCGACCGAATTGTACAACGTTAGCGTTGGCAAACTCTGCCCGGAGCTGCATTATGAGCGGGGAAAGTTTCTGATCTCTACAGCAAGCTCCTATCAAAGGGAAACCGCTCTCTTCCAAGGCCTTGCGCACGAAATGTTGTCAAGCTCCCGGCAGAGCCAAACGGGATGCGTCTCTCACGAAACTGGCAGGACGCGCTGCTTTTGCGTCCCGGCTTCATCATGTATTGGTGTGCTGTCCAACGATGCAAAGTACTCCAGCAACAAGCGGTGGGCGAAGATATAGCCACCTCCCACCTTGCGGAGCAGGATGTGTTCGGCGGCATAATCGAGGAAGCGCGGGTAATGCCAAGGGAGAGACCGACAGCGCCAGAGCAGGAAGCGCAAGACGTAGTGTCGAAAAGAGGCGAGTCCACCCTTGAGCAGTCCCACCACCAGCCCTATACTGAGTCCTACCACGAGTCCTACTGGGAGCCCGAGGCTCAGCGCGAAGCTCAGCCCGGTGCCCAGCCCACCAAGCAGCGCGTTGAACAGCCCGGTGCCCAGCCCAACAAGCAGCGCGCTGTTCAACGCGTTGAACAGCGCGAAGCTCAGCCATCCGAGGGGTCCAACGATCACTATGCTGATGAGTCCGAGCACAAGCCCATTCAAAGCAGAACGGCGGATGCCCTGATTAGGAGCCAGGCGACGTTGATTTTCGATAGTTGTACTCGACACCCCTTGAAAGAGTCCGAACAGGAGCCAGTAGCTCAGCCCGATGCTCAGCCCGATGCTCAGCGCCTGGCTCAGCGCGATGCTCAACCCGTAGCTCAGCGCGTCGCTCAGTGTGAAGCCGAGCGCGATGCTCAGCAAGAGGCTCAGCACCTGGCTCAGCCCGACGATCAACCCGATAAGAACGGTCACCCGCACGGTCGCGCTTGCATGAGATTTTGAGAACAGGCTCTTTCCCAGACTCCTCCACGACCAGACCAGCAGATCCGTTGGGTGGATCACAGCACTGTTCCCGATGAGCAGGATACCGAGAACTCCGGCGCTCAGCCCGGTGATCAGCGCGGCGTTCAACCCGTCGTAGCTCAGCGCGTTGCTCAGCCCGTAGCTCAGCGCGTCGCTCAACCCGTAGCTCGGCTCGTGGCTCAGTCCAGGGCTCAGTCTTATCAGCCCGTAGCTCAGCGCGGTGCTCAGCAAAACAAGCAGCCCAACAAGCAGTCCGTTGTAAACCGTTCTCTTCCTGATGAGGCGCTGCCATGTCGTTCCCTCGGCAGAAGGCGAGACCTGGGAACGTGCCTTTGCCGCGTTGTACTTCCTAAAGAGGAATAGGAGGAAAATACTACAGAGCCCGGTGCTCAGGCTCAGGCTGTAGCTCAGTGCAATGGGGAACCACCCTATCTGCCTGTAGCTCAGCCCGCTCCCAAGACCGACAAGGGCTCCAATCAAAAGCCATCGCAGGAGGCGAGATCTAAGAGGACTCCTGGCCTTCCCGCCGCTCACGATGGGTCGTTGGGAGAGACTTCCTTCACTCAGGAGTCCCCCAAGGAAGCCGCCGAGAAGGAGACTTTGAAGGATACTTGAAAGGAAGATAGGACTGGGGGAACCACCGGCAATGAACTCGCTGAGGGAAAGGCTGACGAGTACGCCCATGAGTATGCCTGGCAAGCGAATCGCCACCAGGTCATACACCCGAAGCATCCGATGGCCTGGGAGCCAGTCGGGTTGCAGCTGCTCGAGATAGAAGACGCTCTGGCTGTGCTGCTTCATCTGCCGTGCCAGCCACGAGAGCCAGCGCGTCGTCTGCTGTGACGTGGAGTGGGTCTTGGCCCCACGACGCTTGAGCATGCGCTCGACGTAGCGCTCGAAAATTTGCCGCTGCCGCTCCGTGAGGGAAGCCTCTTGCAGGAGATCCTCCACGGGCATGCCATGATAGGTCAAGGTCAGGATACTGAGCATAAGCGGCGTGCTCGTGAGTTCCCGCAACGCCGTATCCTGCTGCAACGCCATCCGCAACGCCTGTAATGGCTCTCCTGCCAGGGCCAGATAGCCATCGACTTGCTGCCGGGTCAGGGGCTGTACCGCAACAGCACTGCCGAGCCGTACCCGCGCCGTCTGCGCTAGATAGTCCGCACTGCGACTACAGACCACCAGCGGCAGCAAGCCATGCTCCTGTCGATAGCCATTGATGCTCTCGATGCAGGCCGAGCGATCCTTTGGCGCGACCTCATCGAGTCCATCGAGCAGGGGAAGAATCTGGTCCGCATCCACCCATGCCTGCCCCAGCTTGCGCGGTACCTGGTATGTGCTTATGAGTTCCTCCACCAGCCAGTCTGCGAGAGGCTGCTGCTTTATGGCCCAGGAGGACAGATTGAACACGACTGGCAGCGGGTGGTGTTCCTCGCGCTCGGCACGATCCAGCAGATCACGAGCCAACTCCAACAAGAGGGTCGTTTTGCCTGAGCCGGGAGCGCCCAGGATCAGCAGTTCCCCATCAACCGTATCGTAGACCTGGGTGATGCGGGTACCTGCTGGCAGGGAACGTGGCGCCCCCGCAGGATGCTGGAGCACTAGCTGCCACGGGTTGGCGACCGCATCGGGCTGCTCCTGTAAGCCCAACGCTAAGAGAGCGGCTCCGTGCAGCGAGTGCTCTAGCACTCCTGCAATCCAAAAGGCACGGACCTTCCTCAAGAGCCGCTGCCGGTTCGTCCGCGAGACAGGCACCCCCTCATGTCCAGACGAGACAGGGGTCTGAGAAGCAGGTGGCAGCACCTGGAACGCCACTCGCGCTTCCGTGTCTACTGGATGCTTGCTGGCGAGGGTGAGTGGTTGTGTCGCTGAGGAGAAGCGATCCTGTTCCTCTGGCGATGGCGCATGCATGGGCACAGGTAGTGTGCCAGGCAGGGGGAGCTGCTCTGGTTGCAGATGTTCAGAGGGCACCTGCACCGACAGCGGCTGGGTGGCTTCGCACATTGCTTCCAGGACATCGGCGAAGTCTTGCACACTGACAAAACGCGCTTGCGGCTCTTTGGCCAGTGCACTGAAGACGGCATCTTCGACGGCTGGAGGAAGCGATGGAATGCGTGCACATAAGCTGGGAGGGGACCCAGACAGGTGCTGACTCCACACCTCAAAAAGGGAGCCGACAAAGGGCGGTTCGCCGCACAGCCATTCGTAGACCAGCACGCCTACGGCATATTGATCACTGGCTGCACAGGGTTTGCCTCGAATCTGTTCAGGAGCCATGTACACGGGTGTCCCTGCTTGCGACTGGCTCGAGAGTGAGTCCATGCTTTGTTGGACCACCGCAATGCCAAAATCACTGAGCACCACCTCGTTGGTGGCGGAGAGGAGCATGTTCTCCGGTTTGACATCGCGGTGGATCACGTGCTGCTGGTGAGCATAGTCCAGGGCAGGAGCAACCTGCTTGACATACTGGACGATCTGTTCCAGGGGCAGGTGTGTCCCTTTGGGATGCCGTGTGCGCAGGGTGCCGTTGGGAGTATACTCCATCACCAGGTAGGGGGTCTGCTCCTGGAAACCGAAGTCGAGCACGCGCACGATATGCGGATGCTGCAGGTGTGCGATCGTGCGGGCCTCGCGCAGAAAGTGCGCTTGGGTGTTCGGCTCCATGCGCACATGGAGGACCTTGATGGCAGCAGGGACCTCTAAGTAGCGATGTTCTGCTAAGTAGACCTCGGCAAAGGCTCCACGCCCGAGCAAGCGGAGCAACTGGTAGTTGCCGAGGATTTGTCCTACACGATCAGCCATACACCGGTTCTCTCCAAGAGGAAGGACGCCAACACACAAGGGGCCTCTGTCCGGGAACACGTTACGCTTACGAGAGAACTCCATGCAGAGCATAGCACATGCATGGTCTCGTCGGATAAACGCATCTAGAAGGACGTTTTCGTGGATGGCCTTTGCGAGAACACTTCTCTTGACACGTGCAAGATGCTTTCTCTTTCGTGTTTTCGTTTCAATACCCCTTGCCTTCAGTAAGAGAGGGCCTTCTTGCCAGTACGTGAAGGAGCTTCAGGAGAGCCCCCATGAAGAAGGATTTGAGGGTGTGTACTGGATCCAAAAAGTTGGACACAATAAGAAGTGATTTCAGTCAAATCCTTGCTGGCAGGCCTGGTGTGTCTCAGTGTGCTACTGAAGTCGTTTCTCTGTTCGTTGTGTATTATATTTTTCGTGGTGTGTCGTCGGCGTTGCTACATTGTTGCTACAGAGATGCTTGTCTGAAGCTAGGGGACTCCACATCGCCTATTCTGTTGAATTGTCCTCTCAATCATTGCTTTTCTTACCAATTGCTGTAGCTGTATCTACAGGCAGGTCTTTCAGCATATAGCGTAAGGCCTGCTCCAATGCGCTTACCAGGTGAGGTGATGCCCCATTTCCACCAGCACACTGCCAGTGAAAGAGGCCACTGCGCCAGGTGATTGTAACCGGGATTGGCAATTGGCGGAGCATCTTCATCAATTCCTGCTCTAAACTCTCCATGTCTTTAACCTCGCTTTTTTGGAAATGCGATCCTCTCATCTCTTCTCTATCAGTTATATGGTATTTTTGTTAAGTGAGGATGGTGTGAATGTCAATAGCGGGAAAAATTTGTAAAAGAGCTAAACTCTGGTGCAGGTTGTTGCGATTGCTCTATTCACAGCGATAGTGTATGATAATAAGCACAGAAACACGAGAAAAACTGTCAATATCGCGCTTCGTTCATTCAGAAAGCATAAGCATGACAACTGCCCTGATCTATGACCCGATCTTTTTAGAGCATATAACGCCAGAACAGCACCTGGAAAAGCCAGAACGTTTGCAATGGGCGATGGATGTCTTGAGGGGATTGAACTGGCTGGAGCGTGAGGGCCTGATACAGTTGGCGCCACGCGCGGCTACTGTAGATGAGCTGGCAGCGGTGCACGAGCGCGATTATATTCAGAAGGTCGAGGCAGCAGCACGCAAAGTCGCCGAAAAACAGGAATCAGGAGGGCGCAAGACACGTTTCTTCGCTACCGATACCTACATCTCCGCACGCTCATACGAGGCGGCAATCAAGGCGGCGGGCGCTCCCATCACGGCCATTGATGCCATTATGAAGGGAGAGATCAATAATGCCTATTGCCTGGTACGCCCACCCGGACACCACGCGGTAGCGGAATCCGCGATGGGCTTTTGCCTGTTCAATAACGTGGCAGTGGCGGCGCGCTATGCAATCGATCAGTATGGGCTCGAGCGCGTGATGATCATCGACTACGACGTACATCATGGGAACGCCACGCAGGAGATGTTTTACGAGGACCCTCGCGTACTCTATTTTTCGATACATCAAGCACCTTTCTACCCTGAAACGGGCCTGTCGGATGAACGCGGAGCAGGAGCTGGATTGGGGACGACGATCAATGTTCCACTGCCGGCGACCACCGGCTACGAGACCTATGAACCTGTCTTCAGGCAGGTGATGGCGCCTGCCGCTGAGCGCTTTGACCCGCAGTTGATCCTGGTTTCTGCCGGTTTTGATGCGCACTGGAAAGACCCGCTGGGCGGCATGTATCTCTCGACAGCGGGCTTTGCCAGGCTCACGGGCATTATTATTGAACTGGCTCAATACCTGTGCAATGGCCGGCTGGTCATGGTTCAGGAGGGGGGGTACGATTTGCAGGCGATGGCGAATTGCGTGGCGACCTGCGTGAATTTGCTGCTGGGAGACGATGCCGCCGTGGATAACCTGGGTCCGGCTCCAACTACCAAGTGGCGGATCAATACCGACGTGCTGATTGCAGAGCTACGGCGTATCCACAAGTTGACGGGCTATCGTATGCGGAACGCGCCCAAGCCCGATATTGAACGGCTACGACGCGAAGTCAAAGGGCCGGATGCCTGATCTTACCCCGGAGTAAGCATGCTCAAATCTGAACAAGTGCGATTACTCACAAGTCATGATCTTCCCCTGGTGCAGCGCCTTCTGAATACCTCTGAATACATTTACCAGCGGTTCATGCTGGAAGAACTACCGCTGCTGCTCAAACACTATCCCACGGTAGGTATATTCAATGGAACGTCGCTGCAGGGTTTTCTGCTTTCGCAAACTGTTAATGCTCCTTGTGCCTGGATAGGTGGTTTTGGCGTAAGTTGGACGGAGAGCCGCTCGTACACCAACCTGCTGGATACCATGCTGGCATACCTGGCGAAGCCTTTGATCGCCAGGGGTGTGCGCTATCTTTACTATTCCGGTAACGACATACACAATGACTGGCTGCGCGACATACTCTTACCGCGCGAATTTGTGCCATATCGCCTGCTGTACTCCTACGACAAGTTCGACTACGGTGTTCCCACAAAAGGCAATGCACAGGTAAAGGTGCGTCCTGTTGAGAGAGGCGACATCCCCGCGCTGCTTGCTATCGAAGAGGCTTGCTTCGAGGATTTCTGGCGCTATGATGCGCTCTCTTTCGAAGATATCGCCGCAACGCATCCCTATTTTGTAGTGGCGGAATTGAACGGGAAAGTAGTGGGATACCAATTTAATGCCCTGGAGGGCGAATTTGGTTACCTGGTGCGGATTGCAGTCCATCCCTCGGTGAGCGGTCAGGGCATTGGCGCACGTCTGATGAGCGAGGCGATAGATTTCTTTAAAAAAGCGAAAGTGTTGCGAATTATGCTCAACACGCAGGATGACAACACGCACGCGCACCGCCTCTATGAGTGGTTTGGCTTCGTGCGCATTCAGCAGGTAGGATTTGTACTACGCAAACAATTGTAGGTGCCGATTTATCGGCCTGGGGAGCGCATCGACGGGCCATTGACCGATAAATCGGCGGTGCGCCAATAAATTGTGCGCCTACGGATTCAAGCCGATTAAGCACCAGACGTCGAGTGGTTCTGTTTTATTTTTTACCTGCAGCGGTGGGAGTTTGGTAACCCGTACAAGCTGGCGCACACGTGTGAAAGTCGAGTGATTCAGCAGGATGTTATTGTCCGTGGAGTTGGATTGGAGCCGGGCGGACACATTCACGGCATCGCCAATGGCGGTGTAGTTTTGTATCCGCTCGCGCGAACCGATATTGCCCACCATCGCTTCACCTGTATTCACACCAATGCCGAACGAGATGTGCGTATGCTGTGGCTGCGTACGCTGGTATTCCAATATGGCCATGCGCATCTTCCAGGCCGCGCGTACTGCACGCAGCGCATGGTCTGCTTGCGGTAAAGGTGCATTGAAAATGGCCATGAGTGCATCACCCCAGAAGCCGGTCACGGTGCCTTCCTCGTCCCAGATCTCTTTGACCATGATTTCCAGGTAGGTGTTGAGCAAGTTCATGACCTCCCTGGAGGGCATACTTTCGCTCAGGCGGGTGAAGCTGCGGATATCGGCGGCGATCACCGAGATCTCTTTAATCTCGCCACCGAGGTTCAGAGCGTTTGGATTGTCGATGAGCTGTTGCACCACGTTGGGATGGACGTAACGCCCAAAGATGCGGCGGACTTCTTTGGCTTTGGCTTCGGCACGCTTGAGTTCGGTGCGATCATCGATTACCAGCGCCATGCCTATGTGGGTGTTCTGGAAGTCGCGCAACGAAGAGACATAGAAAGTCAAGTTGACCTGGCCCTCGCGGCCCGGGATTTCGCATTCGACCGTATTGGGCACAATCGTACCGTGATGGTGCTGTACATGCGCGTTTTGTAAGAGGTCGACCAGGCCAATTTGCGGCAATGCGCGAAAGACTTCCCGGTAGTGCTTGCCCATTGCTGAAAGCGGGTTGATTTGCAAGATCATACCAGCCGCGTCATTAAACTTGGTGACGATGCCGGACGAGTCGGTGGTAATGACGCCATTGGCGATTGAGGCGAAGATGTTATCCATATATTGCTTGTCTTCTTCGACCCTGCGCAGCGCTTTGCTGAGGTCGGCGAAGAGCCGGGCGTTGTCAATGGCAATTGCTGCCTGGTGGCAAAAGGTGAGCAGAAGGTCGCGGTGCTTGTCGCCAAAGAGATTGGCGTTGATACGGCTATCGACATAGACCGCGCCAATGCAATTGTCTCGTACGACGAGCGGGACACACATGATGGAGCGGATGCCATAGGCCATAATGCTTTCCTGGGCCTTCAGCGCAGCGTCGATCTGTGCGTCGTCGGTGAGCACCGGCTCGCGCGTGCGTACTACTTTCTCGACTGTGCTACGGCTGATTTGGTGAAATGCGCTCTGGCCGATGGTCTTCTTTTCTTTGTCGCGTGCAATGGTGAACTCGAGTTTATTAGTAGCAGGATTCACCAGGACGAGGAAGCCGCGCTCTGCCTTCACGACATCGATTACTTCGTCCATGACCATGCGCAGCACTTTATCAAACTCAAGCGTTGAGTTGAGCGCACGCGCGATCTCGTAGAGGGTTTCCAGTTCGTTCCGCTGGCGCTGGAGGTTGTTTATACTTGTTTTAAGGACCTCGCGTTCACGCTCGAAACTGCCTGTAGGAGGCGGTGGAAGCGGGCGGGAAGGTGTGGCTGGGGGAAGAGGCTGAGACGCCTGTGCTAATTGCTCTTGCAGCGCAAGTATTAGACGCTGCGCGTCCTGACTACGCCGCCCCAATTCCAGGTCGGCGGTGCGAGAAACACGCAAAGAATCGCTCAGTAACTGGATACGAGGATCACTGCCCTGGCCAGCATAGGTGCCCTCGACGGCTACTTCTAGCTTGCGGGTATGTTCGTGAAGCATATGCGCGATGCGCATAAGGGCTTCGCTGAGCGAGCGCAAGTCGTTATGCGTTTTCGGTGTTGGATCAGGCGTCACTGTCACAGTTTCCTCCATGCCATAGAGTCTGGCCTGCCTTTACCCGGTGCTCTTTCGTTAGCCGTTGCCACCGGTTATGGGCAGATGGGCATACTCCCCATTTATAAAGACGCTCACGCCCATCCATTATAGCATATCGAAATGTGAGGCTAAAGCAGAAAACTTGAGAAAACTTGTCGGCGCAATCATTTATATCCCTTGTTCTTGCAAGAAGGTGGTGAAAGACATGGGCGTAAAGCCAAAGTCGCGTTCGACGCTTTGCAGGTCGGTAGTGTTATCGAAGGTGAAGAGGGTCATGGCGGCCCTGGTCAATGGCGGCCTGGGTAGTACGGCTTCCATGATTGCGGCGCCTGCACCTACCAGGGGTGTGGGGGCGGGCACTTTGATGCGCTGCTTGTGCATGGCCTGCAACAATAGATCGATAACCTGGGTAAAGGAGTAGTACGCTGGCCCACCAATGATGTAGGTTTTGTTCCTGGTGCGCTCGGGGTCTTGCAATACTTTGATGATGACGGTCACAACATCTTCTACGTAAATCGGCTGGAACATGACCTTACCGCCGCCAATTAGCGGTACTACGGGTGAGGTGCGGATGAGGTCGGTCAAGCCTTTGATGAAGGGAGCGCCCTTGCCGAATAGGACGGAGGGTTCGATGATCGTCCAATCCAGGCCGCTCTCTTTGAGCATTTGCTCGGCCAGGTAGCGTCCCTGCATGTAGCTGCCGGGTTTATCGGGTTTGGTGCCAAGGCCGCTCAGCTCAATGATGCGTTTGACACCGGCATTTTTTGCTGCTTTGACCAGGTTGGCGGTACCCTGGATATTCGTTTCTTCGTAGTGATTGCCGGCGGATTGCTTGTGATCGGCGGTGATGAACGCGGTATGTACGATGGTATCGATGCCCTGCACGGCAGTTTCCAGGGAAGCAGGAGATGTGGTGTCTCCCTTCACGAATTCGACTTTACCGGCGCCGGTGGGCAAGATGTTTGCTGCACGGCTCAGGTTACGCACCAGGCAGCGCGGTCGTTCGCCCTGGTCAACTAGTCGAGAGACGAGATGTCGTCCGATATATCCTGTGGCGCCAGTAACAAGTATCATGATGGATTCCTCCTCGGGTATCTTATTTTAGTATGAGACGCTGCGAATGATCAGATCAGGACAGTTATCTGTGGGTCGTCACTAGCATTATAGCCTGTAATAAGACGGATTTCGAGCGAGCGGGAACATGTATCGAATGGTGAGTACGCTCATGGTGGCGGAACAGCCAGGAAATAGCTCTCGAGGGCGACCGCAAGGGTCCCCGCCCTTACCATGATGATTCCCGCGAATGGGAGGAGTGACTTTTGATAAGCCTTGGTCTGCGGCACTTTTTCTAGACGGTGAAAAATCGCTCGTGTTATACTGGTTGTGTTAAGCAATTGTCCGCATCCAGGAGATTGGCCTTTACAGAAATTACGGGCTTGAAAGCCCCCGTCTTTTGAAGCAGGGGATGAAAAGCCGTTCCTTATTCGGGGCCTGGGGGATGGGTCGGCCTCGCGCACTTCTCGGTTATCCGTGGCCTTGTCGCTCAAGCTATCGTTGGATGGTCTCACTGCTGACAGTGCCTGCTGTGGAGAGAAAAGAGGAAGGGGACCACAGCGCAGGCAGGGTGCGCCAACGGGCAGGCGCTCTGTCGCTGGTTTTCTCATCGGCTGGATTGCCGCTCAATTCCTTCCATCTTCTGCT
>Ga0070707_100006549_pt1 | contig 10810 bp, 10 predicted proteins | sample KBSK5502metaG_FD_65468 | JGI IMG/M metagenome (GOLD analysis project Ga0070707, IMG submission 65468) | Corn, switchgrass and miscanthus rhizosphere microbial communities from Kellogg Biological Station, Michigan, USA - KBS K5-50-2 metaG | ecosystem: Host-associated > Plants > Roots >... | reverse complement strand
CCCTCGCGCGCATGAACGATGCATGACGCCTGTCCGGACAGGCGTCATGCATCGTTCATGCGCGCGAGGGCAGGCATGCGGCATCAAGTGGTTCCCAGCGGCTCCGCCGTGCAGTATACTTCGCGCAGTGACGTCGGGATGGCGGACCTGCCATGCTGCGTTGCCTGTGCCCCATTTCCCCGCGGGCCTGTGGGCGCGTCCACTCCACGTCGCCTCGGCTGGGCGAAGAACCATGCGCCCGCTCTGTCGTGATGAGCCAGTGTCTTTATAGAAACCGAGCTGTTCATGCGTTATGCAATTCTGTCTGATGTCCATGGCAATGATGTAGCCTTGCGCGCCGTCTTCGAAGATCTCGACCACTGGAGCGAGGAACGTGGCACGCGCGTCGATCAGATTTGGTGTCTTGGCGATGTGGTCGGCTATGGTCCAGAGCCGGGCGATTGCGTGCGACGCATCCGGGCCCGGACCGACATTACTATCTCCGGTAATCATGACTGGGCAGTGGTGGGAAAGCTGGATCTTGGCGACTTCAGTGAGAGCGCCGCGCAGTCCGCCGAATGGACGCGGGCACGCTTGCAGCCGGACGAGCGGCTCTACCTGAGGTCACTGCCGGAGCTGACACGCGTCGGCGACTTTACCCTGGCCCATGCCAGTCCGCTCAATCCAATTTGGGAATATCTGATCTCCGCGCGTGAGGCAGCGCCCAATTTCTCCGCATTCGAAACGCTGTTCTGCGTCGTCGGCCACACGCATGTGCCTACTATCTTCCTCCAGCCGGCGTCGCGCCAGGTCGTTGCCGCCGCGGCCGTGGCCGCTCGCGCGAACATCCGCGAGCAGGCGATGCTGGCCATGGCGACGCCTGGCGGCCCGTCCTGGGGCGCCATCGACCGTGGGAACGGCGAGCAGACTACGGACAAGCGCTGGGCGCACTGCGAGCGGTTGATGCCTGCTCCTGGCTTGTGGATGCTGCCCCGCGGCTATCGCGCCATCATCAATCCGGGGAGCGTCGGCCAGCCGCGCGACGGCGATTCGCGAGCGTCTTACGTCATCTACGACAGCGCGCTTGGCTTCGAGTTTCGCCGAGTGCCCTACGACATTGGCGCCACCCAGCGCAAGATCGCCAGCTACGGACTCTCGGAGAAACTGGCGCAGCGGCTCGCGAACGGCGTCTGACACCGATTGCATATCACGATGTCGTGATAGACGTCGGCCAGCCACCGCACGGCGGCGTCTTTCCCCCTCCACGCGCGGCGGCGCCGTCTCCTGCTCTGCGCTAATGGGGAGGGGAGTCGGCGGAGAGCGGGCCAACAGCCTGACGCTCGGGGCGCGGCGCGCAACCGGGACTCCGTATCTTTTCAGAGGCTACGGAGTCTCGTGACGACGAAGGAGGCCTAGCCGCGGGCGTTCTTTTCCCTCACGTAGTACTCGACACTGTCGAGCTCTGCACCCGTGACGGGGAACTCGATGAAGGAGATTTGGGAGAGCGGAAAGAGATAGCCGTTGGTGTAGCCTTGTGCCCAGGGGACCGGACGCCCCTCGCGGGTTTGTGGATTCTTCACGAAGATGATGGTGGCGTTTTCTTTCGGCATCGACTCCATGTCGGCGACGAATGGATCGGAATTTCTGACATGCACCACGACGCGGATGGCCACGGGTGACCTGACCTTTCGATGTGGGCAGCGCTCCAGCGGACGCCCGTCTGCCCCTAGGAGATGACGACCAGCAACATGAGGGTGCCAAGACGCAGCTCGTCACCGTCCTTCAACGGATACAGTTGTCGCGGGAGCAGCCGAAAGTCATTGCGAATCGTTTCGTTCAGGCTCTCTCGATCCTCGATGAAGACGCCGTCCGGACCGACGTAGATGGCGGCGTGCTCCCGTGAGACCCCGCTCGCCGCGCCATTCCAATCCGCCAGATCAACATCCGGCAGCGTGTTGGTGCCTGGATCGCGGCGGCCAATCAGGTATTCTGCCTTCCCGCTCAGCTCGAAGGTCTTGCCATTGCTGAGCCTCAGGCGTACGCGCCGCGGTGTGCCCTCCATGTCGGCGAACGACACTGCGTCACCGGTGCGTGGAGCGCGAAATGGGTGCGGCATGATCTGCGGTGGCATCGACGGCGTGAGCGCATCGCTATCCGACAGGGCTGGCGGCAGGACAGGTGGCCGCGCTGGTGCCGCTGCTGGCGCTTGAGGCGCGACCGCGGCCGGCGCCAGAGACGGCGCTACGCTCACGTGTACTGCCTCTGGGATAAGCGATGTGCCGCACAGGTCGCAGAACATCGTTCCGTCCGGCAGCTCATGATAGCATTGTTGACAGAAGATCATGTCTGCTCGTTTTCCATGACAACCGTGACGCAGCCCCACCCCGCGGCGCGGTTGGGGCTTCCCGGAGGGCACCGAGCGTGTCTGCCCTGCCTACGGTCCTGTCGTGCTGTGGGGTGGGCCCGGCGATTCGCTTCGGCGTACGCAGGCATCATAGCGGCGGCCATTGGCCCTGTCAAGCGGAATGGGACGCTGCTGTGTTCCGCGTCGCGCCACGCTGTTTCCATGTCTCGGCGCGATGCAACAGCTCTTGTGCGTTGGCGCGCGATGCGGCGGTGCTGGCGCCGCCCAGCATTTGCGCAAGCTCGCCGGTACGCGAGTCGTCGCGCAGCGGCTCCACGTGCGTGGTGGTGCGCTCGGCGCTCACCGACTTGGCGACGCGGAAGTGGCAATCGGCGGCGGCGGCGATCTGCGGCAAGTGTGTCACGCACAGCACCTGATGGGCGCGGGCGAGCTGCCACAGCTTCTCGCCGACAGTCTGACCGGTGCGGCCACTGATCCCCGCGTCTATTTCGTCGAAGATAAGGATGGGAATGACATCGGCGCGCGAGAGGATGGACTTGAGCGCCAGCATCAGGCGTGAGGTCTCGCCGCCCGACGCGATGCGGGCCAACGGCTTGAATGGCTCGCCCTGGTTTGGCGCGATGAGGAACTCCACCTGATCGATGCCGGTGGGACCGAAGGCATACGTGCCTCCCTTGGTGAGGTCGGACCCAGTGGTGAGCTTGCCGGCATCCTCGGGCACAGGCGCCCCATCAGGATCAGCGCGCTGCGCCAGCTGCACCTGGAAGCGTGCGCGGCGCATGTTCAGCTCATCCAGCTCGCGCTCCATCGCGGCAGAGAGCTGCCCAGCGGCCGTGCGCCGCCGCGCCGATAGCTGCGTGGAGAGCTGCCCGATCGTCCGCTTGAGCTCAAGCTCGCGCTCCGTCAATGCGCTAGCGCGCTCCTCGCGGTGCAGCAGCTCGTCAAGCTCGTTGGCCGCCTCCGTGCCGTACGCCAGGATCTCTTCGACGGTCGCGCCATATTTGCGCCGCAGCTTCGCCAGCAGATCCAGCCGCTCCTCCACCTCCGCCTGCCGTGCTGGGTCGGCGGCAATCTCATCTTGATAGGCGCGTATGGCCGAGGCGACGTCTTGCAAGAGGAACATACCTTGCTCTAGCGTCTCTTCTTGCGCGCGCAGCGAATCGTCCAGCCGCAGCAACTCGCCGAAGGCGTGTTGGGCCGCGCCGAGGGTGTCGAGGGCGCCGACGCGCTCGCCCGCGTCGTCGCCGGCGAGCGCGGAGTGTATCGTCGCCGCCAGCACGCCAAGTCGCTCGGCATTCGCCAGCCGGCGGCGCTCCATTTCGAGTTGATCCAGCTCGCCGGGCACGAGCCGGGCGGCCTCGATCTCGTCCACCTGAAAGCGCAACAATTCGACGCGCCGAGCGATCTCGCGCTCGTCCTGGCGCATGCGATCGAGCTCGCGCCGCGCCGCGCGCCACTGCGACACCAGCGCTGCAACCTGTGCTTGCAGCTCTTCGATGCCGGCATAGCGGTCCAGGTAGAACACATGTTGTTCGGGGCGTAAGAGGGCGAGGTGCGCGCTCTGGCCGTGGATATCGATCAAGAATCGCGCGATGCGCTGCAAGGCGGAGAGCGGGACGGCGCGTCGGTTGACACGGGCGATGCCGCGGCCGTTCTGCTGAATCTCGCGCGTTAAGATCAGGGTCCCGTCCTCAGACTCGATGCCGAGCTCGGCCAGCACGGCGGCGAGCGAGCCACTCTCCGCCGTCTCGCTCGCCCCGTCCGCGCCATCCTTGGGTGGTGGCGTTATGTCCGCGGCGCCGCGGTTCAGCAGACTGGCAATGTCGAAGACGCCCTCGACGATGGCGCGCTCGGCGCCGGCGCGCACCACGTCGCCGCCCGCTCGCTCGCCGACGAGCGCCGACAGCGCGTCCACGATGATAGACTTTCCGGCGCCGGTCTCGCCGGTGAAGACGTTGAGATGCGGGCCGAAGCTCACGTGCAGCTCGTCAATGATGGCAAAGTTGGTGATGGAGAGCTCGTCTAACATTTACAAGTTTTCCCGCAGCTTGGCTGTCAGCACGCGGTAGAAGTAGGTGGGCGGGCGGCGGCGCAGAAACGTCGTCACATGCGTGTTGCTGCGCACCACCACCTTGGTGCCGGCAGTGATGGTGCGATTGCTCTGGCCGTCCGCGGAGAGCACGGCGGGCGCTGATGCGGCGTGCAGCTCGAGCGTGATGACGGCGTTAGACTCCAGGATGAGCGCGCGGTCGGCGGCCAGGTGCGGCGCAACTGGCGTGAGCACGGCGCTGCGCACCTGCGGATGCAGGATGGGCCCGCCCGCGGCCAGATTGTAGGCGGTCGAGCCGGTGGCGGTGGAGACGATGATGCCGTCGGCGACCGTTGTGTTGTAGTGATGCCCGTCGATCAGCACGTGAATCTGGATCACGCGCGGCTCCGCGCCGCGCACGAGCACGATGTCGTTGAGCGCGATATACCGCGCGTAGACATCCTCGGCGGCCACCTCAGCCTCCAGCATCGAGCGCTCATCCAGCCAGCAGTCGCCGCTAAAATACAGCGGCAGTTTCTCTTCGACTTCTTGCGGCTCGAGCTCCGTGAGGAAGCCGACCCGCCCAAAGTTGACGCCCAGGAGTGGCACATGCAGGGGCGCGCAGAGCCGCGCGAGGGAGAGAATCGTACCATCACCGCCGAGCACGAGCAGCAGGTCGGTCGCGGGCAGGTGATCGCTAATGGTGGCGTCGTCATCCCGCCGTGCGCACCAGGCAACACGGCCATCCTTCTTGATGCGGTCCACCAGTCTGAGTGCCAGTTCTTCCGCCGCGACCGACCGCACGCGGTAGACGATTCCGACCGTGTGAATCTCCGGGCGCTCGTGCTCGCTCATCCCACCTCCAGCGTGTGGCCCTTTCCGGCGCCGCTGCCGGCCCACAGGGCCGCAGGGCTGAGAGATTGCCGTCGCGTACATGGTACGAGAGGCGCGAAGCGCGTGTCAACGCAGCCGCTGGCGGCCAACTAGGGTCCGTGCTCCAGCGCGTTGCTGTGGCCCGCGCCGAGTCCCAGCGCGGCGCCACACGAATGACAGCGCAGGTGCGCACGCCCGTCTCTGCACGCTTGCCAAACGCCCATCTCCTAGGGGATGGACTGTCGCGGCATCTGGCGGAGATTGGCAAAGGCTGTTGGGGCGTGACGGCCGACGAAAGTCCGTATCTGCTCGGCACACGCCTCTGGGCTGGTGTGGGTCGTATCCACTTCCACGTCATACAGGTTGTGGCGATGGACCCGCGGGAATTGTCGTTCCGCCGTGCCAGTGAACCGATCGCTTCGGGCTTGCTCGCGAAGCTTCGCCTCCTCCACTGAGCAGTGCACGCCAACGAAATACACCGGAAACGGCTCGAGCACGGTCAAACAATCGGCAAGCGTGCTCGCCCAGCCCTCGCGATACACCATGACATGATCGACGATCAGGTTGGTGCCTGCGTCCGCTAGGGCGGCGATGGATCGGTGGAACCCGGTGAGCAGCTTCGGAAAGAGGGTCTGCCATGCGAACGCTCCTTCTTCTTTGTACCGATCTGGGAGCATGTCCTCGAAGGCGTCAATCGACACCTGCAAGTAGGGCTCGTTCATGGTCTGCTGGAGGACCTTCGAGATGCTCGACTTTCCGGCGCTCGAGATGCCGTTGAGCAAGATGATGGTGGAGCTCGAAGCGGTTGCGGGCGGATACACGCGGCAACTCCTTACTTGGGTCGCCACGTGCTAAACGTCGCTTAGCCGGTGTGAGTGGGTCTTGGCACGAGCGACCGTATGAAGCTCAATTCCCTGTCAGTGAGATGAATCTCACCCATGCAACCAGGCTGATTTCCCGCTAGTGTTTCGCAACCGCCTCTACTGGCTCGCTGGACGCTGGTTGGCAGGGGGATGTGTGGCGCCGTGTTGGGCCTCTGCGCCCCGCGTCTTGCCGTCTTCGGTATAGCGCCGTGGCCCAAGCCAGGCCTGTAGGCCGGTGAAGTGGGCACCCATGAGTCCATAGGCGCGCAGCACGCCGAGCGCCACCACCGCGAGAAGTGTGTGAGCCAGCCCATACGCGGGCCAGGTCGCTTTGGGCTCAAGCAAGAGCTGCGCGGCATACCAGCATTGCAGGCCATAGATCAGCACCCCGGCGGCCACCAGCACGCTGCGCGCCCTGACCAGCCGCGGGTTCAGCTCCTGATACAGGAGCGTGTACGCGAGCGTGAGCGTGCCGAGCAGCGCGAACAACCCCATCCCCAGCGCGATCCAGCCGCAGGTGCCAGCGGAGATAAGCGCGCCGAACGAGACGAAGAAGGCGTCGGCCAGCGCGATGAAGGTATTGGTCACAATCGCGTGGGTGGCCGAGGTGCCACCGAAGATGCGCTCCGGAGTGAGCGAGATCGCGACGAAGAGCAGGCCTACCAGCGCGGCCACGGCCCCGGTGCCGGCGCTGAAAAAGCCGGTGAGCTGATCGGGGATCAAGCGTCTCTCCTCAAAGTACGGAAGCGAGCTCCGGCGTTGCTGCCAGGTGAGCGCATCCACAGGAACATCGCCTCGCGGCGGCCGCATGCCTGCATGAAGACAAATCTCATGTCGCCTGGATACCTGACCAGACGCGTCGCGGCGGCGCCCGTTAGCTGTCGAAACGCGCGAGGCGAAAGCGCTCCAGAGGGACCGGCGGCGTCTCGTGGAGCGCGAGCGCGGCCAGCAGCTCGCCGATCAGGATGCCGAACTTGAAGCCGTGGCCGGAGAAGCCCGAGGCGATGACGACGCCCTCGCCGCCAGGGTGGTGGTCCAGGATGAAGTCTTCATCGGGCGTCACGTCGTACATGCAGCGGTCTACCAGCGCCAGTCGCCCCTCGGCCGCGCCGGGTATCACGCGCCGCAGGAAGCCACGCACCGCCTCCACCTCTTGCATATCCGGCGGGTAGCCCACGTTGGGATCAACGGTGTCGCCGAAGACGTGCGAGCCGACCTTGAACCAGCCGGCACCTTGCAACGGGAAGCCATAGTATTCCATGCTCGCCAGGAACACCGGGAACGTGCCCACCGCGAAGCGCTCCGGCGAGAGACCTTCGAGGTAGCACACCTGCTGGCGCGTGACACGGATCGGCAGCGCGACCTCCGGCAGCACATCGGCGACCCATGCACCCGCCGCGACGATCACCGTGTCGGCATGGAACGCCGAGCCGTCGGCCAGCACGACCCGCCCGCCGTCCCCCGCCGTCTCGACTCGCCGCACCTGGATGCCTTCGCGGATCGTGCCGCCGCGCGCCCGCAGCCGCGCGGCCAGCGCTCGCACGCACTCCGACGCGTGCAGCATGCCGCCGGTTGGATTGTATGTGATGACGTCGTAGTCCTCCGGCCGGAACTGGGGGAAGCGCGCCGCGCACTCCTCGGCGCTCAGCTGCTCGATGGGCAAGCCCGCCGCCTGCATGACTTCGAAACCGGCCAGTGTGTGGCCGTCGTCTGCGCGGCCGAGCGAGAGTACCCCGGTTTCGGTGTAAAGGTGGCGCGCGGTCTCTCGCGCCAGTTCATCCCACAGCGGCAGGCTGCGCGCCACCATGTCGGTGTAGAGCGCGGCGGCGCCATATTCGTGGCGAATCGCGCGGGTAAGCCCATGGGAAGCAGCCCAGTCGTGCCCGATCTCGTGCCGTTCCAACAGGGTCACCGCAACGCCGCGGCCCGCCAGCGCACTGCCCGTCGCCAGGCCCATCACGCCGCCGCCGACTACGATCGCCGTTTCCCGCACCATGCTCGTCGCTCCCCCCGTTTTCCGCTGCCTGCGCCGCATGCGCTGCCATTTTACTACGCCTGCGCGGCTGGTGGCGCTCTCTTCCCAATCCACCAGGCCGTCACTGCGGCGCGGGCGCGTGTTCTATACTTGCATACAGACCCAAGTTGCCTTGTAATCGTGGCGATGAGCGTCGATTCGAGTCGGCCCGAAGGAGACATTCACCCGTATGAAACCGACACTTTCCGACGAGCAGAAGGTCCAGAAGATTCGGGAGGACGTGCCAGCGGTGCAGGCCGTCGCCTATTTCAACGCCGGGACGAACGGACCGGTGCCGCGTGCCAGCCACAACGCCATGCTGGAGGAGGCGGAACGCGAGCTGGTCGAGGGACGCATTGCTATGGAAGGCTTCAAGCGATACCTGGCAGCGATGGATGAGTCGCGCGCTGTCTTCGCGAGCATGCTGGGCTGCTCGGCGGACGAGGTGGCGCTGACCCATAACACCACAGAGGGGATGAATATCGCGCTGATGGGCATCGACTGGCAGCCGCGCGACGAGATTGTTACAGCGACGACGGAGCATCCCGGTGGGCTGTATCCATGCCTGCTCTTGCATCAGCGGTACGGCGTCACGGTTCGCACGACACAGATCGGCGCCCCCGAGGTCGACCCGATCGAAGCGTTGCAGCGGGCGCTGACGCCGCGGACACGGGCGGTTGCACTCTCGCACGTGTCGTGGTCCTCGGGGCGCGTGCTGCCGATGCGCGAGATCGCGGACCTGGCACACGCGGCGGGCGCGCTGCTCATCTGTGACGCGGCGCAGTCCTGTGGAATGGTGCCTTCATCTGTCTATGACCTAGGCGTGGACGCGTATGCGTGCTCGGGCCAAAAGTGGCTCTGCGGTCCGCAGGGAACGGGCGGGCTGTTCGTGCGGAGCGACCGCTTCAGCACGTTCGGCCAGACTTTCATGGGCTATTTTGGCGCCGAGCACCACGACCTGGAGGGCCACTTCATACCGCCGGCCGCCGCGCGCCGCTACGAATACGCGATGAACTCTGCTCCTACGGTCGCTGGTCTGCTGGCGAGTCTGCGCTGGCTGAGCGACGAGGTTGGCTGGGACTGGATCTTCGCCCGCATCGCAACGCTCGGACGCTACTGCTACGATCGCCTGGAGCAGATACCGGGGGTGAGCGTGCACACCCCGCACGACGCGATGGCCGGGCTGGTCCATTTTACGGTTGAGGGCGTGGATCCTGCCGAGGTCACGAAGCAGCTGAGCGAGCGCGACATTCTGATTCGCGACCTTCACGACTTCGGCGTCAATCGGGTATCCACCGGCTTCTACAACACCCATGCGGAGATCGACCGGCTGACCGAGGCGGTGGCCGCGCTTGCCCTGGCCTGACCTTTCCCACGTGCACCCGCGCGGATTCGCGCAACGTGCCTGAACACCCGATTGCGGGCAGAAACACCCGATTGCGGGCAGAAACACCCGATTGCGGGCAGAAACACCCGATTGCGGGCAGAAGCGCGCCCTCGTGCAACTATGCGCCGTTGACGCTGCCACGTCACGTGCAGCATACTTCGAATGGGTGCGCCACGCAGCACTGAGGGTTGCGCGCCGCGCGCCGGCACGAGGAGGTGCCCTCTCAATGACCGATCCAGATGGCGGCGTGAGCCGCAGCGGAGACTATCAGCACCTGCGGCTCGTGCGACGCGGTATTGCTGCCTATGTCATGCTCGCTCGCCCCGAGGTCCACAACGCCTTCAACGAGCGGCTCATCGCCGAGCTGCGCGATGTCTTCACGCTGCTGGACGCGGACGATAGCGTGCGCGCAGTGGTGCTGCGCGGCGACGGCCCCAGCTTCTGCGCCGGGGCCGACCTCCACTGGATGCGCGCCAGTCTGGACTTCAGCCACGACGACAACGTCAACGACGCGCTGCGCATGGCCGACATGTTCCGCGCCATAGATAACTGCCGGCATCCCGTCATCGGCCGCATCCACGGCGCCGCTCTGGGCGGCGGATCGGGCCTTGTCGCGGTTTGCGACATCGCCATCGCCGCCGACAACGTGCGCTTTGGCTTTACCGAGGCGCGCCTGGGCATCGCGCCGGCTGTCATCTCGCCCTTCGTGGTGCGCAAGATCGGCCAGAGCCATGCCCGCGCCCTCTTCGTAACGGCCGAGCGCTTCGGCGCCGAGCGAGCGCTCGCGATCGGTTTGGTGCATCACGTCGTCGCCGAGCCAGCACTGGATGCGGCCGTCGAGAAGGCTCTGCTGCACATCGGGCAGAGCGGACCGGCGGGCGTGCGCGCGGCCAAGCTGATGGCCAAGACCGTGGCGGCGCTGCCCGATACTGACGCACGCGAGATGACGGCGGCGACCATCACCAGCCTGCGCGTGGGACCCGAGGGGCAGGAGGGCATCCGCGCCTTCCTGGAAAAGCGGACGGCCTCATGGGTGCGCGACGATGTTTGAGTCCGTGCTGATCGCCAATCGCGGCGAGATCGCCGTGCGCGTCATCACGGCCTGCCAGGAGCTCGGCATCCGCGCGGTCGCCGTCTATTCGGAGGTCGACCGCGACGCACTGCACGTTCGCCTGGCCGATGCCGCGTACTGTATCGGACCCGCCGCGGCGCGCGAGAGCTACCTCAACAGTGCCGCGATGGTGGCGGCGGCGCAGGCCAGTGGCGCGCAGGCCATCCACCCCGGCTATGGGTTCCTCTC
>Ga0070707_100006548_pt1 | contig 10811 bp, 9 predicted proteins | sample KBSK5502metaG_FD_65468 | JGI IMG/M metagenome (GOLD analysis project Ga0070707, IMG submission 65468) | Corn, switchgrass and miscanthus rhizosphere microbial communities from Kellogg Biological Station, Michigan, USA - KBS K5-50-2 metaG | ecosystem: Host-associated > Plants > Roots >... | reverse complement strand
TTTGGAACGGGGTTGCTGCCGATCATTCTGCTGAATTTGGCAATTGGATTTGTCGGTCGTGGAATCATCGATAATGCCGCCCACATGGGTGGGTTACTTTCCGGCGCGGCGCTGGCTTCGGTGGTGAGTTACAAACGGCCGGGCCAATCGGCAAGTGTGACGATCGCATGGCGAGTGGCGCAGATTATTTGTCTGCTCGTGATCGCAGTCACTTTCTTTATGGTAGCCCGGGATTTTGATATCACGATGTAAGGATCATCCACAGATTACACAGATTAGGAAATGAAGCCGCAAAAAGGGACAAAGAGCACAAAAGTAAGAAAATTAGTCCGACCCGTTTTGTGCTTTTTGTGCTTTTTCGTGGCCAATTCCTTTTTGTGGAATCTGCGTAATCTGCGGATTAAAGTTGAAGGAGAAATTATGGAAATCAAGAAAGTTGGGGTGCTCGGCTGTGGCCTGATGGGCTCGGGCATTGCACAGACAGCCGCAATGGCTGGGTTCGAGACCACCGTCCGTGAGGTTTCGGAGGAGTTTTTGCAGAAGGGCTTTGCGTCAATCGAAAAATCCCTGGAGAGATTTGCCGACAAAGGCACGCTCACCGCCGAACAGCAAAAGGCTGCGCGCGACCGTTTATTTGGAACCACGACATTCGACGACCTGGCCGACTGTGACATCATCATCGAAGCCATCATTGAGAATCTCGACGAAAAGCAAAAGACATATAAAGCGCTGGACGAGCTTTGCAAACCAGAAACAATTTTCGCGTCGAATACATCTTCGTTATCAATCACGCAGATGATGGTTGCGACTTCAGCAGCGCGCCAACAGCGCTTCATCGGCATGCACTTCTTCAATCCCGTGCCAATCATGAAATTGGTCGAAGTCGTGCGCACGATTCTAACGGACGCCGATGTTTACGAAGACGCCGTCGCTTTTGGGAAACAGTTGGGCAAGGTCCCCGTGCGCGCCGGCGACAAAACCGGCTTCATCGTCAATCGTCTGCTGGTTCCTTACATGCTCGATTCGATTCGAGCGCTGGAAGAAGGAGTGGGTTCGATTGTCGATATCGATAACGCGATGAAGCTGGGCTGCGGGTACCCGATGGGACCGCTTACGCTCGGTGACTTTGTCGGGCTCGATACGACCTATTACATCGCCGAGATCATGTTCAACGAATTTCGGGAGAAGCGCTTCGCGCCGCCGCCGCTTTTGAAGCGCATGGTTTTGGCCGGTTTGTACGGCCGGAAATCAGGCCGAGGCTTTTACGACTACACCAAAGATCCAAAGAACCCGACGCCGATGAATTTGGTTTGAAGACTAGGTCAGAACCAGGAGCGGTAGCGACCGGGTCGCAGTTGATTCCGGGGAATCGAATTGCATCGTTACCCGGTCGCTACCGCTCCCGGTTCTGACCTCATTCACTTCGCCTGCTCAACGAAATCCTTTGTGCGCGGATCGCGCGGCGAATTCAGCACCTGGTCGGTTGCGCCAGCCTCGACGACTTCGCCCGCCTCCATGTACAGCATTTGATCGGCGAGTCCGTCGAGAAACCCGATCGAATGCGATACCACCACCATGGTGTGGCCGCGTTCGACGAAGCCACGCAATAGAGTGCGAAGACCGGCGCTGCGTTTCGGATCGAGCGCGCTGGTCGGCTCGTCAAAAAGCAGCAACGCCGGGTGCATGGCGAGCGCGCGGGCGATCGCTACACGTTGCTGCTCGCCCCCCGAAAGGGATTCGGGGTAACGGCGCGCTTTCTCTTTCAAGCCGACGGACTCGAGCAATTGAAGAGCTTCAGTCTCAGCTTCTTTGCGGGCTCGACCCAGGACGTGGGTTGGCGCTTCGATGATGTTCCCCAGCACGGTCAGGTGGGGAAACAAATAGAGATGCTGAAAGACCGTTCCAACTTTGCGTCTCAGCTCGTTAACGCGTCGACTGTATTCATGTTTTGAGAGGCTCGGTTCCAGCTGCAGGCCGTCGCATTCGATCATGCCGCCATCAATTCGCTCCAGGCCGTTGAGACAACGCAACAGCGTCGTCTTGCCGCTTCCTGAGGCGCCAATAATTCCGAGCACCGTTTGCGGCGGGACTTCAAACGACACGCCGCGCAAGATGCGCGTGCCGTTGGCGCTTTTGATGAGATCGGTGACTCGGATCATTGGATCAATCAGGTGTTAGAGTACCAACTTTAGTTGGGTTCTTTAGGCATGTTCCGACTAAAGTCGGTACTCTAACGCCCTGCGCAAATGGTTTATTCTGGCTCCACTGCTTCAACCGCATCTCGCCTTTGCAACCTTCTTTCAAGTCTCCGCGCCAGGTGCGCCATCGGCAGACTCATCGCTAAGTAATACAAAGACACGGCCACTCCCAGCAGCAGGAATTGACCCGACGCATTTGCCAGTTCACGATACGCCGTCGCCAGCTCCCAAACTGAGATGGCATAAGCCGTCGAAGTATCTTTGAAGAGCGAAACGAAATCATTCGTCATTGGGGGCAGCGCGATGCGAAATGCCTGCGGCATAATAATGCGCCGAAAAGCGAGCACTGGACTCATGCCCAGCAGGTACGACGCTTCCCACTGCCCGCGCGGTATGGCTTCCAGGGCGGCGCGGTAAACCTGGGACTCATACGCGGCATAGTTCAGCCCCAAACCAATTAGCGCGGTAAGCCATCCCGGCATCGCCAGTCCAATCGTGGGCAGGCCAAAGTAAAGAAACAACAACTGGACCAGAACCGGCGTGCCGCGAAAGAACTCGACGTACACCGTGCACAGCCATTGAATCACGCGCGGCCCTTTCCACTGTCCGATTGCCAAAGGCATTCCCAAAACCAGGGCGATTATCATCGAGCCAAACGCGATCAAAACCGTGACCACGGCCGCGCGCGCCAATCGCCAAATCGCTTCGCGCCAATTGAACACTGCGGACGTTATGTCGTAACCGGCTTCGGTATTTTTTTGCTCGGCTTTGCCCGGGGTGCGCAGTTCGAGTTGCGCGTCGTTCCACAAGCCCCATTTGCGCAGGATAGTTTCCAACGTGCCGTCGTTAGTGATTTTGTCGATTGCCGCATCAACTTCCGTCTTGAGGGCGTCGTCGCCTTTGCGCAAACCAATGTTGTAAGTGCCGCGAAAGAAGGGCTCAGTGGCGCGCTTCAGCTTCGGGTTCTTGCTGACATAAAAAACCTCAGCCGGCACGTCCATGATCACGGCATCGATCCGTTTCAATTCGAGATCCCGATAGGCGGCAACCGGATCCGCATAACCCTTCATCGGAATTCGTTCTTTTTCCAGCAGGCGTGACGCGGCAGTATTCCCAAGCGTGCCGACCGTCCGGTTCTTGCAATCGGCGAGCGAATGGATCTGCTGCTCGTCTTTTCGGACCGTAAGTGCGAGCTGGAAAATGTAATAGGCCTTGCTGAATTGAATCTGTTTTTGACGATCGGCAGTCGGCTCCAGGCCGTTAACGATTACATCGAAAGATTTGCGTTGCAGCGCTGAGACCAAAGTCTCCCAGTCAGACGGAACAAACTCAGCTTTGCGACCCATCGCCGCGGCCAACGCGTCGACGATTTCTTTTTCATATCCGATGTACTGATCGGGGTGGCTGGGATCGTTGTAGACGTAAGGCGCGCCGCCGCTGGGATCGGCGCCCCAGCGGAGAGGCTTCTGGGCGTGGGCCGAGCCTGCGAACAAGATCGAGGCGATTAGAGCAAATCGTATTTGCAGGCGTCGACGTTCCATCAGCGTATTCTTTCGGCCATCCCAAAGAACGTGTCATTGTAGCTTGAATCGTAGCCGCGGAGCGGCAGAAGATCTGTAGCCCAGCGCAAGCCGTGGGTAGAAGGCGATGATTGATCAATCAGCCGCGGAGTGGCTGTACATATGAGACCGGATTGATTAGTTTCGCCCCTCTGTGGGGCTGCGTTGTTCTGGTTACCCTGATCCCATGGCTCGCGCCATGGGCTACAGATCTTCCGCCGCTCCGCGGCTACCGTTGTGCTGCGGCAGAGCCGCAAAATAATCCTCAAATCTTGTTGAAGTCTTTCCTCATCATGTAGGATTGCGCTGCTCTAAACAGCTTGATTCGTGCTCGATGCGGGCAAGGATGTCCGCGCTCCAAAACTATGTGCACAGACAGACGAGATTTTCTGCGTTCCACGGCTGGTGTGGTGGGCGCAACACTCATTGGCAGCAAGTTTGCGTTCGCTGATTCGACGGATGTCGAGGCAATGCAAGAGCGACAGGAGATTCCTGAGTTGATCAGGCGTCTGCCAAAGATGACCGCGGGGATCGTCCCCATCACCGACGATGAACGCAAAGCGCGGATCGCCAAAGCGCAAAGCTTGATGGGTGAGCAGAAGATCGACGCGATTTACATCGAACCCGGCTCAACAATGTACTACTACACCGGCATGCGCTGGAGCACCAGCGAGCGCATGCTGGCCCTGGTAATTCCGCAACGCGGTGAGCTCGCCTGGGTGTGCCCCAAATTTGAAGAAGAGCGCGCGCGCGAGTTGATCAAATTCGGCACCGACATTCGCACCTGGGAGGAAGACGAAAGTCCTTATCGTCGCGTCGCCGAAATCTTTCGTGACCGGGGGATGCGCACGGGCCGCGTCGGTATCGAGGAGCGGGTCCGCTTCTTTCTGTTCGATGGCATTCGACAGGCGGCGCCCCGACTGGAATTCGTCAGCGCCACACCGATCACCGCGGGGGGTCGAATGTTCAAATCTCCCGCTGAAATTGCGCTGATGCAGAAAGCCAACGATCTTACGTTGCTCGCGTACCGGGCCACCTGGGCCACCATGCGTGACGAGATGCCGCAGGCCGAATTTGCCAATAACTGCGCGACCGCATTTCGCAATCTCGGCGTGCAAGGTGGTGTCTTTTGCAGCTTTGGCAAATACACCGCGTTCCCACACGGCAGCATTACGCCGCAAACGTTGCACGAGGGCGACGTCGTGCTGATGGATGGCGGGTGCAGCGTCGAAGGTTATGCCTCAGACATCACGCGCACTTTTGTGTTTGGTAAGCCAACCCAACGCCAGCGCGACATTTGGAATCTCGAACGGAAATCGCAGGACGCCGGGTTTGCGGCGGCAAAGATCGGTGCGCCTTGTGAAGCGGTCGACGCGGCCGCGCGCAAGGTGATCACTGATGCCGGATTTGGACCTGACTACAAAGTGCCCGGGCTTCCTCACCGAACTGGTCACGGCATCGGGCTCGACGGCCACGAGTGGACGAACTTCGTGCGCGGCAACAAGACCCTGATTAAACCCGGGATGTGTTTTAGCGACGAACCGACAGTTGTAATTTACGGTGAGTTTGGAATTCGTCTGGAGGACTGTCTTTATATCACCGAAAACGGTCCAAAGTTTTTTACTGCCCAGAGCCCATCAATCGATAAGCCGTTTGGCTGATCAGTCCGTCGGAACTTAATTGAGGAGGCAAACTCATGAAGATCAAAACCATCGTCGTTCTTGCTGCATTGGGATTGTGTTTGTTGCCGATTCGGCCCACTGTGCGGGTGAGTGGATCGCCAAAGGGAGCGCCGAAGGCATTCACCGCCTACCTTTACGTTGAGATCGAAACGAAGGTCTATCGGAAAGGCATCGAGATCAGCAGCCAGAATCCTGAAGAGCGGCGTTGGTATTTTTCGGATGTCGTGGAGCAACCCGAAGACGTGCCTTCATACTCACTCGTGAAGCAGAAAATCATGCCGTATTTCAGCCGCAACGTAATGGACCCATTCGAAGCACGTGGCTTTTCCCTCGATTACGGTGATGAGGACGTGAGGGTCTGTGGCGAGACGTCCAGAGCAAATTACGAAACCCGAGCTGAAGCCGTAGCCGAGCGTGCGAAAGAAATCGAATACCGGAAAGGCCAGAGTGGAAATATCTATTCATTCGAGCTCGTCTGGGGACCAGCCAAAGGCGAGGAGACCAGCAAGCCTAAATTAATTTATCGCGACAAGGACCAGCCGAATTACGGCGCCGCGAAGTGAAGCGTGACAGAAGCCCGCGCCTGAGCAAGGCTAGTCGACCAAGCTGCGGAGCGGCGATCAGAGTTAAGCCCAGGTGAGGCTTTGCGAGCCTTGGGTAGGTGTCCCGCTGAATTTACCACTTCCGCTCGAACTCACTGAATTCTTCTTCCAGCTTCCATTGCAACTTTGCCTTTTCACTGCCATCCACATATTGGCGGCAAGCAGGTGTGGTTAGTTTCATCACTGTGATGTCTCGCCGGCATTGGGGTACCGAGATGAATTTACTCCCGTCGCTCCATAAGCTGCTTCCCGAGAGAAAAGCGTACTCGAGACTGTGGCGCGCCATGGTTTTCAATTGAACGTATCCGAGAGCTTGATCCTGGGCGGCTTTCAAAAATTCGCGCGAAATCTCAGAGCGTGAAACGCCTTCGTCGTCGGTCGCGAGGGCCACCGGCACTCCGTATTGCATGTAAGTAGCGAGCGGATGTTGCGGACCGCTGACTCCGAGAATCAGATCGTTGCTCGAAAGGCATATTTCCACCAGAACCTTTCGTCGCGCCATCTCCTTCAACAGCTCATACGGTTCGCTCTCGTGCATGATGTCCACGCCGTGGCCGATGCGATCGGCCCGCGCCGTCATGACTGAATCGCGGATGTGAAACGTCAAACCATCTGGCGGGACGAGTCCCGGCGCCAGCTCACCCGCGTGCAGACTCAAATGGGCGCGCGGATACCTTGGCCGCAAAAACTGGAGCATCTGCATCTGCAGGGAAAAATTCTGCATCGAAGCCAGGCCGTCCTCGGCCTGCACCAAATTCAGGGCCACGACTTTCGAGTTCGGATCGTTGGCCAGCGCGAAGCCGGTTACCATCTGCGCAAACACGGGACCGAGCGCAGAGCCGCGCGCGACCTGCGCGATATAGCGAATCGTCACTGAGCAGCCGGCATCCGCCTGGGGCGTTCCGCATTTCAACAAGCGGTCCTTCTCGGCTTCGGCGTCACGCAGGTTTTTGATTCCCGTGGTGGCGGCGGTATCGATCCCGTTCGCCTTCAGCTTGCCGAGGATGCTCTCGGGGTTTCCGTCCCAACCAACTTTCGCTCCAATGTCGTTGGACACGACACCGGTCGGAGTACCGTCGGGAGTGAGCATCAATTCAACATAAAGCACGTGGCCGCGGGCCGCGCGCGAGACTGCTTCCGCAAGCATCTTGCCGTTTTGGTTCCAGGTGGCTGGGCCAAACCTGCCGAAGGCGTCGAAGAAATGATCGTGGCCGGTTTGTCCCGAAAGCTGCCAGTTGCGCATCGACCAGGCATCAATCATCTGCCGGTAGAGCACGCCGTTCGCTAAGGCCATGCTGGCCGGCGGCTGCTCTGATTTGGGGTCGCACTGTTGGTACTGTGGGGGCGCCGCCAAAGCCCACGTCCGGGTGTTGATACACAGGCCACTGTCCGCCGCCCATTGAATGTAAGACTCGGCATAGATAGCACCAGAAAGATGACTGTGCAGGTCGCCGCCCTTCGGCATCCTCAACATGAAGGCCCACTGTTGCGGCGGCGATTTGCGAATCGAGTCGAAGTGGCGAGTGGTACGTTGTTCGGCGGTTAGTAGGCGATTCTGCACTGCGCCGGTTTGCGGCAGTGCCATTGAGGCAAAACAAATGAGGAGGGCGAGCGATAGCAGCGTCATCGCCAATCTCGAGTTGAAGGTGCGATTCATCGAATGTACTCCAAAGTTTAGTTACTATCAGAAATCCGGCGACGGGTAGTTAACGTGATCGAATAGCGCAGCATCCGCAGATTTGGGTGCGAGGTTCTAACGAACAGAGCGAACTCTATCTCTAACAACAACAAAGCGTCAACGGGTACCAATGTGAACCCTCCTCTGTGTGACTCTGTGTCCCCTGTGGTACAAAAGATCATCAACCGCTGAGGACATAGAGGACTCCTTGCTCAACTTTGCCATTCAAACTGCGCGCGATGCCGGACGCGTTCTGGCGGAACGCTTTGGCCGCAAGATCGAAATCGTCAACAAGAGCGAGATCGATTTAGTGACGGAATCCGATCTTGCTGCCGAACGCCTAATCATCGATCGAGTCAAAACCTACTATCCTCGTCACGCAATTTTGGCTGAAGAATCCGGCGCGAGCGAACCCGTTGATCGCGAAAGGAGTGACTGGCGCTGGATCATTGACCCGCTCGATGGCACCACGAACTACGCGCATGGCTATCCCTGCTTCTGCGTTTCGATCGGACTGCAGTGCAAAGGCCGCATGGAACTGGGAGTGGTTTACGATCCGATGCGAGACGAAATGTTTACTGCCGAACGCGGCCAGGGGGCGGCGCTGAACGGCCGGCGCATTCGCGTCTCGCCCACGCCCACGCTGGCGAGCGCTCTGCTGTGCACGGGTTTTCCTTACGACGTGCGGGAAAGGAGCGAATTCGCGCGACATTTTGCGAACTTCATTATGGCGGCCCAGGGTGTGCGCCGAGATGGGGCGGCCGCTCTCGATCTCGCTTACGTGGCCGCCGGTCGCTTCGATGGATTTTGGGAAGAAGGTCTGAAGCCCTGGGACGTTGCCGCCGGCGCATTAATCATTGAAGAGGCCGGCGGCCGGGTTACGAATTACGCAGACGGGCCGATGAATATTTTTACGCCTCCCATCCTCGCCAGCAATGGCTTGATTCATGAAGCAATGATGCGCGTGCTGGCTTTGTAACGAACCACATTCGAGGTTCAGCGCCGGTACGAAATTGCGAGCTAAGCACGCCAGAGGCGTGCGTACCGAACTACCTACGAAAGGTTTAAAGATGATTGGACAATTTCTGTTAGCCGCGCGGTCTCGCGTCGCGCGCATCCGCGAGTGTCTTCGTCGTCACAGGGAGCAACGTGAATGGGCGGGTGATAAGTGATCTCAATTTGAGTGCGTAGTCTTGGCAGCCGATGAGTACTGGGCCAAACTCGTTCGCCGCCGCGAATTGTGACCGGCAGAATTGGCACCCCAGCCTCTAACGCCATGCGCACGGCGCCGGCTTTGAATTTCCTGGTTGTCCCGTCGGGGTTGCCGCGTCCGCCTTCGGGAAAAATCATGACTGCCCCGCCCTCCCTTATCCATTGCAAGGAACGTCGAATCGGCGCCGGATCGACTCCTTCCAATTGTAACGGCCACGCCCCAAACGCCCGCAAACACAAACCGACTAGCGGCCAGCTAAATGCCGCATCCCATGCGAGAAATCTCACCGGACGTCTCACCATGCAACAAACCCAGAATGGATCGATGTATGTCTGGTGATTCGCCGCGATGATTAGACCGCCGTCCAGCGGAATATTTTCGGATTGATGCCAGTGCACGCGCCAGAGCAGACGGCTCACGGCGGCAACGATCGGCCGAAGCAGGTTAAGAGCCCATTGCGGGAGCGTCCAGGGATAAGGACGCGCGCCATTTCGCTGCGGGGCTTCGGGTGTGCTGTTAGTAAGGCTCAAAAGCAATAAGTCACTGGCACTGATGATAAGAAGAAAGGCGCCAGAATTCAGGTCCGTTATGATTGCGTAGGTTGTCTTCGATCGAGCCAGGCGTCAGGTATTTCTCGTTCGCTCAACCGATCGTCGTTCCATCTTTCGCACTGCGCACAGTCAAAGCCACGGTACTCAATCGCTTCCGATTTCGTCAAACCGATCTGGTTCTTGCCGGCACAATCCGGAAATGAGCAACGCCGCACAATTTCGACCAACAAAGGCTCGCGCGGAAAATAAAAATTCACTTGCCGTTTCGTATTCATCAACTATCAACTGAAGGTATCAAAGTGGCCATTCCTCGCCGACGAATTGCAGGTGCAGTCGACCAATGCCGTCGGGTCCGACTCGACGGGTACGAACGACGGCCACGACCGAGGCTCCGGATTGTGGGCTGCTGACTCTGACAAAGCGGCCCACCTCGAGGTCCAGGGTCGTGAAAACTGATGCGCCGATAAGGCTGATGTTTTCAGTTACCGTGTTCTCGCTTTCCGAGAAGCCTCCTTTCTCAGCAAAGACTTCGACCGTGACTTCGATTGGGATATTATGCCGAGTCTCTTTTCGTTTCTCCGACATGTCTACTTCGGAAAGCACCTCGTCCGATTCTTCGTGAACTCTCCAAAGGCCGGCAGCCGTGGCGGACAAGATTTCGTACCGCCGGGTGGGATCCTTCGCAAAGGTGCGCGGCGGATGCTTGCCCACGAACGCCATGCCAAGCTCGACCAGCGCGCCACGTTCAGTCTTAGGATCGAGCATCTTGACGTTTGTCACTAGCGCCCAGACTCGATATTGATCTTCGCCGTGATCAAAGCAGCGAAGCTTATGCGGCATTGCCATAGTTAAGTGCAATACCCGACCCTCCTCAGTGGGCCGCTTGAGTCGCAAGCGAGCTCCAAACGGCGTTACATCCACGAGGTGCGACATCTCCTGCCATTCGTGCTCGACGGTCTCGCGACAGTGAACGCGCACAGGCAGCGGCAATGCCAGTCGCTCGCGCAAACGCCGCTCCTGATAATCTTTGCCTTTGTTGGACACGAAAGCCTCACATAAAAACTGCTCAAGGGGGATGTGACAATCGTGATTTCAGATCACCGTGAAAGCCGCATATTTATTGGCTTTCACGTCGTTTTTGCGCTTGGTAAATTCAGCTTTTTGCGTTAAAATAATCGTGAAATTTGACCGCATGAATTACGGCTGCCACGAAGTCGGAAATAACATCCAAAGCATCAAGAATTCGTGTCAAGAAATCCAGTAAGAGAGGGCTACCCTGTCGCTTCTTCTTCGTAGAACTATGGGAGTAGCGCGGATTGTAACGGAAA
>Ga0070707_100006546_pt1 | contig 10812 bp, 5 predicted proteins | sample KBSK5502metaG_FD_65468 | JGI IMG/M metagenome (GOLD analysis project Ga0070707, IMG submission 65468) | Corn, switchgrass and miscanthus rhizosphere microbial communities from Kellogg Biological Station, Michigan, USA - KBS K5-50-2 metaG | ecosystem: Host-associated > Plants > Roots >... | reverse complement strand
GCGGTGGCATGGACGCCAACCAAGGTCGGCCATGCCTCGGTGGACGTGATCGCGCGCGATCCGGTGGTGATCGCCGGCACGCTGCCGCGCTTCCTCGGTTCGGGCGATCAGTCGCGCTTGCGCCTCGATCTCCTCAACGCCGAAGCGACGCCCGGCGACTATGCGCTCGCGGTCACTGTCGATGGTCCGATCAGCATCGATCCCGCTATTCTCAATCAGACAGTGAAAATCGGTGCGGTCGGTTCGCGCACTCCAGTCGATATTGCGATCACCGCATCGGGCATTGGCACGGTGCGGCTGGCGGCAACGCTCTCAGGGCCTGGCGATGTGCAGATCGACCAGAGCTTTACACTCGCGGTCGAGCCGGCCAATCCGCCGGTGACGCGCCGCATGGTGCATACGATCGAGCCCAATGGCGGCATCACGGTCAGCAAGGACCTGATCGCCGAGATGGTGCCGGGCACCGGGGCCGTGTCGCTTTCGGTCGGCCCGCTGAGCGCGCTCGATGTCCCGAGCCTGTTGCGCGATCTCGACCGCTATCCCTATGGCTGCTCGGAGCAGCTTGTCAGCCGGGCGATGCCGCTGCTTTATCTTTCGGAACTTGGCGGCAATGATATCGACCTCGACGGCTCGGTGAAGGACCGTCTTGCCGATACGGTGCAGCGCCTGCTTGCGCGCCAGGACAGCAATGGCGCCTTCGGTCTGTGGAATTCTTACAGCGGAGATCTCTGGCTGTCGTCCTATGTGACCGATTTCCTGCTGCGCGCCCGCGAAAAGGGCTTTGCGGTGCCGGAAGGCGCGCTCAACCAGGCGGTCGACTATTTGCGCAACCAGGTGGGCAATTCGCCTTATGTGGAACAGGGCAAGGGCGAGGATGTGGCCTATGCGCTCTACACGCTGGCGCGCGCCGGCCGGGCTCCCGCCGGTGATCTGAAATATTTCGCCGATACCAAAATCGGGCAGTTCGGCACGGCCATGGCGCGGGCGCAGATCGCCGCCGCCCTCGGGATGCTTGGCGACAGACCGCGCGCCAATGCGGCTTTCCAATCGGCCGCCGATGCCCTGCAAAGCGAAGCCGATGGGACCATCACCTCGGCCTGGGGCTATTATGGTTCGCCGCTGCGCAATGCCGCGGCCATCGTGGCGCTGGCCGAGAATGGCAATGCCAGTCCGCCGGTGATCCAGGCCGCGCTCAAGGTGATTACCGAGCAGCGCGCCAAATATCGCTACGCCTCCACCCAGGAGATGACCTGGATGGTGCTGGCGGCGCGCAGCATCGTCGAGCAGGCCCGCGCGGTCGAACTCAATGTCGATGGTTCCGCCCATCAGGGCGCCTTCTACAAGGTCTATCAGGGCTCAGCTCTCGATGAGGCGCACAAGGTCAGCAATCTCGGCCCAACGCCGCTTCAGGCCGTGGTCGCCGCCTCGGGCGCGCCGGTGGTGCCCGAACCCGCCTCCTCCAACGGGATGTCGCTCATGCGGATCTACTATACGCTCGACGGCAAGCCGGTTGATCCAGCGCAAGTCGAGCAGAACACCCGTCTCGTCGTGGTGCTCAATGCCAGCCGCGACGGAAACGATCAGACCGGCAATTTCCTGCTGGTCGATCGCTTGCCGGCCGGCCTCGAGATCGAGAATCCGACGCTCGTCGCCATCGGCAATACGGGCAGCCTGTCCTGGCTGAGCGACCTCACCGACGTGACCTATAGCGAGTTCCGTGACGATCGCTTCGTCGCGGCCTTCGCGGATCAGAGCGCCAAGCTTGCCTATATCGTGCGCGCCGTGGCGCCGGGGCACTATGCGCTGCCGGGCGCTACCGTGGAGGACATGTACCGGCCTGACCGCAATGCCACGCTCGCAACCACGACAATGAGCGTGATCGAGCGGTGAGCAAGGCCAGGCCAGACGGAGCAGGACGTGCCAGATCCAGGCGCTTCCATATTCTGTGCGCGCTGGTTTTCACGACGATTCTCGTCGTGAATGCCGGCGGCTTCGCATTGTCCGAAGCGATGCGGCGGATGGGGCCACTGCCGTTTGGCGAGAACCTCAACTTTTCACCGCTGGTGGTGGATCGCGACGGCAAGCTGCTGCGGCCTTTCACGACCCAGGACGGCTATTGGCGGCTGCCGGCCAAAGCCGATGATGTCGACCAGCGCTTTATGTCCATGCTGATCGCCTATGAGGACAAGCGCTTCTATTCGCATCATGGTGTTGATCCGGTGGCCATGCTGCGGGCGGCCTGGCAGATCGTCCGGCATGGCCGCGTCGTCTCGGGCGGCTCGACCATCACCATGCAAGTCGCCCGCTTGCTGGAGCCGAGGCCCGAACGCACTTTTGCCGCCAAGGCCGCCGAAATGATCCGGGCCGTGCAGCTCGAAAACCGACTGAGCAAGGAAGATATCCTTGCCCTCTATCTGGCGCTTGCTCCCTATGGCGGCAATCTCGAAGGCACGCGCGCCGCATCGCTCGCCTATTTCGGCAAGGAGCCCACGCGGCTTTCCGCCGCTGAAGCCGCCATGCTGGTGGCTTTGCCGCAGGCTCCGGAGACGCGCCGGCCCGACCGCTTTCCCCTTGCCGCGCGTGCCGCGCGCGACCGCGTGCTCGCCCTCTTGATGGGCAAGGGCATCATCAATGAAGATCAGGTCAAGGCCGCCGAAGTCGAGCCGGCGCCGAGCGGACGACAGCTCTTCCCGATGTTGGCCGCGCATGTCGCCGAGCGCCTGGTGAAGCGCGATGCGAACAAGAAGATCAATCTGGTCGAGACCACGACGATCTCCCGCTCGCTGCAGGAGGAATTGGAAAACCTGGCCCGGGATCGGGCGGCAGCACTTGGCGGCGGGGTTTCGGTGGCCATCATCGCCGTCGATAACGCAAGCGGCGAGGTCAGGGCGCATGTCGGCGGCGTCGGCTATTTCGACAAGGCGCGCGCCGGCCAGATCGACCTCGCCCAAGCGCTGCGTTCGCCTGGCTCAACTCTCAAGCCTTTCATCTATGGCCTTGCCTTCGAGGATGGCCTTGCCCATCCGGAGACGCTGATTGACGACCGGCCTGTGCGCTTTGGCATCTACAAGCCTGAAAATTTCGATGATGCCTTCCAGGGGACAGTGACCATGCGCCGGGCGCTGCAGCAGTCGCTCAATGTGCCGGCGGTGATGCTGCTTAGCGCACTGGGTCCCAATCGTCTGATCGCGCGCATGAAGAACGCCGGAGTCGAACCACGATTGCCGGCGGATGCCGCACCGGGCCTTGCGGTCGGCCTCGGCGGGGCAGGGGTGAAGCTTACCGATCTTGCCACACTCTATCTCGCTCTGGCGCGCGATGGAGAGGCGCTGCCGCTTGTCTGGCGTCCCGAGGATAGAGTCACAGCCTCCCCGCCGCGCCAGCTGTTCGACAAGGCGGCGGCCTGGCAGGTTGGCGATGTGCTGATCGACTCACCGCCGCCCCAGAATGCGCTTCCCGGCAAGATCGCCTACAAGACCGGCACATCCTATGGCTATCGTGATGCCTGGGCGGTTGGCTTCGATGGCGCCAATACGGTCGCCGTCTGGGTCGGCCGGCCGGACAACGAGCCGGTCTCCGATCTCATCGGCCGCACTGCCGCAGCACCTATCCTCTTTGATGCCTTCACCCGTACAGCTGAGAAGCGCACGCCATTGCCGCCCGCGCCGGCAGGCGTCGTCTTCGCCCGCACCTCCGATCTGCCACCCGCGCTGCAGCGTTTCCGTCCCGACAGCCTGCCGGAGATTGCAGCTTCCGGACCTGGCGATGCCCCGCTGGCGATTTCCTTTCCGCCCAATGGCGCCAGGATCGACATCTCGGGTGGCGACAGCGATTCAGCACTGGCGCTCAAGGCTATGGGCGGTGCCCCTCCCTTCACCTGGTTTGCCGACGGCCTGCCGATCGTGATCGGCGAGGCGCGCCGCGAGACCGTATGGGAAAAGCCCGGCAAAGGTTTTGCGCGCTTGTCGGTCATCGATGCGCGCGGGCACACGGCAAGTGTGCAGGTGCGGCTCGATTAGAGCGCGAGTTCGACTTCTCCTCAATCGTCATGGCCGGGCTTCGACTGGCTTCGATCGAGGTGCGACATTCTGGGTTCGGACTATTTTACTGATAAATACTGAGCTGACTGGGTCAGGAATTGGCCCGGCCGGCGCGCGGCAGGGGTTCGGGGCGAGGTGGCAAGGCCAATCCCATGCCGTTCGCCGAGCAGTGCGATGACGGCCCTGAGGTCCGCCATCAGGTTGAGCCGAGCCTCGTCGGCAAATGCCGGCCGGCATCGGGTCGTAGAGCGCCGGGTCAAAGGCTTGGTTCATCCGGAATCGCTCCATCGAATGGCTCGGGTGACGTTGCAGAGAAGAATATGGGGCGATGTCAGACCGCCTGTTCAGCGCGGACTTTTCACCGGTGAAAAAATCAATGATCTCTCAATGGCATCAAGCGGTGGATCAAAATAGTGGAAAATAGGCTGGCGGGCCGGCGCGGCAGTCGCGAATGGCGCGGAAATCAAACGGCTTCCAACGCTTGTCCGGGCACGCGAATTATTTATTCACCGGTGAATAATCGGACCAAGTCCCTGATCCAGAACCGCTTTATCCCGATAGTTGTCATCGGGGCGACGAACCCATGAGATTCAGCGTCATGCGCCGCGAGCGGACAATCTCAATAACAACGAATCTACAGAATATTTGAAAAAACTTTTTCGATCCCGGCAATATCAATGCGTTGGCTTTCAAAAGTGCGCCTGGAACAGGAATAACAGGGAATTCGACGGCGTGTTGTCCCGCGACAAAAGAAATGCGCTCCGCGACGATTGCCGGGGCGCATTACCAATCCTGATATTTCCCAACTCCCATGCTCAAGACCACAATGTCAAGAGCCCCAACAAGCATCAGATCGGGGGTCAGGATAGCGAATCCCGGCCCCTTACTTCTGATGTCCTGAACCCTGTCACATCGGGAGGTTCAGCTTGCCCAACCCCAAGTACCAGGTTTCGCCCAAAGGAATATCCATGCCGTCATTGTCGGTGATGACACCCTCAGTGGCGGCCATGACGAGTTGGAGTAACAGCAGCCACTTTGCATGAGGACGGTGTGTGATGTGATTCTTCTTAATCTATTCCGCTTCAGATAACGTTCCGCTCGAACAGCGGCGTCTTCCGGGCGATGCGCGCGAAGCCGAAGCGCTCGAGATCGATGGTGCGGTAGGCGCCGTGCAGGATGAGCTCGGCAATGGCATTGCCCGCCCCTGGTCCCTGCTGCAGCCCATGACCCGAAAAGCCATTGGCGAAAAGGAAATTGGACAGCTCCGGATGCGGCCCGATGACGGCATTCTGATCGAGCGCGTTGTAATCATAGTGACCGACCCAGGCATTGACGACCTTGATCGCCTCGAAGGCCGGAACCCGCGCCGCCAGCGTCTCCCAGATGCGTTCCTCGAACCAGGCATAGTCGACTTCCCAATCCATATCGTTTGGTTCATCCGCCTCTTCGGGCGAGAGGCCGCAAATGAACTGCTGGCCTTCGGGGCGAAAATAGATGCCGGAAATATCGACGGTGAGCGGCGCCTTGTGCAGCGCCTGGCTCGCCCCCGGGCAATCGAGCACATAGACATAGCGCTTGCGCGGACCGACCGGCAGAGCGAGGCCGGCCATTTGAGCGAGCGCGCCGGCGCCGGCGCCGCCGGCATTGACCAATGTGCCGCAGGCGATCTCGCGGCCGTCAGTAAGGGTGATGGCGGTTGCCTTGCCGGCATTCTTCTTCACCGAGGCCACTTCGCCCTGAATGATCTCGACGCCCCGCGCCGCTGCCGCCTTGCGAAATAGGCTCATCAGCGAATAGGGATCGAGCCAGCCCTCACCGCGCCTGCCGAAACAGCCGAGCGCGAGGCCGTCGGTGACGAGCCAGGGAAACTGCTTTGCCAGGCCGTCTGCATCGAGCAGCACATTGTCGGCGCCATTGGCGATCTGCACCGCATGGTTCTCTTCGAGGATCGCCTTGCCACTCTCAGAGGCGAGGATCAGATAGCCCTGCTCACGAAAGCTCACATCGGCCTCGGGGCCGAATTCCTGCTTCAGATTCCTCAGGATATTGAGCCCGAATTTCGAGAGAAGGATATTTTCAGGCGTCGAGAATTGCTGGCGGATGCCGCCGCAGGAGCGCGCCGTGCAGCCCTTGGCATAGCTGGTATCGCGCTCGATCAAAGCGATCGAGCCGGCAAAGCCGTGTTTTTTGAGAAAATAGGCGGCACTGCTTCCGACGATGCCGCCGCCGACGATCACTACATCATAAGAGGTCTTCATGGCGCGGCACTCTGCCCAAAGGTTGCGTCCGTCTCAAGTCTTTCGTCCAAACGGCGGGCTTGGCAGATATGACGAGAATGAATAGGGTCACCGCCCCATGAAGATCAGACCTCGCCGCAGCGTCCTCTATATGCCGGGCGCCAATGACCGGGCGCTTGAAAAGGCCCGCAGCCTGCCCGCCGATGCCCTCATCCTCGATCTCGAGGATTCGGTCGCTCCCGAAGCCAAATCCCAGGCCCGTGACAAGGTGGTCCAGGCTGTAAAAAGTGGCGGCTATGGCGCGCGTGAACTCATCATCCGCGTCAATGCGCTCGACACGCCCTGGGGAGCTGATGACTTAAAGGCCGCCGCTTCCGTAGCGGCCGATGCCATCCTGGTGCCGAAAGTGTCGCGACCGGGCGACATGGTGAGCGCCGCCAAGCTGCTCAAGGCCCAAGGTGCTCCGGCGCAAACAAGATTATGGGCGATGATGGAGACGCCGCTCGCCATCCTCAATGCCCGCGACATAGCGAGCGTGGCGGGCGATGCCGAGCAGCGTTTTTCCTGCCTGGTGCTCGGCACCAATGACCTCATCAAGGAATCGCGTGCCCGCGCTCTGGGCGGCCGTTTCGCCATTATCCCATGGCTGGCGATGAGCGTTCTGGCGGCAAGGAGTTTCGGCCTCGATGTGATCGATGGCGTCTATAACGACTTCAAGGATGAGGCCGGGTTCCGCGCCGAATGCGAGCAGGGTCGCACCCTCGGCATGGACGGCAAGACGCTGATCCATCCCTCGCAGGTCGAGCCTTGCAACCAGATATTCTCACCCTCGGATGAGGAGGTGAACTGGTCGCGCAAGGTGATCGAGGCCTTTGCGCTCGAGGAACATAAGGGCAGGGGCGTCATTACCGTCGAAGGGCGGATGGTGGAGAGGCTGCATCTGGTGATGGCCGAGCGCGTCGTCGCCATAGCGGAGGCGATTGCATCATGAGCAAGACCAATCCAGGCAATTTCTTCGAAGACTTCCGCATCGGCCAGGTCATCCGGCATGCCACCCCGCGCACCGTGACGGCGGGCGATCAGGCGCTTTACACAGCACTCTATGGATCGCGCTTCGCGGTCCAGTCATCGGAAACTTTCGCGCGCGCCATCGGCTATGCCGGAGCACCAGTCGATGACCTGCTCGTCTTCCATATCGTCTTCGGCAAGACGGTTCCCGATATCTCGCTCAATGCGGTCGCCAATCTGGGTTATGCCGATGGCCGCTTCCTGGCGCCGGTCCATCCGGGCGATACGCTGAGCGCCGCATCGGAAATCATCGGCCTCAAGGAGAATTCCAACGGCAAGACGGGCACCGTCTATGTGCGCTCGACCGGTTTCAACCAAGGGGGCGAGCCGGTCTTAAGCTATGTGCGCTGGGTGATGGTGAAGAAGCGCGACGAGAAAGCGAAAGTGCCTGAAGCGCATGTGCCGGATCTTGCCAAATCGGTATTGCCGGCCGATCTCGGTGCCGGTTGTCCCAAGATCGCCGGCAAGCTCTGGGATACGAAGCTGTCAGGCTCGGCGCACCGCTTCAAGGATTATAAAGCGGGCGAGCGGATCGACCATGTCGACGGCATGACGCTCGAAGAGGCCGAGCATATGCTGGCGACGCGGCTTTACCAGAACACCGCCAAGGTGCATTTCAACCAGTTCAGTGAGGCCACGGGGCGCTTCGGCAGAAGGCTCGTCTATGGCGGCCATGTCATTTCGCTGGCCCGCGCTTTGTCCTTCAACGGCTTAAGCAATGCGTTCCATGTCGCCGGCATCAATGGCGGGCGCCATGTGGCGCCGCTCTTTGCCGGCGCCACCGTCTTCGCCTGGTCGGAGATCATCGAGACCGCCGATGTGCCGGCGCAATCCGACCTGGGCGCGCTGCGCATCGTCACGCGGGCGACGCGCGATCTGCCTTGCGGGGATTTTCCGGAGAAGGAAGCGAGTGCCGAAGAACCGGGCGTGATTCTCGAATTCGATTATTGGGCGCTGATGCCGCGTTAGGCCTCCGGATCTGCACTCAGCCGATAGCTCTGCGGGCCGCCTCTTCAAGCGCCTTCATGGCTAACAGATAGGGTCCGGGACCATGACTCAGGCGCGCGATACCACTGCGGGCCAGCTCATCCCGTGGTGGCGTTGTCGCACTGACCATGACGTTGACCGGAAGCGGGGAAGCGCGAACGAGACGGTCGATCAGAGCAATATTGTCGAGGCCGGGGACGAAAAGCCCATTGGCGCCAGCTTCCGCATAAGCGCGCCCCCGCGCAATCGCCGCATCGACCATGGCTTCGTCAGGTGCCTTAGCCGCGGGCTGGAAAAAGATGTCCGTCCGGGCGTTGATGAAGAAGCGGATATTTGCTGCATCGGCCGCCCGCCGCGCCGCTCGGATGCGATCCGCCTGGTCGGCGGCAGGCCGCAGAGTGCTGTCCGTTGGAAAACTATCTTCAAGATTGCATCCTATGGCTCCCGCACTGATCGCCATGCTGATCGTTTCACCGACCCTTGCTGCCGTCTCACCGTAACCCGATTCCAGATCCACCGTCACGGGCAGGTCCGTCGCCTTCACGATGCGCCGCAGATTGTCGATCGCGACGGCGAGTGGAAGATGCTCGCCGTCTTCAGATCCGTTGGCTTTGGCGACCGACCAGCTGCCGGTCGCAATTGCCGGAGCACCAGCAGCCGCGACAGCCTGGGCGCTGCCCGCATCCCAGATATTGAAGAGAATGAGGGGTTTTCCCGGAATATGCAGCGTCTGGAATTGCTCGGCCTTACGTGTTTGATCGTTCATTGTGTTTCCCTGGTTTGCTCGACTGGGCGCTAGTTGAACATTTGGTGATGACAATTGCTGTCAGGATTTGGCAAGCCGGCCCAGGCTGCATGCGCAGAATCCGTCTGGCTCCAATTCCGGCGAGGCAAGAAAGTCGCTTGCAGTTTCGATTGACGCAGCGGCATAGTTGTTGCGGCTGTTGTGGGAATCCGCACTGACGAGCGGTCGCCGCAGGATTAGTAGGCTGGGTGCGATCGTATTACGCGGTTTCAAGGGGCCCTCGGATCATGTGGGCTAACTACGTGAAAAGGCATCCAGAATGTGCGGTATTGCGGCCTTTTTCTCGCAGCGTGAACCGATTGCCGCCGCCGCGCTGCAGCGGGCGACCAACAGTCTCAGGCATCGTGGCCCCGACGGCCAGGGTCACTGGATTTCCGCCGACAAGCGGATTGCGCTCGGACATGCCCGCCTCAGCATCATCGATCTGACGACTGGCGATCAGCCGATCGCCAGCGAGGACGAACAGACGCGGATCGTCGTCAATGGCGAATTCTACGCCTATGAGCCGATCCAACGCGAGCTCGAGCAATCCGGCCACCGGCTTCGAACCCGATCCGACAGCGAGATCGCGCTCCATCTCTATGAGGATATTGGCCCGCAGTGCCTGCACCGGTTGCGGGGCGAATTCGCCTTCGTGCTCTGGGATGCAAGGACGCGCAGCATCTTTGCCGCGCGCGACCGCTTCGGCATCAAGCCGCTTTTCTATGCCTGGCACGAAGGCACGCTCTGCTTCGCCTCGGAAGTGAAGGCCCTGTTCGCCGCCGGCGTGCCGGCAAAGTGGGATGCCGCTTCCTTGTATCAGTCCATCGCCTTCGGGGGCCATCAGATGCGCACGCTCTTCGATGGCGTTTTCCAGGTCCCGCCCGGTCACTATCTGATCGCGACCGAGAAGCATCTGCAGGTGATCCAATATTGGGATTTCAATTTTCCCCGCGTCGATGCTTCCGCCGCACGGCGCTCCGACCAGGACTGGGCGGCCGAATTCCGGTCTGTGCTGGAAGAGGCGGTTCGCATTCGCCTGCGCGCCGATGTCCCGGTCGGATGCTATCTCAGCGGCGGCCTCGATTCATGCGCGGTGCTCGGTCTGGCGGCAAGGCATCATCATGGGCCGGTGCGTGCCTTCACCCTCACTTTCGACCGCGCCGAATATGACGAGGGAGAAATTGCTGAAGAGATGGCGCGCAAGGCGGGTGCTGAATTCCTGCCCATTCCGATCCGTCAGGACGATCTGGCGGATCATTTCGCCGATGCCATACATCAGGCGGAAACCCTGTGCGTCAATGCGCATGGAGTGGCGAAGTATCTCCTGAGCCGGGCCGTGCGCGATGCAGGCTACAAGGTTGTCCTGACCGGAGAGGGCTCCGATGAGATTCTCGGGGGCTACGCATTCTTTCGCCGCGATATGCTGCTCTATAATCAGGAGGGACAGGATCCGGCCGAGGTGAAGCGTCTGCTCGACGATCTGACGCGGCTCAATCCGGTTTCCCGCGGCCTCCTGCTGCCGGACGGCGAAGCCGGTCCGCTCGACACCGTCAGGAAGGTTCTCGGCTTCATCCCCTCGTGGATCGAGACTTTCTCCGCCCGTACGGAAAAAATGCGAGCTTTGCTGGCCGGCGACTTCCTCGAGAAGTTTGGCCGATGCGAGGGCTTCCGCACGCTGTTCAGCGAAATAGAC
>Ga0070707_100006544_pt1 | contig 10816 bp, 8 predicted proteins | sample KBSK5502metaG_FD_65468 | JGI IMG/M metagenome (GOLD analysis project Ga0070707, IMG submission 65468) | Corn, switchgrass and miscanthus rhizosphere microbial communities from Kellogg Biological Station, Michigan, USA - KBS K5-50-2 metaG | ecosystem: Host-associated > Plants > Roots >... | reverse complement strand
CCCGGCCGCCCTGGCGACCGCCGTTCTCTACAACATCGGTCCCATACTGGAGGCCCGGGCTGCACGGGGCCGGACGAGCGGGGCGGGCGTCGGGTTTCGCCTTCTCGGTTCGTTGGTCCGCACACCGTTATGGCTGACCGGCTTGGCATGCGAGCTCGTGGGCTACGGTGCTCAAGTCTTCGCGCTGACGGTGGCGCCGCTCGTGCTGGTCGAGCCGACGATCGCAAGCGGCATCGTCGTATTGGTGATCGGCGGTCACTACCTCCTAGGAGAACGCCTCAACCGACGAGGCCTCCTATCGATTCTCGCCGTCACCGGCGGAGTGATATGCCTCACGATCGCCTTCGGCGGTCGAGGAGATCCGGGCGTCCCCGCTACAACGGCAGCGCTGTGGCTCGTGACCTTATGTTGCTCGGTCGGCGCCGTCGCGGCCGTCACCGTGGCGCTCGCGGCCGAGCGTTCAGGCGCCGCTACGTCGGCCGCATTGGCCTTCGGGGTGGCGGCGGGTTTGTGTTACGGCGTCTCCAGTGTTGCAACTCGGCAGCTGGCGCTTCACCTGCGCCATTGGAGCCTTCACACCATCGCAACCGTACTGATGACTCCCACGCCGTACCTCCTCATCGTTTTCGGAGTGCTTCCTCTCGCCCTCCTGCAACGCGGCTAGCAGCATGGAAATCCGGCTCTCATGCTGCCCTTGATGACCTCAGTGATCACGCTGGTTGCGGTGGTTTCGGGGGTGTCGATATTCGGTGAGGATCTGCCCGGGGATCCTGTGCGCTTTGCCGTCGCCCTTCTCGGGGTAACAGCGGTAGGTGCGGGAGTCATTGGTTTGTCCAAGGAGCGTGGGCTGCGCGTCCTCGCCCTGAACTCCAATGTCGAATTCCTTTCGACGCCCGGCTAGCCTCCGGCGACTTCTGGATGGAGGCATCGTCGAAAGCCTTGCTTCCTCGTCGTAGATTGGCGCCGATGAGGAACGGAGGCCTCGCTTGAACGCGGTGCTCCTTCGCGCCCGCGCGGAGTTCCGCGCGCGCTTCCCGTCCATGCTCGCCTTGGCTCTCCTGCTCGGTCTCGCCTCGGGCGCGGTGCTGACTGTGGCGGCCGGCGCGAGGCGGACGGACTCGGCTTACGGCCGCTTCGCCCGCCAATACAAGGCAGCCGACATGCTCATCTACCCGGCGTTCGACTCCTCGTTCGCCTCCCTCGACTTCGACGAGGTGGCCCGGCTGCCCGAGGTGGCCGCGTCCGCCCGGTACAACTTCGTCGGCGCTTCGAATGAGGCATACGAGGTCATCGCGAGCGACGCCGATGCCGGCAGGACGGTGGACCGCGTGAAAGTCCTCGAGGGCCGGTTGCCGTACCCAGACAGCCTCGACGAAGCGGCGCTCACTTTCCCCTTCGTGCGGGCGCGACACCTCCACGTCGGCGACACGCTCCCCATCACCTTCGGCCTCGTCGAACCATACGGGAAACAGATCATCGTGCGGTTCCGCATCGTCGGGATCGTGGCAGCTCCCGGCGAGTTCCCGCCGCAGATCTCCAACAGCAACACGCCGGGGGAAGGGGCCGTGGTCCGGATCTCGCCCGCGCTCTTCCAATCATTCAAGGAGCGGAAGGCATTCACTCTGCAGTTCCTGTTGCTCCGTTTCCGGCACGGCCACGCCGATTTCGGAGCGGTGAACGACCGGCTGAGCAAGCTGGCGGAAGGCAAGCCACAGCTGAACCAGAACCTCGATGCCCAAGCGAACAACGTGCAACGATCCATCCACCTGCAAGCGGTCGCGCTCCGGATCGTCGGCGGTCTGGTGGCGCTCATCGCCCTCCTCGTCCTTTCACAGTTGGTCGCCCGTCAGGCGGCGCTCGACGCGGCCGAGACCCCGATCCTGTTGGCGTTGGGGATGAAGCGACTCGAGATCGCATTGTCGGGGCTGTGGCGCTCCGTGCTGATCGGGATCGTCGGCGCGCTCATCGCGATCGGAGGCGCATTCGCGGCGTCGCCGTTGATGCCGATCGGGACCGCTCGCGTGGCCGAGCCGCACACGGGATTCTCATTCGACGCGACCGTGCTCGGACTGGGCGCGCTGGCGACCGTCGTCGTGTTCGTGGCGCTGGCTGCGTGGCCGCTCTGGAAGAGCACGAAGGCTCTAGTGGGAGAGACTGCCGGCTCGGCGAAGCCGTCCCTCGCCGCGCGCTCGGCGGCGGCTGCGGGATTCCCGCCGTCCGTGAGCACGGGGATGCGCCTGGCCCTCGAAACCGGCGCGGGGAGGACGGCCGTCCCGGTGCGGAGCTCGTTGTTCAGCGTCGCGCTGGCGATCGTCGCGCTGGCCTCCGCGTTTACGTTCGGCGCCGGCTTGGACCACCTCCTGCAGTCGCCGCGCCAGTACGGATGGAACTGGGATGCGTTCGCGACCGGCAATGGCCCTGAGACAGACCCCGTCGCGGCGCTCAAGGCGATCGATTCAGATCCGTCGGTGGAGGCCGCTTCGCTCGTGGACACGCCACCCATCCGGGTCGGCAGCGCGACCTTCGATTCGATCGCCTTCAAGCAGCACAAGGGCGTGATCAAGCCGGTCGTGATCGATGGTCGCGAACCGCGCGCTGCGAACGAGATCGCTCTCGGCGTCAAGACGCTGCGCGAGATCCACGCCCATGTCGGGTCGACCGTTCACGCGTCGATCACGGCGATCCAGGGCGGCGGTGCTTCGTTCACCGTCGTCGGCACAGTGGTGATCCCACCGAACTCCGACACCGCACGACTGGGCAGCGGCGGCGTCATCACCTACGACGGTGTGCGGGCGATGGTCCCGAAGGGCTTCACGGACCTCCCTCCGGTCACCGACCTGTACATCCGTTTCACCCCAGGCGTGGACAAGGACAAGGCCGTACGTCATTACCGGCAACTCTTGAATCGAAACTACGACATCCTGACTCCGTCGCGTCCCGGCGACCTCGTCAACTTCGGGCAGGTTCAGAACCTCCCCGTGTTACTCGCCGGGCTCATCGCCGTGCTCGCCGTAGCGACGCTCGTCCACACATTGGTGACGTCGATCCGCCGACGCCGGCGCGATCTCGCGATCCTGAAGATGCTCGGCTTCGTCCCCACACAGATCCGATGGGCGGTCGCGTGGCAAGCGACGACTTTCGTGTCGGCGGCGCTGCTGATCGGCTTACCGGTCGGCATCGCGGTCGGGCGGCTCGTGTGGACGGCGTTCACACACCAGCTGGGAACGGCGGCCGATCCGGTGACCCCGTCGGTGCGGTTGCTCCTGACGATCCCGGCGGCCGTCCTGCTCGCGAACGTGATCGCCGCGGTTCCCGCGATCATCGCGGGTCGGATGAAGCCGGCCCTCGCGCTGCGCGCCGAGTAGACCGAGCGGTAGGGTGCGGCCATCGGGGTGCTCTGCGGTAGCCTCGCGAGCGGAGGCGTGCGGATGAGCATTGCCTTGAACATCGGCTCCGAGGATCCGGTTCGCTTGGTCATCTACTACAAGAAGCTACTCGGCGAACCGATCATGGAATCCGGCGGCTACGCGAGCTGGCTCGTCGGCGGCAGCATGATCACGGTCGGTCCCCATGACGAGGTGAGGGACAAGAACCCGCAACCCGGCCGGTTGATGTGGAGCATGATGAGTAGCGACATCGAGGCGGACGTCGCGCGATACAAGGCGGCCGGCGCGACGGTCATCCGGGATCTCTACCAGGACAAGGACGCCCCGCAATTTTGGATCGCGACGTTCTCGGATCCCGACGACAACTACTTCCAGCTCGTCCAACAGAGGCCGTAGGAAAGCGAGAAGTGCGTTACGGTTCCGCATGTTTTCGCCATGCTCCGCCACCGGCGCCGCCCCCTGTTGACTCCGGCCCTCGTCCCCGGTGCCCGGTCCCCGCACCGGCGCGTTCGAGTAGCTTTTCCGCCGCGATCGTCGTCCTTGACAGTCATGACTAGTTATGGCTCAATATAGCCATGAAGACCGTGAAGATCGCCGAGCTCAAGAACCACCTCTCGGAGCATCTGCGGGCCGTTGAAGCCGGTGCGGAGCTCGTCGTAACCGATCGCGATCGTCCGATCGCCCGTATCGTGCCGCACGGCCGTGGCGACCGACGCGTCCGGATCAAACGACCGACCAGATCCTTCTCGGCCGTCCGGGGTAAGCGATACGCGCCGGCGAAATGGCGGATCAGTTCCACCGAGCTGCTCCTCGAGGAACGGCAGAAGCGGTGAATACGTACGTCGACTCCTCGGTCCTGCTGCGAGTAGTTCTTAGGGAGCCGGCCCGCTTGGCCGTCTGGCCGAAGATCACGACTCCGGTGTCGAGCGAGCTGATACGGCTCGAATGCCTTCGTACGATCGACCGCGCCCGAATACGAGTTGAACTTGATGACGAGTCGGTCGCGCGACAACGTGAAGCGGTTCTTGAGATGCTCGAGACGTTCAACCTGATCTCCGTGGACCAATCCGTTCTCGATCGGGCCGCGGAACCATTCCCAACACTCCTCGGCTCGCTGGATGCGATCCACCTTGCCAGCGCGATCCTCGCTCGAGACCAATTCGAAGGACTCGCCCTCGCAACCCACGACGACGAGTTGGCCCTCGCGGCGCGCGCCATGGGTTTCGAAGTGCATGGAGGCGGCATGACGACATAGCCTGTGCGGAAGCCCCCGGCCCCGGCCCCGTCGGGGATAGAGAAACACCTTCCAGGCCGGCAGACCGCGTTGTGTGTAATTTGGCCTTCCCGTTACCTCACCTTCGCAATAGAGTCCAGATGTCCGGGCGGATGCTTGGGGAGAGTGGGGGACGATGGAAGCCAAGGCCTACGGCCGTGACGAACGCACGGTCACGATGACGGGTCGGTCCAAAGCGCCTCCGGAAGTCGTGTTCGATCTTCTCGCCGACCTACGCAGCCACCTCGAGTGGGCCGGAAAACGTCAGTACAAGATGTTCCACCTGTTGTCGGTGGATGCCGGTCCCGAGCCTGCCGAAGTGGGCTCAGTGTTTACGAGCACGGGCAACATCCCGATGACTCCGGCGTCGAAGGGGCACTGGGAGAACACGACGACCGTCACGAAGGCCGTGCGGCCTTCCCTCTTCGAGACCAGAACCGAGGGGCGCATCCCCTGGTCCAAGGGGGTCGCCGGGGAGGGCACCTTCGACAACCGATTCGAGATCACGCCCGACGGCACGGGTAGCCGCGTGGTCTACCGCGCGCATCAGCTGCGTTTCCTGAATCCGCCGTGGGGACTCCGCTATCCGCTCATGCGCGAGGTCACCTATCGGATGTGGATCCCCGCTTGGTATCGAAAGGGCTTCAAAAACATGCTCCGAATGGCGGAGGAACGAGCGCGAACGACAGCGCGCTGACGGGCTCGAGGTTCGTCCTCGCCGAAGACACGACGGGAAGGGTTGTTTCCCGCAACGGGCCGAACGAGTAGTCGCCGGATCGCTGCGCCACCTCGATGACGGGGTGCGCATAGGAGTCGATCTGCGGGGCGCGCCTACAGACGGCGATCCGCGGTGCGGCGATCGCGCGACGAGACGACTTCCGGGAAACTCGCTGTTCGCGATGCGACCGGCTAAGGTCCGCCGACAACCCGCCGAGAGAGGTCCATGGCGATCGAAGGTGAGTACAGCCCAAGCCCGTGGGACTGGGTCCGAAACCAAGTCGAAACCTACGAGGGCTCCGGCGGCCGAACGGCCAGCATGTTGGGCGACTCCGACTGGCCGATCGTGATCGTTACGAGCCGCGGCCGGCGGACGGGAGCCCTCCGCAAGACCCCGGTCATGCGCGTCGAGCACGATGGCGAATACGCGCTGATCGGCTCGCTGGGCGGCGCGCCGAAGAACCCAGTGTGGGTTTACAACCTCCGGGGAGATCCAGGCGCCGTCACGCTGCAAGACGGGCCGGAACCCTTCCCCGTCACCGTGCGCGAGGTGAGTGGCGACGAGCGCGAGCTGTGGTGGAAGCGCGCCGTCGCCGCGTACCCGCCGTACGAGGACTACCAGAAGCGAACGGAGCGCTTGATTCCCGTCTTCGTCGCCACCCGGCGCTAAAGCGCGATCGGCAGCGGAGCCCGGGAAATGGAGGTTGGCCGATTCTCACTCCTGACTTGCCGGGGCACGGCACGGACGAACCGATCAGGCCGGGACGCCGGCGATGCGGGAGATGCGGTCGAGGAAAGGCTTCGCCTCCAGGCGTTCGAAGATCTCGCGTGCCTCCGAAAGCAGCGGCTCGGCGTCGTCGGGCCGTCCGGTCTTGACGAGCATCTCCCCGTGATCCAGCAGCGTCCGTGCGAGCCAGAAGGGGCCGACCTCGCGGAACGTTGCCTCCGCGGCGAGGAACCCGGCTTCTTCCGGCCGTCCGCGCAGTGCCGCGATCCGGGCGGCGAAGCTCTTGGCGTGAGCGTCCAAGATTTTCCCGCGCGTGACCGGCGGCAGCGCGAGGGCCGTGTCGACGAGCTCCTCTGCTTTTTCAAGCCGGCCGAGCGTGAGCGCGGCCTCCACCATGGCGTAGAACCCCTGGATGTTGTCGACGGTCGTTTTGTGCGCCATCGTGCGAATCTCGAAGGCCAGCTCGCCGAGCGCGAGCGCCTCCTCGAACCTGCCCTCTGCCAGCCGGAGATGGGCGAGAGCCGCGGCGAAGGTTGTTCGCTCTTGGAAATCCGTCGACCTCTCGGCGCCTTCAAAGAAGTGAAGGGGATACCAAGCTCCTTCGAGGTCGCCACGTGCGATCCGCACGTATGCCAAGGGACCCCGGATCGCACTCCAAGCGAACCGAGCGGCGGCAGCCTCGTCGGGCGTGGGGAAGTCTCGTGGGAGCTCCTCGACCCCGTCCCAGTCGCCGGCGATATAGCGCCCGAAAACAAGGTGCGCGATGAAGTTCCACTCCCACTCCCGGTGTCCGATCCGGCGCGCGAGTGCCAGCCCGCCCCGATCGATCTCATCCGCTTCGGAAAAGCGTCCGTTCTGGAAGGTCTGATACGCGAGATTGAAGTACGCGCGTAGGGCCGCGAGGGGGAGCTCCCGCTCGAGGGCCAACGCCAACGCGTGGCGCTGCAACGCGAGTGCCTCCTGGTAGCCGCCGCGCGCCTCCACGATGAGACCCTTCGTGTTGAGCGCGTGCGACAGGACCTCGAACGACTCGAGTCGCTCCGCGATCTGGAGGCCGGCGTCTACGGCGGGCGCCGCCCCATCGAGGTCGCCGGCGAAGTACTTGATGCGACCGAGCGTGTGTGCGAGCGACGCGAGATCCTCGTCGGGCTCATCGTCGCGGATGACGTCGTACGCCCGCTCCAGCCGTTCCAGTGATTCTTCGATCTTGTCATCGAGCCACTCCAGCTCGCCAATACGAGCAGACACGCGCGCGGCCTGATGGGTCGCACCTTGGCCGATGAAGATCGCGTGGGCGCGTTCGAGTAGAGCCATCGCTTCGGGGTGGTGGGCGATCTGCCGCGCCATCATCCCCGCGCGCTCGAGCAGCCCGGCTCTTTCGAGCTCGTCGTGGGAGAGCTCGGCGGCGCGTTCGAGGTAACGCTGGGCCTCCTCGCCCGCGAAGAGCGACGCCGCCCGCTGTCCCGCACGTTCTAGGCAGTCCTTCGCCCGCTCCTTGATCTCCTCTGCGTCCGGCGCGTCCGGGAACAGCGCATGCGCGTCGAGGTAGTGGGCAGCGAGGACCTCGACGATCTCGTTCTCTTCGCCCCACGCCTCCTCGAGGTAGCGCGCGGCCGCGAGATGCAGCGTCTTGCGATCCTTCTTCGCGAGAGTCTCGTACGCGATCGTTTTCATCATCGCCTGCATGAACTCGTACTGTCCGCGCTCGGGCGAGCGTGGGTCTTGCTGAACCTCGAGGAACTCTTTGCGTGTGAGGGCGCCGAGCGTCTCGGCTACCTCTTCGCCGGATAGGCCGCTCAACGCAACGACCCCAGCCGACGTGAACGCCTTGCCGAGGACGGATGCGGTCTGGAGCAGCTTCCGCTGCGCGGGATCAAGTGCGTCGAGCCGCGCGGCGATGAGCGCGTGGAGCGTCTCGGGGACGTCGAGTGCCGTGATCGGGCCTGCCGGCTGATAGCTGTCGCCAACCCGGGTGAGCGATCCCCGGTCGAGCAGCATGCGCACGGTCTCGACTGCGTAGAGGGGTACGCCTTCGGCCCGCGCACGGATCTGCGCGCGAAGATCCTCGGGCAACCCGGGAACGAGCCCGTGCAGCAGCTCATCCATCGCACCGTCGCGGAGCGGCTCGAGGAACAGGGACGTGAAACCTCGCTGGCCGCTCCCCCAGCCCGGCCGCCGCTCTATGAACTCCGGGCGCGCGAGCGTCAGGACGAACATCGCGTGATCCTTCGACCAATCGAGCAGGTAGCCGATGAAGTCGAGCATCGCCGCGTCGGCCCATTGAAGATCTTCGAAGACCATCGCGACGGGGCTGGTCTCGGCCAGGCGCTCGAAGAAGAGCCGCCATCCCGCGAACAGATCCTCGCGATCCGTCGAGATCCGGTCCTCCAGACCGAGGAGCTGCGCGAGTCGCTGCTCGATCCACCGTTGCTCGTCGAGCTCCTGGACGTACAGAACCACCGCCGCGTGAAGCTTGGTCGCCGCCGACGAGGTGTCGTCTTCCTCCGTGATCCCGGCGCGGCTCTTCACCATCTCCGCTAGCGCCCAGTAGGTCACGCCCTCGCCGTAGGAAAGGCACCGGCCGCGATGCCAGAGGACGTTCTGCACCAGTCCGTCGATGTACTTCTCGAACTCCCACGACAGCCGCGATTTGCCGATGCCCGCCGTGCCGACGACCGACACGAGGTGCGGCCGCTCCTCCTCGGAGGTGGCGTGGAACAAGTCTTTCAGGAGACGGAACTCGCGATCGCGACCGACGAACGGCGCCTCGAGGCCGGCGGACTTCATCGCGCCCCGGCGGCCGGCCGTCACCTGCAGCGCCCGCCAGGTCTGCATCGGTTCGGCCTTTCCCTTCAGCTCGCGGGCGCCGTTGTCTTCGTAGGAGATGGATGATTCGGTCGCGCGTCGCGTGGAGTCGCCCACGACGACCGCGCCGGGTTCGGCGATCGACTGCAAACGCGACGCCGTGTTGACCAGGTCGCCGACGACCATGCCCTCCGACGTGCTGCCGGAGGTGACCGCGGCTTCGCCGGTCAGGACGCCGGCGCGCGCGCGCAGACCTTCTTCCCCGACGTCGACGCCGAGCGCGGTCACCGCCGCGACGAGCTCGATCGCCGCGCGGACGGCGCGCTCGGCGTCGTCCTCGTGGGCGACCGGCGACCCCCACACGGCCATGACGGCGTCGCCGATGAACTTCTCGATGACCCCGCCGTATCGGTCGACGATCCGGCGGCAGTTGTCGAAGTAGCGGCCGAGGATTTCGCGAACGTCTTCGGCATCCAGCCGCTCGGACAATGGGGTGAACCCCACGAGGTCGACGAACAGTACCGAGACGATCCGGCGTTCGGAGCCGCGCTCGTCGGCGGGGGCCACTCCGCGCTCGGCCGGCGCGTCCGCCGCAGCCGCCCCGCACTGGCCGCAGAAGCGCTCGCCCGGCTCGTTCGGAGCCCCGCAGGCGGCGCAGGACCACCCGAGCGAGGCGCCGCAGATCGCGCAGAACTTCCTTCCGTCGCGATTTTCTCCGCCGCACGCCGGGCAGTTCATGGGTGAAACGTAGCCTACCGGGTACTTCCATTGCGGCCAGACCCCGACCAACCCTTGGCGGGCGGTTCTAGGGTCGGGTTCTTCTTGTTGCGCCCCCCGACCATGTGTGAGGAAAAACACAACATTTCCCTCTTGTGCGCGCAATGACGGCTAGCCACACTGAAGAGGCCAAGCGCCCGGGGGGTGCACATGCTGCGTCGCGCAGTTTTGCCGTTCGTCATCGCGATTTCACTCGCCATCCCGACCCTCGCGACCGGCGCGGGACCGTTGGATCATCCGAAGCCGGGCTCGCCGGCCTGGCGTGCGCGAACGCTCGTCGACTACGCGCGATCCCAAGGTCGAGGGATCGACATGCAAACCAACCCCGACTACCAGGTTCGGTTCTTGCCGCTACTTGCGGCGTGGCTGCCGCACCAGAACGACCCGGTCGCGGGAGCCAGGATCAACACCGATCCGTACCGGCTCCATTGGGGCGGCGCGCGCGGGAGGTCCATCGCGGTGTCGTACCGGAATCGGTACGGCGCGCGCATCAGCGCGCATCTCTGGGTTCCGCCGGTACCGTTCACCGATCCGGTTAGCGGACGCGTCTCGTCGGGCCCGTTCCCCGCCGTGGTCTTCGTCAACGGCTACGGCAACCCGGAGAACAACTACTGGGGTATCGCGCAAAGCCTCGCGGAGGACGGCTACCTCGTCATGACCTTCGATCCCCAGGGTCAGGGACTATCGGACTTCTATCCGAATCCCCGGCACCTCTACTGCGATCCGAAGGGCACGTGGCGCCAGCCACAGGAGATGGGCATCACCGAGCAGGGGCCGTGCGCCGGCGTCGATCCGCTCGAAGTTCAGCAGGGTGGGCCCCTCGCTTCGACTCCGGCTCCCCTTCTCAAAGCCGTCGTCGATTTCCAGCTCCACGGAGTTTCGTACGACGCCCTCGCTGCCGTGTACAAGAGGTTCCGGGCACGGTTCGTCTTCGGGGCGCTCGACGCGGCGGCCTGGCTCCTTTCTCAAGCGAACCCCAAGCGGTCGCTCGTCGACGCCACCCGAGTCGGCGTCGCCGGCCACTCGGCCGGGGCGGACGCCTCGCTGCACGCCGGCAACTACTCGCTCGGGCCCTTCTCAGCGGCGGTGACCTTCGACGGGTACGGCCGCCTGCTCGACACCGCTCCGCCG
>Ga0070707_100006543_pt1 | contig 10817 bp, 9 predicted proteins | sample KBSK5502metaG_FD_65468 | JGI IMG/M metagenome (GOLD analysis project Ga0070707, IMG submission 65468) | Corn, switchgrass and miscanthus rhizosphere microbial communities from Kellogg Biological Station, Michigan, USA - KBS K5-50-2 metaG | ecosystem: Host-associated > Plants > Roots >... | reverse complement strand
GTGTGGGGGATGCTCTCGTTCATCCCGACCATCGCGCTGGCGTACTTCGGGTTCCACGCGCTGTTGCCCAGGCTTGACCCCGGTCCCTTCGCCATCTCCTTCACCCTGCTCACGTTCTCGTTTCTCGCGATGGCGCTGAGCTTCAGCCCGATCTTCGCGATGTGGCGGTGGGCATTCACGATGGTCAACGGTTTCGAGCTCGGCACCTACGTGCTGTGCGGCTTCATGTTCCCGATCACCATCCTGCCGGCGTGGCTGCAGGCGGTCTCCGGTTTGCTGCCCCCGACGTGGGGCACCCGCGCGCTGTACGCCGCGACGACGGCGGAGGGTTCACACGATTTTGCCGCGTGGTGGGTGACGACCATCGTCCTCAGCTTCGTCTACATCGGGCTGTCCGTCTGGCTGTTTCACCTGGTTGACCGGCGGGCGCGGGCGACTGGTGAGCTGGCGCTGGTGTGATTCAGCTCACGGCCTTCGGTCGCTCCCTCTGGCTTCAGTACGTCGCTCTGTTCCAGTGGGCGACCATTCCGGGCTACATCGGCTACAAGCTGATCCTCCCGGTCGCCCAGATCCTCTTCTTCGTCGAGTTCGGCGTGTTCGCCACCGGGTCACAGAACGCTCTTTACTTCGCGCTTGGCAACGCCCTCCAGCTGACGGCGAACGCCGGCATCTTCGGAGTGATCGCCACCGTCGCCAACGAGCGCCAGTTCGGGACGCTGCCGATGCTCCTCGGATCGCCGGCGAACCGGCTGGTGACGTTCCTTAGCCGCGCCATCGTGAACGTGATCGACGGCGTGCTGAGCGTGCTGCTGGGGCTCGTGGTGGCGGCGGTCATCTTTCGCTTCGACATCTGGCACGGCAACCTGCCGCTGCTCGGCCTCTGCATCGTCGTCATCTCGCTCACGACTGCAGGTCTCGGCCTCCTGTTTGGCAGCCTCGGCCTCGTCATGCGCGACGCGATCGTGGTCGCCAACATCATCTACTACGGGCTGCTGATCACGGGCGGGATCAACTTTCCGGTGAGCAGGCTGCCGGCGGCGCTCCAGACGGTCGCCTACGCGCTACCGCTGACGCGTGGGGTGGAGGCGGCGCGCGAGGCGGTGGCGGGAGCGTCGTTCAGCCAGGTCGCCGGTCTGCTGGCCGGGGAGCTGGCGGTCGGCGTGGGGTGGGCGTTCCTGGGCTACCTGGTGTTCCGAGCCTTTGAGGGGTACGCGCGCCGCGGCGGCCTCCAGGACGCTTACTGACCCGGCGTTAAACAAAGGCGTTCAGCCATAGATTCAGACGCGTAACGTCTGCCTCGCACCTGGCGTTCAACCCGCAAGCCGGGCGCCAGCCAGGGCATCAAGAAGGAACAGTAATGAGTCGGGGTTTTTTCACCCCAGTTCTTCGTCGTCGCAATGTCCTGATCGCTGTGGCCGGCACGCTCGTGATCGCCGTCGGTGCCGGGGTCGGCGTCTACATCAATTCCCGTGCCCATCTGCCGGTCCAGCAGGTCACGGTTCGCAAGGCGACCGCACCTACGCCGGTCACGGTCGGCTCGCAGTCGACGCCTGCGCCGCAGCAAGCGGTTCTGCTGGCGGTTGTGGGCACCAGTCCGGCCGACGGGACCTTCGGGGTCGCCCTCAAGACCCCAATCAGCATTGTGTTCAACCTGCCAGTGAAGGCTTCCGCTGTGGGCTCCCTGCTGTCTGTCCAGTCGGGGTATGACAGGTACAGCGTCGCCGGAACGATCTCGCAAGGAAAGAAGCCTCAGGAGGTCGTGTTCAAACCTGCTTCAGGCTTTGACAACGGTGCAGCCGTGAGCGTGACCCTCGGACATGGCGTCACGAGCCTCGACGGCGCGACCCTCGACAATGACTACAGCTTCAACTTCACGACCGTGGCGGCGCCGGGGTCCGTGACATTTATGAACGCCGACGGCGGCCCGGCACGGTTGGTGAATGCGCCTTCCGGTCGTTCCCTGACTCTCGGCATTCAAAGCGGAAGCGAGGTGCCGCTCCACATCGCAATCAAGACGTACAGGGCGTCGGCGAAGGACCTGCTGGCCGCCCTGGTCTACACATCTTCGAAGGACGGCTTCAACGGCTACGTCGGTGCGGCAATCAATACATCGTCGATGCGTCTGATCGACAACGGCGGGACGACGCTCACCGCTTCGGGCGCCAGAACTACGACAGTGCAGAGCGGCGTCGACGTAACCATCAGCCAGCCTGACGGCATTTATCTGATCGTCGCGGCCGACGCTCACGGACAGTATGGGTCCGTGTGGGTCGACTTCAGCCGATACGGGATTCTGCTCCGCCAGGACGACCAGAAAGTGGTCATCGCAGGCGAAGACCTCCTCAGCAGCACAGCGGATCCCACCTTCAATGTCACCTTCTACAACCTTCTGAACGGTGTCCATCCGAAGCTGTCGGGAAACTTCTCCGGGGCGGCCGAATTTGCGTCCAAGTACCCGGCGGGTCTTGACATCGCGATTGCCACCGCCGGCGGCGAGGAGATCGCCGTACCCATGTCTTCCCCCGAGTCGGGTGCTTTGATCAGGGTCGGGCAGGACCTATCCCGTCAGCCGCAGATCTTTCTGACCACCGATAAGCCCGCATATCTCAAGGGCGAGACGGTCAGGTTCGCTGGAGTCGTGCGCATGAGCAACGACCAGGTGTACACGGTTGGCGGCGGCGTCAAGGTGGCCCTGTGGACCGCCGTGAGTGGCGACGTCGCGACTGCCACGATCACACCTGACGGGACGTTTTCTGGTTCGTTTCGTCTACCCGCGGCCGAGTTCAGCTCCGCGGGCCTCGACAGCCAGGTGACCCTGTTCGCAAATTCCTCTTCCACCAGCCGCTACGACTTCAAAGCCCTCACAACGTCTACCAGCATCGTGGCCATCGCCCCCAACAGCGCGACAAACGTGCTCAAGGTGACGCTCGACAAGTCTTCATACCTGGCCGGCGACCAGGTTGTGGCATCGATCGCTGGGTTGAACGGCAAGAGCCAACCCCTCTCGGGACAGACCGTGAGCGTGCTCATGTTTGCCACCCAGCACGCGGTCCGGCCTTCGGAGATGGACAGCTTTCCGAACCCGAGCACGTGGGGCGACTCGATCGCAGCGGCTGTCAAGGTGCGCCTCGATTCGACGGGTCACGCAACTTACAGCGTGACACCCAAGGTTGGGCTGAAAGCCACGGATCAAGAGGTCACGCTGGTCGCCATCTACGGCAGCGGCACGACTCAGGCGTACGCAGCGCGGACTGCGACGTTCTACCAGGCAGACGAGGAGGCGTTCCTCCTTGCTGGGCGCTCCGACTTCCAGCAGGGCGAAACAGTCGTCGCACCATTCGTCGTCGAAAATCGGGCCGGCGCGAGGGTTGGTGGACTGCAGCTCGCCTACCAGCTGGACAGCACGATCTACGAGGGTGACAAGGCGATCATCACCGTGGTCGCAAGCGGCACGGCAACGACCGATGGCAACGGCATGGGAACTGTCCGGGCCACATACAAGGGGTCACCCGCCACTCTAACTCTGAGGATCACGGGCAAGGACCAGTCAGGCAGGGTATTTCAGGATGCCAGGGATCTGAACGTGTTCCCTGCAGGGAACGGCATCCCGCGGTTGGATGTAACGACTGACAAGATCGCCTATACCGTGGGTGATACCGCCAACCTCACCGTTACGTCGCCGGCCGCAACCAGGGTGTTGCTGTCGTTAGAACGCGGCCGTGTCCACCAGTACAGTTGGGTTCAGCTCGCGAAGGGTGACAACGCAATTGCATTCAGTGTGTCGCCCGATCTGGCACCTGGCTTCAGCGTCGTCTTCAGCTACATCCAGGATGGTGGCTACAGCACCGCAGAGCTGCCTGTGTTCATCAACAATTCAAATCGCCTGCTCAAGGTGACAGTAACCGCAGACCAGCCGACGTACGCCAAGGGTCAGACCGCGCACCTGACGGTGACGGTCGTGGACAGCGCCGGTGCTCCAGTGGCGGCCTCCCTTCTTGCCGATGGATACGAGGCCCGCATGACCTCGAACCTCCAGGAAGACCAGGCATCGATAGCGGCTGCCTTCCTGACTCCGAACCGCCTGGGCACCAACGCCTCGAGCTCCCTCCTGGGCCTCGGGCTGCAACAGGGCGGATGCGGCGGAGGTGGGCCAAGCAATCCAGGATTGGCGTCTGGAATGTACCCCGGACGCTCGAACGTTTGGCTCATCGGCCTCACGACCGATGCCACCGGTCACGCGTCGATCAACGTTCCAATGAGTCTTCCAGGGCCGGCGCGGTTGATCGTCTTCGCCAACACCGCGACGTCATCGTGGGGCCAGGCCGAGACTATCCTCAACGTTCCGTGACATGCGGATCTGGACCCTGGCGGCCGTCTTTCTTGTGTGCCTCGCGTGCGGTCCGGTGCCTGAGGCCACAAGTTCTCCCGGCAACCACCTGAGCACGTCGGTGCGAGACGTGCACAAAGGGCAGATCGTTGACGGAGTCCCCTGCTTCGTCGAAGACCTTCCGGTGCACCACTTTCACATTCATGTCGCGGTGTATGTCGATGGCGCAGATGTCGTCGTGCCGGCGGGCATCGGCGTCGGGCGCCCATGGGGCAAGGCCGCCGACGGTTTCATCGTCAACGGGAGCTGTTTCGCGTGGATCCACACTCATGACGAAAGCGGTGTCGTGCATGTCTTTACGCAGATTGGTCAGTCCTACACGCTTGGCCAGGTGTTCTCCGTGTGGGGACAGCCGCTCGATGCCGAAGGCGCCCTGGGTGTTCACGAGCACGTCAAGACCTTCGTCAATGGCCAGGAGTTCGACGGGAATCCGCGATCGGTGCCGCTGAGGAACCTTGAGAACGTCGTTCTGGAGCTGGGGAAGCCGCCGGCAACGCCACCGCCGGCGTTGTATGACTTCGGTACGATGCGCCGTTAGCGCGCGGGCGTCACGGAGCGAGCCACCATCGGCCGACACCGCCCCGCCGATAGAATCATCGGCCGTGCCGAGGTAGCTCAGCTTGGTAGAGCACGTGACTGAAAATCACGGTGTCGCCAGTTCAAATCTGGCCCTCGGCACCACCATATGACCCACCGACCATTTCGTTTCGGAGTCCAGGAGCACCGCGCTCACAGCGCCACCCAGTGGCGCGACCGGGCTCGCGCGATCGAGTCGATGGGCTACGCCGCCCTCTACCTGCCCGACCACTTCGGAGAGCAGCCCGGTCCGATCGCCGCCCTCATGTCCGCCGCTGATGCGACGACCACCCTTCGCGTCGGACCACTGGTCCTCGACAACGACTACCGCCACCCGCTGGTGGTCGCCAAGGAGATGGCGACCCTCGACCTGCTCTCTGACGGCCGCCTCGACCTCGGCCTCGGCGCCGGCTGGTTGGCGTCCGACTACAGGCAGGCCGGCATTCCCTACGACTCGGCAGGCACGCGGATCGAGCGCCTGGCGGAGGCCGTCGAGATCCTCAAGAGGTTCTTCGCGGGCGGCGAGTTCTCCTACAACGGCAAGCACTACACGATCAACGGGATGGAGGGCGCTCCGCTGCCGGTCCAGAAGCCGCACCCGCCGTTGCTTCTCGGCGGCGGAGGCAAGCGCATGCTCAGCCTCGCGGCTCGCGAGGCCGACATCGTCCACGTCAACTACAACCTCGCTGAAGGCCGCATCAACCCCAAGCTCGTCCAGACGGGCATGGCGGAAAGGACCGAGGAGAAGCTCGGCTGGATCAGGGACGCCGCCGGCGAGAGAATGGACTCGATCGACCTCGGGTTCACGGTCTTCTTTGCCAGCATCACCGACGACCGTGAGTCGCTAGCCTCAGCTCTGGCGCCCTCGATGGGCTTTGAGACCCGCGACGTGCTGGAGATGCCGCACTTCCTGATCGGCACCCTCGACCAGATCGAACAGAACCTTCGCGAGCGTCGTGACCGCTACGGCTTCTCTCACGTCATCCTGCCGGGCGAGAGCGCGGATGAGCTCGCGCCCATAGTCGAGCGCCTCTCCGGCCAGTAGTAGATTGAGCGGCGATGGCCACAACTGAAGACATCAAGGTCATAGGTCCGGTCGACGGCCGGGCGCAAGAGGTCCTCACCAAGGAAGCCCTCGCGTTCGTCGCGAAGCTGCAGCGCGAGTTCGGCGCTCGGCGCGAGGAGCTGCTCGTGCTGCGTGACGAGCGCCAGACGCGACTCGACGCCGGCGAGACGCCGCAGTTCCTGACCACCACGAGCTCAGTCCGCGACTCCGACTGGAAAGTCGCCAAGGCGCCGAAGGACCTGCAGGACAGGCGGGTCGAGATCACCGGCCCGACCGATCGCAAGATGCTCATCAACGCGCTCAACTCGGGCGCGCGCGTGTTCATGGCCGACTTCGAGGACGCCAACTCGCCGACCTGGTCGAACCTGGTCGAAGGCCAGGTCAACCTCATCGACGCCATCGAGCGGCGCATCGACTTCACGAACCCCGAAGGCAAGGCGTACCGCCTGAACGACAAGGTCGCCACGCTGCTGGTGCGGCCTCGCGGCTGGCATCTCGACGAGAGGCACATCGAGGTCGACGGCAAGCCCGTCTCGGGCAGCCTCTTCGACTTCGGCATGTACTTCTTCCACAACGCGAAGCGGTTGCTCGGCAAGGGCAGCGGCCCTTATTTCTACCTGCCGAAGCTGGAGAGCCACCTCGAGGCGCGGTTGTGGAACGACGTGTTCAACCTGGCTCAGGACGAGCTGGGCGTCCCGCGGGGCACGATCCGGGCGACCGTCCTCATCGAGACGATCCTCGCCGCGTTCGAGATGGAGGAGATCCTCTACGAGCTGCGCGACCACTCGAGCGGCCTCAATGCCGGTCGCTGGGACTACATCTTCAGCATCATCAAGAAGTTTCGGAACCGACCGGACTTTGTGCTGCCCGACCGCGCGCAGGTGACGATGACGGTGCCCTTCATGCGCGCGTACACGGAGCTTCTGGTCAAGACGTGCCACAAGCGCGGGGCGCACGCGATGGGAGGCATGGCCGCGTTCATCCCCTCACGGCGCGACCCCGAGGTCAACCGAGTGGCGCTCGCCAGGGTGAAGGAGGACAAGGACCGGGAGGCCGGCGACGGCTTCGACGGCACGTGGGTCGCACACCCGGACCTGGTGCCGACGGCGACTGAGGCCTTCGACAGAGTGCTCGGCGAGCGGCCTAACCAACTGGACAGGCAGCGACCGGAGGTTTCGGTGACGCCGCGTCAGCTGCTCGACGTGAAGGTGCCCGGCGGTACGGTCACCGAAAGCGGTCTGCGCATGAACGTGAGCGTCGGGATTCAGTACATCGAGTCGTGGCTGCGGGGCACCGGCGCGGCGGCGATCAACAACCTGATGGAGGACGTCGCGACCGCCGAGATCTCGCGGTCGCAGGTCTGGCAGTGGGCCAGGCACTCTGCGCACCTCGCCCAAGGCCCGGCTGTCGATTCAGACCTCGTGCGCGAGATCGCCGACGAGGAGATGAGCAAGCTGAGTGGCGGACGCTTCGACGATGCGAGAAAGGTGTTCGAAGAGGTCGCCCTGGGGAAGGACTTTCAGCCCTTCCTGACGCTGGTGGCCCTGGATCTCCTCGACTAGCTGGCTACGGCTTCGCCGGTGCGGGTGGCTTGCCCGGCAGCCGGCGCCACTGGCGCGGCCCGACGCCGTTGTTCGGGTTGCCGGGAACGAACGCGACCGCGGACGGCTTGACCATGCAGTTGTCCTTGCGGACGACGCTGCGTTCGCCGCCTTCCTGGTGTTCGATCACGACCGTCCGCTCGAGCACCGCCCGGACTCGAACCTGCTTGCCATCGACGATTGCTTCGAAGCCACCGCTGACTTCATGGTTGAGGGGTGGGACGATGCTGGCCAGCGAGACGAGTTCGACGGTTTTGCTCATGAGCGGCTTCCCTCGGGCTAGGCGGCGGAGTTTCGCCGCGGAAATCAGCAGTCGCCGAGCTTTTCGGCAGCAGCGAATGTTACCAGAGGGAGATCGCGCGCCTTACAAACGGTAAGCGGTCGCCCGCTTACGCGGCCGAGCTCTGCTGTTCCTGGAGTCTCAGCTGGCGAGCCGCCTCGCGGCCGCGCCGCGCGGCTTCCTTGCTGGCGAGGTGGCGAACCCGCAGATGGCGGGGGTTGACGAACAGGCGCCGGCGGTTGACCAACACCTTGGGCTCACCGGGAGCCGGCTCGATCACCGCGGTCCGCTCGAGCACCGCGGTCACCCAGACGCGCCGGCCGTCGTCGACCTCAGCCTCGAAGTCGGGCAGGATCTCGTCGTCCTCGGCCATGTCAACGCTGTCCAGACGGACCAGGTCGACCTTCGTCTTCTCAGCGGTCTTGCGATTCGTTGCCATGCTCAATTCCCATCTACCCGATAAGGGGCGAGACCAAACCGGGTACCCCTCGGCTCTCCAAAGTCTTCACGGTATGAATACCGATTTGGTAACGGTCGGTATTCCGGCTAAGTTCGAACGGGGGTACTCCAGGCGACCTCGGCATCGAAAACCGTCCCGAAATGCCGGGTGTATGCCTCGGCCGCCTGCTGGGTCGGCACCCGCCGCCCGGAGATCGCCTCGACCGAGGTGGGGCGCAGCTCGGCGTGCCCGCAGGGGACGATCCCGTCGAAGTAGCCCAGGTCCGTGGTGAGGTTGAGCGCAAAGCCATGGCTGACAACCGAACGGTTGAGCTTGACGCCGATCGCGGCCAGCTTCTCGTCGCCCCGCCAGACGCCCGTCAGCCCGGGTTTACCCGGCTCGGACTCGATCCTGAGCTCGTTCAGGTAGCGGATCAGGGACAGCTCCAGCTTCTCGAGGTACTGGGGGATAGTCAGGCCCAGGTGCTGGAGGTCGACCACCGGGTAGCCGACCAGCTGCCCAGGCCCGTGGTAGGTCGCCTCGCCGCCGCGGTCGGACCAGACGACCTCCACCTGCCGCCGCCGGCGCTCCTCCGCGTCCCACAGCAGGTCCTCGGGCGAGGCCGCCTTGCCCAGGGTGAAGACGTGGGGATGCTCGAGGAGGAGGAGCACGTCCTCGCCTGCCCCCGCGCGAAGGTCCCTCACCAGCTCGGCCTGGAGGTCCCAGGCCTCGCGGTAGGGGACGCTACCCAGCCAGGAGGCTCTTACGCGCGGCAGGGATCTGCTCATCTGCGTGGTAGGAAGAGCGGACGAGCGGTCCGGCCTCGACGTGCCCGAAGCCCATGGCAAGCGCCTGCTCCTTGAGCCGTACGAACTCCTCGGGTCGGTAGTAGCGAACGACCTCGGCGTGCTTCTTCGACGGCCGCAGGTATTGCCCGACCGTCAGCACGTCGATGTTGTGCGCCCGCATGTTGCGAAAGACGTCGAGCAGTTCGGCCTCCGTTTCGCCGAGGCCGACCATGAGGCCCGACTTGGTGACCATCTCCGGCGCCAGCGCCTTGACGTGCCGGAGCAGGGCCAGGCTGTTCGCATAGACCGCCTTCGGGCGGATCCGCGCGTACAGGCGGGGCACGGTCTCGGTGTTGTGGTTGAAGATGTCGGGCCGCGCGTCGACGACCGTGCGCACAGCGTCGAAGTCGCCCTGGAAGTCAGGCGTCAGCACCTCGATCGTCGTCCCCGGGCTGCGCCGCCGGATGGCGCGGATGGTGCGGGCAAAGATACCCGCGCCGCCGTCCTTCAGGTCGTCGCGGTCCACCGAGGTGATGACCGCGTGCTTGAGGCCAAGCTCGGCGACTGACTCGGCCACGCGCAGCGGTTCGCCCAGGTCGAGCTCGACCGGCCTGCCCGACGTGACCGCGCAGAAGCGGCATGCCCGCGTGCACACATCGCCCAGGATCATGAAGGTGGCGGTGCGCCGGTTCCAGCAGTCGAAGATGTTCGGGCAGCGCGCCTCTTCGCAAACCGTGTGCAGGCGGCGTCCCTGCACGATCTGCTTCAGCTCTTTGAAGTTCCCGCCCTCCGTCACGCGGACCCGGATCCACTCCGGGATCGGAGCCGGTGTCAGGGCCTCCACGGTGCTCACAGCCGAATGCTACCGGCGGTCCACTCTTCGAGCCGCTTCTTGACGGTGTTCAGGAACTGGCCCGCCATCATGCCGTCGATGATGCGGTGGTCGAAACTCAGGCACATGTTCATCATGTGGCGGATCGCGATCGCGTCATCGACCACCACGGCGCGCTTGACGATCGACTCGGTGGTCAGGATCGCGGCCTGCGGCTGGTTGATGATCGGCTGGCTCGCGATGGATCCCGTGGCGCCAGTGTTGTTGAGGGTGAAGGTGCCGCCCTGCACGTCGTCCGGCTTCAGCTGCTTGTTGCGGGCGCGCTCGACCAGGTCGTTGAGGACGCGGACGAGGTCGGTGAAGCCGAGCTGGTCGGCGTCCTTCACCACAGGGACGATCAGCCCGTCCGGGATGGAGACCGCGATCCCGAGGTTCACGTAGTGCTTGAGGATCACGCCGTCGTCGCTCCACGTGGAGTTGAGCCAGGGGAACTCCTTCAGGGCCTGGCAGACGATCTGGGCGACGAACGGCAGGTAGGTCAGCGCAACCCCGTGGCGCGACTTGAAGCTGTCCTTCTCCGCCTCGCGGTAGCGGACCAGGGTCGTGACGTCGACCTCTTGCAGCGTCCAGGCGTGAGGTGAGGTGGCAAGGCTGCGCACCATGTGCTCGGCGATCGACTTGCGCATGACGCTGAGCTTCACCAGCTCCTCGCGTTTGCCGTCGGGGCGCGCGACCGCCGGCGTCGGAGCACTGGCCGGGGACTCGGGCCTGGCCGGGGCTGGGGCTTCTTGCGTCGCCGTGCCGCCGGCGAGGGCAGCCAGGACGTCGTCGCGCGTCACCCTGCCGCC
>Ga0070707_100006542_pt1 | contig 10818 bp, 6 predicted proteins | sample KBSK5502metaG_FD_65468 | JGI IMG/M metagenome (GOLD analysis project Ga0070707, IMG submission 65468) | Corn, switchgrass and miscanthus rhizosphere microbial communities from Kellogg Biological Station, Michigan, USA - KBS K5-50-2 metaG | ecosystem: Host-associated > Plants > Roots >... | reverse complement strand
CTTGAACTTCCCGTAGTCCATGATCTTGCACACCGGCGGGGCCGCCGACGGCGAGATCTCGACGAGATCGAGGTCTTTTTCGCGCGCCATGTCCTGGGCTTGCTGGAGCGGCACGATGCCGACCTGCTTCCCTTCGTGGTCGATGAGGCGGACCTCAGCGACCCCGCGGATCATGTCGTTGATTCTTGATTCAGGCTCTGCCGGCTTACGGTCAAATCTCGAAAATCGTCGTGGCGGAAAAATACGAGCTCCCTCCTAATTTCGTCGAAGTGGCTCAATCTACGGAGCAAAGCTCACAAAGTCAACGAGCGCGAGGCGATCAAGGCGTTTGCCCGTGCGATGAATTCCTCGATCGGCTCCACCGGCTGATCGCCCCCGGTCCGCTTCCGCACCGCCACCGTCCCGCTCGACGCTTCCTTCTCGCCCACCACCAGCATGAACGGAACCTTCTGCAGCTGCGCGTCGCGGATCTTCGCCCCCAGCTTCTCGTTCGACTCGTCGACCTCCACCCGCAGCTTCGCGTCTTTCAGCTTCGCCGCGACGTGCTGCGCGTAGTCGACGAACTTCTCCGACAGCGGCAGGACGCGCACCTGCACCGGCGCAAGCCACATCGGGAAGGCGCCGGCGAAGTGCTCGATGATGATGCCGATGAAGCGCTCCAGCGAGCCGAGGATGGCGCGGTGGATCATCACCGGACGGTGCTCCTTGCCGTCGTCGCCGATGTACTCGAGCTTGAAGCGCTCCGGCAGCGCGTAGTCGAGCTGCACGGTGCCGAGCTGCCAAGGACGGCCGATGGCGTCGGTGACCTGGAACTCCAGCTTCGGTCCGTAGAACGCCCCCTCGCCGGGGTTGACGTGGTACTCGAGCCCGTTCTTCTTCAGCGCGTCCTCGAGCGCTCCCTCCGCGGCGTCCCACATGGCGTCGGTGCCGAGGCGCTTTTCGGGACGGGTGGAGAGCGCGATGCGCACGGTGTCGAAGCCGAAGACGTCGTACATCTCCTTGATCAGGCGCAGCTCGCGGTCGACCTCCGGCTCGATCTGGTCGGGGCGGACGAAGAGGTGCGCGTCGTCCTGCGCGAAGGCGCGCACGCGCGCGAGGCCGTGCGTGACGCCGGAGCGCTCGTAGCGGTGCAAGCGCGCGAAGTCGGCGAGGCGGATCGGCAGATCGCGGTAGGAGCGGCGCTCCATCCCGTAAATCTGCGTGTGCCCCGGGCAGTTCATCGGCTTCATGCCGTACTCGCGCTCCTCGACCTCCGAGAAGAACATGTTCTCTTTGTAGTTGTCGTAGTGGCCGGAGATCTTGAAGAGCTCCGTGTCCCAGATCAGCGGGGTGACCACTTCGCTGTAGCCGTCGCGGAAGTAGTAGAGGCGGACGAAGTCGATCAGCTCGTTGTAGATGACCGCTCCCTTCGGCAGGAAGTTCGGCATCGCCGGCGCGAAGTGCGAGAAGTAGATGAGGCCGAGCTCTTTCCCGAGCTTGCGGTGGTCGCGCGCGCGAGCCTCCTCCATCCGCTTGAGGTAGTCGTCGAGCTGCTTCTTGTCGGCCCAGGCGGTGCCGTAGATGCGCTGCAGCATGGCGTTGCGCTCGTCGCCGCGCCAGTACGCGCCGGCCACCGAGAGCAGCTTGAACGCGCCGAGGCGGCCGGTGGAGGGGACGTGAGGGCCGCGGCAGAGATCGAACCATTCGCCCTGCCGGTAGACGGAGAGCTGTTCGTCGCCGGGGATGTCTTTGATGATCTCGACCTTGAACTTCTCGCCGGCCTGGTCGAAGACTTTGACCGCTTCATCGCGCGACCACTCCTCGCGCCGGATCGGCAGGTCGCGCTGCACGATCTCCGTCATCTTCTCTTCGATGCGGCGGAGGTCTTCGTCGCTGAACGGCCGGTCGGTGGCGAAGTCGTAGAAGAAGCCGTTCTCGATCACCGGCCCGATGGTGACCTGCGTCCCCGGAAAGAGCTCCTGCACCGCCATCGCCATCAGGTGGGCGGTGGAGTGGCGGATGGTGTCGATCCCTTCGTCCGACGCCGGTGTGACGATCTCGACCCTGGCCCCCTCGGGGACTTTGGCGTAGACGTCGACGACTTTTCCGTTGACCTTGCCGGCGATGGCGTCTTTCGCCAGCCGCTTGCCGATCGACGCGGCGACGTCGGCGACTGTGGCCCCTTCGGCCACTTCGCGCTGCGATCCGTCGGGCAGTTGTACGTTCATGATTGCGCTCCAAAAACAAAAAGGGCCGAGTTCCCTCGGCCCTTGTCTGAGTGATGTTCCGTTCAGGCGATCATCGACAAGGGCGAGCGTCCAGGCTCGTCGTTCGCGTCCCCGTCGTGGTCGTGCTCCGTTTCATGGGTGGCGAAGAATAGCACGCTAACTCCGTGCCGTCATCACCGTCCAACGGCCATGAGCGCACTCGGATTACTTCTCGCCGCCGTCCTCACCGCCGCCCTCACCACCGCCCCATCAGGCGACCTCGTCACGCAGATCCGCTCCGCCCCGTCGCACTCGTGGATCGGCTTCCAACTGCCGAACACGGAGAACTCGCAGTGCGACTGCGAATTCGGACAGCGCGGGCCCGTCACCCTCTACTTTCACGTCGTCGATCATCAAATCGACCGCGTGAAGCCGCTCTCCGCCGGCTGCCGCTCCGATCTGCGCGGCGATCCCGCTCAAGTGATCGAGCCGGTGACGGAAGCCGCCGCGGACGACGCCCTGATCGAGCTCGCCCGCCACGATCCGTCGTCGTCCGTGCGAAGAAACACCCTCTTCTGGCTCGCCGTCGAAGCCGGCCGCAAGGCGGGCGGCGCGCTGCGCGAGGCGGTCGACGACGATCCCGACACGCGCGTGAAGACGGCCGCTGTGTTCGGGATCTCCATGCTCCCCGACGACGAGTCGATCCCGCTGCTGATCGACCTGGCGAAAAACCACCCGAACCACGACGTGCGCCGGAAGGCCGTCTTCTGGCTCGGCCAGAAGCACGACCCGCGGGCAACGGAGGCGCTGGTGGAAATCGTCCGCCGGTGAATGATGGCCCCGTGGCCCAGCAATCCAGCAACGATGGGGTCAGAGCTTCCGAGTTCTGTGCACCCAGCAACCCCGTGCCCGCGCAACCGCGTCGCCGCTGCCGCGCTACCATTTCCCCATGCACCGACAATCCTGTTGTGTCATTCCTCCGCACATCCTCCGTTCGATCGCCGAGAACGGGGACGCGGAGCAGCGCGACCGCGCGCACGCCACGCTCGAGCAATCGGCGCAGTTCCGCGGCGAGCGCGCGCTGATCGGGGAGATGGCGTCCCTCCTCGCCCTTCCGGCCGGGGAGAAGCGGCGGACGGTGTACGACGCGAAGTCGGCGACGCATCTGCCGGGGAAGCTGGTGCGCGGCGAAGGGAGCGCGGCGTCGGGCGATGTCGCGGTCGACGAGGCGTACGACGGCGCCGGCAAGACGTACGACTTCTACCGCTCGGTCTACGGCCGGAGCTCCGTCGATGGCCGCGGCATGCGCCTCGACTCGACCGTGCATTACTCATCGCACTTCGACAACGCCCAATGGAACGGGCGGCAGATGGTCTATGGCGACGGTGACGGGCGGCTGTTCCAGCGCTTCACGAAATGCCTCGACATCATCGGCCACGAGCTCACGCACGGCGTCACACAGTTCACCGCGAGCCTCTTCTACGGCGGCGAGTCGGGCGCGCTCAACGAGCACTTCTCCGACGTCTTCGGCATTCTGGTCAAGCAGCACGCGCTGAAGCAAAGCGCGCAGAAGTCCGACTGGCTGATCGGCGCGGGGATCTTCACGAACAAGGTTCACGGCGCCGCGGTGCGGTCGATGAAAGCGCCCGGCACGGCGTACGACGACCCGGTGGTCGGCAAGGACCCGCAGCCGTCGCACATGCGCGGCTACAGCAAAATGCGCAGCGACAACGGCGGCGTGCACGTCAACTCCGGCATCCCCAACCACGCCTTCTACCTCGCCGCGACGATGATCGGCGGCAACGCCTGGGAGACGGCCGGGCGGATCTGGTACGTGACGCTGACCACCAAGCTGCACACCCGCGCGACGTTCCGCGAATGCGCCGCCGCAACTCTCTCCGCGGCCACAGAGCTCTTCGGCCGCGCCAGCGCCCCGCACGATGCGGTGGCAAAGGCGTGGAAGGAAGTCGGCGTCGAGCCCCAGCCGCTCGCCGAAGGCCCCCGCGTCCCCATCCGCCGCGATTTCGTCCCCCCCTCCGCCGGCGCCGAAGTCCCGCTCCCCTCGCTCCGCCGAAGAGGCCCCCGCAAGGCGAAGTGATGCGCATCGTCATCACCCGAACCGGCGGCTTCGCCGGAATGACACAACGCCACGAAGTCGACCCCGCCCCACCCGCGGTAGAGACGTTGGCGCGAGCCGCGGAAAAGGAGACGCCGTCCGGCGATGCCGCCACGCCCGACGCGTTCGAGTACGCAGTGTCGATCGATGGACGGGAGTATGTGGTGAAGAATCCGACGAGGGCGTGGGGGCGGCTGATCGAGGCGGTGCTCGGAAAGTGAATTGCAGACTAGTCGAGCCTGCGCGGCAGAAATGCGGCCACGATTCCGGAAGTGGTTTGGAGTGCGGTGGCGCAGCCACCGCTTTTGTATCACGTGCGTGTTCCAAAGCGGCGGCTGCCGCCGCACTCCAAACCAATGCCGCCGGTGCGTGTGGTCCGCCGCGAGGAGATTGTGATCACGCGGCATGACCGGCCGATTGCGCGAGTGGTGCCCAAAGGGGTCGCAACCCTCGACTCAGTGAAGCGATCTGTCGTCGGCTTGCGCAAACTTCAGGAGCGTATTCGGAAACGCAGCCGGGGCAGATCCGCAATCTCTGCTGCAGAAGTCCGCTCAGCGGTCAAGCGCGGCCGCAAGTGAGACGGGCATCGATTACCCCTGGCATCGAACGACGCGCGGATGCGGGAAGCGGCGGTGCGGGCGGGTGTCGCTCTCTGGTGGCGCCAGCAAGCACTTGAAACAAAAGCCCGAGGCGCGGAACCTCGGGCTTTCTGGAGTGGCGTTCTTGGTAGGCGCTAGCGGGTTCGAACCGCTGACCTCCACCGTGTCAAGGTGGCGCTCGTACCAACTGAGCTAAGCGCCTGGATGCAGTAACTGCCGCTAACGAAACGGCTTCTCGCGCCTATTCCCGCGCGCGGCGGGGGCGAAGGATAGCATGCCCGACGGGTGGGGACAGCGGAGGCCTCACTCCTCGATCCCGAGCGCGCGCCGCAAGAGGCCGACGTCGAAGCGTGTGCTCGCAGGTTGTCGCGCCTCTTGGTTCTCGATGTCCTTCAGCAGTACTACGAGCTCCTCGCGGCCGCGGCGGCTGCGAGACGCCTGGCGCGGGGTCTTGTTGCCGAGGATGGGGAGGGGCCGGTCGGGCCAGGTGGCGTAGTGCAGATTTTTCTCTTCGCGAACGAGCGCGTCGTAGTCGGCGGCCGGTACGCCCGAGACCTCGGCGCTGTCGTCAGCCTCGCCCGGGCCCTCGGCACCAAATCCCTCCTGCGGGTCCATCTCCGAGCGGCGATGACCCGTCAGCAGGCCGCGGCATGCCGTCTCCACCTTCTTTCGAAGCGCAGCGGCGCGGCGGAGTGAATTTGTCTCCAGGCGCAGCTCGCCATCCGCCGTCACGAATGCCGTGCCGATGACGGTGTTGTCCCAGTGAGCGTGCATGCGGTTGCCGCGCCTCCGGAACATGACGACGCTCGTGCCATCGTCTTCCGCCTCGATCTCTCCGGCACCACGAATTGACGTGAGCGCGGCCTCGACGGAGCTGCGCGACGCCTCGATGAAACGATAGTGACCGGTGAGGAGGCGGAGCGGATCGCCGTCCGTGTTTTGCAGTTGCGGCGGCCGGATCAGCTTTTCGTCCCTCTCCTCAACGGCCTCGTGCCAAAACCGGATGAGCGCGTGCACGGTGTCCTCACCGCGCAAGCGGTCGACTGGAAGCGGCAGCTTCGCCCGAAGCATGCCGCACAGTTCGTCGGCGACCTCGGCGGCCTCGAACGGAGGGAGGGGACGCCGATGCGTTCCGACGAGAATCGAATCAGCGCCGAGATCGACCACGCGGGCGAGAATGGCGTCGCGCGCCACGACACAGCGCGACGCGCTCGCTTCCTGCACCAGCCGCTGCTCGCCGGTGAGCAGATCGGCGAGAAGGATCGACTTTCCGGGCACGCTCTCGCGTACTTCCCAGACACCGAGCCAGGAGCGGCGTTGAGCCTCGATCCAGTCACGCTCGCGCCGCGACAGCAGCGAATCGTTCTCACGTGCATACCACTCGAATGCCGTCAATCCGCGCACTCGGAAGTGGTAAATGACCCACGGCACAAAGAGCTCGATTCCAGCCCCGGCCACCTCCGGGAAAGAGCGCTCCAAAAGCTCGGGATCCATCTCCTCTCCGAATCGCTGCGCAGACCACCGCATCACGCGTTCGACAAACCGGTTGTCGAGATCGTGCAGTGTCGAGCGGCCGGCCTCGGCGACAACAGGACGCGCGGCGTCGTCGAGCGCTAGGTGGCACTTCTTGTACTTGAGCCCGCTGCCACACGGGCAGGGATCGTTGCGGCCGACCGGCATGGCCGGCAAGGATGCCGGATCGAACGGAGGCAAGCAAGGCGGTGCGTTCGAGATACGGCCGCAGCTGGCGTCGTTAGGAACGCCGGTGTCCCCGCCGGCTGGCGCGCAGGCTTTCGTCGGGGCTTCTCGTCGCAGGGATGGTCGAGTTTTATCAGCGCGCGACCATCGCAATGTACCTTCACATCGAATGTCCTCTGAGCGTCCGGAGTAACCCTGAGCGAGATTCGCGACGCGCTCTGCCAGTCCGCGAGGCGCCTGCAGCCAGGGATCGAGCGAGTGTAACGCCGAGTGGCCGCTCCGACGTCGCCATATCCCTCAGGCGGAGGTAGCAACGGAGGGCCGAACGTCACTCCTCGAAGCGACAGGTCCGGCCGGAATTGCCGGTCATCGTGATGGAGAGTCGCAGCATGGAGCGTACGTTCGTGCACTTTTTGGATCACTGGCACACATGGGTCATCGTCGCGGCAGCCCTCGCTTTTGGCACATTCCTCGTGATTCGCTACGTTCGAGACCTGTTCGGCAATGCAAAGAATCATGCAACAGCGAGATCGGCAACCTCCCGGGCCGCAACGCAGGAATTTCTCCTCGTGGGCTGTATCACTCTTTTACTGATCCTGGCCGCGCGTATGGAGCAACTCGGGCAGCAGCTTGCCGGCGAGATGGCTGGGATGCGCGCCATGGAGAAGGCAAGCGATCTCGAGCATTTTCATCATCTTCGCTCTCAGCTCGATCGCAATCTCGACAAGATTTTCGGCGATCATGTCCAGTCGGAGTTGAACAGTATCTCGCAGGCGCTGTCGTCGGGCCGAATCACAGTGACAAATGAAGAATTTCGATGGATCTACCAGGAGACGCTGCGACAGTTTTCCAAAGACGAGTTTCGGGCTACAAGCCTTCCCTCGAATCTGTATTTGTGGGGTGATCAAGCGGTGAATGACGCGATCACATCGTTTATCAAGAACGGCGGGCGTATGACGCGAATCTTCTTCGTCGAGGATCCCGACCATCTCAACGCAGAAGCCGAGGGAATCATGACACGGCAATTTCGCGATGGCGTAACAGTATATTTTTTGAGGAGGTCTGACGTTCCGGATGATTTGTCGACACTATTTTTAGTTGATGTCAGCGAGGCGCTGGCATGGCAGGCAACCATCGATAGCTCACAGCGAATCACGCTCATTACCGCTACGGCGAATCGAGACGAGGTGGATCTGTATCGAAAAAAGTTCGATCGGCTTCTCGCGATGAGCAGTATCCGGAAATACAAACCACCCCCGGCGTCTTGAACGAAGCTCCGCCAAAACTGCAAAACGCCGCAGCCCTCTCTCACACCCGCTCGATCGCGAAGCGGGCCGCATAGCCGTCGATCGCGATCGCGGCGTCCTCGCGAGCGAGGACACCTGACAGGTCGATGGCGACCGCGAGCGTTTCCTCGGCGATGTAGTCGCGCAAGCCGTCAATCGCTGCGCGCAACTCGGGGGCGGCATCGATCGCAACGCGGATTCGATCAGTGATCTGCAGACCCTTTTTCTTCCGCGCCTCCTGCACGTGACGCACGAGCTCGCGCACCCGCCCCTCTTGCAGCAGATCCTCGGTGATCTCCGTCCCCAACGCGGCCATGATGCCGCCGTCCTCCACGGCGCTGTACGCTTCCGGGCTCTTCACGGAGATGAGAAACGCGTTCGGCTCGAGGGCGACCGTGCGGTCGCCGATGCGAACTTCCGTCGGCGCGCCGCGATGAACGTTATCGACGATTGCGTACGGGTCGAGCGTGTCGAGCACCGGCTGCAGTTTTCCGGTATCACGTCCGAGGATCTTGCCGACCACGGGCAGGTTCGGCCGTAGTGCGTACGAGACGAAGCGCGTGTTCACGTCCAGCAGGGTGAGACGTTTCACGTTCAGCTCGCGAAGAATGAGAGGTTCGAGCCGCCTCACGGCCTCGCGCTGCGACTCGCTGCCGACACGCACGATCAGCTCCGGCAGCGGCTGGCGCGTGCGGATCTGCGCCTGCGCGCGCGCCGCGCGCCCGAGCTCCACCACGCGCAGAGCCAGATCCATAGCCTCGATCAGCGCCCGGTCGGCCTTGGCCGGGTCGGCCAAAGGCCAGTCGGTGAGATGCACCGATTCGGCGGCCGCCGGATCGCGCGCCGCCACGAGGCCGCGGTACACCTCCTCGGCCATGAACGGCGCCATCGGCGCCATCAGCTTCGCCACCGTGGCCAGCGCCTCGTACAGCGTGTGATACGCGGCCAGCTTGTCGCGGTCGTCCTCCGACTTCCAGAAGCGCCGGCGATTGTTCCGCACGTACCAGTTCGAAAGGTGATCGACGACGAACGTTTGAATGGCGCGCGAGGCGGTCATGGCGTCGAAGCGATCGAGCGCCTCGGTCGTCGTTTCGATGAGGCGCTGCAGGTTGGCGATCAGCCAGCGGTCAATCTCCGGCCGTTCTTCCAGCGGAACCAAGCGGGCCAGATCGGGGCAGTCGATCTTCGCGTATAGCTCGAAGAAGTTCCAACTGTTCGACAGCGTCATCAGGAAGACGCGAAGGACTTCCGTCACCTTGTCGACGTCGAACGCCTTCGTCTGGTCCGGCGGTCCCGACGAATAGAGATACCAGCGCAGCGCGTCCGCTCCCTGGATGTCGAGGATCGACCACGGATCGACGACGTTCCCTTTCGACTTCGACATCTTCTTGCCGAACTTGTCGGTCAGGAGACCGAGAACGACGCAATTCCGAAACGCCGGCGAATCGGGAAAGCGGTCGGCCAGCGGTCCCGGAGGACGGCCTTCACCGCCCGAATCGGTCAGTAGCGCGGCAATCGCGTGCAACGTGTAGAACCAGCCGCGGGTCTGATCGACGGCCTCGCAGATGAAGTCAGCAGGAAAGTTCTCCAGGAACTCCTGCTGATTCTCGAACGGGTAATGCCACTGCGCGTACGGCATCGCACCTGACTCAAACCAGCAATCGATCGTGTGCGGGACGCGGCGGTACGACTTGCCGTCGCGTTCGAAGGTGATTTCGTCGACGTATGGCCGATGCAGGTCCAGCTCGCGAAGATCGCGGCCGGCGAGATGCGACAGCTCCTCGACGCTGCCGACGCAGATCCGGTCGCCCTCCTCGCTCTCCCAGATGGGAAGGGGACACCCCCAGTACCGCTCTCGGGACAGAGACCAATCGATGTTGTTTTTCAGCCAGTCGCCGAAGCGGCCCGTGCCGATCGTCTTCGGCACCCAATTGATCTTGGCGTTGTTCGCGAGCAGCCGGTCCTTGATGAGCGTGGTGCGGATGTACCAACTGTTCTTCGCGTAAAAGAGCAGCGGCGTGTCATCGCGCCAGCAGAAGGGGTAGGCGTGCTTGACGCGGCCCGAGCGGAACATCGAGCCGCTCTTGGTCAGGGTGCGGGTGATGATCGGGTCGGCGTCCTTGAAGAATAGGCCGCCGATGTCTGGCGTGCCCTCGCCATCGGCGGCGAAGCGAACGTCGGCGAACATCGCCCCGGTGAGGTCGACGCTGAAGACGGTCGGCAGCGCGTATCGCTGTCCGTACTCGAGATCGCCGTAAGCGGGGGCGATGTGGACGATGCCGGTGCCGTCGTCGAGGCTGACGAAGTCGTCGGCGATGACGCGCCAGCCGCCGCCGAGGTCCGTCCCTTCCGGCACGTGACCATGAAACAGCGGCTCGTAATGCAAGCCGACGAGGTCCTCCGCGGCGAGCGGCTTCACCACCTCGAAGGTCCCCTCGGCGAATGTAGCCGCGAGCAGCCCCTCGGCGAGGATGTAGAGCTCGCGCGGCCCGTCCGGCTGCGCATGCCGCGCCGGCGCCTCGACGAGCGCATAGCCCGCTCCCGGTTTCACGCAGAGGGCGACGTTCGCCGGAAGCGTCCATGGCGTCGTGGTCCAGGCCAGGAGCGACACCGGCCGCGGATCGCTCGTGATCCCCCGCGCCGCCAGCTCATCCGCCCGCGCGCGGAACTTCGGCCACACCGAGGGGTCGTCGACCTCCTCGCGCATCCCGAGGGAGACTTCGTGATCAGCGAGCGACGTATTGCACCGCGGGCAGTGCATCGTCGTGCGGTACGCCTCGTACAGGAAGCCTCGATCCCACAAGTCCTTGAGGATCCACCAACACGTCTCCATGTAGTCGTTGGTGTAGGTGATGTAGGGATGCTCGAGATCGATCCAAAACCCAATCCGCTCGGTCAGCTTGTTCCAGTCGCCGATGTAGCTGAAGACCGAC
>Ga0070707_100006535_pt1 | contig 10824 bp, 10 predicted proteins | sample KBSK5502metaG_FD_65468 | JGI IMG/M metagenome (GOLD analysis project Ga0070707, IMG submission 65468) | Corn, switchgrass and miscanthus rhizosphere microbial communities from Kellogg Biological Station, Michigan, USA - KBS K5-50-2 metaG | ecosystem: Host-associated > Plants > Roots >... | reverse complement strand
GAGGTCGTGTACCACAGCGTCCGCAAAGATCTTGAGGAGAAGGGGGTCTTCTTCTCCGACATGGATACAGCGCTGCGCGAGCACCCCGACATCGTCAAGCGGTACTTCGGAACGGTGATTCCGCCGAACGACAACAAGTTCGCCGCGCTGAACTCAGCAGTGTGGTCGGGCGGATCGTTCATCTACGTCCCGCCGGGCGTGCACGTCGAGATCCCGCTGCAGGCGTACTTCCGGATCAACAAAGAGAACATGGGACAGTTCGAGCGCACGCTGATCATCGTCGACGAGGGTGCGTACGTTCACTACGTGGAAGGCTGCTCGGCGCCGATCTACACGACCGACTCGCTGCACTCTGCAGTGGTCGAGATCATCGTCCACAAGAACGCGCGCGCCCGGTACACGACGATCCAGAACTGGTCGAACAACGTCTACAACCTCGTCACGAAGCGCACGAAGGTCTACGAGCACGGCGTGATGGAGTGGGTCGACGGCAACATCGGCTCGAAGGTCACGATGAAGTACCCGTCGATCTACCTGATGGGCGAAGGCGCGCGCGGCGAGGTCCTGTCGGTCGCATTCGCGGGCGAAGGCCAGCACCAGGACGCGGGCGGAAAGATCGTGCACGTCGCGCCGAACACGTCCGGACAGATCATCTCGAAGTCGGTATCGGCCCAGGGCGGCCGGACGGGCTACCGCGGGTTGGTCAAGGTCGAGCGGGAAGCGGAGAACAGCAAGGACTTCGTGCGCTGCGACGCGCTGATCCTCGACGAGGACTCTCGTTCGGACACCTATCCGTACATGGACATCGAGAACCAGACGGCCGAGATCGGTCACGAGGCGACCGTGTCCAAAGTCGGCGAGGAACAACTCTTCTACTTGATGAGCCGCGGTATCAGCGAGACCGAAGCGATGAGCATGATCGTCAACGGCTTCATCGAACCGATCACCAAAGAGCTTCCCATGGAGTACGCGGTTGAGCTGACCCGCCTGATCCAGCTTCAGATGGAGGGCGCGGTCGGCTGATCCGCACCGCGCGCAACGACGATGACGGCACGATTCGACGCTGATACGGTCGCGCGCCTTTCCGAGCGAACCAACGAGCCGGAGGGCTTGAAAGAGCGCCGTCGAGCAGCTTTCGCCCGGTTCGAAGCCCTGCCGTGGCCGGATCAATCGCTCGAAGAGTGGAAGCACACCGATCTGCGCACGCTCGATCTCGATCGATTCGACGCGATGCCTCCGAGTAACGAAAGCGTCTCGTCCTCTTCGGAGCTTCCCGCCGAGATCGCAGCGATGCTGGCGGTTGGGTCGCACGACGGCGCCGGCGTACGGATGGATGCCGACCTTGTCCATGTCGAGCTGTCCGATGAGGCGCGCGGAGCCGGGGTCATCGTGAACGCGGCCGAGACAGTTGCGCGCGAGAATCCCGAGCTCGTCGAGCGTTGGTTCGGCACGGCCGGCGTCAGCGACTTCGAAGCGAAGATCGAGGCGTTGAACGCGGCGTTCACCGGCGGCCGCTCGTTCATCTACATCCCTCGCGGCGTCTCCGTCACGCATCCGATCAGGATGATCCGCCGCATCACCCGTCCCGGCGTCGCGATCTTCCCCCGCACGATCATCGTGGCCGACGAAGGCGCTTCGGTCACCTATGTCGACGAGTTCGGCGCGACGGATCTCGCCGGCGAGTCGTTGTGCGTCGCCGCCGTTGAGATCTACGCGGAGCAAGGTGCAACGGTGAACTACCACCAGTTCCAGGACTGGCCTCAGACGGTCTGGCACTTCAACGTGCAGCGCGCCATCGTTGGGCGCGACGCGGCCGTTCGCTCGCTGGCCGCAACGCTCGGCGGGAAGTTCTCTCGGTCTGTCGCACAAGCGGTGCTTGAGGGGCAAGGCGCGCACGGCGAGCTGCTCGGCGTCTACTTCGGTGACCACGAGCAGCACATCGACAACCGGACGCTGCAGCTCCATCGCGCCCCGTACACCTCGAGCGAGCTGTACTACAAGGGCGCGCTCAAGGGCAGCTCGCAAGCGATCTATTCGGGACTGGTCGACATCGAGAAGGACGCGAAGCAGTCGGACGCGCAGCAGACCAATCGGAACTTGTTGCTGTCACGAGGTGCGAGCGCGCTTCCGGACCCGTTCCTCGAGATCAAGACGAGCGAGGTCGTGCGCGCAACGCACGCAGTTTCGGTCGGACGGCCGGACGAAGACGTGCTGTTCTACCTGCAGAGCCGCGGCTTGGACGACGAAGCCGCGCAGAACGTGTTCGTGAAGGGCTTTTTCCAAGAGGTGATCGACCGCGTGCACGTCCCCGAGATCCGTGCGTCGCTCGAGACTGCGGTCGAAGACGAGCTCGCGCTCGAGGAATGATGGTGTCCAAGGTGCGCGTTTGCAGAGCGGAAGACTTGAAGCCCGGGATGGCGCTTCGGGTCGAAACCGACGTGGAGCCCGTCGCCGTGTTCAACGTCGACGGCGAGTTCTACGCGATCGCCGACACTTGCAGCCACGAGGAGTCCTCGCTGTCGGAAGGGTACGTCGACGAGGACATCGTCGAGTGCGCGAAGCACGGCGCGATGTTCCATATCCCGACGGGTGAGGTGCGCTCGCTGCCGGCGACGCACAACGTCCGTGTGTTCGGGACACTGGTTGAAGATGGCGATCTGTTCGTGGAGGCTTGACGGAGATGGCGGAGACACAAACGGCTGAGCGCGCGACCGAGCAGAACGCCGGCGAGGTCCTGCTCGAGATCGAGGACCTGCACGCCGGCGTCGAAGGGCGCGACGAGATCCTCAAAGGCGTTTCGCTCATGATCAAGCGCGGCGAAGTGCACGCGGTCATGGGGCCGAACGGCTCGGGGAAGAGCACGTTGTCGTACGTGCTGATGGGCCGGCCCGGCTACAAGGTGACGAAGGGGACGGTTCGCTACAAGGGTCGGAACCTCTTCGAGCTGCCGGTCGATCAGCGCGCGCGCGCCGGGATGTTCCTCGCGTTCCAGTACCCGCAAGAAGTGCCCGGCGTCAGCGTCGTGAACTTCCTTCGTGCGGCACGAAATGCGGTCACCGGCAAGGAGACCTCAGCGATCGAGTTCTTCCGGTTCTTGAAAGAGAAGATGGCGCTGCTCGGTATGGACGAGGACATGGTTCGCCGGTACGTGAACCAAGGATTCTCGGGGGGCGAGAAGAAGCGCAACGAGATCCTGCAGATGGCGGTGCTCGAACCGGACCTGGCGATCCTCGACGAAACAGACTCGGGGCTCGACATCGACGCGCTGAAGGCGGTCTCCGAGGGGATCAACGCGGTGGCGGACGAGCGCGTCGGGGTTCTTCTCATCACGCACTATCAGCGGATCCTCAACTACATCGCGCCCGATTTCATCCACGTTCTCATCAATGGGCACATCGCTCGCTCGGGCGGGCCGGAACTTGGCCCGGAGCTCGAGGCGACGGGGTACGATTCGTTCAGGGAGGACGGCGCGGCGCCCGACATGGGCCCGCTGCCGTAGGGCGATGTTCGATCCCAAGGTTGTTCGCAAGGACTTCCCCGTCCTCGAGCGCCGTGTGCACGGGGACAAGCCGCTCGTCTGGCTGGACAACGCGTCCACGTCCCAGAAGCCGCGCCGCGTGATCGACACGCTGGTCGATTTCTACGAGCACCACAACTCCAACGTGCACCGCGGCGTGTACGCGCTCGCCGAAGAGGCGACTGAACTCTACGAGGGCGCGCGCGCGAAGCTCGCGGCGTTCGTCGGCGCTGCAGGGAAGCACGAGATCGTGTTCACGCGGTCGGCGACAGAATCGTTGAACCTCGTCGCGAACGCGTGGGGGCGCGCGAACCTCAAGCCGGGGGACCGCGTCGTCGTGACCGAGATGGAGCACCACTCCGACCTGATCCCGTGGCAGCTCATCACCCAGGCGACGGGTGCGGAGCTGGTTGCGCTGCCGATCACTGATGACGGGCACCTTGATCTCAACGCGATGCCGCGCCTCTTCGAGGGCGCCAAGATCGTGTGCGTCACGCAGATGTCGAACGTTCTCGGGACGATCAACCCGATCAAGAAGGTCGCCGACGCCGCGCATGCGGCGGGCGCGCTCGTGCTGGTCGATGGAGCGCAAGGGGTGCCGCACCTGATCACGAACGTCGCGGAGATGGACTGCGACTTCCTTGCCTTCAGCGGGCACAAGATGCTCGGGCCGACGGGATCCGGTGGGTTGTGGGCGCGCGCGGAGCTGCTGGACGCGATGCCGCCGTTCCTCGGCGGCGGCGAGATGATCATGGAAGTGTGGATCGACCACGCGACCTACAACGAGATCCCGTACAAGTTCGAAGCCGGCACGCCGAACATCGCGCAGTCGATCGGGCTCGGCGCGGCCGTCGACTACCTGAACGATCTCGGCATGGAAGACGTGCACCGCCACGAAACGGAGATCGTGACATACGCGCTTGAGCAGCTCGGTGCGATCGAAGGCCTTCGTATCTTCGGTCCGGCCGATCCGGCAGACCGCGGCGGCGTGGTCTCGTTCTGGATGGACGACCTGCACCCGCACGACCTCGCCACGATCGTGGACACCGAAGGCATCGCGATCCGTGCCGGGCACCACTGCGCGCAACCGCTCATGCGCGTGCTCGGGGTGCCGGCGACGAGCCGTGCGTCCTTCTACGTGTACAACACCAACGACGACGTCGATGCCCTTGTGGCGGCCCTCGGCAAAGCGCGCGAGACGTTCGCGCGCGGCGGCGGGCTCCCGTTCTAGAATCCGGCCAATGTCTCTCGACGACCTCTACCGCGAAGTGATCCTCGATCACTACCGTTCGCCGCGGAACAAGCGCCATATCGACGCCGGTGGGATCGATATCCACCGCAACAACCCGCTGTGCGGCGATGACATCACGGTGCACGTGGTCGTCGACGCGGATGGGATCGCGACCGACGCGGCGTTCGAGGGGCAGGGCTGCTCGATATCACAGGCGTCGGCGTCCATGCTGACCGAGCAGATCCGCGGAAAGAAGGTCGATGAGATCGAAGGCCTGGTCATCAACTTCCGAAAGATGATGGCGGGGGAGGAAGGACCGGGCGAGGACGAGCTCGGCGACCTCGTCGCGCTCAAAGGCGTCGTGAAGTATCCCGTGCGCATCAAGTGTGCCGTGCTGGCGTGGGACGCCTTGCAAGAGGGCATCTCGCAGTACGAGAAGACGCACTAGCCGGATCGTGGCGTCGGGCCCGATCGTCATCGTCGGTGCGAACCTCGCAGGTGGGCGCGCTGCGGAAGAGCTCCGAAAGAAGGGCTTCGACGGACCGATCACGATGATCGGCGATGAGCCCGACCGGCCGTACGAGCGGCCTCCGCTGTCGAAAGAGTTCCTCCGCGGCCAGCAACCGTTGGAGAAAGCGTTCCTGCGGCCGGAGGAGTGGTACGCGGAGAACGACGTGACGCTCCGGCTGGGCACGCGCGCGGAACGTTTGGATCTGGAGTCGCGCGCGGTCGAGGTGGCCGGTGGTGAGCGCATCCCGTTCGACAAGCTGCTGCTGGTGACCGGCGGGCGGCCGCGGACGCTCTCTGCGCCGGGCGCCGACCTTCCCGGCATCACGACCTTCCGCACCTATCGCGACGCAGAGGCCTTGTCTGAGGTCTTGACGCCGGGCGCGCGCGTTGTGGTCGTCGGGGCCGGCTTCATCGGCTCGGAGATCGCGGCGAGCGCGCGCGTGCTGGGCTGCGACGTCACGCTGTTCGAAGCGGAGGCGGTGCCGCTGGTGCGCGCGCTCGGCGAGGAGCTCGGAAAGATCCACGGCCAGATCCATCGAGATAACGGCGTCGACCTGCGCACCGGCATCAAGGTCGAAGGGTTCGAGGGCGACACGCGCGTCCGGCGCGTGCTGACGTCGGAGGGCGCGTTCGAGGCGGATATGGTCATCGTCGGCGTCGGTATCCAGCCGAACGTCGAGCTCGCACGAGACGCAGGGATCTCCGTTTCGAACGGCATCGATGTGGACGAGCTGTGCCGCACGTCCGCGCCCGGTGTGTTCGCCGCCGGCGACGTCGCTAAGCATCCGAATCGGTATTGCGGAGAGCCGATCCGCGTCGAGCACTGGCAGAACGCTCAGAACCAAGGGGCGGCCGCCGCGCGCGCGATGCTCGGCGGAACGGAACCGTTCGAGGAGGTTCCCTGGTTCTGGTCGGACCAGTACGACCTCAACCTCCAGATGTCGGGTCACCCGCTGCACTGGGATCAGATGGTGTACCGCGGAGACGTGGAGGGCCGCTCGTTCAGCGCGTTCTATCTGGACAAGGGCCGCCTGGTCGCGTGCACCGGCTTCAACAGAGGGAAGGATGTGCGCGGGGCGCGCGCACTCATCGAAGCGGGCGTGTCACCTGAGTCCGCGGTGCTTTCGGACGAAAGCACTGACCTACGCGCGCTCGCGAAGCAAGCTCAGAAGTGATCAAGCTCGAAAACCTGGTACGAACGTTCGGTTCCTCGCGCGCGGTCGACGACCTCTCGATGCAAGTGCTCGATGGATCGATCGTCGCGCTGCTCGGTCCGAACGGCGCCGGCAAGACCACGACCGTGCGGATGGCGGCCGGGTTGATCGGCATCACGCAAGGGCGCGCGTGGATCGATGACGTGGACGTCGTAAGCGACCCCGCCCATGCGCGCGCCCGAGCCGGGCTGCTCATGGGCGAAGCCAACCTGTACGACAACATGACACTGCAGGGGTATCTGTCGTTCTTCGGCGAGGCGTACGGGCTGACGTCGGCGACGGCTAAGCGGCGCGCCGGTCAGCTTGCCGAGGAGGTTGGGCTTTCCGACCGCCTCACGCGCAAGATCGAGTCTTTTTCGAAAGGAATGAAGCAACGGGTCGGGCTTGCGCGCGCGCTCGTGAACGACCCACCGGCGCTGTTCTTGGACGAACCGACGAGCGGTCTGGACGTCGAGGCCGCTATCGAGTTCCGCGAGCGCATCAAAGAGTTCCGGCACGAGCGCCGCTCGATCGTGCTTTGTACGCACGTGCTGGCGGAGGCGGAGGAGCTGGCCGACGACGTTATCGTGATCCAGCGCGGGAAGATCGTCGCGCACGGCACGCCGGCGCAGCTGAAGCGCTCGAGCGCAGGGGATCGGTACCGGATCCGCCTCGTCAGGCCGCTCAAGAAGTTCGAAGCCGCCTTCAGGGGCCTGCCGGTCGAAGACGTCCGGTTCGACGACGGCACCATCGAGTTCCTTACGAAGGACGCTGCGGAGACGAACCCGGAGATCGTGCGGCGCTTGGTCGCGGCCGGCGCGGACATCATCGCCGTCGATGAAGTCGACCGCACGCTGCAGGAGGCCTACGTCGACATCGTGAGGAGCGCGCGCAATGAGTGATGAGGTCCGCGCGCTTCCTGCGTTGCCGGGGACGTGGGTCATCATGCGCCGCGAGCTGCGCGCGCTGCTGCAAGACCGCCGCTCGATCACGATGATGGGGATCTTCGGTTTGGTGTTGCCGATCGTTATCGCGGAGGGTGCGCTCGGATCGAGGGGAAAAGCTCACGCGGTGCTCGGCATCCTCACGGAGGTCTTGGTCTTCCCGTACATAGCCGGCTTGCAAGCCGCGCTCACGGCGTTCGTCGGCGAACGCGAGCACGGCACCCTCGGGCCTCTTCTCGCGACACCGCTCACGAACGTGTCGATCTTCGCGGGCAAGCTTCTGGGCGCCGCCTATGTGCCCAGCCTCGCGACGAGCGCGATCGGCTTCATCGCGTTCATCTCATTCCTTCACGGCAAGGCATCAGATCCTTTCCAGGTGGTGGCTCACAGCGTTCTGATCGAGACGGTTGTGTTGTCGCTCATCGCGGGTTTCACGATGGTGATGCTCGGTTTGCTGCTCGGATCGAAGTCGAAGTCTGTTCGCGGAGCGCAGGCGATCACCGCCGTCGTCGTGTTCCCCGTGATCTTCGGCGTGCAAGTGCTCGCGCAGGTCGTCCTGAATCGCCGGCCCTGGATCGTGTGGGCCGTCTTAGCGGGCCTGGTCGCCGCGATCGTCGCGAGTCTCGGGCTGGCGGCGCGCGTCTGGAACCGCGAAGAGGCGCTCGTTTCGAGCGGCTGATTCCGGCCGAAAACCACAGGCCGGACGCCCGGATGCGCCATCGCGCATAGGTATCGCTACACTGACCGCCTGATGCGTACACGCGCGCGCGTCCTTCGAGCCGCCGTCCTCGGCGGCGCTGCGATGCTCGGCCTGGCCGGCGCGCACGTCCTCGACTACCTGCTTCTGTATCGGAACCCGGTCGTTCGTAACGGCTTGCTCCAGCAAACGGGTCACGCCTACTTCGGTAAAGCGTTCGAGTTCGCGATCGCGTCGGCTGTTCTGGCTGCGATCGGCTCGTTCGCATTCGGCATGTTGCGCGCGCACCACCCAGAGGAACGCCGGTCGATGTGGCGCGTGGCAGGGATGCTCGCGTTGATCCAAAGCGGCGGCTTCGTCGCGTTGGAAGCCGGCGAGCGCCTGGTGGTGAACGCCCACGCAGGCCAGCTGCTGAAGGTAACCCTCGTCGGTGTCGTGCTTCAGGTCATCGTCGCAACGATCACCGCTTTCGTTCTTTCCTTGATCGAGCAGGCCGGCCGGATCATCGCCCGCGCGCTCGCGTCGGCACCGCCGGTCGTTCCTGCGGTTGCGATCTTCGCGCGGCCACGCGACGTCATCCGGCCGCGGCTCGCGCTTCTCTCGCGCGCGTCGCCCCGCGCGCCTCCGCTCGCACTCCTTTCCTGATCAGCAGCCGCCTCGAGGGAGGCGGCTTCCGAGGATTGGAGACTTTCATATGCGTAAGTCATTTCGCTATGCGGTGGTTGCTGCCGTCCTTTGCGCGGTGGTGGTGAGTGCGGCGGCCCCTGCGTTCGCACACGAGGTTCGCAAGGTAGGGAAGTACGAGTTCACCGTCGGGTGGGGAGACGAGCCCGCGTACGCGGGGTTCAAGAACAGCGTCCAGTTCATCTTGAAGGACCTGAAGGGGAACCCGGTCACCGACCTCACCGACACACTCAAGGTTGAAGTGATATTCCAGGGGCAGACACAGGCGTTCCCACTCGAGCCCACGTTTGATCCGGACACGGGTCTCGGCACGCCGGGCGATTACCGCGCTTGGTTGATCCCGACCCGCCCCGGCGACTACACCTTCCATTTCACCGGCACGATCCATGGCCAGAGGGTCGACCAGCAGTTCACGTCCTCATCGACGACGTTCGACCCGGTCAAGGCGCCGACCGAGGTCCAGTTCCCGGCGAAGGATCCCACGAACGCCGACCTGTCGAACCTCGTGCAAGCGGTCAATGGGCGGACGGCGACGGCCAAGAGCGTCGCGGACAAGGGCAAGAGCACAGCCGGTACCGCGTTGATCCTTGCGATCGTGGGTCTCGTGCTCGGTGCAGGCGGGCTCGTGGCCGGCGTCGCGGGAAGGCGCAAGAAGGCCGCCTGACATGAAACGGCGCGCTGCGTTCGTCGTCGCGTTCGTCGCGGTTGGGCTCTTGTGGTTGAGCCCGGCCGCGTACGCGCACGCGTTGCTACGCAGCTCCGACCCGGCCGGCGGCTCGCAGCTTGCGAAGACGCCCTCGTCGATCGTGCTCTCGTTCACGGAGGATCCGGACCCGACGCTGTCGATCGTTCACGTGATCGACCAGAACGGCAACAACGTCGAGAAGGGCAGCGCGCACGTAGTGCCCGGCCACCCCGACGAGCTAACGGTCGACGTCGGCTCATTGGCGAATGGCGTCTATACGGTGAACTGGCGGACGGTGTCCAAGGTGGATGGTCACGTGACGGCCGGCGCATTCGCGTTCGGGGTCGGCGTTTCCCCCGCCGGGGTGAAGGTACATACTCCGAAGACTCCGTCCCCGTCGGTGCTCACCGTCGTCTCGCGATGGCTGTTCTACGTAGGACTCTTCCTGCTCCTTGGCGTGGCCTTCGCCGCGTTGTTCGTCTCGAACGATCTCGTGCGCGCACCACCCCTGGCGCACATCGGTTGGTTCCTAGCCCTCGTCGGGCTGCTCGGGCTGGTTGAAGCGCAACGGCGCGATGCCGGCATCGCGATCGGCCACGTTTTCAGCACGTCGATCGGGCACGCATTCCTCGTCCGATTGATCCCCTTGATTGTGACGGTGATCGGCGTCGGTCTGTCGCGGCGCGCGTCGACGAGGCAGGCGGGCTTCGCGATCATCCTCCCGGGCGCTGCAGCCACCGTCCTCGGGCATGTCGCGGAAGGCCACGCTGCGACCGGATCCTGGGCTGCCGGCAAGATCCTGCTGCAGTGGGCGCACGTGGTCGCCGGCGGGATGTGGATCGGCGGCCTGGCGGCCGTTCTCGTCGGCGTCGGCTCACTCTCTCCTGAAGCGAGACAGCGCGCGGTCCGACGCTTTTCAACGCTGGCCTTGTATCTGATCATCGTCCTCGCCGGTGCCGGCGTGTGGCGCGCGTTCGAAGAGATCAACTCATGGCATGGGCTTTTCGCGACGTCGTACGGTCAAGTAGTGATCGCGAAAGCCGCTCTGCTGCTGGGCTTGATCGTCCTCGGGGCCGTTAATCGCTACCGGAACGTTCCGAAGAGTGGGGAGAACCCTCGAGGGCTGTTCCGCACGGGAAGCGGCGAGCTTGTTCTCGCGACGGCCGTTCTTGTTCTCACCGGCATCTTGTCCAGCGTTGCGCCTGCGCGCGCGGTGCAAGCAACGGTTCCCGCGCAGAACGTCGTCGTGACCGGGAGCGACTTCGGCACGACAGTGAAGCTGCAGCTCACCGCGGCACCGGGTACCCCGGGACAGAACAAGTTCACCCTGAAGGTCAGCGACTACAACACAGGCGCACCCGTG
>Ga0070707_100006534_pt1 | contig 10826 bp, 7 predicted proteins | sample KBSK5502metaG_FD_65468 | JGI IMG/M metagenome (GOLD analysis project Ga0070707, IMG submission 65468) | Corn, switchgrass and miscanthus rhizosphere microbial communities from Kellogg Biological Station, Michigan, USA - KBS K5-50-2 metaG | ecosystem: Host-associated > Plants > Roots >... | reverse complement strand
CTCTCCAGCACGCCATCGGCGGTTGCGCCACCCAGCTCAGCCTCGGGACGCAGCTGTATGCGATGCCGGAGGGTTGGGCGGGCGAGGGTCTTGACGTCGTCGGGCGTCACGTAGTCGCGGCCGGCGAGCCACGCCCACGCTCGGCTCGTCGCGAGCAACGCCGTGCCGCCACGAGGCGAGACGCCGAGCTGGAGCGAGGCCGACTGCCGCGTCCCTCGGCAGATGTCGACGATGTAGCCGGTGACCTCCGCCGAGACTTGGACCTGACCAACGGCAGCGCGCGCGAGGCTCAGATCAGCGGCCGTCGCCACCTGCCGGATGCCGGCGGCCGCGAGGTCGCGCGGATCGAAGCCGGCCGCGTGCCGGGCCAGTACGTCGATCTCCGCATCGCGGTCTGGCACGGGGACGGTCAGCTTGAGCAGGAACCGGTCTAGCTGAGCTTCTGGCAGCGGGTAGGTGCCCTCGTACTCAACCGGGTTCTGCGTCGCTGCCACCAGGAACGGCACGGGCAGCGGCCGCGGCGTCCCCTCGACCGATACCTGACGCTCCTCCATCGCCTCAAGGAGCGCGGCCTGAGTTTTCGGTGGTGTCCTGTTGATCTCGTCGGCGAGGAGCAGGTTGGTGAACACCGGACCCTCGCGGTACTGGAACTCAGCAGTCCGGGCATCGTAAATAAGCGACCCCGTCACGTCGCCCGGCATCAGGTCCGGAGTGAACTGCACGCGTTTGCTCTCGATGGCGAGGGCTGCGGCAAGCGCGCGTACCAGCAGCGTCTTTGCCACTCCCGGCACTCCTTCGAGCAGCACGTGACCTTGGCAGAGCAGCGCCACCAGGAGCCCGCTGACCACCGGATCCTGCCCGACGACGGCCTTCCTGACCTCGTTGCGCACGGCGAGGAGCGCCACCCGCTCGGGTGGCTCGGCGGCTAGCAAGACCGGCTGACCGGGCGGTGTCGCCTGGTCTGCCACAGTCGGCCAGACGTCCCCAGTGGGTGGAGTGCTCACGTCATGCCTGCCTCTCGCTCCAGCTGATCAAGATCACGGGCCAGCGATACCAGCGCCTGATCGGTGCCAGGTGCCGGGCCATACAACAGATCGGATATCCGGGCCGCCGGGACGGCAGTGCGCGCCGCGAGCGTCTCGACGACGGCGTCTTGCGGGCTTCCGGCTGGCAGGCCCGCTGCTTGCTCGAGCCGGCCGCGAACGGCACCGCGAAGCGCCTCCGCGGCCTGCGCACGTGCGTGCCTGGCCAGGTACAGGCGGCCGTGTCCTTCGGTCGTCTCGGCCGCCCGTACCACTACCGGAATCGGCTCAGCCACGAGCTGGCCGAGCCTGCGGGCCCGCCACCCCGCGGCCAGCAGGGTGGCGATCGCCAGCTGGATGACAACCAGGTACGCGGCGCGCGGCACCAGGCTGCTGAAGCTCTTCGGGCCGCTACCTGCTGCCGTAACGGTCGCCGCGCCTGGCACAAGCCACACGATCCGGTGGGTCGGCAGCAGGTTAATGCCAAGCGCCGCGTTGCCCTCGGCGGCGAGCCTGCCGTTGGTTAGGGGGGCCCCGGTGGCGAGCACCGTTACAGTGCGGCCACGGAGCTGCAGCTGCACGAGGGTCGGCCCGGACGTGGAGGTGTAGCACTGCTGTGCCGCCATGACCGGACTGTGCACCAGCAGGTTCTCGCCGCCCATGTCCGCCCGGCCGGCCAGCGTGGCGGCGCGCAGCCGACAGGCCGGCGCGGTCACCACGACGGGCTGAGGGCGCCCGATCAGGCCGACCGGCGCGTCGATTGCCGCCAGCGCAGCCGGATCAGGACCAACAAGTACCACGCTGGCCTGGACGCGGCCGAGGGCTTCGAGGTCGGCGGGGGACAGGTAGCTCGGGCTCGTGATCACCAGCGTGGAGCCGCGCGTTGCCTCGCGCTCGGCGGCAGGTGCGGACGTCGCGGTGATCACCTGATGACCGAGCCCGGTCAAGATGTCGGTGACCGCGTGCGCGCCGATCGCTGAGACGTCACCAGGGTTCAGGTACGGATTCGCCGCCGGCTGGTGCAACGCGACGATGGCCGCGCCGCCGAGCAGCACGATGAGCCCGGTGACCAGCCACGCTCGCCACCGGCGCCACCGCGGCAGCAACCCTGCGCCGGTCGTCATCACGCGACCGGGGCCGAAGCTGGCGGCACGACGGCGTGGCTTGCCGGAGCCTGGGCCAGGTCAGGCTCGGCCGGGGTAGCCGCTACTGCGGCAGCGAGCCGGATATCGAGATCACGTATGCGTTGGTAGGCGCGCTCGGTTCCCGCGCGTCCGCCGTAGCGGACGTCGTCGAAGCCGCGCGCTGCGGCGGCCAGAGCCGTGGCCTCAGCCGGAAAGGCTGCGCCGGCCTCGGCAGCGAGCTCCATCGCCGTCCGGGCCGGGCGGCGCAACAGGACGTCGCGCGTCTCCAGGTCAACGACGATCGCGCGGATTCGCTCGATAATGGCGGCACCGAAGTTCCCGTTCGCTGCGAGCTCTTCGGCCGCGTCGCGATAGTCCCGAGCGCTTCGCGGGGCGGCATCGGCTACGGCGCGGTCGGCAGCTCGCTGGCTCCGCCTGGTTGGACCGAGCCAGTACACGACGACCGCGATGATCGCGGCCACGGCGAGGGCCAGCAGGGCCAGGCCCCACCAGCTCGGGGCGCCGGTGCCGCCGGTGCCCCGCAGGGATCCGAGCCAGTGCGTGATGTCGTGCCAGATCCGGGCGAGCCACGAAGGCCGGTAGATCGAGCGGGCGAGCTCGCGCCGGGCCAGCTCCTGGCCGCGCGGCCGGCTGATCGCAGGCCCCCCGGAGCTGGCCATTCCGGCTACCACCTCGGCCCCCGCCCGCTGGTCACCAGGCGCCGGGCGTGCCCTGGCCGGGCGCCAGAGCTGGCAACAAGGCGAACTCGTCGCCCGTGAGCGCCTGATTCTGGACGGTGTCACGCAGCGCGAGGTCCAGGCCCTCGCGGCGCATCCTGAGGTCGACGTATAGCAGCACGTTGACGCCCGCGCCGATCGGCCTTGTCACCGTGGCGGCCACGATGGACCCGACGGCGCCGATGATGAGCGTGGTCAGGGGCGTGGTCACCGGCGCGGCGAAAATGTTGAGCGACCCGCCGCCGACAATGGATCCGATGATGGCAAACGGCAGGGCAAGCACGTAGCCGGCGACGATGACGATGAGCAGCGTGAGCAGGAGGATGCCGAAGAGACGCCAGAAGCTGCCGCGGGTCAGCCGCCAGGATCGCTTGATGGCGCCGACGGGCGAGATGCGCTCGAGGACTACGGCCGGCATGGTGAGACTCAGCCGAACCCAGAGCAGTACCTCGACGACCGCGGTGCCGATCCCGCCGAGTATCCCGAGCAGGATGGCGACGGGGGCTAGGTGTGCCAGCGCGAGCACCACGACCGCCACCGCGAGGGGCAGTAGCACGCCGATACCGATGACGAGCAGCAGCAGCGTCGCAGCGACCACGACGCTGAAGCGGCCAGCCTGCCATGCAGCAGCCAGGGACGTGGTGCGCCCGAAGACGCCCTTGCCGAAGGGCCCGCTCAGCATGCCGGTCAAGACCGCGTGGGCCACCACGGCCAGCACGACCAACAGCAGCAGAGTGGGCAGGAGCGTCAGGTAAAACGAGCCAACCAGGTGAGTGACTTGCTGTTGCGGCAGGGACTGGCCATTCCGTAGCAGGGCCTCGTCCGTTGCAATCCGCCGGTCGTAGATGTCCTGGACGACAGTCGTGCCGACACCGAAGATGGTCGCCACGATCGCGGCGAGCCCGAACGTCGCTGCCGGACTTCGCCGGGCGAGGGTGACGGAGCCATTCAGGATGTCTCCGAGCGCCAATGGCCGCAGGGGCACGCCGCCCGGTTCGGGTGCGGTGCTCCAGCCGGCGGGACCCGGCTGATCGCTCCAGCTGGCGGGACCTGGCTGACCGTATCCGGGGCCGTACCAATACTGCTGGTAGGGCGGCGGCTGACCGCCCTGGCCATATATCGGGTAGCCGCCGGCCTGAGGAGGCTGGCCCGGCGAGGGGTGCGCAGCCGGCGGCTGCCGGCCGGAAGGCGGATAGGCGGGCTGACCGTGCGGCCCAGGCGGGACCTGATTCTCCCAGCCAGGCGGCAGCTGGTCGGTCACGTGCACTCCTCATGACATCGGTGCCGCGCGGCACCCCCCCGGATCCGGCCAATAGTTGCACGCGGGCCATGATGCTGCCAGCATTCCACGGCCAACCAGGCCTAATCCACATGAATTTCTCGTACCGCCGCCGCAACTGGCGACCTGACGCCATAGTCGGCAGACTCAGGGGGTGGCCACCACGGACGCGACGGCGCCGGACATGCTGGCGCTGCGCTGGCGCGAGCCGCCAGCCGGACCGGCCATCGAGCTGCTCGACCAGACCAGGCTGCCCGCCACCGAAGCCGTGCTGATGTGCACAAGCGTCGATCAGCTGGTGGACGCGATCAGGCGGCTCGTCGTCAGGGGAGCGCCGATGCTCGGCGTTGCCGGTGCCTTTGGTGTCGCGCTGGCCGCGATGCGCGGCGACGACGTGGCGGCCGCGGCGGACGCTATCGCCGGGGCACGGCCGACGGCGGTGAACCTCGCCTGGGGCGTTCAGCAGGCGCTCGCTGCATATCGCGCGGCGGCGGACCGAGCCGACCCCGTTCCTGGCCAGAATCCGGGAGCTGAAGCCGCCCTGCGTGTCGCCCGCACGATCGCGGCCGACGATGCCGCGGCGAGTGCCGCCATGGCCGGGCACGGTCTGAGCCTGGTTCCTGCCGGGGCCCGGATCCTCACGCACTGCAATACTGGCCAGCTGGTCTCCGCCGGGGCCGGTACGGCCTTTGCGGTGATCCTGGCCGCGCACCGCGCGGGGCGGCTATCCCGATTGTGGGTGGACGAGACGAGGCCACTCCTGCAGGGTGCGCGACTGACGGCGTGGGAGGCCAGGCGGGCCGGAATCCCGCACGCACTGCTTTCTGATGGCGCGGCTGCGTCGCTCATGGCCGCAGGACTGGTCGACCTGGTACTGACTGGTGCCGACCGGATCGCGGCCGATGGGAGCGTCGCGAACAAGATCGGCACCTACGGCCTCGCGGTGCTGGCGAGCCATCACGACGTGCCGTTTATCGTGGTCGCGCCCCAGTCCACGGTCGACCTGGATACTCCGGACGGCGCCGCTATCGCCATCGAGCACCGGCCTGCCGACGAGGTCGCCATGGTGGGCGGTCAGCCGGTCGCGCCGCCGGGTACGGAGGCCTATAACCCGGCCTTTGACGTCACGCCGCCGGCCCTCGTATCGGCTATCGTCACCGAACGCGGGGTGATTCGGCCCGTCACTCCAGGTAATCTGCGAGTGCTAGGCGTGGCTAGCGCTGCCGTAGCGGCTCCCCAAGCCACTTTCTACGTGGAACGATGAGGACTATGAAGGGTCGCGTGCTGGTCGTCGATGACGACGCCGCTCTCGCCGAGATGCTCGGCATCGTGTTGCGTGGCGAGGGCTTTGAGCCCACGTTTGTCGCCGACGGGGACCGCGCCATGGACGCGTTCCGGGACACCAAGCCCGATCTGGTGCTGCTGGACCTGATGCTGCCGGGCATGGATGGCATCGACGTCTGCCGCCAGATCCGCGCCGAATCTGGCGTGCCGATCGTGATGCTCACGGCGAAGAGCGACACCGTGGACGTGGTGCTGGGTCTCGAATCGGGTGCTGACGATTACATCGTGAAGCCATTCCAGTCCAAGGTGCTGATCGCCCGGGTGCGGGCGCGGCTGCGCCGGACCGACGACCCGGCGCCCGAGACGCTGACGATCGGTGACGTCACTATCGACGTGGCCGGGCACTCGGTTCAGCGCGCCGGCGAGCCGCTCAACCTGACGCCACTGGAGTTCGACCTGCTCGTCGCCCTGGCCCGCAAACCTCGCCAGGTATTCACCAGGGAGGTCTTGCTTGAGCAGGTCTGGGGCTACCGGCACGCAGCTGACACCCGGCTGGTCAATGTGCACGTGCAGCGCCTCCGGGCCAAGATCGAGAAAGATCCCGAGCGGCCGGAAATCGTCGTGACAGTCAGGGGCGTTGGATATAAGGCGGGTCCGGGCTGATCAGGCGCTGGCCTCCGCCCGGCCGGCCGTCGCGGACGGCGCCGCCGGGGCCATTGTCTCGCGGGGAAGGGCCATGAGCGGAGCAGCCGGCGTCGGTGCTCGCTACCGGAGCTGGCTGGTGCGGCCTCGGCTAGTGCAGCTGCCTTCCTGGCGCGTCAGCCTGCGGCAGATCAGCGACCGGTGGCGGCGCTCGCTTCAGCTGCGGGTCGTCGCGACGACGCTGGTGCTGTCCGTGATCGTCGTGGGCGTCCTCGGCTACGTGCTCATGCAGCATCTGGTCACCGAGTTGTACAACGACAAGGTCCAGTCGTCGGTCAACATCGTTGACGAGGGCCTGGCGACCGCGACCAGCTCGGGCCAGTTCTCCGTCCTGCCGAATCCGGGGTCGCGCTCGGCCATGAACACCCTGGCGCAGCAGCTCACCTCGACCGCGGAGACGCCCTATGCCCTCGAGGTGACGCTTCCGCCGGCTTATCAGGGACCCCCGGTCTACAGCGGCGGCGCGGCTGTCGGCTTCTACGCATCGCCGCCGCGGCTGCCCCAGAACCTGGTCAAGGCCGTGCGGGCGGAGAGGGTCAATCACCGGTGGCCGCTTCAGGTGTGGACCAGCATGGCGATCGCGTCCAGCAGCAGGCCCGTCTCGGGCCTGCTCGTCGGTGCGCCGTTCGGCTACGCCTACGAGCTGTACTACTTCTTCCCGCTCGCGGCCGAGCAGCAAAGCATCGCAAGCATGCAGCGCACGCTGCTGGCCGTCGGTGTCGCGGTGGTGTTCTTGCTGGCGGCCATCGCGTGGCTGGTCACAAGGTGGGTCGTGGTCCCGGTCCGGCTGGCGGCGCAAGGCGCTCGGCGGCTGTCGACCGGACAGCTCAGTGAGCGGATGGAGGTCCGCGGCTCCGACGATCTGGCCGCTTTGGCCACCGCGTTCAACGACATGGCCGCCAGCCTGCAGGAAAAGCTGATGGAGCTCGAGGACCTGTCGCAGGTCCAGCGGCAGTTCGTCTCCGATGTCTCACACGAGCTGCGCACGCCGCTAACGACGATCCGGATCGCCTCGGACGTGCTGTACGGGTCCAAAGAGGAGATGGACCAGGCCGCCGGACGGTCCGCGGAGCTACTGCAGAGCCAGCTCGAGCGCTTCGAGTCCCTGCTCACCGACTTGCTGGAGATCAGCAGGTACGACGCGAATGCCGCCACGCTCGACGCGGAACCGGTCGACGTCTGCACGATCATCTTGCAGTCGGCCGACGTGGCCCAGCAGCTCGCCGAGCGCGGCGGGACGAAGATCGAGTTCCGGCTCCCGGCCGAGCCGTGCATCGCCGAGGTTGACCGGCGACGGGTCGAGCGCATCCTGCGCAACCTGCTTCTGAACGCCGTCGAGCATGGGGAGCACAAGGACACGGTCGTCACGGCGGCAATGGACTCCGCAGCCGTGGCTGTCTCGGTGCGCGACTTGGGCGTTGGCCTCGCACCAGGCGAGGAGCAGCTCGTCTTTGACAGGTTCTGGCGCGCCGACCCGGCCCGGGCGCGTACCTCTGGCGGTACCGGACTGGGGCTCGCCATCGCGCTGGAAGACGCGCGACTGCACGGCGGGTGGCTCGAAGCCTGGGGCGAGCCTGGTAAAGGCTCGGTGTTCCGCCTGACGCTGCCGCGCCTAGCAGGCGGCGAACTGCATGGCTCACCGCTGCCGCTCAGCCCGCCCCCAACCGACGTCGATGCAGCGACCTTGCCTGCCGTCACCGCCGATATTGGCGTGGCCAACGTCTCCGCCATGGACTCTGTTGCCGGATCTGAGGCGCCCGGCATGCTGGCCGACTCAGCCGCTGACGAGGATGCTGACGCTGGGGCGGCACCGGCCGAGCATGCTGAGCGTCGCGAACTCGACGGCCAGGCTGCAGGCGGCGGCCCGCCTCCGACCAACGAGGTCGCGGCCCGTGGCTAACGGCAAAGCCCTCCGGCTGCCAGGAACGCTGGCCGTCCTGGTGGTAATGGCGGCGATCGCCGGCTGCGCCAGCGCGCCATCCGGGGGTCCGCCGCGCCGGGCCGTGGGCAGCGGCACCCAAGTACAGGCGTACGTGCAACCGCTCCCGCCGCCCCCGCCCACGACGCAATGGAAGGACCCGACCCAGGTAGTCCTGGGGTTCTTGCACGCGAGCGCCAGCTACGCCTTCGACCCAGCCGCCGCGAATCAGTACCTCGCGCCGGAACTGCGGAAGACCTGGCATCCCGCCAACGGCCCGGTCGCGATTCTCGGCCCGCTCCCCCCCAAGATCCGTCCAGTCGCGTACAAGCCCCAGACCCAGGGCACGGTGGTGACCGTCGAGTTCAACGGTCAGCAGCTGGCGACGCTGAGCCAGACAGGCCAGTATCAGTACACACCCGGTCAGAACGTTCAGTATCAGTTCGTCCTGGCGAAGACCGGCGGAGTCTGGCTCATCGATGGGCTGCCGCAGGCCCAGCCTGGCCTGCTGCTGACTCAGTCTGACTTCCAATCGGTGTATCAGCCGCGGAACCTGTTCTTCTATGCGCCGAGCGAGCCATGGCAGGGCTTCGGCGTCCTGGTGCCCGACCCGGTATACGCCCCGCTGCAGAGCTCGAACAGCGCGCTCAATACAAACCTGGCGACCGGTCTCGTCAAAGGGCTCCTCAAGGGTCAGGGCGACTGGCTCTCCGGGGCGACGTCATCGGCGTTCCCCGCTGGTACCCACCTGATCAAGCAGGTCACCATCACCGGCCGGGTTGCCCAGGTGGATCTTGGCGGGGCGGCCGCCCGCGCGGGGCCAGACCAGGTTCAGCGGATGTGGCTGCAGCTGAGGGCGACGCTCAGCGACCGGAGCTACGCGGCGCCGCTGGCCAGTCAGGTGCAGCTGTACATCAACGACACACTCGTGCCCGAGCCCGATTTCAGCCTGGTCCCCCAGGTGAACGCCGGGCCAGTGCTAGCAGTCACCAGTCCGAGCACCGTCGGCCAGCTGCCCCACGACCAACGCTCCGGCCGGGTGACCGCGCGAGTCAGCCCCGAGCAGGTCGGCCGCGCGACTATCACTGCGATCGCCGCGGATCCGATGGGCAGTCGTGGGCACGAGATCGCCGTCGCCGTGCCGAACCGATCCGGGTGCGCGGTCATCGTGCCGGCCGGCGGCCGGGCGCCGTCTCAACCCCACGTCCTCAGCACATCGGGCGGGCCATGCACATCCCTCAGCTGGGACAACAGCGGGAACCTGTGGGCGGCTGCCGGCCAGGACGTGTGGGTGCTAGGGCCGCAAAGCCGGCGGCCCGCTGCGGTCGATCTGAGCAAGCTGACGGCGATCGGCCCGTCTGGCAGCCAGATCCTGGCGCTTCGGATGGCGCCAGACAGCGTGCGCGCGGCGCTCCTCGTTCACACAAAGAGCGGGAACAAGCTGTTGCTCGCTGCTGCGCGATTCGGCCACGGCAGCGTGGCTTTCGGGCCGCCCGTGAGCATCGGAGCTCCTCCCGACGCTGCGGAACCGATCGCGATCAGCTGGCTGGACCCCTACCACCTGGCGGTCCTGGCCAACGGCGTCATCTTTCAAGTGCCACTCACCGGCGGCGCAGGCATCCAGCCAGGTGGCTCGGCGCAACGACTCAGCACGGCTCCGAATGGTGCGCAGACGCTCACGACCGACGGCTCTGAGCTGGTCGTCGGGGTCGTTGACAACGGTGTCAGCACCATTTTTGCCTCGTCGCTCGGTTCTGGCTGGTCGAAGGTCACGACCGGCTCGAGTCCCGTTTATCCGGGCTAGGGCCGGTCCGTTCCATGCGCCCACGGTGGTGCCCGATCCTTGGCGAGATCCGATCCTGACATTCGCGCTGGGTGCGGCTAACGTCGTGTCATGGCACCCGTCCGGGTCCGTGGTTGCGCAAGGCCAGCCGTCCTGCTCGCAGGGCTGAGGGCCTCGCTAGCCGATGCCAGCCGCAGGCGAAGCGGCCCACGTAAGGCGACTTGTCGTCGACCGATCACGGTGCGGCTTAGAAGTAAGTCCTGCCCCGCCGGGGGATCCGATGTCCCCTGGGTAGGGAGAAGGGTAGTAGTGGCACAAGTCGCCGCGACCCCCTCAGCAGGCGAATGTGGGGTAGAAGACCAGGTCGGCCGGACGGGTGCCACTCATGACCGGACACGAAGGGAGTTCCTACGTGGACATCATCTTCAAGGCCCGGCACACCGAGGTGCTGGAAAAGTTCCGGACGCAGGCGACGGCCAAGCTCACGAGGATCGAGAAGCTCGACAGCAAGGCCATCAGGATCGACGTTGAGGTCCTGGAAGAGCACAACCCACGGCTGTCCGATCAGAAGGAGCGGGTCGAGCTCACGCTGATCACGCGCGGGCCGAAGATCCGCGCGGAGGCAGCCGCCGAAGACAGGTTCGCTGCGCTGGACATGGCCCTCGCAAAACTCGAATCCCGCCTGCGCCGAGCGTGCGACCGGCGCAAGGACCGGCATGGCCCGCACGCCGCCGTCCGGCTCGGTGATCTGCCCGAGGCCGACCTGGTGTCCGACGCCGAACTACCCGCGATCAGGCTCGGGGCCGGCGGCGGACTCCTGGCGGGCCAGGGCGCGGTCGGCGCAATGGCGGAGATGGCCGAAGCCGCCGATCGCGCCGATGCGGCCGAGTCGCCCGCCGAGCCCGAGGATCTTGTCACGGTCGAGGAAGGTGATAGTCCGCTCGTAGTGCGTGAGAAGTTCCACTCCGCGGCGGCCA
>Ga0070707_100006532_pt1 | contig 10829 bp, 12 predicted proteins | sample KBSK5502metaG_FD_65468 | JGI IMG/M metagenome (GOLD analysis project Ga0070707, IMG submission 65468) | Corn, switchgrass and miscanthus rhizosphere microbial communities from Kellogg Biological Station, Michigan, USA - KBS K5-50-2 metaG | ecosystem: Host-associated > Plants > Roots >... | reverse complement strand
CGCTTGCGTGGCGACATCTCGATCGAGCAGCGTGCGAACTGTCCCCGGCCGCCGGTTTGCTTCTTCAGTTGGCCGTCGGCTTTTGCAGTACCTTTGATCGTCTCCCGATAGGCGACCTTGGGCGTGAACGTCTCCACTTCGACGTGGTGTCGGTGCAACCGCTGAACGATGACTTCGAGGTGGGTCTCTCCCATCCCGCTGATCACCGTCTGATGCGTGTCGGGGTTCCGCACCCAGTGGAAGGAGGGGTCTTCTGCCTCGATCTTCTGAAGCGCGGTTGAGAGCTTGTCTTCGTCCCCCTTGGACTTGGGCGCGATCGCGACCGAATAGACAGGCGCGGGAAATTCGAGCGGCGGAAGAATGATCGGTGCGGCCTTCGTACCCAGCGTGTCGCCGGTGACGGTCTCCGCGAGCTTTGCAACTGCGCCGATGTCGCCCGCGACAACCTCCGAGACGTTCTCCTGGGTCTTCCCGCGCATGCAGAAGATGTTCCCCACGCGCTCATCCGCGTTCTTCGTTACGTTGAACACGGACGCGTCCGGACGCAGCGTCCCACTGAATACACGCAGATACGTCAGCCTGCCGACATAGGGATCCGAAAGAGTCTTGAACACTTGCGCGACGAGCGGCCCCGCCGGGTCTGTCTTGACTTCGACGTCTTCGCTACCTTTCTTTCCCGTGAGAGCGGGCCTGTCCTCCGGCGACGGCATCTCTTCGGTGATGAAGTCCGCGAGAAGGTCGACGCCGATGCCTGCGGTTGAAGCGCCGCACAGCACCGGCACGGTCGTCCCGGCTGCGATCGCTTTGTGCAGGCCTGCGGTGATCTCCTTCGGGTCGATCGTGGCGCCTTCGAGGTACCGCTCCATCAGCGCGTCGTCGGCTTCGACGACGGAATCCACCAGCCGCTCGTGCAACTTGTCGATCTCAGCCGCGTGCCCCTCGGCGAGCGGCTGCTCCGTCCGCTGTTCCGCGTAGGTGATCTCCCGCTCGTTCAGCAGGTCGACGACTCCCTTGAAGTCGTGCTCTTGACCGACCGGGAGGTGGATCGGTGCGATCTTCGCGCCGAAGAGGTCGATGAGCTGATCGAGCGTGCCTTGGAAGTCCGCGCGCTCGCGGTCCAGCTTGTTGATGAAGATCGCACGCGGTAGCGACAGGTGCTCGGCCACATCCCATGCGACGCGCGCTTGCACCTCGACACCGTCGACGGCGCTGACGACGATGATCGCGGCGTCCGCTGCGCGCATCGCGGCCTCCACGTCGCCGAAGAAGTCGGCGTAGCCCGGGGCGTCGATAACGTTGACCTTGTGGTCTTTCCACTCGAACGGCGCGAGCGCCAACGACACGGAGATCTGCTTCGCGACTTCATCGGGATCGAAGTCGCTGACGGTGTTGCCTTCCTCGACGCGACCGGCACGGTTGATGACACCGGCGGCATGCAGCAGCGCTTCGGTCAGTGAGGTCTTGCCCGTTCCTCCGTGCCCCACGAGCACGACGTTGCGGATGTGGTCGGTTGGAAACGTCTTCACTCCGTACCTCCGAGGGCTCCGGCTCGGGCAAGCGGAGCAGGATTATAGCCAACACCCTCCGAGCGCCTGAGCTCGCATATCGCGCCGGTATGCTTGGCAGATGCTGAGCGACAAGGTGCGGCCGTTGATCCAGCCGCTCACCGCCGGCGTGGGGCGCGGCATGGCGCGCATAGGCCTCACGCCGAACGCGGTGACGCTGATCGCACTGGCGTGGACTTTCGTGGCCGTATGGCTCGTCGTGATCGGCCACCGCACGATGGCAGGGATCGTGATGATCCCCGCATGGTTCCTCGACGTGTTCGACGGCGCGCTCGCGCGCGTGACCGGCCGCGTGACGGCGTGGGGCGGATTCCTCGATTCCGTGTGCGACCGCATCGGTGATGGCGCGTTGCTTGCGGCGATCGCATCACTTGGATGGCGGTACCACGCGCCGCGTCTGCTGATCGCCGGCTTGGTTGCGATGATCGTGACGTCGCTGGTGCCGTATGCGCGCGCGAAGGCGGAATCGCTCGGATACAAGGTTGCGAGCGGCCCCGGGGAGCGCGCCGAGCGTGCGGTCTTGATCAGCGCGGGGCTGATCCTGCACCTCGAGCTCGTGGCGATGTGGGTACTGACGGCGTTGTGTCTCATCACGTTCGCAGGTCGCTGCGCGTCGGTGTACCGGCAAGCGCACCGGGCATGATCGGGAAGCTCCGCCTTCAGATCGAGGGCATCGGATGGCTGCTCGCATGGCGGATCGCACGTTGGTTGCCCGAAGCGTGGGTTTATCGCGCGTTCGAGCGTCTGAGCCTGCGATCGTTCCGGCGGAACGCGAAGCGGCGTGCAGCCGTCGAGGAGCTGCTTCGGCCGGTCGTGTCGCCGGCTGAGCTAGATGCTGCGGTGGCCGACGCGTTCCGTTGGTACGGTCGGTACTGGGCCGAGACGTTCCGCATGGCGGACCTCAGCAAAGCAGAGCTCGACGTGCGCTTCGCCATCGACGGGCGCGAGAACATCGAGAAGGCCTTCGCGTCCGGGAAGGGTGGCGTGCTCGCGACACAGCACATCGGCAACTGGGACGCGGGCGGTCGTTGGGTGGCTTCGAACTGGCCGCTCACCGTCGTCGTGGAAGTGCTTCGCCCGCGCATGCTCTTCGATCGCTTCGTCGAGCACCGGCGCGCGCTCGGCATGACGATCATCCCGCTGGAGCGGGGGTCGGATCCGACGGGGAAGTGCATCGAGCAGCTGAAGAAAGGCGAGATGCTCGCGCTCGTTGCGGACAGAGATCTCTCAGGGAGTGGCGTCGAGGTGACGATGTTCGGCCGCAAGACGAAGATGCCCCCGGGTCCGGCCGTGCTCGCCCTTCGTACCGGATCCGACCTGATCCCCGCGTCGATCTACCAACAGGACGACGGACACTGGCGCGCCGTGGTTCTCCCTGCGATCGAGCGGCCGGACGAGACCGCGCCTGATGCGGTTGCCGTCTATACGCAGCGCCTCGCCGAGAAGTTCGAAGAGCTGATCCAAGCGGCGCCGGCACAGTGGCACGTGTTCAATCGCTACTGGATCGACTGATGAAGATCGCGCTCGTCTCCCCATACTCGTGGACGACGCCCGGAGGCGTGAACACACACATCGCGTCTCTTGCCGCGCAACTCCGCGCGCGCGGCCACGAAGTGCGGATCCTGGCGCCGGCCGACGGGCCGGTCGACGCCGGCGTGGTCTCTCTCGGTGGGACTTTCGGGATCCCGTTCAACGGCGCGGTGGCACGCTTGGCATTCGGGCCGCGCGTGCCGGGGCGGGTTCGCGTCGCGTTGCGGCGCGCACGAGCCGACGTGATCCACGTGCACGAGCCGTTCACGCCGAGCACCACGCTGCTCGCCTCGATATCGGCGCGCGTTCCGGTCGTCGCAACGTTCCACGCGTCGGTACATAGCCGCCTCTATCGGATCGCTGGGTTCCCGCTGCGTCCGCTTTGGAAGAAGTTCGCGGTCAAGATCGCAGTGTCACAGGCTGCGCGCGACACCGTCGAGGGCGTTTTCGGCCCGGGCGTTCGCATCATCCCGAACGGCGTGGACGTCGCGCACTATGCCGACACCGGACCACCCTCGCCGACGGGTCGCGAGGTGCTCTACTTCGGGCGGCTCGAAACGAGGAAAGGACCGCAGATCCTCGTCCAAGCTTTGCCGGCCCTTTTCAAAGCGGCTCCCGGCGCGCACATCGTGATCGCGGGAGACGGACCGCTCCGAGAAAAGCTCGAGGAGTCGGTGCCCGCTGCGTTGCGCAAGAACGTCATATTGACCGGACACTTCGACGAAGCGGATCGTCTCGCGCTTCTATCGGCAAGCACCGTGGTCGCGCTCCCGGCGATCGGAGGTGAGAGCTTCGGCATCACGCTCGCCGAGGCGATGGCGGCCGGCCGGCCGGTGGTCGCCTCGGCGATCCCGGGGTATGCGGCGGTGGCGCGCGGCGGGCTCGACGCGCTGCTCGTTCCCCCCGGAGATCCGCAAGCCCTTGCAGAGGGGATCGCCGCCCTGCTTCGAGACCCTTCCAGAGCGGCCGCGCTGGGTGCAGCCGCTCGCGAGCGCGCGCGCACGTTCGACTGGCCGGTCGTGGCCGACCAGGTCGAAGAGGCTTACCACGAAGCGCTCTCAACGAGTTCACAGTCCGGTGGGTAGCACATCGCCCTGATACGATGAGGTCGTGATAGCGCTTTGGGTCATCCTAGGGATCGTCGCTCTGCTGCTGTTGATCTTCGGCGGCACGTACAACCGTCTCGTCGCGTTGCGGAACCGCATCGACAACGCGTGGTCGCAGATCGGTGTTCAGCTCAAGCGGCGGTACGACCTGATCCCGAACCTCGTCAACACGGTGAAGGGCTACGCCGCGCACGAGAAGGAGATCTTCGAGAAGGTAGCGGAAGCGCGCAACGCCGCGATCTCCGCGAAGTCCGTTCCCGACCAAGCCCAAGCCGAGAACCAGATCACCGGCGCCCTCCGCCAGCTGTTCGCCGTCGTCGAGAACTACCCCGACCTGAAGGCGAACCAGAATTTCTTGGCCTTGCAAGAGGAGCTGACGGCGACCGAGGGACGCATCGCGTTCGCCCGCCAGTTCTACAACGACACCGTGCTTTCGTATAACAACAAGGTGCAGCAGTTCCCATCTCGGATCGTCGCCGGCATGTTCAACTTCACGCCGCGCGAGTTCTTCCAGGTCGAGGAGGCTGCGACCGGTCCCGTCAACGTTCAGTTCTGATCCGACCGTTGCGCGCGGAACGACGCGCGCCCGAGAACCGATAACTCAGATGATCCTTGAGGAATCAACGAACAACGTCCGACGCTCGTGGCTCGTGCTTGCTGGGTTCGTCGTCGTCGTGCTTGCGATCGCCTTTGGCCTCGGTGCGGCGTTCGGCTCGGGTGTCGCCGGCTTGATCGCCGGGGCGATCGTGGCGATCGTGCTCTCGCTCGTGGGGTATCTGGCGGGCGACGCGATCGTCTTGCGGCTCAGCCGCGCGCGTGAGGTCTCGGCGCAGGACGAGCCGCGTTTCCACAACATCGTCGAAGGCCTCGCGCTGACGGCCGGCATCCCGAAGCCGCGCGTCTTCGTCGTCGACGATGCGGCACCGAACGCGTTCGCGACCGGTCGCGATCCGGCACATGCCGCAGTTGCGGTCACGCGAGGGATGCTCGAGGCGATGAACCGGGTCGAGCTTGAAGCGGTGTTGGCGCACGAGCTCTCGCACGTGAAGAGCAGGGACACGCTTGCGATGGCTCTCGCAGTCACGCTGGTCGGTCTTCCGGCGACGGTCCTGCCGTTCATCGGCCCGGTGCTGCAGACCGCGGTCAGCCGGCGCCGCGAGTTCTACGCCGATCTGAGCGGCGTGCAGCTGACGCGGTTCCCGCCCGGGCTGATCAGCGCCCTCGAGAAGCTGAAGGCGCGCACCACCGAGGTGCGCGCCGCCCCGCGCGCGACAGAGCCCATGTGGATCGAATCGCCGCTGCACGCCGGCGGCATCAACCGCTGGTTCGACACCCACCCGCCGCTCGACGAGCGGATCAAGCTCCTGCGGGAGCTGTAAGGGGACGAACCGGGCAGCGGAAGGAGTTCGCGCAGCCTTCCGCGAACCCTTCCAGAAACAGGTCCTCGTTCCCCATCTGAGAGGTTCCCTTGAAGAGACGGCTGCTCTTGATCCCGATCATCGCGCTGCTGGCGCCGGCGGCATCCTTCGGCGCGCGCGCGTCATCGACGCAGTGCCAGGTGCCGTACGACAACCACGACGCCTACGCGAACCTGGCTTCCAAGACGCAGGACATCCCGGCTTTGCACGGCTTGCAGGGGCACTACGCGCTGCCGAAGACCAAGAAGCCGACGACGCTGGTCGTGATGTTCCACGGCTATGGGAACACGTCGAACTCGTGGGTGTGCCATCTCCTCGACGCGGCGCAGAACCACAACGCGGTCGCAGTCGCGATGGACTACACGGGAACCGGTTGGACGGGGGCGGCGGCCGATCACCGCGGCTGGTTCGTCAAGGAAGGTGCGGAAGATTCCATCAAGGCCGCGCAATACTTCCTGACCAAGTTCCCGAGCATCAAGAACGTCGAGGCCTTCGGCATCAGCATGGGCGGGAATGCGAGCGGCCTCGCGGTCGCCGCCGGCGCGACGCGTCCTGGGACGAACAAGCCGCTGTTCGACTACTGGGTGAACGTCGAAGGCGCGACGAGCATGATCGAGACGTACCTCGAAGCGCAGGCCGTCGGAGCGACGGGCAGCGCGTTCGCGAAGAACGCCGTCGCCGACATGGAGAAGGAGTGCGGCGGCACGCCTGCGACACAGCCGGGGTGCTACCAGGACATCACGGTCCTTGCCCAGATCCAAAAGATCGCTTCGAGCGGCATCAAGGGGATCATCGACGTGCAGGGCATCGACGACGGTTTAGTCGGACACAACCAGTCCGAGGAGTTCACGTGGGCTGCGCGCGCGATGCAGATCCCGACCGACTACTACATCGCGTTGCGCCGCAACGATTGGCAGAACACCGCATCGGCGGGCCCCGAGGGCGGAACGACGCTGTCTGGGACGGCGCTCGGCCCCTTGTTCTCGGGCGCAGGCCTGACCTATCCGGCGCCGCTTGCCGGTCACGGCTGGGAAGGAAGCAATACGCAGATCGTGATCGCGACCGGGTTCGCGAAGCTGTGGGCGATCGTGGACCACAACCAGGTCCCGGCGAACCATCAGTACTTCGTCGACGGTGATCTGGGCACTCAGCAGGTCTTCTAGATCCGCGAGCGGGTCTTCCTCTTTGATGGGCCGCGACGTAGGGTTGCCTTGACGCGCGCCAATCGAGTGCGCGGGGAGGGGAGCAATATGGCCGACCTGAAGGACCAGACACGTCGGTTCAACAAGGAGGTGTTCGAGAACGGCAACCTCGCCGCGATCGACGACCTCCTCATTGAGGATTTCATCGAGCACCAAGCACCGCCGCCGGGTATCGAGCTCAAGCCGGGTCGTGAGGGTGTGAAGGAGTTTCTGAAACCGTACCTTGCGGCTTTCTCGGATTGGTCGACGGAGATCGATCAGCTCATCCAGGAAGGCGACACGGTCGTGGCGCACGGGCACTACACCGCGACCCACACCGGGGACTTCATGGGAATCCCGGCAACGAACAAGCGGATCACCGTGGAGGGGATCGACATCGTTCGGTACGAGGGGGACAGAGCAGCCGAACACTGGGGGCTCCTGGACTCGGTATCGATGCTCGGCCAGCTCGGAGTCTTGCCGCCGATGTGATTGTCCTGTTACGAACAGAAGGGCCTCGCACGCGAGGCCCTTCGTTTTTGCGGTTGCCCCTCAAATTCCCGGGGGCTACGCTGACCTTGGCTGGCACGGAGGAGAAAACGGTGAGCGAAGAGCGAGGCACTGCGCGCGTCAAGCGAGGCCTGGCGGAGATGCTGAAAGGCGGCGTCATCATGGACGTGACGACCGCCGATCAGGCCAAGATCGCTGAAGACGCCGGCGCGTGCTCGGTCATGGCGCTCGAGCGCGTTCCGGCAGACATCCGTCGCGAAGGCGGGGTCGCGCGCATGGCAGACCTGAACAAGATCGAGGACATCATGGCCTCGGTCACGATCCCGGTGATGGCGAAGGTTCGTATCGGGCACTTCGTCGAAGCACAGATCTTGCAAGCGCTCGGCGTCGACTACATCGACGAGAGCGAAGTCCTGACGCCGGCCGATGAGGCGTTCCACGTGAACAAGTGGGACTTCGTCGTGCCCTTCGTCTGCGGTGCGACGAACCTCGGTGAGGCGCTGCGCCGGCTGGGCGAGGGCGCCGCGATGATCCGCTCGAAAGGTGAAGCCGGCACCGGCAATATCGTCGAGGCCGTCCGCCATCTCCGGTCGATCACCGGCGACATCAAGCGTCTCCACGCGATGCCGCCGGAGGAGCTAATGACCGCCGCTAAAGAGCTGCGCGCGCCGTTCGAGCTCGTCCGCGAGGTACACGACACCGGCCGTCTGCCCGTCGTTCTGTTCTGCGCAGGCGGCGTCGCAACGCCGGCCGACGCCGCTTTGGTGATGCAGCTCGGCGCGGAAGGCGTGTTCGTCGGCAGCGGCATCTTCAAGAGCGAAGACCCGGCTGCTCGCGCGAAAGCGATCGTCGAAGCGACGACCTACTACAACGACCCCGATGTGCTGGCAAAGGTAACCCGCGGGCTCGGCGAGCCGATGCGCGGGCTCGACGTTCGATCGATGCCGGAGTCCGAACGCCTCGCCGAACGAGGCTGGTAACAGCGTGAAGGTCGGCGTGCTCGCCCTGCAGGGCGATTTCGAAGCGCATGCGCGCGCCGTCCGCAGTGCCGGCGCCGACCCGTTCGAAGTGCGAACGTCGTCCGAGCTCAGTTCTGCGGACGCGCTGATCATCCCCGGTGGGGAGTCCACGACGATCCGGAAGCTGGCGACGACCTACGGGCTGCTCGAACCGTTGCGCGAACGCGCGCATAGCGAGCTTCCGATCTTCGGGACGTGCGCAGGCATGATCGCGTGCGCGTGCGCGATCACCGATGGTGACCCGCCGATCATCGGCGTCGTGGATATCGACGTGCGGCGCAACGCGTACGGTCGCCAGGTGCAGTCGTTCGAAGCGGACATCGACGTCGACGGCGTGGGGGCGATGCGCGCCGTCTTCATCCGCGCGCCACGCGTCGAGCGGGTCGGCGAGAACGTCGAGGTGCTCGCGACGCACGACGGCGAGCCTGTTGTGGTGCGCCAAGGGCCGATCCTGCTTGCCGCCTTCCACCCCGAGCTGACCGACGACGTTCGGCTGCACCGTTTGTTCGTCGGATCGCTCTGATCGTGGCGAAGCTGATCTACTCGGTGCTCTCGTCCTTGGACGGTTTCGTTGCCGACGAGAAAGGCACCTTCGACTGGGCCGCACCGGACGGCGAGGTGCACGCGTTCGTGAACGATCTCGAGCGGCCGGCCGGCACCTATCTGTACGGACGGACGTTCGGCTCGATCTCGGATTGATCGACCAGAGGCGGTTCGGTAGCGGGTTCGTCTACCTCTGTTACAGAACCGCACCCTGAGGAACGTCTCGTTCCGGCCGCTGGTAGCCTTGGGCGCGATGGGCGGCCATAGTCATTGGAAGGGCATCAAGGAGAAGAAGGGCGCCGCGGACGCCAAGCGCGGCAAGCTCTTCGCGAAGCTGCTACGCGCGATCGAAGTGTCCGCGCGCCAGGGAGACCCGAACCCCGAGAACAATCCGACGCTCGCGGATGCGATCCAACGCGCGAAGGATGCGTCGATGCCCAAAGACAACATCGACCGGGCGATCAAGCGTGCATCTGGCGACCTTGCCGGTGAGAACTGGGAGCGCGTCTTCTACGAGGGCTACGGAGCGGGTGGCGTCGCGATGCTCTGCGACGCGCTGACGAACAACCGGAATCGAACCTCGCAGGATCTACGCGCGATCTTCCGGAAGCACAACGGCAACCTCGCGGAGCCGGGTGCAGTGCAGTGGCTGTTCGATCGAAAGGGCGTGATCCTCGTCGACAAGGCGGCCGCGTCCGAGGACGACGTCATGACCGCAGCGCTGGATGGGGGAGCGGACGACGTCCGATCCGATGAGAGTGAGCTGGAGATCGTCACGGACCCGTCGGCGTTCGAGGACGTGAAGGCCGCACTGGAGAAAGCGGGCATCCCGATCCTCTCGGCCGAGGTCACGATGGTGCCGCAGAACACGGTGCCGGTCGATGGTGCAGATGCGCGCGCGGTGCTGAAGCTGATGGAAGCGCTCGAAGACCACGATGACGTGCAGAGCGTTTACGCGAACTTCGACATCCCGGAAGCCGTGCTGGCCGAGGTCGGCTAGCGGGGCGGCACTCCCAAGTTCCTTGAACAGGTCCCACCCTGCCCCTAGACTCCATCTCGTACATATGTTCGGGAGGTCGAGCATGCGGGTCATGGGCATCGACCCCGGTCTTACGCGGACCGGTTATGGAGTGATCGAGACCAACGGCGGCATCATGCGCGCGCTCGACGTTGGCACTGCGCGCGCGCCACAAGGCCAGCCACCGTCGGTCCAATTGCTGAATCTGTGTCTCACGCTCGAGCGCATCATGGAGAAATACGAACCCGAAGCGGTCGCGATCGAGCGCCTCTTCTTCAATTCGAACGCGCGCACTGCGATACGCGTGGGTCAGGCGAGCGGCGTCGCGTTGCTCGCGTGCGCAGAGGTGGGCATCCCGGTTTTCGAGTACACGCCGACCGAGGTAAAGCAGGCAGTCGTCGGCGTCGGGAACGCAAGCAAAGAGCAGGTCACCTATATGGTGCGGACCATCTTGCGCCTCGAGCAGAACCTCGACTCTGCAGACGCCGCGGACGCACTCGCGCTCGCGATCTGTCACGGCAACGCCGCACGGTTCCGGTCTGCCGTGAAGGCGGCCGAAGAGGAGGCGGAGCGGGCGACGTGATCGCCAGCATCTCCGGGACGATCCTCGAGATCCTCCCCGACGGCGCGGTCGTTGATGTCCACGGTGTCGGTTACCGTCTGCACATGCCCGTATCGGCGACGGCGGCGCTCCCTGCGATCGGAAAGAGCGTGCACGCGCACACGCACCTGCACGTTCGGGAAGACGCCATGACGCTGTACGGCTTCTCAACGGTCGAGCAGCGTGACCTCTTCGCCGTGTTGTTGGGCGTCAACGGCATAGGACCGAAAGGCGCGCTCGCCGTGCTTTCGGTGTATTCGCCGGAAACGTTCCGCAAAGCCCTGGTGACCGAGGACCTCGACGCGCTGACGTTGATCCCCGGTGTCGGGAAGAAGACC
>Ga0070707_100006531_pt1 | contig 10830 bp, 8 predicted proteins | sample KBSK5502metaG_FD_65468 | JGI IMG/M metagenome (GOLD analysis project Ga0070707, IMG submission 65468) | Corn, switchgrass and miscanthus rhizosphere microbial communities from Kellogg Biological Station, Michigan, USA - KBS K5-50-2 metaG | ecosystem: Host-associated > Plants > Roots >... | reverse complement strand
CGACTCACTATTCACCGATCACCAATCACTATTCACTAGGAATTTTTCGCGGGCCGCGAAAAATTCCTTACCCCAGCGCTTCGATTCGTGTAAGCAGATCTTTTTTGCTCGTGACGCCGGTGACTTGGTCGCGCAGTTGCCCGTTCTTGAAGAAGAGCAGAGCCGGGATGGCACGAATGTTGTACTTGAACGAAAGACTCTGGTTTTCGTCTACGTTCACTTTCGCAACCTTCACCGCGCCCGCTTTTTCGCGCGCAACTTCATCCAACAACGGGGCAATCATTTTACAGGGACCGCACCATTCCGCCCAAAAATCGACAATCACAGGCTTGTCGCTGTGCGTCACTTCGCGGTCAAAATTGGAGTCATCGAGGTTGATCGTAGCGGAGTTCTCCATTGTTTTAGGAAAGGTAAGTCCAAATCTGAATAATCAAAATGATGGTGGAAACGCCGAGAAGCACCCAGCACAGCGGCATTATACTTTCCCCTGCCGGCACCACTGCGATTGAAGCACTCTGGGGGGCGGTGCGTGGCATGGCGATTAGCGGTTGAGTCTTTTTCATCTGAACCGTTGGAAGCGGTTGGAGGGACGGGTCCGGCATGCGCCGAATGCGCGCTGTCTCTTTTTTGGGCCCCGAAGAAGGCGAATTTGCCGCCGGAGTGACTGGCACGGGAGCTGGTGGGGGCACCGGCATCGAAACAGTTGGCGGCTTCGGAGGAGAAACTGGCGACGAGGTCGGCGGTGGCTGGAAAAACTGAGGGGAGCGCAAATCCTGATCAATAGGTGTTGAAACAAGCGGAGGCCCTGCTGGAGGCCGGAGAGGCACAGATAGCTGGCGATTCGGCAGCTGGATTCGCACAGTCTCGCGCGATTTTGTACTTGGATCGGGCGGTTTCGCAACAGGCGGTCGCGGCAATGGCGGCAAGCCAATGCGAACGGTCTCTCTTTTTTCGTCGTTTGGGTCGGCCATCGTGGGGGGAATAAATGTCAGAGATTTTGCTCGAAAAACGGGCCGCTGTCATCCGCTAAGTTAGTTTCTGCCAAAAAAATCTGCCTTTTTGAAACGACCGGTTTTTAGGACAGAAGATCGTATCCGCGGCTTCCTGTGATCCTGCGCCAAACGAAATCGCCAACCGGCGCCGCTTTGGACAAAACCACACGGGCATCGACATCAGGGGCGTCAGCTTCGGTTCGGGCGATATGCGGCTGATCAACCAATAATTTTAGCTCCCTCCCAACTTTTTCGCGGGCTATTTCATACGCGGTCTGTTGCTGGATCGACATGGCCGTCCGGTAGCGTGCGTTTTTGACCTTCGCGGCGATTTGGTTCGGCATTTTCGCCGTACGCGAGCCCTCCTCCTGTGAATATTTGAATATCCCGAGCCGTTCGAATCGAGTCCGTCGAATAAAATCGAGCAGCGTCTCAAATTCCGCTTCTGTTTCTCCTGGAAATCCGACGATAAAAGTCGTGCGCAAGGCAACCCCGGGAATTCCGGCGCGCAATTTATCGATCAAATTCTCGATGTGCACGCGTGCCGTTTCTCGCCGCATGCGTCCCAAGACCGAGTCCTCGATGTGCTGCAAGGGAATATCGATGTAACGCGCGACCTTTTTGCATTCCGCGATCGTCTCAATCAATTCGTCACTCCAATGTGCGGGGTGCGTATAAAGCAGGCGCACCCAGAATTCGCCCTCGATGTTTTGAATCTCACGAAGCAACGCAGCAAGGGTCAGTCCTCGCGTCGAGTCAAGCGGCTGACGCGGTCCTGCTTTCTCCCTCCACAAATCCATCCCGTAATACGTTGTATCCTGGCTGATCAAATTGATTTCGCGCACGCCTTCGCTGACGAGTCCCCGAATTTCCGCGAGGACCGATTGGGGAGACCGGCTACGGTGTTTTCCCCGCATTTGCGGAATCACGCAAAAACTGCATGGATGATTGCAGCCTTCGGCAATCTTTACGTAAGCGGAATGTGCTGGGGTAAGCCTGAAGCGCGGCGTGTCGTAATCGGGAATGTAAGTTGGCCGCTGTGTAACAAAGTTGTAGACGGCATCGCCGATGGCGGCTTCACTAGTGTTAGTCTCGAACCAGCCGGGATCACCGATCCCGGCTACAACTCGCTTAATGATTTCTCCTAGCTTACCGACTTGGTCCAGCCCAATGAACGCGTCCACCTCAGGAAGAGATTGGCGCAGTTCACTCGCGAACCTTTGTGACATACAGCCGCTCACGATCAGTTTTTGATTCGATCGCCCGTTTAGACCACGCTGCTGATGGGCCTCCAGAATCGCTTCGATCGATTCTTCTTTGGCTGAATCGATGAACGCGCATGTGTTAACTACCAGGACGTCTGCCTCCTCTGCGCAGGAGCTAACTGTCATTCCGCATTTCAGAACACTGCCTAGCATGATCTCCGCATCCACGAGGTTCTTGGCACAACCGAGGCTGATCACGGCAACCTTGAGTGGACGGTGTTTTCCTTCCTCGGAGATCTGCGATTCAGTGGATGCCGCCGGCATCTTACTCGCCAGAACGGGATTGCTTGCCCCGAAAGCATTCGGAGCTGCGGCAACTCGTGAACTCATACGGCCTAATCGACCGTTACCTCCTCGTCGTCCTCTTCCAGCGGCTTACCATTTTTCGTGATCTCAACGGCGTCGCGATCGAGAACGCGGATCGAGAGATGCTTGGCCCGAAACTCCACCGGGCCATCGGCCGGAGAAACCCATCGTTCAAACGCGGGATTTCCGCTTCCATCGCCGACTGTGACTTTAAGGTAAGTTCTTTTAAGCGGACGAATAGAGACGCGATTTGGTGCATTCGATTCCGGCGGGGATGAATTCGACTCTGCTTGCGGCTTTGCGAGTTCCTCTGGACGCACCGGCTTGGCTCGACGGACTTCCGGCTCGCTTGGCGCGGCCGAAGCCGCCGCGACTGCTTTCGCCTTTTGCACGATCGTTGGTTGGGGCGACTCCGATGGTGCATGCGTTGGGGCAGATGCAACGCTCTCACTTGCTGCCGGGGATGCAGTCGACGACGGAAGCGGGGAAGCACTCGGCGAAACCTGTGCAGTCGTCTGCGCGTGTCCCGGCGCGAGTCGCTGCAAATTCATAACGAGTTTCATTCCCAAAAACCCCACTACCAAGACCACGATGCCAAAAATCAGCGGCATCGGCGAAACGCGATCACCGCTCGAACGGCTCGCGCGACGGTGAACGACCGGTGCGCCGACTGGCTTGGGAGGAGGACTGTCCTGAAGGTACGAGTAACCATCGACCGTAACACGCTCGGAATCTTCAAAAGCATCGAGATACGGCGTAACATCGACATCTAAAAATTTCCCGTAGATCACCAGGAAACCTTTTGCGTACGCCAGGCTGGGAAACTGAGAAAAATCATCCGACTCAATTTCTGCCAGCCGAGCCGGACGAATCTTGGTCATCCTGGCTGCTTCGTCGAGCGAAAGATTTCTCGCGCGCCTCGCCTCCTGAAATTTCTTACCAAGACCCTCGATTGTCATCGCACGAAATGCCGGCTACACGGCGGCATCAAGATCGACCAGAATCTCGCGTGGTTTAGCGCCTTCGCCGGGACCCAAAATACCGCGCTGCTCCAGAATATCAACGATGCGCGCGGCACGCGTATAACCAAGTCGCAACCGGCGCTGAAGCAAAGAAGTGGAAGCGCGTTTTTCCTGTCGAATGATCTCGAGACATTTTTCTACCAGTTCCTCGTCTTCGTCTGTCACTTCTTCCTCCGGCGTCACGGGAGATTGAAGCTTCTCATGCATCGCCGGGTCAAAAGCAGGTGGGCTTTGCGCGGAAACAAATTCAACCAGGCGGTGAATTTCATCGTCGGTTACGAGAACGCCTTGTGCACGAATGAGACGTGAAGCGCTCGGCGGAAGATAGAGCATGTCCCCCTGCCCGAGCAAACGATCGGCGCCGTTTTCATCGAGAATCACGCGACTGTCGATCTTGGACGCGACTTGGAATGCAATACGGCTGGGAATATTCGCCTTGATTACGCCGGTGACGACATCCGCGCGCGGCGTTTGCGTCGCGACAATCAGATGAATGCCAGCCGCGCGAGCCATTTGCGTGATGCGCGCGATCGCGGTCTCAACGTCGGCTGGTGCGGTCTGCATTAAATCAGCCAGCTCGTCGATGACGACCACGATATAGGAAATCTTGTCAGGAATTGGGAGCTCGTCCTTTGCAGCCGGGGTCGTTGACCCAAGCCCGCTTAGAGCCTCCTCGCGGGCGGGATTATCGATCCCCGCTACAGCATCTTTCTTTTTAACCGGACGTGCGTTGAAACCGACGATGTTACGTACGCCAACACGGGCAAAGATTTTGTAGCGCCGCTCCATTTCATCAATCAACCAGCGCAGAGCAAGCAGCACTTTCTTTGGATCGGTTACGATCGGGAAAGCAAGATGCGGCAGCGAATCATAAGACTGCATCTCCACCACTTTCGGATCGATCATGATGAAGCGCAGTTCTTCCGGCGTAAACCGGAAAAGCATGCTGGCGATTAGCGCGTTGATACAGACGCTCTTCCCGCTCCCAGTCGTTCCCGCCACCAACAGATGCGGCATTTGCGCCAAGTCGGTGATGATTGCTTTGCCGTAAACATCCTTACCTAGTGCGAGCGGAATTCTTGCATGTCCTTTCGCTGCCTCCCAGTCGGGCGATTGCAAGAGTTCCCGCAGTTTCACTGTCACTTTTCGGGTGTTCGCAAGCTCGATGCCCACAGTGTCTTTTCCGGGAATCGGCGCGAGAATGTTAATGCGCTCTGCGCGCGTCGCTCGAGCAAGGTCACGCTCCAAGCTCACGATCTTGTCCACGCGAACGCCCTTCGCTGGATACACTTCGTAGCGCGTAATAGTCGGCCCTTTCGTGATGTCACCCGGCGCCACTGCTATGCCGAACTGCGCCAGCGTATCAATCAAGATCTGCTGGACATGTTCCAGTTCCGCGGGATCGGCAGCGGCGCGCCCCTCCAAATTGTGTTCGTCAAGTAAATCCACTCCGGGGAGCACATAATTTTCGGATTTCCATGCGCGACTTGTCAGACTTGGCGCCGGCTTCGCTTTCTCTTCGCTGGCGCGCAATTCGGCGAGAGACGGTTTTCGACGAGCCGGCAGATGCTCACTTGGCAACGCAGTTGTATCGACCACCTTCGGTTTCGGCCGATCTACGAGTTCGTCCGGCGAAATAATCGGCCCCGCCGGTTCCGGAATGGGCCTGCCTTTTTTTCTTAGCTGTTTTTCGAGTAATCGCCGCTGTTTCGCGAGCTGTTTTTCACTGATCTCCAATTGTTCCTTGAGATCGGACCTGCGAAGTCTGCGACGCAATCGCCATTCCTGCACTCTCACATTGGCACGCCGGGTGGCGGCAACCGTCTCGCGAACAAGATATATCGGACGCAGTCCAGTCACCAAAATCAGCGTCGTCGCATAGATTCCAATCAGGAGAATAACCGAACCGAACCGGCCGAGAGCATTGCGGAGTAAACCGTGGCGTTCATCGACGAAGGCATATCCGATCCAACCGCCCGGCCCCTGGATGTTGAAGTCTTGTGTAGTTCGCCACAGCCATTCCCGAATCGGATTGAAGACGGCGAGCCAGCCGTGCAATGGATGCGGTGGCAGATGCAGCAAACACGCACCCGACATGATAAAAAGAATGATCCACGCCAATCGCCGCGTCACGGGCAGGCTTGGGTGAAACAGTTTCGCGGCGCCAAATCCGAGCAGAATCGCAGCTAAAAGGTACGCGGCCGCGCCGATCAATTGATAGCAAATCCCTGCGACGATCGCACCGACGGGTCCAATGAAATTTTGCGCGGGGTGATTCGCCGGTGAAATGTTGCTAAACCAGACCCAGGACGGCACGTCCTTTGGCGTATAGGAGATGAGGGCGAAAAACAGCAATGTACCGACGAAAAGCAGAACGAGAGCGAAGACTTCGTTCCAAGCGTTGTGTCTGTCCGTGCGAGCCACCGCGTGTGATAGTAATCCGATGGCCGCTTCTTTCAATCATTTGTAGCGGTGCAGGGTACGGGCATCTTGCCTGACCAATTCAGCAGGCGGAAGCCCGTCCGGCCCACAGACCATTCGCCGCAGCGAATCCGTCCGTGGCGGAGAAGTCCGGGCTCCGGATTGGACTGCTTTGGTCTTGCACGACAGGCGAGCCGCCGATTACTGTGCCAGCGCAATTATGACGGTTCTCCTTCGCCAAATGGTCGCCGCTGCGTCGATTTGCGTGCTACTCCTGTGCTCATCTTGTGAAAAACATCCTCTCGGCCAGATGCCAGAAGTTCAGAGAGAACAAGTCGATCCGGCAACGAAAGTCTGGTCCCGGGAGAGCGAAACCCAGTCCGAAAAACCTTCGGCGTCGCCGACGCCGGCTGAATTTTTCCCAGCGAAGCCACCTCCTTGATCAAAGCTACCATTATGGCCAAACACAAATACGCGACCTCACCATTAAATATCAGCACGATGCCGCCAGGCGTTCCGTACATCATCGGCAACGAAGCGGCCGAGCGTTTTTCCTATTACGGGATGAAATCGGTCCTGACCGTTTTCATGGCGCATTACATCTTGAATCAGTCCGGTGTGCTGACGCCGATGAACCCGAACGAGGCGTACATGTATACGCATTATTTCGTTTTCGGAGTCTATTTCCTTCCGATTCTTGGCGCGATCATCGCCGACGGTTGGATCGGCAAATATTGGACCATCCTGTCGCTTTCGATCGCTTACTGCTTTGGCAACCTCACACTCGCGTGCATGGCCACGTCCTGGGGAATTGCAGTGGGACAAAGGACAATGCTTGTAATAGGACTAACGCTGATTTGTTTGGGCGCGGGCGGCATCAAACCATGCGTATCGGCCAACGTTGGCGATCAGTTTGGCGACTCGAACAAGCATCTGCTGTCCAAGATGTTTGGCTGGTTCTATTTCTCGATTAACGCCGGTTCGTTTATCTCCTCCATTCTCTGTCCGTGGCTCCTTGCAAATCCCAAGTACGGTGCTGGATGGGCATTTGGAATTCCGGGCGTCGCGATGTTAATCGCGACTTTATTCTTCTGGGGCGGTCGCAAAAAAATGGTGCACGTTCCGCCGGCGGGGCTCGGTTACTTGCGAGAAACATTCAGCCGGGAAGGTCTCATCACCCTCGCCCGGATCGCGATGGTTTACGTGTTCATTTTGGTCTTTTGGGCGCTCTGGGGAATGAGCAACGGCGTCGAATGGACCTTGCAAGCTGAGAAAATGAATTTGCATTGGCTCGGCATGGACTTGCTCGCCGCCCAGGTGCAAACGGCAAACCCGATCTTGATCCTGATTTTTATCCCGTTGGTGAACTACGTCATTTACCCTGCGATCAACCGCGTCTTTCCCCTTACTCCACTGCGCAAGATCGGGATCGGCCTTTTTCTCACCGGTTTGTCCTTCATGGTTATTGTTTGGATACAGGGACAAATCGATGCCGGTTTAAAGCCGACCATAAATTGGCAACTGCTCGCCTACGTCATTCTCACGCTTGGTGAAGCAATGGTTTCGATCACGGGGCTTGAGTTTTCATACACTCAGTCGCCCAACTCTATGAAGAGCTCGGTCATGGCGCTATGGCTTCTCACAGTAGCTTCCGGCGAATTCTTCGTTGGTAAGGTGAACGCGTGGGACTTGAACGCCGACGGCACACGCAAGCTGACCGACTATCAATACTTCACGTTCTTCACGATTTTGATGTTCGCGGCCGCGGCGGTGTTTGTCGTTGTCGCCTGCTTTTACAAGGGCCGCACTTACCTCCAAACACAGCAACCCACGCTCGATGAAATCGCGACGGAGCCGCTTCTCCACGGCGGCACGCCCAGCTAAGATCGGATGAAAATCATCATTTCAGCTGGCGTCTTGCTGTCGCTGTCGATCTTCAACACATTCGCGACTCCGGAGGACGATGTGTTTCAAAAAACTGCGCACGATTATATCGAGCAGTATTTACAGGCCAATCCGGAGGATGCGACCGAGCTCGGCGATCATCGGTTTGATGGCCAGCTAACCGATTATTCCGCCGAGGGGCAGGCGAAAGAACTGGCAACGCAAAAGGAGTTTCGCGATAAGTTAAACGCCATCGATGGAGCGCGGCTCACCGGCCCGAACAATGTCGATTTCCGCATTCTGAAGGAGAACATCGGCTACAAGATCTTCCAGGCGGAAGAGTTAAAGGAGGCGGAGTGGAATCCGCTGGTTTACATGCAAAGCTTGGCCAACAGCCTTTATCTGTTGGTCGCGCGCGATTTCGCGCCACCGGAAAAACGGATTGCGGGCTTGCGCCAGCGCATGGAAGCGATTCCGCGCGTAATCGCTCAGGCCAAAGCCAATCTGCAGCATCCACCGCGCGTTCACACTGAAACAGCCATTGAGCAGACGCAGGGCGCCATCAATCTCGTGCGCGAAGGACTCACTCCGCTCCTCGATCGGGCGCCGCAAATGAAGAAGGAATTGGCGCCGTTGCAGGAAAAAACCGCGGCTGCTCTGGAGGATTACAAAAAATGGCTCCAGAACGATCTGCTGCCGCGCTCCGATGGCAATTTCCGTCTTGGCGCCGAGAAGTTTCGGAAGAAGTTGCGTTTCGCGCTCGCGTCGGATTTGTCGATGGAAGAAATCATGAAGCGCGCGCAAGCGGATTTGCGGCGAACGCAAATGGCCATTTACGAGACGGCGCTCCCTCTTTACAAAAAATATTTTCCGGGCGCTGACAACAAGACGCTCGCGGATAAACATAAAGTGACGGCCGCGGTACTCGACAAACTTGCTGAGCAACATCCAGACGACAATACCGTTGTTAGTTATGCACAAAGGATCGTCGGCGAAGCAACGGATTTCGTAAAGCAGCACAATCTCGTGACAGTTCCTGAAGTGCCGCTCGACGTGATCGCGATGCCCGAATTCAAACGCGGCGTCGCCATAGCATATTGCGATTCGCCCGGACCGCTCGATCACAACGGCAAAACATTTTTCGCGGTCGCGCCGACGCCAAAAGACTGGTCGAAGGAACGGAAGGAGTCATTTTTTCGTGAATACAACAATTACATGATTCGCGATTTGACCGTGCACGAAGCAATGCCGGGGCATTATTTGCAGCTCGCCCACACTAATGAATTTCGCGCCCCAACTTTAGTCCGCGCAATCTTTCGGAGCGGGACTTTCATTGAAGGCTGGGCCGTTTATACGGAGCAAATGATGGCAGAACAGGGTTACGGTGGTCCGGAAGTGAAAATGCAGCAGTTGAAAATGCGGCTGCGCGCCATCGCCAACGCCATTCTTGATCAAAGCATTCACGCCGGGAACATGAGCGAGAAGGAAGCGATGGATTTGATGATGAAAGAAACTTTTCAACAGGAAGGTGAAGCAGTTGCGAAATGGAAACGCGCGCGGCTCACCTCTGCGCAGCTTTCCACTTATTTCGTAGGCGCAACCGAGCATCTCGATCTGCGCACCGCCGAGGAGAAGAAGCTGGGCAAGGATTTCGATCTCAAAAAATACGACGACCAAGTCATCTCGCTCGGCAGCCCGCCCGTGAAATACGTCCGCGAGCTAATGGGATTGTGAGGTAGGGGCGGTTCGCAGAACCGCCCATGCCTGCGCGTGAAAATACACGAGTTGGGGGGCGATTGAGGCAATCGCCCCTGCCTATGCTAAGATCCACTTCAACATGCCTAACCTCGCCACGTGGATCCGGCGCAAAGACGCAAAATGGTTTCGCCCCATTTTTGGCAAACATCCTGAAATCAAAGTGTGGAACGCGTTGAACCGAAAAGTTCCGCTCGAGAAAATGGACGGTCTTCTGCTTACGGGCGGCTCCGACATTTCACCGGAATTTCTGCGCCAGAAAGTTGTCGATCCTTCGTTACTCAGCAAAGACATGGATCCAGAACGCGATCGCTGGGAATTCGAGGCGGTACAGGAAGCGCTGTCACGCGGACTGCCGATTCTGGCAATCTGCAAAGGTCTTCAGGTATTCAACGTCGCTCTCGGCGGCACATTAAAGCTCGACATCAAAGGGCACAATTTGCCTGAGCAACGTCATCGCGACGTTCAGCCATTGCGCAGTGCGCATCGCGCGTCGCACCGCTTTTCAAAAGTGAACAGCGCCCATCACCAGGCGATCGAACGGCTGGGCGCCGATTTGGAAGCAGAAGCCTGGTGCGCTCACGATGGCATCATCGAACAAGTTAAGCTGCGGAAATATCCATTCGGGCTCGCCGTGCAATATCATCCGGAGCGCAGCCGCGTTTACGAGTCGCTCTTCGAGGATTTCCTCTCGCGGGTAAAAAACGCCGGCAAAGCATCAAAGAGATGAAGGGTTAAAAGCGTTAAAAAGGTTACACGAGTTACAAAGGAGAGGCGAGCGATGTAACCCTTGTAACGGTGTAACGATTTAACCTTTCCCCGTCTTCCAATGACACCACAAAACACCGTCGCCATCGTTTACGATTACGATCAGACGCTGAGCCCGAGTTATATGCAGGAAGACGTGATCTTTCCTGCTTTCGGCATTAATGGAGAAAAATTCTGGCGGCGCTGCACCGAGCTCGTGCACGAACATGGTTACGACAACGAGCTCGCTTACATGAAGGTGATGCTCGACACCTTCGGGATGGATCGCCCGACCAATGCGGAACTAAAACGGCTCGGCAGCAAACTGAATTTTTACAAAGGCCTACCAGAAATGTTCGAGGAGTTTCGAAATAATCTTCTCACCGAAGAACAGATCGCTCACGGGATCACAGTCGAGCACTACATCATCTCGTCCGG
>Ga0070707_100006529_pt1 | contig 10830 bp, 9 predicted proteins | sample KBSK5502metaG_FD_65468 | JGI IMG/M metagenome (GOLD analysis project Ga0070707, IMG submission 65468) | Corn, switchgrass and miscanthus rhizosphere microbial communities from Kellogg Biological Station, Michigan, USA - KBS K5-50-2 metaG | ecosystem: Host-associated > Plants > Roots >... | reverse complement strand
AGCTCGAACAGCGACTTCTTCAAGGCCCGGCAGCAGCAGTACTCGTTCACGCCGACTCTCTCCATCCCGCTGGTCCGGAACCTGACCCTGCACGCCGGACCGACCGTGAAGTACGCGTCCAACATCCACAAGGCCGACAACACGCTGATCAATGCGGTTCGGCCGTACGGCTACGGGAATTTCGGGGAGGTCGGGGCCTCGGCGGTGCTCGCGCTGGACACGCGCCGGGCGGCCGACAAGACGCCGGGCGGCGTGGCCCTGCGCAGCTTCGGCTACCCGCGGGCCGGCACGCTGGTGACGGTGCGCGGTCTCGTCTTTCCCAAAGCCTGGGACGTGAAGGACACGTTCGGATCCGTCAAGGGCAGCGCGACCACCTATCTCACGCCCGGATCCGACCGGGCGCCGACGCTGGCGCTGCGGGTCGGGGGCGAGAAGGTGTTCGGCACCTACCCCTACTTCGAGGCCGCGTATCTGGGCGGCGGATCAGGGCGGATCGGCGCGACGGGTAGTGACGATCCGCTCCGCGGCCTGCAGCGCCAGCGGTACGCGGGAGACGCGAGCCTGTTCGGAAGCGCCGATCTTCGCGTCTACGTGTCCCGGTTCCGCTTGTTCCTGCCGGGCACGTGGGGGCTGCTGGCCTTTGGCGATGTCGGGCGCGTGTACCTCGGTGGCGAGGACTCGAACAAGTGGCACGACGGGTACGGCGGCGGGCTCTGGTTCGCCTGGCTCGACCGCGCGAACACGGTGACCGCCTCCTACGGACGGAGCGAGACGCACAACGCGTTTTACGTGCGGGCTGGCTTCGCGTTCTGAAGGCACCGTAACCGCGACAGGTTCTGGACGCATTCGCGGGCCGATCTCGCTGTGAAGCGGTACCCCAGTGGTACCCCAATTCCCTGCTGTCGGCCGTCGTCTCTGTAAGTTGTTGATTGGATGGTGCGCCCGACAAGGCTCGAACTTGTAACCTTCGGCTTCGGAGAACGAAACACGCGGCACGTCGTGAACCGACGTGAAACGCACTGAACACCTGATATCGCTGACGGCCGCGTAAATAGCGGCCGAAGTCGATGTCGTGAGGTGTCGCTGCCGTTCAGGGCGTCGCACGAAGAACTTGTCCCCGGTTTGTCCCCACGCGTGCTACGGTGCGATCGAGGCTTGATCGCGATGCCGAGAGTACGAATGTCGCCAGCTTGGTTCGGTGAGCTCGATCTCACGGATAACGTCGAGTGGATCGACACCGAGCAGCGCGGCCTTGTTTTGCGGGTGCGTCGCGGTCGGCTGGTCTGGTTCGTTCGGTACGTGTTCGAGGCCCAGGCGCGGCGCTATCGGCTCGGGGATTACCCTTCGGTCGGGCTCGCTGAGGCCCGTCGGCTCGCGTCCGTTGTGCGCGGTCGTGCGGCGGCCGGTGACGATCCCCAACACGAGCGCCGGGCCAAGCGGGAGAAGGCTCGCCAGCGACGGCTCGGCGGAGACGGTTCATTCCGCGATCGCTTCGTGGCTCGGCGACGCCAAGCGTGGTCCCATCGGCCGCTGGAAGGGCGGCGCGAGTGGCGGCGCCGCGCGTTCGTTCCTGCCCCACGTCCGACGTTTCGATCGTGAGCTGGGCCGGAAGCTGGTCGCCGAGGTCACGGTCAGGGACTTGGAGGCCTTTGTCGACACGCCAGCGGCGCCTGCGACCCGCAATCGGGCGCTGACCATCGTCCGGACCTTCTTCGCCTGGGCGCGCCACAGCGGGCTGGTGAAGGGCGACCCAACGGACGGCCTGACGAAGGAGCGCGAGGCCATCCGCACGCGTGTGCTGACCGAGGATGAGATCCGGATCCTCCTCGCCGGATTCGACGCGACCCGCTATGGGCGTCCCGTGCGATTCCTGTTCCTCACGGGCCTGCGGAGAGACGAGGTCCTCGGGCTTCAGTGGAGCTGGATCGACATGGGACGCGGGATCGTGATCCTTCCACCCGAGGCCGAGAAGACCGGGCGCACGAGGGAAGAGCTTCGGCGTGTTGCGCTGTCGCGTCAGGCCGTCGAGCTGCTCGCGGCGCAGCGATCGGCCTTGTTCGCTGAGGGGATCCGTTCGGAGTTCGTCTTCGCGACGACGACGGGGGAGCGACCGCACTCCGATTCGCTCAAGCCGATCCTCTACGGGCTGCGCGGCCGCCGATCCAATGGGCTGCCCGCGTCACGCGACAAGCGGGCCAAGAAGCGCGCGCGGGTGTTGCCCGACGACGTCACGATCCACGATATTCGGCGCACGGTCGCTGACGCCCTGCTTAACCGAATCGGTGCGGCCCCGTGGATCGTTGACCACGTCATCCTCGGCCACGCCCGACCCAAGCTGCTACGCACCTACATGCCGACGCTGCCGTTGGGCGAGGCCCGCGACGCGCTTCAAAAGTGGGGAGACGAGCTGGCCGCTATCCTTGAACGCGCACCGAGCCTCAGGCGAGCGCTACCCGAAGCGCATACGCTGCCCCTTTAGAGCGGCTCGCCCTTGGCCGGCTGTCCTTTCAGCAGGAAGGTCTTGGGGTACTGGCCCTCTCCGCAGACCTTGAAGGAACCGAAATCCTTGTACCAGAGGCCGTCGGGCGCGTCCGGTTCTGACTGACGCCACTCCATAAGCTTCAGGAGATCCTGCTCGGTGACCTGACGCTCCTTCAGTCGGAGCAAGAGGTGCTTTCGGAGTGCCTCCGGAAGGCCAGACCATTGGATCTTCGGCACTACTCCCCGAAGATGACGTTCGCCAGTTCCTCCCTGAGCCGATCCGACTCCTTAGGATCGGAAGACTCCTTGAAGCGACGCGCGAGAGTCAGGAAGCGCTCTCTTTCGGACTCTCTTGCCTGGAGGCCAGTCTCGATGAGGTCCACGAGGACGCGGTTGGCGCTCAACTTTCGCGTCTTCGCAATCGCGCGTACTCGCTTCGCGACGACGGGGGGTAGTGAGACGCTCTGACGGACAGCCCCTGCTCGACTCATGTTCCTAGAATACACCACTCTGAACCGATGCGCACCACTTTGGAACGAAAGGGCTGGCGACGCGATGACTCGCGACCGCCTGAGGGGGCGGTCGGCAGAGAGCGGAAGCGCTGACCTCATGGACGGATAACAGGGAGACAAGTGATGGGCACCCGTGCGCTGGAGCAGTCCTGGCTGGAAGTGCGGCGGCTTGCTGAACAGTACCCCGACGACTGGTTAGGGCAAGACCTCGTCGGCGATGCACCGTTGGAAATCTTTGCCGGCGCAGGGGTGCCGCGTCGGGTTCTGGTGGTGACCAAGGAAGCACCTCTCAGGCGCTGGCCGAAGTCGGACTGGCCCAGCGGCCTTGTGATCGTCGTTGCGTCGGGCATCGTGACCCGATCGCAGGCAGCCATCCTCGAGAAACTGGCGTCGGACAAATCGGTGCCCATTGCGTTTGTCGGGGACGCCGATCCGATGGGACTCCACACGTACGTCTCTCTGCGCGGCCATCTCGGAGCGCGCCGGGTCCGGTTCGCAGGCATCTGCGATGCGGTGCTCGACACCATCGGCGATGACGACGTGCAGCCCGACAGACTTCGGGCGCTAGAATTCTCGGCCTTCGAACGCGCGCACCTGCGAGTGGTCGAGGGCTTGACGAAGCCGGAACGCGTGCTCGGTCCGCGCGTGTCGGCGGTGCTTCGGAATGGCAAGACGATCCAGATCGAGGCGCTCGGTTTTCGTGCCGGTCTGATCCCCGCTCTGTTCAAGGCGGCACTCAAGGTGGCCGGCCAGAGAGGCCGGTAGCCCCCAGAGTCGCGACCCTGCCCCCGGGCTATGGCTGGTGGCTGTGGCGCGGCCCCGCACGAACGACCGGTGCGCCTCGGGGATGGCGAACACGGCGCCGAGGCGGTCGTCGTGTGAGGCGCGCGCGTGCGCCAGGACGTCGCCGCCGGCAACGGCGAGCTGGGCGCGGGCGTCACCGTCCTGGCATGGCTCACGCGGGGGCCGGCCTGGCCGCGGGTCTCCACCTCGAACCGCGGCGCCTCCCCGTTTGTGAAGGCGCCGCGGTCCGAGGCGGTGGTGGATTCTCCTTCCTGCGATACGCGTGTGTGTGCGCCGGCGTAGTACACGAGCGCCTTCGTGGAGCGAGGGACGACCCGTCACTTAAGGGAGAGGAAGAGCGCGGCAAGATAAAGCGGGTATACGCCCGCCTTCCGCTACGTGTCCATTCCGCGGCGAGACCGTCACTTGCGGCCGCTCGCGCGGGTAACCCGCAGAGGTCAACGCCCTCCGTGAATCGCTCAACATTCCGCACGGAATAGTCGCGGCGGCTCGATGCGGGGGGAGCGCGTCGTGACGCGGCCACGGGCGATATGTCTGGGCCGACGCAAGCGGTCGCGCCGCTGGCGGGACCGCGATCCTGAGGTCGAACCACAGATGGTCCAGAACGTCCGCGTCGACGCTTCCCCAACGTGTCCAGGCGGCCGTCCGTGCGTCGAAACTGTCCGACGCCGGGTTCACGTCGCTCACGGACGTCGTGTATAAGCACGGTGGGATCACGACCGAAGAGATGGCGTTACTCCCGGTAACGGTCCCAGCCAAGACCTCTTCTCGGCGACAGCTTCGTCCATGCGAGCATATGCGCCGTGAGCGTGCTCGAGAACGGTCTGCGGCTCGCCAGTGAGGCTCTCGATCAGGGTGACGTGAAGCACGCCTCCCATCACGCTGCCGGAGCGGTCGCAGCTGCGCCGGTCGACTCGCGGGTGACAGCGCTTGTCGACAGGCTCGCCGCCATGGGTGACGCTGCCCTCGGTGCTGTTCCGACCGCGGACGGAGTGTTCCACGGCTCCGTGGCCTTGCGTGCGCTGCTTCTCCACCGACGCGGCCAGACGCCCGCGTGCGTCGACCTCCTCTGGCAATGCGTGGGCGCTGCGCCCGAGGTCGACTACCTGTCCTGTATCGAAACGTGTCTGGATGCCGCTCGCGACCTCGTGCCCGCTGACGGCAAACGGCTGGCTGGAAGTGCTCTGAAGGCATTCGAGCGGCTTCCTCGTGCAATCCAGGTTCGAGCCGCCGACCTCCTGGTCAGGGTCTCGGAGAGGATCCCCGATGACGATTGGGCGTTCTTCGCGGCGTGCGTCGCGGTCAGGAAATCGGGGCGCGGCAAGGTGGCCGCGGACCTCGGAGCCGCCCGCGTGCAGACACGCCCGAGCTACTGGGCGTACGTCGCGCTTGCCGGCGCCCAGCGGCAGACCGGCGATTACGAAGGCGCAGTCGATGCATACCGAAGCGCGTCACGTCTGGCACCCGAGGACCCGGGCTGCCTCCTCGATTGCGGCGACGTGCTCCTAGACCTGCGGCGGCCGTCCGAGGCGTTGCAGGCGTACGAGGCGGTGCTCGAGCGCGTTCCTGGCCATCCCTGGGCGTACGCAAGCGTCCTCTTCCTGCGAGCGCAGGCTGGCAACGAAGCAGCCCGGGCGGAGCTGTTTCAGATGACCCTCGCGACGGATGCTCCACCCAGGGCACGCGAGTTGGCCGCGACACTGGCCCCGTTCGACTTCGATCTGCCTACGCGTCATGACTCCTGCCTCGCGCTTGCGGATGAAACGGGCGACAACAGGCCCCTGTCGGTCGCGACCTCATGTCTCGAAGCTCCCAGCGCCTACCGAGTGCTTCGATTCCTGTGCGGTCCCGGGCTCCAGATCTCTGCACAGGTTCCTCGGCCCGACCCACGCATCCCTCGCGGACGAGTTCCGTTCGTGCTCTGGCGATATGGACGATCTGGCTGGCACAGGCTCCTCGGGCGTGAGCTGCCGTTCGAGGCCGAGCCGGCTGTCGAGGCGGTGGGCCCTGAAGTCGCCGAGCTTGTTGCTGCCTTGGCGCGTCAGCCCTACTCAAGGAACGGCTGGTGGGAAGACGCCGCCAGCATCGTCCAGGTCCTCGGCGAGCGGACGCGAACGACGGCCCTATCGTGTATGGTCCACTGGCCGGCACCGCCGGAGGGCGTCCGGCGCGCCGATGCGGCGTTCCGCGTCCAGGTCGCGAGCGCGTACGTCCTGGCTCGGGGTGGGCACCGCGACTCGCTCGTCGCGATTCTCCATGGACCGGTCGACTGGATCGGGACAGCAGCTCTGGTTGGTCTCACCGAGCTCGCCGTCCGGCAGGACGACCGTATGGCGGCCGAACTCGTTCTGGGGACAGCACTCGACGAAGAAGTCAACCCGATCAAGTGGCAGTGCCTGATCGAGCCGGCCATTCTCCTGTCAGCACTGCTCTCCGGGGTCGCTCCTGAGACTGCGAAGAGGCTCATAGCCCGCCGGAAGGAAGCGGAGGAGCCCTCGTGAACGTGAGCTCTCCGCGCAACGCCTACGAGCGCGGCGATGTCGTCGAGCCTCCGGCTGCCGTGCTCCGCATGATCGAGGCGGCGCGGCGTGTCGGATCAGCTCCTGTGGAGACTCGTGCCCTCGACTGGCTCATCCCTCGCCCTGGATTCCCCTGGGTCGTCGGATTTCATCGAGCGGTAGCCAGCGCAGGACCGGCCGGGGAGGGTCTGCGAGCCCGTTCTCGAACGTCGCGCCCTGCCAGCGAAGATGACCTGGCCCGTCCATGGTGTCTCCGTTCTTGATCACAGGGCCGCGTGCGCACACGTAGTCGGCGGCGTTGCGCAAGAACGAAACGACCTCCGAAGGCTCGTAGCGGCCATTCGAGAAACATGCCTCCTGATCGTGAGCGTCGAGCTGCCACATCCCCACGGTGTCCATAAGGCGCCAAGAGGGATCCGCCGGCAGCTGGAACATCCTCACGTTGCACCACAACTCCTGCGCAGACGGCCCTGGACCTTTGTGCCGCACGAGGAGTTCCGAGACGCCTTCCGGGGAGTGGAGACACTCGCCGTTTGGATTGAAGTAACACAGAGCCCCGGGAATGGAGAGAACGGCCTCGGCGACCTCTGTGACGAAGACGATCTCAGGCAGGGGTGAGTAGTCGCGGGGCAGCACGAGCGCATTCGGACTCCCTCCGAATACGTAGCTGCAGCGGATTCTGACGAAGGCATCGTGTCTACTGACCGTCTCGGCCGCGGCAGCCCAGTGCCAGGATTGTCGGCACGCGCGGGCCAGCGCCTGCGGATAAGCGTACGGACCGAAGTGTCCCATCGACCACGCTCCGAAGACCATGGAGTCAACCTTGGGATCACCCATGTCGTCGGGCCACTTCCTGGCCACAACATCGATCGAGACGTAGCCATTCACATCCGGCCTGTACGGAATGAGCAGGCTGGGTCCGCCGAACGCCCATTTCGCGCTCTCCTCCAGCCGCCTCACCACCTTGTGAGGAGCGATGGCGTTCGCAAGGTCGTCCAGCGCCGGCGCCCTGTCGAAGAGAACCGCGAGCCCCTGGGAGAAGACACCCTTCGCCATGCCGTTCCCTCACTCCATGGTCGACTCGACGCTCCGGCTAGCCGATAACCTCGACGATCTTGCCGTCGTGGTCTTTGATCTCGCTCGGGACGACCGTGACCACGAGTCCTGGCAGGGCCTCCCAGCGGTACGATCCCCGCCGGACAGGCAACCCGTCGCAGAAGCGCTTGCAGGAATCCGCCGGCAGGGCAATCACCAACGTTTCCTTGTCGACGCGCCAGCCTGCGGACTCGCCGGGATCGAAGCGGACGACGTGATTGCTGCTCGATAGCGCGAAGGGGCGCCCGAAGGGAAGACGGAGAGGCAAGAGCCTCAGTAGGGACTGGACGGCCTTGGCTCCAAGCGTGACCCGCGCGTCCGCACCCGCCTCCCACTCGGCCCTGCCGACAAAGGCGATGTACTGCGATGAGCCGTCCTGCCGGCTTCGCTCGTCGATCTCACGAGCGAACGAGGGGTCCCCGAGCCACGTCGGCCGACGGAGATCGGTGAGCAACAAGGGATCGCGTGTGGACAGCAGGCCGAGGAACTTCTCGGCATCCCACCCCTGAAGGACGTCGTACTCGTCGAGGGTCAATCCAACCACCTGCAGGAACGTCACGCGCCCGTGGGGTGTAGCGATGGTTCCGAGTTGGACGTCCTTCGCGAATGTGATCGCTCGAATCGCCGTTTCCGACGCGAGCGAAATCGGTCCGTTGAGGTCCATGTGGTGGCCGACATCGAAGGCATTGCCGCTCTGGAACGCGTAGCGCGCGAGGTTGTTCAGGAAGCTCAGGGCCCAGGACGGCGGCTCCGTCTCCTCGAAGCGTCGCAAGCGCAGCGTGAACTCGAAGCCCCAGCCGCTGGCCTCGGCATCGTCCGTTTCCTTCCCGTAGAGATCGCTCATCCCGTACGAGACGAAATGCCAATGCGGTGGATCCGACGCCAGGTACACGCTGATGCCGTCGAGTGGGTTGCTTCCACCCAAGGCCCGGTGGGGGACGGCAGCCCAGTGCCGGGGTTCCTGGTCGCCGTAGATCGGCTTGAGCGCCGTGTCGATGGCGCTCCAACCCAGGGCTTCGGGGTCCACCTCATTCATCGTCCCGACTCCGAATCGTCGCGACCTCGCTGGCCCGGTGACCGGTCCTCCACGGGGACGAAGCCCCGACCGGGCTGCGCCCGCTCGAAGGCATGTCCCGGCTCCGCATCGATGATCGCCTTGACGTCCTTCTCACGTGCCTGCAACTCGGCCAGGGTCACATGACTGAACGTGTCCGGCGACGCGCAGTACTCCGGGTCCTCGTCGCCCGCGAAGACACGCCAACCGCTATCACCCTCGTCGGCGGGCATCTCGCGATAGAGGAAGCCCACGGGTTCGCCGTCCTTCCAAATGCGGTTGCTGACCTCGGCGAGCATCCCGTCCCTCATCGCGCGGTGCTCGAGCGAGCGCATCTGCTCCATGCGTTGGTCGGTTCCGAACTCGATCCTGATGCGAACGAGGGCACCCCTGACGTCGATATCTCTGTAGACGTCGAAGAGGCCGTCACCCCATGTCGTCATGAGGTTGATCATCCGGGCACCCCCCACGTCGACGACGCCTGACTCGGTGGGCGAGGTCCGAGCATCACGCATGGCCATGTAGTGATGAGAGTGAGGGCGGAAGTCCAACTTGGCCGTCAGCCGTCGGTCGCTTCGAATTCGCTCGACGTTCTCGCCCCTGAGAACCGCGTCTCCGATCGGCAGATCGAGCCATCCAAAGGTCTCTCCCTCGAGTTGCTGCGCGGACGTCGCGCGCGCGAGGTCAGATGCGTCCCGCCCCCAGAAGACAACGTCCGCCAAGCCGTCCAGCGGCTTGTCGTGCTCCCAGGCAGCCAGCGCATCGACGTCCCCGATCAGGATTCGCGCCCAGTCCACGGCCACCAGACCGATGCGTTCGCTGGTCGCGACCTGACTAACCGAGCACTCGACCCAAACGCTCTGCCACCGACGGCTGAACGCGCCAGCGGGCATCCGCCGTGCGAAGACAGGGAGCGGTCGATCGGTGGGAACTCGACCGATCGCGACGGCCCAGACTCCGTGGTACTGAAGCTGACCCGAGCCGTCGCCGTAGGCGAGGGCGAGATCGACGCGTTCCCTGTGTGGTATTCGCCGTGGAAGAGGCACCAGCCTGGCCGACCACGGATTCTCGGCGAGCAGTTGGTCGAATCGTCGACGCATTCCGCTGCCGGTGTCGAGGATCTGGGGTGGCACGTCGAAGATGACCAGCGGATGTGGAGACCAGTCAAGGGCGCGCCCGACGGCTTCGGCATCAGGTCCCTCGATCCGGATCTCCACGCTCGCATTCGCGCGCGCGGTCGCCTCGTATTCGGCCAACACGCCCTCGGGCATGATCGGCGGCCGGTCGTGAGACCAGAGCCTGAGGTATCCGGTGTCGATGGCGAGAAGGATTCCCGAGGGCACCGTCACCTCGCCGAGGGCTTCTCGATCCGCCATCTTGCGCCGGGAAGGCTAGCACGGCCCGAGAGACTCGACGGTATGGTCTGCGTCGCTCGTAACCCCGGTGCAACACCCCGGATAAGTGACCCAAGGACGCTTCGACGCGAGAAGTTGTCCCCGATTTGTCCCCGGAGAGGGGTCGGAAGGGGTCATTCCGCTAAGTCGTTGGCTGCTTGGTGCGCCCGACAAGGCTCGAACTTGTAACCTTCGGCTTCGGAGGCCGACGCTCTATCCAGTTGAGCTACGGGCGCACGGAACGGGACAAGAATTCTAGCACGGTGCCCGCGGTCGAAGGACTACTGACCTCGGCGGCCGCGGCGGCGGATGCCGGGGACGAGCTGGCGGAACATGGCCAGCGCCGAATCCAGATCCGCGTGCGACAGGGGCTTGCGGATGAACATCACGGGGCCGAGGCTGAGCGCTTCCAGGATCGCGCCCGGTTCCACGTCCTTACCGCTCATCAGCACCGCCGGGCGCCCGGGGTGGGCGAGCATGGCCTCGCGGAGGATCTCGACCCCAGAGCTCGTGGGCAGGACGACGTCGATGAAGAAGCCGCTGTAGCTCGTGTCCTTCACCCGCTCCCGCGCGTCGGCCACGTCGGTGCACGGGTGCGCCTCCCACTCGCGCTCGCCGATCGTTTCGGCGAGCGTCTGGGCAAAGGTGAGGTCGTCGTCCACGACGAGGAGCCGCGGCCGCCCCTCCATCGTCCGGCTGGCAACGAACTGACCGGGTGCGGCCTCGCGCAGCGCCTCCTCCGCCGCGGCGATCAGGGCGGCGCCACCGCCTTCGATCTCGCCGTAGGCGGTGGCCAGGCCGGCGGAGGCCTGAGCGTCACTCGGGCCTTCCGGAGTGCCCTCGCGCTTGTTGATGAGCGCCAGAAGCCTTTCCGCCGCCCGCGCGGCCTCGCTGAGGCTGGTGTCCGGCATCAGCAACGCGAATCGCTGCTCGTAACGCGCGAGGATGTCCTCGAGGCGGACGGACTGGCG
>Ga0070707_100006527_pt1 | contig 10831 bp, 9 predicted proteins | sample KBSK5502metaG_FD_65468 | JGI IMG/M metagenome (GOLD analysis project Ga0070707, IMG submission 65468) | Corn, switchgrass and miscanthus rhizosphere microbial communities from Kellogg Biological Station, Michigan, USA - KBS K5-50-2 metaG | ecosystem: Host-associated > Plants > Roots >... | reverse complement strand
CTTGTAGACGCTCACCTCCAGCTCGGGGTGGTCGAGACCGTAGCGCGCGACATCGTCACCCTTGGGTGAGGCGATCTCCTTCCACCGGAGCGACCGGAGCGTCAGGAGCAGGTCCGTGACCTTCAGGCTCTTGGCGGGACCCCGGGCCGGCTCCAGCACCTTCCAGTCGTCGCCGCTCTTCTCGACGACCAGCGGTTTCCCCGCCGCCACGACGCGGGCCCGCTTGACGGTGCCCGTGTCCAAGCCCGGGAAGAGGGACTTGTCGCGGAGATCCGCGTCCGTCTTGGAAAGGTCCGACAGCGTCTTGGCGTCGACCAGCACCACCGGCCCCTGGCCCTCCACCGCGGCGATCGCGGCGGGCTTGCCGCCCCTGACCTCGGGGGAAGGCTGTAGCAGCAGGGTCTTCGGCTCCTTCGCGCCTTCCTCCCAGATCTTCACCGTGACCTCCGGCTTCTTCACGAAGCGCGGGACGTCGCCGGGCGCGTCGGCGAGAAAGCTGGAGGCGCGCAGGTCGCGGATGCTCCAGAGCAATGCGTTGACGGCGCCGCTGTCCGCCCTGAGCGCCTCCGGGGCGGTGATCTTCCACCCCGTTCCCTCTCGCTCGAGGACGACGCGGCCCCGCGCGCTCAGGAGCTCGACGCGATTCGCCTTGTCGTACGCATACGCCATCACGACCTTGTCGCGGAGCACCGCCGCCGTCTTGGGCACGGCCGTCCACAGCTCCTCCGGTGCCAGCATCACGCCGGGCTCGCCCGTGCGCATCACGTACACGCCCTTCCTGTCAGCGTCCGCGCGGCCGAAGAGGAGCGTCTTGGATGAGCGCTCCTTGTCCTTGCCCGTCCACACCGTCACCGTGGTGGGCCGATCGAGCGCGTAGGGGGCGAGCGACGGCGGCGCTTCGGCGACGAACTCCTTGACCTTGGCGGATTCGAGCTTGTCCAGGAAGTCTCTGATCAGATCGGCGTCGGCGCGATAGGCGATGGGCGTGACGATGCGCCACTTGCCCGGCTCCTCGGCGACGAGGGCGATGTGGTCCCCGCCCACGTCGAGGTCGACGGCGCTCACGCTCTTCTTGTCGAAGGCGATGACGGCCTTGTCCCGGAAGTCGGCCGCCGGCCGGCTCGTGTCCCGCCCCACCAGCTCGGACACGGTCATAACGGCGGGCTTTTCACCCTCCCTGGCGTATATCCAGGCGCCGGTGGGGCTCTTCGCGCCCACCAGGAGGACGAGCGGGTCCTTCCGCGCTTTGACCTCGAGCCGGACCTCGGCGGCGGCCGGATCCAGGCCGAACTCGCCGAGCTTGGCGGGATTGGGATCGATCTCCCGGTCCACCCGCACGGTCACGAGACCGGTGATCACCTCGTCGATGGCGCCCTTGTCCCCGCGCGCCTTGACGGGCTCCAGCATCTCCCAGCCGCCGCCCTCCGCCCGCTTCAACCGGATGGTGTCACTCTGGCGCTTGATCGTGACCGCCTCGACATCCGTCGCCTCGACGCTCCAGAGGCGGCCCTTGGCCAGATCGGCCTTGTCGCGCGATGGGGTGAGCCAGTAGGTGTCGTAGTAGAAGAATGAGCCGACAGCGGACACGAGCACGGCCAGGACGACGAGGCTCTTCCAGTTCATCGGGCGAGGGAGACTACTTCAGGCGCCGCCGCTTCACCACGACCATGATCCCGCAGAACAGCACCGCCCCCGGGAGCACGGCGAGGGGGAGCCAGAGGACCAGGTTGGATTGAGCCGAGGTCAGGACGATCGGATTCTGGCGCGTGTCCTTGGCGCGGATCGAGATCAGATCCTCCTGCTCGGCAAGCCAGGAGACCGCGTTGAGGAAGAAGTCGCGATTGCCCTGGGCGCCGAGGAACTGGTTCGAGGCGAAATCGGCGGTGCCGACGACGACGAGACGCGACCGGGCAGGCTTCTTGTCTTCCGCCCCTGCCGTCTTGCCCTCCGGATCGATGGTCGCGACGAGCGCCACCGCCAGGGGTCCCGTCTTCTCCCCGGGGTCGGGCTTGGCCTCGCCGCGCTGGAACACCGACTTGTCCGTCTCCCCCCAGGACTGCGCGCTCGTGCGCGCCAGCGCCGACACGGTGATCCCCTTGGGCGGCGTCTTCGCCGCCTCCATCGAGCGCGTCAGGGGGAAGAGCGTCATGACGCCGCGGAGATCCTTGGTGATCGGGTGCGACTCGTACTGGTTGATGATGGGCACGAGGGGGCCCACGCCGAACAGCTGCCCGATGGGATTCAGCTCGATGACCACGTCGTCGGCGAGCAGGACACCGTACTTCTGAAGGTATTTCGTCAGTCCGTCGGACTGAAACGGCGTCGCCATGAAGAAGGCCTTGCCGCCCTGCGCGAGGTACGTGTCGAGCGCCCCGAGCTCTTGGGGGAAGAGGTCGGTGCGGGGACCGGCGACGATCACCAGGGCGGCGTCGTCCGCGATCTTCGCCTCCCGCGCGAGCAGCAGCTCTTTCACCTCGTAGTTGGCCTTCTCCATCTGGTCCTTGGCCTGGCTGAAGCCGGCCCGCTCGGTATTGCCGATCTCCCGCTCGCCATGCCCCTTGAGCGTGTACACGACGCGCTTGCCCGAGCGCGTGAGCTTGACGAGCGCGTTGGTGAGCTTCTCCTCCTCGGCGTCCTGCACCTTCTCGATCTTGGGCGGTACGTCGGCGCTCTTGAGCACGACGGTGCCGTAGCTCTCGACGCCGTACTCCCGCGCCAGGCCCGGCGCCTTGTCCGTGTCCTCGAGCCGCCAGACGAACTTGCCGCTGGAATAGCCCGCGTACTGGTTGAGCAGGTCCTCGGCGGTCCGCTTGCCCGGCGTGTCGGTGCGGAAGAAGGCGATGACCTGGACCGGCGCCTTGAGCCCGCGCAGGAGCTGGATCGTCTGCGGCGAGAGCGTGTTGCGGCGGTTCTCCGTCAGGTCCCAGCGCGTGCTGTGCCGCGTCGAGAGGGCGTTGGCGAACACGACCACGCCGAGCGCGAGCAGAACCATGAGGGTGGCGCCGGCGCCGTAGCGGGTGGCGCGGCGACCCATGAGACCGCGCACCGCGCCCCCGTTCATGATGAGCGCGAGCACGAGCAGGACCGCGCCCGCGATCAGCAGCGCGTACTCGAGCCGCGTGAGCCACGGGACGAAGAGAGCCAAGGCCCCGGCGGCGAGGAGGCAGAGCACCCCCGCCCACGCCGAATAGCGCCGCGCTACGTCCATGCCCCTACCCCCGCCACCGTTTGGACTCCAGCGACCGGAGCGACAGGAACAGCGCGAGCGCGATGGCGCTCGCGTGGTAGACGACGTCCTTGGTGTCGATGAGCCCGCGGCTGAACGTGTCGATGTGCTCGGTGACGGAGAGGTACTGGAGCACCGTGCGCAGGGTGCCGCCCGCGAACTCCGCCCCCCACCCGATCACCCAGAACAGGAGCAGGATGCCGAACGTGCCGAAGCCGGCCACGATCTGGTTCTCGGTCAAGGACGAGACCAAGAGGCCGACGGCGAGGAAGGTGCCGCCCATCAGGACGAGGCCGAGGTAGCCGGTGAGGATCGGCCCCCACTCCACCCGCGTGAAGTAGGCGACGAGCGCCGGGTAGACCAAGGTGAGGGCCAGCAACACGACGTAGAGCGCCGCCGCCGCCAGGAACTTTCCGACCAGGATCTCGCCGTCGCGCACGGGATAGGTCAGGAGCAGCTCCATCGTGCCCGACTTCTTCTCCTCCGCGAACAGCCGCATGGTCAGCATCGGGATGAAGAACAGCAGCACCACGCCCATGTTGGTGAACAGCGGCCGCATCACGTTCTCGGTGATGTTGAGGTTCTGGCCGAACTGTGGCTGCATGAACGAGCGCATGGAGGCATCGCTGTAGAACAGGAAGATCTGGCTGAAGAACCAGCCCGAGATGAGCAGGAAGAAGGTGAACACCACGTAGGCGACGGGGGAGCCGAAGTACAGGCGCATCTCCTTCCTGAACACGGGCAGCCAGCGCATCAGGCCGGCTCCCCCGCGGCGGCGGGCTCTTGCTCGTCTTCGCCCGCCACCACCCGGATGAAGACCTCCTCGAGGCTCATCCCGACCTGGTGCAGCTCCTGGAGCGTCCAGCCCCGGCTCGTCACCAGCTTCACCAGCTCGCCCCGGACGTCGCGCTCGCGCGCCGATTCGACGAGGAAGGCGGCGGTGCCGTCGCGTGACTCCCGGGCCTGCACATCGAGCACCGCGGGCACGGCGCGAAGCGCTGCCGCCACGTCGCCCGTCGCGCCCGCCACCCGCAGCTCGACCCGCGCGGTGGGAAACACCTGCCCCACCAGCTCGGACTCCGTCCCCTGGGCCACGATGCGGCCGCGGTTGATGATGATGACGCCGTCGCAGACCATGGAGACCTCGGGCAGGATGTGCGTGGACAGGATCACGGTGTGCTGCCCCGCCAGCGAGCGGATCAGCGAGCGGATCTCGGAGATCTGCTTCGGATCGAGCCCGATGGTCGGCTCGTCGAGGATCAGCACCTCGGGGTCCCCGAGGAGGGCCTGGGCGAGCCCGACGCGCTGGCGGTATCCCTTGGAGAGCTTGCCGATCAGCCGGCGCTGCATGTCGGTGATGAAGCAGCGGTCCATCACGTCGGCCACGCGCGCCTTGCGCGCTCCGCGCGATACGCCCTTGATCTCCGCGACGAAGTCGAGGTAGACCGCGACGGGCAGATCGTGGTACAGCGGCGCGTTCTCCGGCAGATAGCCGATACGGCGCCTCACCTCGAGCGACTGCGCGAACACGTCGAAGCCCGCGATCCGCGCGGTGCCCCCGCTCGCCGCCATGAAACAGGACAGGATCTTCATGGTCGTGGACTTGCCGGCGCCGTTGGGGCCGAGGAAGCCGACGATCTGTCCCTTCTCGACGCTGAAGGAGACGTCTTGTATCGCGGTGACGGGGCCGTACCGCTTGGTGAGCTGGTCGACCTGGATCATGAGCCGGCAATCATCCGAACTACCTCAGTTTCCTCCGGACCGCCGGTCAGTATAGCACACGGCCCGCGTTCGCTCTCCCCCTCGGGAGCGAGTCAGGGTGAGGAGGGTCACGGTGAGGGCCTCTCCGCCGCGGCGGCACGGAATCCAGGTCGCCATCGGGCATGATCGCCTTGAGCCAATCGGGGATGGGAATCATCCGGGACGTGGCGGGATTCCAGCAAGCGTGGAGGGTGAAGCCGGTGGCCACCAGCAGGTTGGCCTCGTTCCTGACCTCGTAGGAGAACGTGAAGCTGGCGCGTTTCCGCTCGCTCACCCGCGACGTGACCTCCAGCAGTTCGTCGAGCCGCGCCGGCCGGATGTACTTCACGTACGCCTCCACCACCGGCATGTGCACGCGCGTGTTCACCTCGGACATGGGCCATCCGGACTGCCGGAGGTACTCCACGCGGCCGACCTCGAAGTACGTGAGGTAGTTGCCGTAGTACACGACCGACATGGTGTCGGTGTCCTTGTAGCGGACGCGGATCTGGGTGACCGATGGCATCCTCGACCGCGTCACAGGGCCGCCGGCGGCTGTTTTGATTCCATCCCGAAGCACAGCTGGTTGCCGTCGAGGTCATGGATGTCGAAGTTACGCATGCCGTACGGGTAGTCTTTCGGCTCGTTGAGCGTTCTCGCCCCTCGCGATTGCAGCTCCTGGTAGAGGGCGTCCACGTCGCTGACGAACACATTGACGGCGCCATGGCCGGGCTGCCGGTTGCTCTCGCTGGCAGCCTGGAGGTGAATGACGACGCCGTCGCGTTCGACTCCCGCGTAGCACGTCGGCTGACCATACGTGAACTCGGTGTGAAACCCGAGGACGTCACGGTAGTGCTCCACGCTTCGGAGCACGTCCTGGACGACGAACACGGTTGCCGCCCCGCAGAGTGAGACGGTCGCGGGAAGTGTCATGCCGTGTCCTTTCTTTCGGGCAGCGAGTCCCCCCGCTGATCGCCGGGTCGCGGTTCGCCTACTCGCGGCAGCGAGCCTGGGCCAGGTGCTGGACGGCGACGGGCCGCAGCTCCGAATATAGGCGGCAGATCGCCTCGGCGACGCAGGGCCAGCGGTGCTCGGCCGCCCACCGCGTCGCCGCGCGGCCGAGTTGGTCGCGTTCCGTCTCATCACCGAGCAATCGGGCCAGGTGCTGGGCGAGGGCGGCGGGATCACCCTCGGGGACGAGGTGCCCGGTCACGCCGTCCTGGATCGTGGTGGTCAGCCCGCCCACGCGGGAGGCGACCACCGGGCTCCCGCACGCCATCGCTTCGAGCGCCACCATGCCGAAGGATTCGTAGTAGGACGGCATCACGGTGGCGGCGGCGGCGGCGTAGAACAGCCGGAGCCGGCGCTGAGGCTGGGCGCCGAGGAAGTGCACGCGCCGGCCGAGCCCGAGCGCCGACACGCGCGCGCGGAGATGGGCCCCGTGACCGCTCTCGGGCTCGTCCTGGTCACCGCCGATGATGAGGAGCTTGCTCCCGCCATCCACGCGCGTCATCGCCTCGAGCAAGGTCTCGAGGCCCTTGATCGGCTGGAGCCGCCCGACGTAGAGGAGCAGCGGCTCCGGCCCCAGCTCGAGGAGGTCCTTGGCCGTCGCCGGCGCCATGGGCTGGAACAGCTCGGTGTCGACGCCGCACGGGACCACCGCCACGCGGTCGGCCCGCGCGCCGTAGTACCAGACCAGATGCGCCCGCTCCACCACATTGGCGGCGACGATGCGGTCCGCCGTGTCGACGATCCGGGCCTCCTCGGTGATGCGCAGCTCGGGCTCCACCTCGGCCGGTGTCTGCGCCACCGAGTTCTTCAACCGCCCCAGGGTGTGGAACATCTGGATCAGCGGCGCGCCCCACGTCTCCCGGAGCCGGAGGGCGGCCGCGCCCGAGAGCCAGTAGTGGGCGTGGATGATGTCGTAGTCGATCGCCTCGTCCCAGCGAAACGCGTCGACCCCGGCCACGAACTGATCGAGATGCCGGTGGACCTCCTCGCGCGGCATGGGCGCCTCGGGCCCGGCCGGCAGATGGACGACGCGCGCTCCCTGCCCCATCTCGACCACGCGCGGAATGGTCGCGTTCTGCGAGCGGGTGAAGACGTCGACGTGCGCGCCCATCCGGGCGAGCTCGCGCGCGGTCTCGCGCACGTACACGTTCATCCCCCCCGTCTCCTTCCCGCCGGGGGCGGCGAGCGGGCAGGTGTGCACCGAGAGCATGGCGACGCGGAGCTTCACGGTCCGATCCTCACGGCGAACAGGTCCTCCAGGATCGGCCCGAAGCCGAGCTTGTAGGGCTCCTCGCCGCGGAGAAAATCGAAGGACGGGATGCCGCGCGTGATGGCATCCCCGATCACGTGGGCCAGGAGCACGATGCCGGGCGCGAGCCTGGCGTGCGCCGGGTCGAAGCCCGAGTTGTAGAGTCCCACCGTCCCCGCGTAGTCGAGACAGAGAAAGCTCGCCGCCGCCTTGCCCTCCCACTCGAGGAACCAGAGCCGCGCCCACCCGGCGGCGGCGAGGGCGCGGGTCGAGTCACGGAAGAAACGCTCCATGCTGTCATCCATGAAGCGCGCCTTGCCGGTCTTGGAGAGGCGGTGAAGCGTCAGGAAATTTCCCAGGGCCTCGTCCCAGCCGTCGAGCGCGTGATGCGAGCGCACCGCTGAGCCCGGCAGCTCGCGCTCGAGTCGACGCATCTTGCGGCGCAGCTCATGGCGGTCCTTGCCCGCGAGGCGCGCGAGATACGCGTCCCAGGTCTCCGGCAACGCGAGCACGGGGCACCGCTCCTCGCGCGCGGTCACGACGCTGAGGCCGCAGGACGGCGCGAGCGCGGGGACGAGCGCCCGCGTGGGCGAGGCGGCGCGGATCGCGTGGAGATCCCACTCGACGGGCTGGACGGCGCGGTGCTGGAGGAGCGCCTGCCAGACCTCCTCCTCCCGGCCGGCGGCGGCAATCACATCCAGGTAATCGGAGACGTCCACGCCGCCGACGATGCGGAGCTGGCCGGGTCTCTCCTCGTAGAGCGGCAGCAGCCCGATCAGGCTGCCCTCTTCATCGGTGACGGTCAAGAGCTGAAGCGAGCGTCGAGCCGCGAACGCTCGCGCCCACTCGGTCTGCCACTGCCAGGTCAGGAACACCGAGGGGAACTGGGAGCGGTCGAGGAGACCGTTCCAGCGCGTCTCGTCCAGGCCGGTGAAGCCGGGCAGGGCGTCAACCTTCATCGCCACTGCCGGCGGCCAGGCCGCCCTCGCCGCCTACTCCTCCCCCGTCGCTGTCTCCCTCCGCCATCGTCTCCTCCATCGCCGCGTCGAGATCCTCCCCCAGATCCTCGCCCATCTCCTGGCCCATGCGCTTCATGAAGCGGGCGACGCTCTTGGGATCGTTCTCGTCGAGATCACCGTACTGGGAGGGGTCAGCGAGGGATTCGAGCCGGGCATCCTCGGATTTCACCATCGCGAAGCGCGACATCAGGCGGGACAGCTCGGCGCTCCCGCAGCGCGGACATCGGGGGGAGGCGTGACCGGCCAGGGAGCGCACGAGCACGCTCACGCGCCGGCGACAACCCTGGCACTCGTACTCGTAGATCGGCACGCCGTGATCCTCCGGGAATCCACCATCTTTCGACGCGTTATTCTAACACGCGTCTTTCTGCCCGGTCAGGGGGGCGCCGGCGCCGGCGCCACTCGGCCTCCACCTGGGCCCGGTCCGGGTTGGGGAGCCCCAGCAGCTCACGGATCTGGATGCCGTTGATGGCGGGAGCGTCACCGACATTGTTGTTGAGCTGAAAATAGACACGGCGGGCATGTCCCACCAGGCTCCGCCCTCTCGCGACGATCTCCTGGAGCTCGGGCTCGCGGTAGAGGTACCCGTACTTCTCCGCGACGCTCGGCGACTCCCCTCGGAGCTGCTTCAGGAACCCGGCCGCGTTCCGCCCGTGAAGCCGGAAGATGGCGACGGCGGACGTGAGGGCCACCGTGCGCGCCACGCCCGCTGGCGTCCGCGGCGCGTCGACGGACACGTAGGAAAGGCCGCGCTCGGCGAGGAAACGCAGGACCTCGTCGGTATGCGCGGGCAGCCACGAGGCGTCACGGAACTCCACGGCCACGGTGAGCCCGGCAAGCTGGTCGGGAAGGCTCGCCAGGTAGTCGAGCGCCTCCGGCCCGTACTTGACCCAGGGAGCCATCTGGAAGAGCACGTAGCCGAGCTTGGCGCTGTCCTCGAGGGGCCGGAGTGCCTCGCGGAAGGTCTCGAAGGCCCACTGGAACGCCTCGTGCGGGAACACCGTGTTCTCGATCTGACCGCGCGCGTTGGGCCGAGCCGACGCGGGCAGCATGGCCTTCAGAGGCTCGGGCAGGCGGGCCGCGTCCAGGTGATGGCCGGTCAGGAGCCCATAGGCCTTGACGTTGAACAAGAATCCGGCCGGCGTCCGCTTCGCCCAGCGAACGGCGTTCTCGGCCGACAGCGGCGCGTAGAACGTCGAGTTGACCTCGACGCAGTCGAAGAAGCGGCTGTACCACCAGAGCCGCTCCTCGGCCTTCATGCTCTTGATCGGGTAGAAGTGCCCGTCCGCCAGCATGCTCTGGTCCTGCCAGGCGCAGAGCCCGACGCGGTACTCGGTCTCGATCGGTCCCGGCGGCGCGTGGTAGACGAGGGGCGACGGGGCGGCCACGCTCAGAGTGTACCGCGTCCCGCCACGGCGTGGCCGCGTGACGGGGTGTGGCGTCAGAGTTGGCCATGCTCGACGCCGCCGGGGGAGCCGCGAATACGGATTCAGCACGCAGCTGGACCCGAGTCTGGCCGGACTCCGTTGATGGGCCGCCGGCATGATATAGTCGAGCGCGGTGACGCGCCACGCATTGTACCGGCAGGTCGCCCTGACCCGGCACGGCTGGAAGTGCCGCTGCCCCTGACCCTCGTCAACCCCTGCTCGCTGTCAAGCATCCTCGGTGCTCTGACCGCGCCTTCATCCGACCGGCACGACCGCCGGCATGGCCATGACCGGCCGCGCGATCCTGGCGATCCGACGACCATCGGACGATCGTAGTGCGCAGTCCCCGTGAGGAGGGCAGCGTGATGACGGAACGGCGCAGGTTCATTGTGAAGGCGAGCGGCGTGGTGGCGGCCGTCGGCGCCGCCGTCACCCATGCCCCCAACGTCATCGCGCAGCCGAAGGTCCAGTGGCGAATGGCCACGACCTGGACCCCCGCGCTCGACCACTTGAACGGCGCGGCCCAGCGGCTGGCGAAGGTGGTCGACGAGACGAGTGGCGGGCGGTTCCGGATCGAGGTCTTCCCGGGCGGCCAGATCATGCCGCAGTTCGGCTGCTTCGACGCCGCCTCGCGGGGAACCATCGAGGCCTTCATGGCCACCTCGATGTACTGGGCGGAGAAGGAGCCCGCGATCGAGTGGTTCGCGACCATCCCGTTCGGCATGAACCCCGAGGGCATGGCGGCGTGGTATTACCAGGGCGACGGGCTCAAGCTCTGGGAGGAGACCTACGCCGCCTTCAACCTCGTGCCGCGCCCCGGGCCGGCGTTTGCGCCCCAGATGGCCGGATGGTTCCGGAAGAAGATCAACACGATCGGCGACTTCAAGGGGCTCAAGATGCGCATTGGCAACAGCCTCGCCATCAAGGTCATCGCCAAGGCGGGCGGCACGGCGATCCTCACCCCGGCCGCCGATATCTACGCCGCGCTCGAGCGGGGTGTCATCGACACCGCCGAATGGGTCGGCCCGCATGACGACATGAAGCTGGGCCTGCACAATACCGCGCGCTACTACTACTATCCGGGCTGGCACGAGCCCGGCACCATGAATGAGTTCAGCTTCAACAAGAAGGCGTACGAGGCGCTCCCGGTTGATCTGCG
>Ga0070707_100006525_pt1 | contig 10832 bp, 9 predicted proteins | sample KBSK5502metaG_FD_65468 | JGI IMG/M metagenome (GOLD analysis project Ga0070707, IMG submission 65468) | Corn, switchgrass and miscanthus rhizosphere microbial communities from Kellogg Biological Station, Michigan, USA - KBS K5-50-2 metaG | ecosystem: Host-associated > Plants > Roots >... | reverse complement strand
CGTACACGGCGTTGGCCAGCGCGGGGATGACCGGGAGCAACGGCCCCTGCCCCGCTTCCTTGGCCCCGAACGGCCCCTCAGGATCGTCGGTGTTGATGAGGATCGTCTCCACCGGCGGCATCTCAAGAAATGTGGGGCTCTTGTACTCGAGCATCGAGGGGATCTTGTGCAATCCTTTCCTGAAGGTCTGCTCCTCCATCAGGGCCTCGCCGAGCGCCATGTACACGCTGCCCTCGATCTGGCCGATCACCAGGGTCTCGTTGATCGACCGGCCGATGTCGTGCGCGATCCACACCCGCTCCACGGCGACATCCCCCGTCCCCTCGTCGACCCGGACCTGGACGACCGAGGCGGAGAACGAGTAGGCCGGCGACGGACCGACGCCGGATCCCTTGAACGGGCCGGCCAGTTTCGGCGGACGGTACGATCCCACCGTGGTCAGCGTCCCGAACATCGCCTCGGCCAGGGCCGCGGCCTCCGGGAACGACGTGCCGCGCTCGGGGTGCGATCCATCATAAATGCGGTGATCGCCCACCCGTAGATCGTCGGGGTCAACCTCCAGGTGCTCGGAGACGGCCGCGACGAGGAGGTCCCGCATCTTCTGCGCCGCCTGGACGGCGGCGTTGCCCGCCATGAACGTCACCCGGCTGCTGTAGGATCCGAGATCGATCGGCGTGAGATCCGTGTCCGCGGTCACGAGCGCGATCTCGTGCGGATCGAGCCCCAGGACCTCGGCGACGACGCCGGCCAGCACCGAGTCGCTCCCCTGCCCGATGTCGATCGCGCCGCAGTACACCATGACGCCGCCGCCGCGGTCGACCCGGATCTGTACCTCGCTGTGGGGCATGTCGTTCCAGTAGATCGGGAGCCCCGCGCCGCTCAGGTAGGTGCTGACGGCCAGGCCCACGCCGCGGCCGGGCGGCAGCTGGCGGTGCTTCTCGCGAAATCCGCTCGCGGCCACCACCCGCTCGATGCACTCGCGGAGCCCGTTGCTCGTGATCCGGAGGTGGTTCACGGTTCTGGTGAACGGCCGGGTGGCGTTCACCAGCCGGATCGCGGCGGGGTCGAGCCCGAGGTCCTCCGCGAGCTTATCCAGTTGGATCTCGATCCCGAACCGCGGTTGCGGGGTGCCGTGTCCGCGCTTCGGGCCGCACGGCGGCTTGTTGGTCCACAGGCGCGTTCCTTCGAACTTGTACGCGGGAATCGTATAGGTGACGGTTTGGAGGGCGCCGGTGTAATAGGTGCTGGCGATGCCGTAGGACCCGTACCCGCCCCCGTCGAGGAAGGTCTTGAAGTGGCACGCAGTGATCCGTCCGTCGCGCTTCACCCCGGTGCGGATCCACATCAGGACGGGATGCCGGCCCCGATGCGCGTAGAACACCTCTTCGCGGGTCAGCGTGATCTTCACCGGCCGGCCGGCGACCATCGCCAGCTTCGCCGCGCAGAGCTCGTGGCTGAAGGGGTCGCTCTTCCCGCCGAATCCACCGCCGACCGGGGTGGCGATCACGCGGATGCGGCTCATCGGCAACCCCAACACCTTGGCCAGCGCCCGGTGCACGTAGTGGGGGGTTTGCGACGCGGTCCATAGCGTGAGGCGCCCGTTGGCCTCGTACTGAGCGACCGCGCTGTGCTGCTCCATCGGGAGGTGGGTGTTGCCCTGGAAGAAAAACACATCCTCCCGGATGTGCTCCGCCTCCGCAAACCCGCGGGCGACATCCCCGAACTCGAGCGAGATGTTCTTGTGGACGTTGGGCAGCGGGCCGTCCCCGTACTCCTGGACCCGCTCCCCGGTTTCCCTGAGCGCCTCGTCGATGGACATCACGGCCCGCAGCGGCTCGTACTCCACGTCGATCGCCTCGCAGGCCCGCTCGGCGGTCTCCTCGTCGAGCGCGGCGACGGCGGCGATGGGGTCCCCGACGTACCGCACCTTGTCGAGACACAGCGCCTCCTCGTCCTGACTGCTGGGCATGATGCCAAACTTCGTGGGAAGGTCGCCCCCGGTGATGACGGCGTGCACGCCGGGAAGCGCGCGGGCGCGGGAGACATCGAGGCGCGTGATCCGGGCGTGGGGAAGATGGCTGCGGAGGATTTTCCCGAACAGCATCCGGGGGAGGAACAGGTCGTCCGCGAAGCGCGTCTCGCCGGTTGTCTTGGCCGGGCCGTCGACCTTCGCCCAGGGCCGGCCGATAAACCGGAGCCCGCCGTTCGCGCTCATCATGCCCCTCCTCGTTCGCCCAGGCCCGGCGCCGCGTGCCCGGCGGCCTGCGGCGATGCGCCCTCCGCGCCGTCTCCGCGCATCCGACCGGCCGCGAGGTCGACGGCCTCGAGAATCTTGAGATAGCCTGTGCAGCGGCAGAGGTTCCCGGCGAGCCACTCGGCCACGTCCTTCCGGGTCGGCGCGGGGTTCTGGTCAAGCAGCGCTTTGGCCGCCACGAGGATCCCCGGCGTGCAGTACCCGCACTGCGCCGCCCCGAGTTCCGTGAACGCCTCCTGCAGTGGGTGGAGGCGGCCGCTGCTGGCGAGCCCTTCGACGGTGGTGATCGCCCGCCCCTCGAGCTCCACGGGTAGCGCGAGGCAGCTCAGCACCGGCGTACCGTCGACGAGCACAGTACAGGTCCCGCACTCGCCCAGTTCGCACCCGTGCTTGGTCCCCGTCAGCCCGAGGTCCTCGCGCAGGACCTCGAGGAGGGTCTTGTGGACCGGCACGACCACATCGCGATCCTCCCCATTGATCTTGAGCACCAGGGTGGCCTTCACGTGGACTTCCTCCCGTTCATCAGCTGGGGGCGACCTTTTCGGCCGGCGTCACGATACGGGGACGCCGGCCCCAGATCGAACGTGGGGGGCAGGGCCGCGGAGAGAGCGCGCGCGGCGCTCTGGAGGGAACCAGCGAACCGGCGGAGGTCCACAGGCCGGGTGCGGGCGGCGACCCCCACGATCGAGAGCGCGGCCACGGCCGCGCCGCGAGGATCGTTCCCCTGGAACACAGGCGCCGACACGGCTCGGACCCCCGGCAAGTATTCCATCTCGTCGTACGCCACGCCGGCGCGTCTGACCCGCCCCAGTTCGCCCAGGTACCGGGCGCGGTTCGTGATCGTCCGCGGCGTGTACGCGGGGAGCTCGGCGGGAAGCCGCGGTGGGATCTCTGACCCGAACGCCAGCAGCACTTTGGCCACGGCTCCCGCGAGCGGCGGCAGATGGAAGCCGGAGGGCGCCGTCACCTTGAGTTGGTGCGGGGATTCGGCGCTGGTCACGATGACGCTGCCGGCTCCGTCGCGCGCGTGCAACGTCACCGTCTCTCCCGAGAACCGCTGGAGCCGAACCAGGTGGGGATGCGCGAGGGCCGCAAGATCCGGTCGCTCCGCCGCGGCGCGCCCGAGCGCGGCCAGCACGGGCCCGAGCCGATACCTTCTCGTCGTGGGGTCACGGCTCACGAACCGGTGCCGCGCGAGCGTCGAGAGGATATTATGCGCCGTGCTTTTGTGGATCCGGAGGTGGCGGGCGAGATCTGTGAGCGTGGCCTCGCCTTGGCCGTCGCCCAACACTAACAGGATCCCGGCGGCCCGCTCGACGGCGGGCACCGGGCCAGACGGTCTCCGAGGTGTGGGCACCATCCTGTTCTCCCTAGCGAACTCTAATTCCACACACAGAACCGAACCTGCTCCCTCACAGTACCTTCAATTTCTGCGGCGGTCAAGAGCCACCCGGCCAAGGCTGACGCGGAGACGGAAGATCAAGGGTCTTCGGTGGAAAGACCACACCTATCGAACAATAGGGCGAAGTGGTATGAATCCACAGGCACAGCTCATTTGGGAAGGTCTCGAATTCCGCACCCGCGTTAGGCTACGCCACTCTGGTTAGACCCCGCTCCTCTCGATGGGGAGAGAGTCCTAGCCGCAGGGCGGTGCGACTGTGATGGGCGTGCCCTTTGGCTGCTGCCGGCCGCAATCGCGACATTCCTCGCGGTCTCTGGGTCCGCCAGATCGTTGCGTCCGAAGTACGCCGCGATCTTATCCTGCAGCACCTGGGCCATGAACGACTGGAGGATGCGCTCGATGCCGTTTGCACGCAGGCCGTCGCCCCGGGCCTCGAGACAGCCGATGACGAAGCTGCCGGTCACTTGAAGACTCGTGACTGTGTCGCAGAGATGTAGAAGCTTCACGAGTACTTCCATGTTTGCGCGGATCTTCTCCTGATCGTAGCAAGGAGCCATCAGTGAGCAGAGACCTTGTAGTGCCGCCCCGATCAAGAATCCTTTTTCGGCAAACGCCGATGCCGCAGCCGCGGCGTCGCCCCGATTAAGCGCGTCGAAGAGTCCCAGCACAACCGCCGCGCGCTTGAGGTCCGTTTGCGGCGCAGCGGCAGGTGCCGACGCAGAGACGACGGATTTGAGGCCGAATCCCAGCAAAACCACGGAGATGACGATCAGAGCGGTCACGCGGAAGTTTGCGCGCATCGCCATCACTCCCCCGAATCGGATTAGAACTAATGGTCGACTTGCTGCCGTCTCACGACGGAGCCGATGGAGCTCGGCCCGCTCCTCGGTCGTCGTTGGGAAACGGCTTCCCGTTCGTCACTCCCCTCCGGCAGGTTGGCGCTGCAAATGCTCGTGGATGGTGTTGTGCCGGAGGGAGGTATCGGGATTGATCTCCTCGATCTCGAGCGAGAGGGCAACGGTGTTGGTAGCCAGGAGCGCCGTGAGCCCCTCGCGTAGGGCCGAGAACACCTGCTCGGCGGCGCGCTTGCGCGTCGCCAGATCGCGTCCCCGCGCGATGCGCATCTGGACATGCACGAAGGCGTGCCGGGGATCGCCGTCGGCGATCCTGTAATGCCGGCAGACATGGACGCGGGTGCGGATGCCGCCGAGCGGAAAGACCCCGGTGGCGATCGCGGTCTCGTGCAGCCCGCGAACGAGGTCGTCGAGCGAGACTGCCTTGGCGACGTTCTCAGAGCATTCCACGATCAGGTGCGGCACGGCTCCCTCCTGATGCCGTCACCAGCCCGCTCCGGGTTGTGGCCGGGGTTCACCGACACCACCCGTTGACTGGCGAACGGATACTCGTCAACATATTACTGACCGCATTGACGGCACGGCGTCAAGGGGTCGTTGGGCGGCGGGCCCGTGTCCCCGCCGACGAAGCGGAGGGAGATCGTCTGATGACCACGACCGCGAGTCCGAAGACCGCCTCGATGACCGCGACATTGACCCGCTTGAAGGGTTCGATCCCACCGCTGGTGACGCCTTTCAGGGACGGAGCGGTGGATTACGACGCCTACGGGCGATTGATCGGGTTCCAAATCGAGAACGGATCGCATGGGATTCTGGTCAACGGCACCTCCGCTGAGCCTTCGAGCCTGACCATCGAGGAGCGGAACCGCTTGGTCGATCTCTCGGTCCGGGTGGCTGCCAAGCGCGTTCCAGTGGTGGCGGCCACAGGATCCCAGTCGCTCGCCGAGACCCGGGCCCTCACCGAGCATGCCGTCAAGGCCGGAGCCGACGCCCTCCTCATCGTCACGCCGTATTACGTGCGCCCGCCCCAGCGCGGCCTCGTAGCCTACTACCTCGAACTTGCGCGGATGCACGACCTGCCGTGGATGGTCTACCACATCCCGGGGCGAACGGCGGTCAGCGTCACCCTGGAGACGCTGCAGGAGATCGCTGCCGGCTCGCCGACCTTTGTCGGCATGAAGCATGCGGCGAACGATCTCGGGTTGGTCTCGGAATGCGTCGAGGCGTTCGGCGACCGCTTCCGCATCTTCGTGGGGTTGGAGGAGCTGAGCTTTCCGATGATGGCGATCGGCGCCTGCGGCCTCATGAACGCTGTCGGCAACCTGCGCCCCAAACTTCTTGCGGAGATGTGCGAGGCGGTATGGCGCAACGACCTGGCGGCCGGACGTGCCCTCCACCAGCGCCTCCTTGAACTCAACAAGGCGGTGTTCTTCGACACCAACCCGATCCCGATCAAGTACATGATGAAGCGGCTGGGCCTGCTCGCGACCAACGAGCACCGTCTGCCGATGGTGCCGGCGACTCCCGAGCTCGCCAAGCGACTCGACGGCGTGCTCGAGCGTGCCGGCTTGCTCGAATAGCGCAAGCGTCGGAGATGAAGTTCCTCAGCTTTCGGATCGACACCCGGGAGTCCTATGGGCTCCTCGTCGAAGACGGGGTGATCGATCTTGGCCGGCGCCTCGGGTCCTCCGTCCCTGACCTGCGCGCGCTGCTCGCCGCCAGCGCCTCCGGCCGGGCGGCGGAGATCGCCGCTCACGCCTCGGCCGACTACGCACTCGCCCAGGTCCGCCTTCTCAAACCAATCCCGAACCCCGGCACGTTCATCTGCGTCGGCGTCAACTATCGCGATCGCAACGAGGAGTACAAAGACGGATCGGATCTTCCCCTTTATCCGAGCCTCTTCTTCCGCACCCCCGGCTCGCTCGTCGCCCATGGCGAGCCCATCGTCCGCCCTCCCGAATCCGACCAGCTCGACTACGAAGGCGAGATCGCCCTGATCATCGGCCGCACCGCACGGCGCATCCCCGAAGCGCGGGCCATGGAGTTTGTCGCCGGGTTCTCATGCGTGAACGAAGGGACGATTCGCGACTGGCTGCGTCACGGCAAGTTCAACGTGACTCCCGGAAAGAACTTCGAACGGTCGGGGGCCTTCGGCCCCTGGCTGGTCACGCCCGATGAGGTCGGTGAATCTGCGCTCAGCGTGACGACCCGTGTGAACGGCGAGCGACGCCAGCACGATAGCACCGAGCGGCTGATGTTCTCCTTCCCCAATCTCATCAAGTATATTTCGACCTTCTGCGAGCTGCACCCGGGCGACGTCATCGCCACGGGGACGCCGACCGGCGCCGGAGCGCGGTTCGACCCGCCCCGATACCTTCGCCCGGGCGACGTGGTCGAGGTCGAGGTGCCGCGCGTCGGATTGTTGCGCAACGAAGTCATCGCGGAATAGCTCCGCGGGCCCGGCAGGATATCCCGAGCGCACAACAAAATGTGCTCAGCGACAGCGGGTGCCCACGGAACCTCCACCCTGCTTCCTGGGAGGATGGGTGTGATGAGCGTTCGCAAGCGCGCGCGCATGGGACGCCGGGAGCTCCTGCGTCACGGCCTCGGGGCCGCCGGAGGGATGGCGCTCGGCGGGTGGCTCGCGCCGCGGGGAAGCCGCGGGGCGGCGGCGGCTGAGGGGCCGGTGCCGGTAACGTTCTGGCATGCGAACTCGGGCCCGCTCGGGACCATCCTCTCCAATCTCGCCAAGCAGTTCAACGCTTCGCATCCGAAGTACCAGATCCAGCCGGAGTTCGTCGGGAACTACACGGCCCTCAATCAGAAGATCATGAGTTCGGTCGCGGCGGGCGCGCAGCCAGACGCGGCGCAGGCCGGGGCGTACGGAGCGGTGGCCGAGTACCTGAAAGCGGGCGTCATCGTCCCCCTCCAGAAGTACATCGACGGCACCGATGGGCTGTCCAGGTCGAGCCTGGCCGACATCTTTCCGGGATTCCTCGAAGACAACACCTATCGGGTCGAGCACAAAGCGACCCTCGTCTCCTGGCCATTCAACAAGTCTGTCATGGTCTTCTACTATAACGGCACGATGCTCAAGTCGCTGGGGCTCGACGTGCCCAAGACCTGGGACGACGTCGTCGCCGCCTCCGAGAAGGCCACCAAAGCCGGCAAAGTCGCAGCCGGCATGGGATGGACCCCGGGGACCGAGTTCTTTGCCGCCCTCCTCTATCAGAACGGAGGGAGACTGTTGAGCATGGACTACACGCAGGCTCTGTTTCACTCGGAAGCAGGCGTCCGGGCCTTGACGTTCCTCCGGGACCTGAACGACAAGAAGATCATGTATCTGACCAAGCAGTTCGACTGGCAGAACGATCTGGTGGCCCAGAAAATCTGCTTTGCAGTGTCCACGATCGTCTCGCAGCAGTACATCCAGCAGGACCTCAAGGGCGCCTGGGACCTGGGGGTCGCCCCTCTGCCCACCGGTAAGAACAAGGCCACGATCCTGTTCGGGAGCAACGGGGTCATCTTCGCCAGGGCCCGGCCGGAGGCGCAGGTCGGGGCGTGGACCTTTTTCAAATGGTGGGCTGAGCCCGAGCAGACCGCCCTGTGGTCGGTGCAGTCCCACTACCTCCCGCTGCGGAAGTCCGCCCTGGGGACCACCCTGATGCGGGATCTGTTTGCCAAGGACCCCCGGCAACGCGTGGCGCTGGAGTCGCTGGACTACGCGCACCCCATGCCGGACAACGTCGCCGGCTGGGTGCGCATCGACCCGCTCCTTCAGGACGCCATCACGAAGGCGGTCACAGGGCTCCAGGCGCCCAAAGACGCGCTCAAGGAAGCCGCCACGAAGGCGAACGCGATCCTCCGCGGCTGATGGCCCTCTCCCAGGCCGCTCCTGCGGTGCGCCTCGGCGCGCGCCGGGGTCGGGGGAACCTGGCCGGCTACCTCTACCTCGCCCCCGCAGGGGCGCTGTTGCTCGCGTTTCACGTCTACCCGCTCTTCTATGGCGCGTACGTGTCCCTGTTCCGGTGGGGCCTGACCAAGCAGGCATTTGTCGGACTGTCTAACTACTGGGGCGTCCTGCACGACGCCGATTTCTGGCGCTCGCTCCTCGTGACCGTCTATTACGTCATCGGTGTCGTTCCGGTCGAGATCGTCCTCGGCTTTCTGATCGCCTCGCTCCTTGCGCAGAAGATCCGCGGGCGCGCCGCCTACCGCCTCGTCTACTTCCTGCCCTACATCACCTCGATGGTCGCGATGGGCCTCGTGTGGTCGTGGATCTTCAACGCCAACTTCGGGCTGCTCAACTCCCTGCTGCGCCTTCTGCACCTCCCGCCCCAGCGGTGGCTGCTCGAGCCGCGCACCATCCTCGCGCTCCTCCACCCCGGGGGGGCGGCCTCCGCGACCGCAGGCCCGTCGCTCGCGCTGGTCTGCGTCGCCATCGTCACCATCTGGTACTACACGGGTTTCCACGTCGTGGTCTTCCTGGCGGGGCTTACGGCGATCCCCACTGAGGTCCACGAGGCCGCGCGCCTGGATGGGGCGGAGGGCTGGCGGCGAATGCGTTGGATCACGCTCCCGCTCGTCTCCCCGACGACGTTCTTCCTGGCGGTGATCGCGACGATCGGCGCGTTTCAATCGTTTGCGATCGTGTACACGCTGACGGGGGGTGGCGTCAGCGGCGGTGCGGAGGCGGGCGGGCCCCTGGGGACAACCCGGGTGGCGACCCTTTTCATCTTCACGGTGTTCTACAACGAGTTCCGCGTCGGCTACGCGACGGCGGCGGCCTTCGTCGTGTTCGCCATCCTGCTCGGGCTGACGGGCCTGCAGATGCGGATCGGCGAGCGCCGGGTCCACTATCTGGGAGGCTAGCCCCGCGTGCGGATCTCCCGGACGGCGGTGCACATCCTGCTCCTCTGCGGGGCCGTGGCCACCACCTTTCCCTTCTTGTGGATGCTCTCGTCGTCGCTCAAGTCGAACATCGAAGCGATCCGCTTTCCACCCACCCTGGTGCCGCAGGAGTGGCTCTGGCAGAACTACGTTCGTGCGGTGGCGGCGGCGCCGTTCCCGCGGTACTTCCTCAACTCCCTGATCCAGTCGACGGGCGTGTCCGCCTGCGTCACCCTGACCTCGGCGCTGGCCGCGTACGCCTTCGCGTTCCTGGAGTTTCCTGGGCGCCGGATCATCTTTGGTGCGTTCGTCACCACCCTCCTCGTCCCGCCGGAGATCACGCTGATCCCGAACTTCGTGGTGATCACCGCGCTGCACTGGTACAACACCTTCCTGGCGCTCATCATCCCCCTGGGGGCCAGTGTCCTGTCGATCTTTCTGCTCCGGCAGGTGTTCCTGGCGATCCCGCGCGACCTGCACGACGCGGCGCGGGTGGACGGCTGCTCGTCGGGGTACTTTCTGTGGCGTATCGTCGTCCCGCTCTCCGGCCCGGGCCTCGCCGTCGTGGGGCTGCTGGCCTTCCTCCGGGCCTGGAACGATCTGCTGTGGCCGCTGGTGGCGACCTCGACGGAAACCATGCGCACCGTGCAGGTGGGGTTGCTGGCCTTCTCTCAGAACGTGAGCACCGAGTACACCCTCTTGATGGCGGCGACCGTGATGGCCATCCTGCCCACGGTGGCCGCGTTTCTGCTGGCGCAGCGGCAGATCATCGACGGGATCGGCACCACCGGCCTGCGGGGATAGTCAACGCAAGGCGATCTACGTCACGAAGCTCGGCCGGTCACGCAACCGGGGCGGGCGGGTTTCCACAAACGCGCCGTCGACGATGGATTCCACACGCGACGCTTCCTCGAACCAGGAGGAAGGGGCGGGGTGTCCCCAAAAGGTGGCCGCCTGCGGGTCATTGAGCTGCCAGCGGATCGGCTGCCAGTCCGGATCGGCAATGAGGTAATCGCCGGTGTACAGCTCGATCCGATTGTTGTCCGGGTCGCGAAGATAGAGGAAGAAGGCGTTGGACAGTCCGTGGCGGCCGGGTCCCCGCTCGATCCGATCGGTCATCCGGGCGGCGGCGAGGACGTCGCAGGCGCGGAGCACGCTCAGCTGATCCTGCACCCAGAATGCCGCATGGTGAACGCGCGGGCCGATCCCGGTCATCAGCGCGATGTCGTGCACGTTCTGCTTCCGGTGCAGCCAGATCCCCCACAGCTGCGGCGGATCATCGGCGCTCTCGAAGTACTCCGAGCACCGCAGGCCCAGCTCCTTCTGATACCAGCGCGCCGCCGTCACGACATCGGGGACCTGGCAGTTGAAATGATCCACCCGCATGACGAACGCGCCGCGATATAGATCGTATCGCTGCAGCAGCCGCTCC
>Ga0070707_100006523_pt1 | contig 10835 bp, 9 predicted proteins | sample KBSK5502metaG_FD_65468 | JGI IMG/M metagenome (GOLD analysis project Ga0070707, IMG submission 65468) | Corn, switchgrass and miscanthus rhizosphere microbial communities from Kellogg Biological Station, Michigan, USA - KBS K5-50-2 metaG | ecosystem: Host-associated > Plants > Roots >... | reverse complement strand
CGGCTCCACCAGACCCTCGCGCTCGGCGCGGAGAAGATCGGCCTGGGTGATCGCCGTGATGTCCCATTCGTAGTTACCGCTCTGCACCTGAGCCTTCAGCTTGGCGTAGGAGACCGGAGCGACCGTGCGCACGCGGATGCCCGTCTGCTCGGTGAACGGCTTGAAGAAGGCGGCTTCCTCCGCCGCCGTCCAGCTCCCGCCCCAGGTGTTGACGAAGACCGTGCGGGTCTGGGCGATCGTGCGGTCGGTGACGATCAGCGGTCCGGCGGTCGCCGCCGTTGCGGCGGCGAAGCCTTTGAGGAACGTGCGGCGTCGCATGGATATCCTCCGTTTCTCACTTCGGCGGTGGTCGAGATTCTAACGCAGGCGCCGCAGACATTGCCGCTTGATTCCCAAGACGGCGTCCTCATAATCGTCACCGTGATCTCCGCGCACGTCGCGTTCCCGCTCGGCGTTTTCCTTTCGGACGGACTCGGCGATCTTCTCGCCTTCGCGAACGTGCGTCGGGAGTCGCGGGCATGACGGCGGGCGCTGCCGGCGAGCGCCTGATCGGCCGGCGACTCCTGCGGCAGGAGGATCCCAGGCTCCTCACCGGCCGGGGCGCGTACGTGACGGACCTGGCGCTGCCCGGCATGTTGCATATGGCGGTCCTGCGCAGCTCTCACGCTCATGCGCTCATCGCGCCCGTGGATGTCGACCGCGCGCGTCGGGTGCCCGGCGTTGTGGGCGTCTTCACCGCCGACCACATTCGCGACGTCGGGCCGCTGCCGGTGCTCGCGCACCCACCGGGTCAGCGCCAGACGGACTTTCCCGTGCTGCCCGCCGATCGGGTGCGCTACGTCGGGCAGCCGCTCGCCGCCGTCGTGGCCGAGACTCGGTACGCCGCCCAGGACGGCCTGGACGCCCTCGACGTGACGTACTCTCCGCTGCCGATCGTCGCGGACGTCGCGGAGGCCACCTCGCCGGGCGCGCCCAAGCTCTACGACGACTGGCCGGACAACGTGGTGGTCTCGCGGGAGATCAACAGCGGCGATGCCGACGCCGTACTCGCGACGGCGGCGACGGTCGTGGAGGCTCGCTTCACGATGCCACGGCAGACGGCGGCGCCAATGGAAGGGCGCGCGACGTGCGCCCGCTTCGACGGCGACACTCGCGAACTGACCGTGTGGGCGTCCAGTCAGGCGCCGCACCTCTTCCGCACGGTGCTTGCCGCGGTGCTGCGTCTCGACGAGGAGTGCATCCGCGTGATCGTCCCCGACGTGGGCGGCGGATTCGGCGTGAAGCTCCACTACTACCCGGAGGACGTGCTGGTGGCGGTCGCCTCCATGCGGCTCGGTCGGCCGGTGAAGTGGGTGGAGACGCGCACGGAGCACTTCGCGTCCACCGTGCACGCGCGCGAGCAGCGCGTGCATGCGCGGGCCGCGTTCGACGCGCAGGGGACGCTGCTGGCGCTCCGGGTGCACGTGCAGGGCGACGTCGGCGCGCACCTCCACACCAAGGGCGCCGGACCGATCTTCCTCGGCGGCGTCGTGCTGCCGAACGTGTACGCCGTCCGTCACTTCAAGGCGAGGCTGGAGGCCATCGTCACCAACAAGGTGCCGTTCGGCGCGTACCGCGCGTTCGGCATGCAGCAGGCGGCGTTCGTCACCGAGCGGCTGATGGACATCGGGGCCGCGCGCCTCGGGATCGACCCCGTCGAGATCCGCCGCCGTAATTACGTGCCGCCGGCGGCGTTCCCCTATCGCAGCGTCGCCAACCTCGTCTACGACAGCGGCGACTATCCCCGGGCGCTCGACGAGGCGCTGCGCATCGCCGACTACGACGGACTCCGCGCGATGCAGGCGCGCGCCCGAACGCAGGGCCGCCTCGTCGGCATCGGCGTCGCGAACTACGTCGAGGTCACCGGTATGGGGCCGACGAAGCTGATGGCCGCGATGGGCAACCGTCAGGGCGGCTACGAGAGCGCGACCGTCCGCGTCGAGCCGTCGGGCCGCGTCAGCGTCGCGACGGGCATCATCGAGCTCGGCCAGGGCATCCGCTCGGCGCTCGCGCAGGTCGCGGCTGACGTGCTGTCGCTCCCCTACGATCGGGTCGGCGTCGTGCTCGGCGACACCGCGCGCACGCCGTATTCGTGCTACGGCACCGCCGACAGCCGCGGCTCGGTCACCGGCGGCGCCGCGGTGCTCCAGGCCACGCGCGCCCTCAAGCAGAAGCTCGTCCGTGTGGCGGCACGCCTGCTCGAGGCCGACGAGGCGGACCTGGAGGTCGTCGACGGTCAGTGTCGCGTGCGCGGCGCGCCCGGACGCGGCCTCTCCTTCCAGACGCTGGCGCAGGAGTCGCTGCGCGGACAGACCCTGCCCGACGGGATCGAGCCCGAGCTAGAGGCGCGGTTCACCTACAACCCGGAGAACTGGACGTTCCCCTACGGCGTGCACGTCGCCGCCGTCGAGGTCGCGCGCGACACGGGCAGGGTCCGTGTGCTCGGCTACTGGGTCGCGCACGACTGCGGCACGATGCTGAACCCGATGCTGGTGGACGGCCAGCTGCACGGCGGCCTCGCCCAGGGCATCGGCGGCGCGCTGTGTGAGGAGCTCCGCTACGACGAGGCGGGCCAGCTCCTGTCGCGCACGTTCATGGATTACGCGATCCCCACGGCGGAGACGATGCCGCCGATCACGATCGGTCACGTCGAGACCCCGTCGCCGCACACGCCGGGCGGGATGAAGGGCATGGCCGAGGGCGGCACGATCGGCGCCCCCGCGACGATCGCGAACGCCGTCGCCGACGCGCTGGCGGGCGCCGGCGTCGACGCCGCCGCGGTCGCCGCCTACCCGCTCACCGCGCCGACGGTCTTCGCGCTCCTGCAGACCGCCCGCGTGACCCATGGCTGACGCGCCCCGGCAGAGAGTGATGGCACTGGTTCTTTCGGGAGTCTTTCCGGGTCTCGGCCAGTTCTACAACCGTCAGCCCGTGAAGGGCGCAGTCGGCCTTGCCGCCGGGATCGTGTTCAGCTGGCTCGCCGGCCGAGCCACGCCAAGCGACCCCCTCGCCCTCGACCAGGCGGGATTCGCCCTCTTCGGTCCATTGTGCGGGCTCCTCGTCGTGTGGTTGTGGTCTATCATCGACGCGTGGCGCGCCGCCGGTCGTTGAACGCTCATGGGTTAGACGTGTCCAGTCGCTCAGAGGTCCAGCGCCCGCGAAAACCGAGCGCGTGGGAGGGATACCGATGCCGAAGATCAAGCACATCGCGTTGTCGACCCAGGACGTCGCGCAGACCGCGAAGTTCTACATCGAGACGTTCGGCATGAAGGAAGTCGGCCAGATCAATGATCCCGGCACGCGCGGCGTCTTCCTCACCGACGGCGACATCAACCTCGCCATCCTCAATTTCAAGAACGACGCGGCGGCCGGGAGCGAGCGCGGCAAGAATTTCTCCGGCATCCATCACATTGGCTTTCAGGTCGAGAGCCTCGAGGCCATCGCGGAGCGGCTCACTGCCGCAGGGTCGCGCCGACGTCACGACGTCGAGCAGGCGCTCGGTGTCGGGCACAGCACGGAAGGCAACGTCGAGGTGAAGTGGACCGGACCCGACGACATCATGCTCGACGTGTCGAAGACCGGCTGGCTCGGCACGCCCACGTTCGGGCACTAGCCGCGCCTTCGATTTGGGCGGGGCTGATCCCTCGCGTCTTCAATTCGCCAGCCCGCCGACTCTCCGAGGCGCGCCGGCGGGGCCTCTGTCATGCCGTGCTATCGTGAGAGCGGCCGATGAGAGCTTCGGTGCGGTGGCGCGGAATCTTACGGACCGTGGCATCCCACGCTGCCTTCGGCCTGATCGTCCTGGCGGGCTCCTCCGACATCACCCGCGGTGCCGAGCCCGAGACCGGAGCGTCCATCCTCCAGCAGCTGCGTAGCCTCGCGAATACGGGCAGCGTGCTCTATGTCGCCGCCCATCCCGACGACGAGAACACGCAGGTCATCACCTACCTGGCGCGCGGACGCGGATACCGGACGGCGTATCTCTCGCTCACCCGCGGCGACGGCGGACAGAACCTGCTCGGACCGCAGCTCGGCGAAGCGCTCGGCGTCGCGCGCACCCAGGAGCTGCTCGCCGCGCGTCGGTTGGACGGCGGCCGGCAGTACTTCACGCGCGCGAAGGATTTCGGCTATTCGAAGAACGCCGAGGAGACGTTGAGCGTCTGGGACCGGCAGCAAGTTCTCGGCGACATCGTGCGGGTGATCCGCGAGTTCCGCCCGGACGTGATCATCACCCGGTTTTCCCCGAAGCCGGCGCCGACGCACGGTCATCACACCGCCTCCGCCGTCCTCGCCGTCCAAGCGTTCCGACTCGCCGCCGACCCCGCGGCGTTTCCCGATCAGCTCCGTGAGCTCCGGCCCTGGCAGGCGCGGCGCATCGTTCACAACGTCGGCCAGGGCGTCACCGCGGCGAATCCGCCCGGCGGCGCGGCCGTGGCCGGCTCACCCGCAAACATCCCGGACGGCCCCGGTGTCGTGAAGGTCGAGGTCGGCGGCCACGATCCGGTGTCGGGCGAGTCGTTTGCGTCGATCGCCGCGCGCAGCCGCGCCATGCACAAGACCCAGGGCTTCGGCGTCGGCAGCCCGCCCGTGCACGAGGGCTCGCGGATCGAGCCGTTCGTGCTGCTCGACGGAGACCCGGCGACAAAGGATCTGTTCGACGGAGTGGACACGACGTGGAACCGCGCGGCCGGCGGCACCGAGCTCGCGCGGTCGATCGGCGAAGCGATCGCGAGCTACAACACGCAGAACGCGGTCGCGTCCCTGCCCGCGCTGCTCGCGATCCGTCGCCGGCTCGCCGCGCTCCCCGCGGATCCTCTGGTGAGCGACAAGCGCGCGCAGCTCGACCGGATCATCCAGGCGTGCGTCGGCCTCGAGGTGGACACCGTGGTGGATCGCGCCGAAGTCGTGCCCGGCGAGAGTGTGAAGCTGCGCCACACGGTCGTCGTGCGCTCGGCCACCCCGGTGCGCTGGACGGCGATGCGGTACAACAGCGTTCACCGCGCACTCAGCACGGCCGTCGAGCTGCGCCCGAACCAGCCAGTGGTCCGCGAGACTTCCCAGGTCGTGCCGGCGACCGCGCCGCCGAGCCAGCCGTACTGGCTGCGCACGCAGGGCACGCCCGGCATGTTCCACGTCGACGATCTCTCGCTCATCGGCCGCGCCGAGGACCCGCCCTCGTTTCCGCTCGAGTACGTCTTCGACGTCGGCGGGCAGACCTTGACGATCGCCGGCGAGCCGAGGCCGGCCGCCGACCCCGCCCAGCCGGCGCTGCAGCGGCGGCTGGAGGTCATCGCGCCGGTCTCGCTGCGGTTCCTCACGGGCGTGCGGCTCTTCGCGCCCGGCGCCGCGCGGCCGGTGACGGTGGAGCTCACCGCCGCCCGTGCGCGGGCCGCGGGCACCGTTCAGCTCGACGCGCCGGCCGGCTGGACCGTGACGCCGGCGTCGCAGCCGTTTCGACTCGCCGCCCCCGGCGAGCACGCGCGCTTCACCTTCACCGTGACCGCGCCCGCGCGGCTCGGGACGGCGCCGCTCGGCGCGAGCGCGGAGATCAACGGCCGGCGCTTCGATCAGGAGCGTGTCGAAGTCCGCTACGATCATCTGCCGCTCGAGATCCTGCAACCGCCGGCGCACGCCAGGGCGGTGGTGCTCGATCTCGCGACGCGCGGCCGTCACGTCGGCTACCTGCCGGGCGCCGGCGACGACGTGGCGGCGGCCCTGGAGGAGATGGGATACGAGATCACGTCGCTCACTGGCGCCGATCTCACGCCCGAACGGTTGAGCCGACTCGACGCGGTCGTCATCGGCATTCGCGCCTTCAACGTGAGAACGGATCTCGCCGAGCATCTTCCCGCGCTGTTCGCCTATGTCGAGACGGGCGGCACGGTCGTCGCGCAGTACAACACGCTGGACGGCCTGCCCGAGAACTGGCTCCCGCCGTTCCAGCTCCGGCTCTCGCGCGACCGCGTGACCGATGAGCACGCGCCGGTGACGATCCTGGCGCCGGCGCATGCCGTGCTCACCACGCCCAATCGCATCACCGCGGCGGACTTCGACGGCTGGGTGCAGGAGCGTGGCCTCTACTTCCCCTCGCAGTGGGACGACCGCTTCACGACGGTCCTCGCGTCCGGCGACCCCGGCGAGAAGCCGCTCATGAGCGGCCTGCTCGTGGCGCGGCTCGGCAAGGGCCACTTCGTCTACACCTGCTTGTCATGGTTCCGCCAGCTTCCCGAAGCGGTCCCCGGCGCGTATCGGCTGTTCGCGAATCTCGTCTCGCTCGGCAAGTGACGCTCGCGCCCGGCCCCGACGAGCGTGCCGACTCCGACCCACCCGAGGTCCCAGGCTTTCGCACCTGGCGCGGCCTCTATCTGTTCGTCTTCGGGTGGTTCGTGCTCGTGGTGGTCCTGCTGACGGCGTTCACGGCGATCTTCTCGTGAACGTCGCCGACTGGATCGTGCTGCTCGGAACGCTCGTGGGGATCGCCGCGTATGGCGCCTGGCGCACGCGCCACATCCGGAGCCTCAACACCTACCTGCGCGGCAGCGCGTCGACCGGCTGGGGCACGATCGGCCTCAGCGTGATGGCCACCCAGGCCAGCGCGATCACCTTCCTCTCCATCCCCGGTCAGGGGTTCGAGAGCGGCATCGGCTTCGTGCAGAACTACTTCGGCCTGCCGCTGGCGCTCATCATCGTGTGCGTCGTGTTCCTGCCCATGTACCGGCGGCTCAACGTGTACACGGCCTATGAATTCCTCGGCCAGCGGTTCGACGACAAGACTCGCCTGCTCGGCGCCGGCCTGTTCCTGCTGCAGCGCGGCCTCGCGGCCGGCGTCACGATTTACGCGCCCGCGATCATCATCTCCACGGTGCTCGGCTGGCGACTCGACCTCGTCATCGTGTGCACCGGACTGCTCGTCATCATCTATACGGTGACGGGCGGAAGCGAGGCCGTCGCACTGACCCACAAGTGGCAGATGACGATGATCTCGGCCGGCATGGTGACGGCGCTCGTCGTGCTGCTGCACCGCCTGCCCGACGGTCTTGGCTTCACCGGCGCCGCGCACGTGGCCGGCGCGCTGGGCAAGCTTCAGGCTGTCGATTTCTCGCTGGATCCGAGCCGGCGCTACACGGTGTGGACGGGCGTGTTCGGCGGACTGTTCCTGTCGCTCTCGTACTTCGGCACCGACCAGTCGCAGGTCCAGCGCTACATCGGCGGCGCTTCGCTGCGCGAGGGCCGCCTGGGGCTCATGTTCAACGCGGTACTGAAGATCCCGATGCAGTTCGTGATTCTGCTGATCGGCGCGCTCCTGTTCGTCTTCTATCAGTTCGCGCCCCACCCGGTGTTCTTCAACCAGGCCGAGTGGCGCCGCCACGCCGCGGATGGGCGCTTCGCGGCGCTCGAGGCCCGCCATGCCGACGCGCTGGCGCAGAGCCAGTCGGCGATCCGCGCCTGGCTCGCAGCCCGCGCGTCGGACGACGCCACGCGCGAGGCGAGCGCGCGCGCCGCCATGGTCGCCGCCAACGATCGTACCGACGCGATCCGCGCCGATGCCCGCGCTGCCCTCGCGAGCGCTGACCCACGCGCCAAGACGAAGGACTCCGACTACGTCTTCATCACGTTCATCCTCTCCGAGCTTCCCCACGGCACGATCGGTCTCCTGGTCGCGGTGATGTTCGCGGCCGCGCTGTCGTCGAAGGCCGCGGAGCTCGCCGCGCTGGGCACCACGACGACGATCGACTTGTGGCGCCACTTCCGCCCGCTGGCCGCCGCCGACGAGGGCCGCAATGTGCGCGTGGCGCGACGCTTCACCGCGATGTGGGGCGTCGTGGCTGTAGCGTTCGCGCTCTTTGCCGGATTCGCCGAGAACCTCATCGAGGCGATCAACATCCTCGGCTCGATCTTTTACGGTGTCCTGCTCGGCCTGTTCCTGGTGGCGTTCTTCCTCCGCCGCGTCGGCGGCAGCGCGGTGTTCTTCGCGGCCGTGGCCGCGGAAGCGCTCGTGATCGTGATGTACTTCTCGCTCAACATCGGCTACCTCTGGTACAACATCATCGGCTGCGCCGCGTGCGTCGCCTTCAGCCTGGTGCTGCAGGCGGTCTTGCCGCCGCGCGTGCGCGCCGACGAGGTTCGTGCCAGATGAGTACGGAGCCGGTGATCGCCTTCGGCCAGCAGCCCTGCGGGTTCTTTCCGCGGCGCTTCCTCGTGGCGAAGATCCGGACCGCGCGACGGCTGCAGGCCGAGATCGGCGGGCGCGTCGTGTATTTCTGCCACGACAGCGACCACGATCCCCGCGAGACTCGCACGATCCTGCGCCATCGCGCGACGGGGGAGCCGGCGCACCTGAACTTCGCCGTCGCCGGCAAGCTTCAGCGCAAGTTCGCGCCGCTCTACGCCAAGTGCATCACCGCCGACTGGCACACCCGGACGCTCGGGCAGCTTCCGAATTACGTGGACCAGCCCATCATCGACCTGTTCCGGGCGACGTCGGCGAAAACGGTGGCCGACTTCTGTCTCAAGATGTACCGCGGGATGGGCCTGCTGGACCGCCTGGACGTGGTGGCCTCGAGCGATCCGGAGGTCCGGCGCCGTGCGTGCGACGTGGACGACTTCTTCGTGGACGTCCCGTTCCAGGGTGAGATCGTGCGGGCCCGCTCGCGCGCCGGCGGGCTCTACCTGCACGAGGGCGGCGATTCGTTCATCGCCGTGGCGGCCTCGGACTTCGGCAAGGAGCAGATCAGCCCGACGCGAGACTCGCGCCTGCAGTGGATGCAGTCGGTCATCCACTGCACCCACTACGTGACGGGCGCGAGCGAGCAGGCGTATCTCCGACGGGAGGACGCGCCGGAGATCGTGTACGTGCGGCGGGAGGACATCGAGCGATCGGACGAAGCGTTCACGGAGCTGTCGGGCTGATATGACGGCGGATACGCTGCGCGTCGGCATCACCTGCTACCCGTCGGTCGGCGGCAGCGGCGTGCTTGCGACGGCGCTCGGCGAGGAGCTGGCCGCGCGCGGCCACGACGTGCACTTCATCGCGTACGAGCGCCCGTTCCGCCTGCCTTCGGACGCACGGCGCCTGCACTTTCATCCCGTCGCGATCAACGAGTACGAGCTGTTCCGCTACCCCGATTACACCCTGCCCCTCTCCGTGCGCATGGCCGAGGTGAGCCGCGAGCATCGTCTCGACGTGCTGCACGTCCACTACGCCGTGCCCCACGCCACCGCCGCGATCCTCGCGCGCGCGATGTTGCCACTGGGCCGACAGCCCAGGGTCGTCACGACCCTGCACGGCACCGACACGACCCTGCTCGGCCACGATCCCGGGTACGCGCCCGCCATCAAGCACGCGCTGACCTCGTCGGATGCGGTCACCGCCGTGTCCGAGTCGCTCAAGCAGGAGACCCGCCATATTCTCGACTTCGACGGCCCGATCGAGGTCATCCACAACTTCTTTGCCCCGCGCCGCCCGAGCCGCCCGCCCGAGGTCGTCCGCCGCGAGCTCGGCCTCGGCGACGAGCTCCTCGTGGTGCACTCGTCGAACCTGCGCCCGGGCAAGCGCATCGATCTCCTGCTGGAGACGGTCGCGCGCGTGCAGCCGCGCGAGGCGTTCCGGCTCCTGATCCTGGCCGGCGAGGCGTTCGCGCCATTCGTCGGCGAGGTACAGCGGCTCGGCCTCACCGAGCGCGTGATCGTCCGGGAGAAGGTCCACGCGATCGAGGATTATCTTCAGATCGCCGACGTCGGCCTCTACACCTCCGATGCCGAGAGCTTCTGTCTCAGCATTCTCGAAGCCATGTGCTTCGGCTGCCCGAGCGTCTCCACGCGCGTGGGCGGAATTCCCGAGGTGGTGGAGGACGCCGAGAGTGGCCTGCTCGTGCCGGCCGGCGACGTCGACGCGCTCGCGAAGACGCTGGAAGCCCTGATTCACGACACGCCGCGACGCCATGCCCTCGGGCGCGCCGCGCAGGCGCGCGCGCGCGAGCGGTTCTCCGCCGAGGTCATCGTGCCGCGCTACGAAGCGCTGTATCGACGGTTGTGCCGGTGACGGCTCACGCGCGTGCGCGTGGCCCCGTCGCCTTGACCAGCAGCGAACCCTGTGGGATGAATCTTCTGGAGGCGACCATGAAAATCTTGACCTACGCGTACGTGGCATTCCTCGTCGTTATCGCGGCCGCCGTGCCCGGCGGGCTCTCGGCGCAGACGCCGGCGCCGAGCCTGGCCAAGGAGATCGCTGCGAGCTTCCAGCGCGCCTCCACCGAGATCCTCGACGTCGCGGAGGCGATGCCCGCCGACAAGTACGGCTACAAGCCGACACCCGAGATCTCGAGCTTTGGCGAGCAGCTCGTGCACGTCGCCGGCATCACCCAGCGTTTCATCGACACGGCCAAGGGTGTCAAGACGGAAGCCCCCCATCACACCGCGACGGCCAAGCCCGAGATCATCGACCTGCTGAAGAAGACGTTCCACAGCGCTCAGGAGATGATCAACCCGCTGACCGATGCCCAGCTCATAGAGCCCGTGAAATTCCCGTTCGGCGACCGCACGGTCACCCGCGCCACGTTCTGGCAGGGCCCGCTCTACCAGATCCGCAACCACCACGGCCAGCTCGTGGTCTATCTGCGGATGAACGGGATCGTGCCACCGACCACCGCGCGGCGATAGGCCGCATCATGCATCGCATTCATGGTTTCGTGCTTGCCGTCGCCGCCTTGACGCTCGTGTCGGGCGCGAGCTGTGTCCACGCCCAGGACACGAATCGCCCGGTCGCCGGCGGCGGGATCACCGTGCGCAGTTGGATG
>Ga0070707_100006521_pt1 | contig 10839 bp, 10 predicted proteins | sample KBSK5502metaG_FD_65468 | JGI IMG/M metagenome (GOLD analysis project Ga0070707, IMG submission 65468) | Corn, switchgrass and miscanthus rhizosphere microbial communities from Kellogg Biological Station, Michigan, USA - KBS K5-50-2 metaG | ecosystem: Host-associated > Plants > Roots >... | reverse complement strand
GATTGTTGAAGGGCGGGTTGTCGCGATTCATGATCAGATTGGTGCTGGCGTTTCCGGGGGCCAGCTCGCAGATCGCCTGCGGCGACTGGTTCTTCACATCCTTCAGCATCGGGATCGACACTTCGAACGGGAAGGTCATGTCGAACTTGCCGCCGATAAAGGACAGCATTGCGGTCGCGCGGTTCGGGATGATCGTGTACTCGACCCCGTCGAGATAGGGCCGATCCTTCTTCCAGTACTCCGTGTTTTTCGAGACCTTGATCGACTCGTTCGGCTTGAACTCGACGAACTTGAAGGGGCCGGTGCCGATCGGGCGCTGCCGCATCTGGGCCGGCGGGACGTGGCACGGATAGACCGGCGTGTAGCCCGAGGCGATCAGGGTCAGCAGTGCCGGCTGCGGACGCTTCAGCACGAAGGTCGCTTCGAGATCGCCGTTGACTTCGATCTCGGCGACGTTGTTCCACCAGGACCGGCGCGGGTTGGCGCGGAACCGCTCCTGGCCGCGGCCGCTCAGAAGGTCCCAGGTGCATTTGACGTCGGCGGCGATGAAGGGCTTCCCGTCATGCCATTTGACGCCGGGATGCAATTTGAAGGTCAGGCGGTTGCCGTCCTCGCTCCATGACCAGCTGTCGGCCAGCTCGGGACGGATCGTCTTCAGGCTGTTCTGGGCGATGTGCTGATCGTAGACGACGAGGTTGTTGAACACCCCCATCATCGGGATCTCGGTCGAGTTCGTCCCCTCTTCGTGGATCGACATCGAGGCCGGGCTGTCGCGATGATAGACGCGCAGCGTGCCGCCCTGCTTCTGCGCCAGCGCGGTCTCGGAAACCACGAGCAGGACGAGCAGCGATACAAGCGCGGCGCCGGCACGAAGCCACTGAGACATCAGTGTCCCTCCCCTAACCTGCGGTTTCTCCGCCTGCTGGCCGTATCGAAGCGGATTTCGGCCGCCAAGGAAAGCCCAGGGCAAGGAAAGCCTGGCCTTTGGCGGGATGCAGCACCTGCCGGCGGCGGGCGTTGGCTTGGCAGGCTTACGTGCCGCCGCGATCAGGAGTCCCCGCAATGTATCTCGCCCGCTTTTCCTACGATGTGCTGCCGGTCAACCGGCAGCGCGCGATCGATTTCATCCGCCGCGAGGTCGACGCCGCGCGCGGCAACGGCCTCAACGCCCGTCTACTGGTGCCGCTGACCCGCGGCCATGGCGAGGGCGCATCGCTACAGTTCGAGGGTCGAGCTGCAGAAGCTCGACCAGCTCGACCAGTTCCGCAACCGCGGCATCGGTTCAAGCAAGGAAACCGGCAATTGGATGCACGCCTTCAGCGAGGTGCTGACCGCCCCGCCGGCAGTCGAAATCCTGCATGTCGATGGGGCGGAGGCGAAGTAAGCGGCCGTAACCGCGGCCCCATTTCTACTCCGGTCATTGCGAGCGAAGCGAAGCAATCTCCCGCTGGCTTGGCTAATCCGATGGGGATTGCTGCGTCGCTCCGCTCCTCGCAATGACAGGCTGGATCAGGACAGGCCGGAGCGGGTGTAGAGGCGGCAGGCGTTGTCCCAGAGGAGCTTTTTCTTGCGCGGCTCGGGCATGTCCCAGCCGAGCACGATCCCGGCCGATTTCGGGAAATGGCTTTCGCCGTGCGGATAGTCCGAGGCGTACATCAGGACATCATCGCCGAGCAGGTCGGCGACCGCGTTCGTCAAGGGGGCGCCTTCCGGGATCTCGATGCTCTGGAAATAGCGGCCGCTCGTCACGTAATCGGTCGGATGGCATTTCAGCTCGGGCAAGGCCGCCTTGATCGTCTCGGCATGCTCGTCGAGCCGCTTGATCCAGAAGGGCAGCCAGCCATGCCCGGCTTCCAGGGTCGCGATGCGCAGGCTCGGGTAGCGGTCCATGACGCCGCTGCCGATCAGGGATGCCATGTTGCGCATGCCGCACCAGGGATGCGCCGCCGAGCGCTGCAGCCATAGATTGTCCCAGGTGTCCTGCCCGCCGGGCGCGTAGGGCGGCATCACCGTGAAGGTGTGGAGCACTATGGCGAGGTCGAGCGCTGTCGCCTCGGCGTACAGCGGTTCGAGATCGGGATGGTCGAGCGGCGTGCCGACCGGAGCGTAGACCAGCAGCCCCCAGGCCCAGCGCGCCTTGCCCCAGCGCCGCATCTCGGCGAGCGAGCCCTCGACGTCGCGGGACGCCGCGAGGATCACGCCGCCGAGCCGATCCGGGAAGGCGCCGCAATAATCGCTCATCCAGCGGTGATAGGCGCGGTACATCGCCATTTCGAGCGCGACGTCGTCGCCCGCCGTCCAGGTGCCGAACCAGCCCGAGGGCAGGGTCAGGTTGGCGTCGACGCCCTCATAATCCATGTCGGCGATGCGGGCGGCCGGGTCGGCATCGACCTTTGGCGAGGGCTGGCGCTCGCGCGCGACGCCGGTGAACCCGGCCATGTAGCCGGCGGGTTTTGTGTCCGGGGCGGCGGTGCCGAGTTTGCGGCGGTACTGGCGCTGACCCTTGGTGTAGGTCACATGGCCGCTGCGGCCGGTCGCGCGATAGGGCTCCCAGGCGGCCAGCCGGTTCTTGTCGGCAGCGCTCAGATAGGGTTCGAGGATCAGGGCGTCGGGGCCGACATGGGTGTCGGAATCGAAGATCCGGTAGCCGTCGCGCGCCATCACTGCCTCCGGTATTTGTCGAGCGCCGCCTCCGACAGATAGCGTTCCTCCAAGGCGCGCTGCTTGTCGGCGCCTTCGCCGTCGGGCGGCATCTGCGGGTGAGGATAAGGCCGCTCGGCGCGGCTGGCGACGAAATCATCCCAGGCGGCGGTACCGCGCTCCTGGAACGCGGTCATGAAATCCCACAAGGCGGCCCAGGTCACATGGTGGGTGAAGCCGGGATACCAGGCGATCGTGACGCCGAGAGCCAGATGCTCGTCGAGCCCGAGATAGCGGCCGAGCTTGCCTTTCATGAACGAGAACGGGCCTTCGACCGCGGCGCGCGCGGCGCGAATCTCCTCGACCGAATGCGGCGATTCGAGCTGTACCCAATCGACCTTGGCGATCTCGCGATAGGCGTTGAGGCGCGCGACGGCGTCCTCGAACCCGCCATTCGCGGCATCGCGGGCATAGCATTGCGCCATCACGACAAAATCGGGGTCGACCTCGTTCTTCATGTCGACGGCGGCGCGGTAGCGGGCGATCGCCAGATCGAGCGGCACAACCTCGACGCCGACGGTCTGGGTCGCGCGCTTGCCCTCGATCGGCTGGTCGTCGATGCGCACGCCGGCGATGCCGCGGCGGATGCATTCGCGCACCATGCGGCGCACCGCCATGATACCGCCATGCCCGGTGTCGCCGTCCATGATGACCGGGATCGTGACGCTGTCGGCGATCCAGCCGGCGATCTGGATGCATTCGGAGAGGGTCGCGGTGCCGACATCGGCGAGCCCGGTATAGGCGCCGACGACGCCGCCGGTGCCGACAAACAAGGCCTCGCAGCCGGCTCTCTCCATGATCCTGGCATGCGCCGCGGTCGGCGGGTGCAACACCGCCAGCACCTTGTCGCGGCGGCGGATCAATTGCTGCAGGCGGGCGGTTTGCGGGCTGCGCATGGCGATTATCCCTTGGCTGGGCCGGCGGAATCCTGGCGCGGCAGGCCTCGGCTCGTCGAGAGCCTATTTGCGGCCCCGTGACGTATCCACTCGAGTTCAGACATACCCTGTGGCCGGGCTTGTCCCGGCCACCCACGTCTTTGCTCCCACGGCATCAGTATTGAAAGACGTGGATGCCCGGGACAAGCCCGGGCAGGGGGATTTTGGTGAAAATGAAATCCCGCCTTCGCGGAGACTCCCGCAGCAGATCGAGAAATCCCGGAGTTAAATCGCGGCATTTGTCGTCATACCGGAGACGGCCGGTATCTACGGCCGAAGTGGGTCCCGGCCTTCGCCGGGACGACGAGTAAGTAAAGGCAATTCAATCAGGGCCGCCGAACTCAGGGCGTCAGGCGGCGATGAAGCGGTCGATCTTGCGGTAGCGGAACAGCCAGCGGCCGCCCTGCTTGACCATCTGGTCGTGGTAGGCGCCGCCGGAGCCGATCTTCGGTCCCTCGGGACTGTTCTGCACGACGGTCCAGTTGGAGCGGACATCGGCGGCGGTCTCGCCGTCGAAGGTGATCACGACATTGGCCACGAGATGGATGCCGCGCGGGCGGTGATCGCCGGCCCGGGCGCGGATGTCACCGGCCAGCGCGGCGATCGCCTCGCGGCCGGTCGCCTTGCCGAAAGCAGTGTCCCAGGTGCCGTTCTCGGCGAACAGCGCCGCCATGCCGTCGTACCAGCCGCTGTCGAGCCGGAAACAGTACTCGGCCAGCACCTCGCGAATGGCGTCTTTTTCCTCGAGCATGCCCGGCATTTTTGTCCTCCCGATGGGTTATCAGCCGCAGTGTAGCCCCCACAGGTTAAAAACCGATAGATTGCCGCGAATGCGAAGTCCGCTCGGGAGTCTCCGATGGCCGATAGCTCAAACCAGGTCGCGCTTTACGCCAGCGTCGGGCCGGAGCTGACTCATTACGCGGTCGATGTCGAGGGCGCCGCGCTGGAGCGGCGGGCCACCGTCACCTTACCAGCCAATGTCCATTACTGCTGGCCACACACCTCCGGCCGGCATCTCTACGTCGCGTCGAGCGATAGCGCGTCGGGAATCGGCGGGGTGATCGGCACGAAGCACCATGTCACGGCGTGGCGGATCGATCCGGCGTCGGGGGCGCTGTCGCCGCATGGCGAGCCGATCGCGCTGCCGACCCGGCCGATCCATATGACCTTGGACATTCCGTCCGAACATATCCTGGTCGCCTTCAGCAACCCGAGCGGGCTGCAGGTCTATCGCGTCAACCCGGATATGAGCCCGGGGGCGCAGGTGACGCAGCCCGAGCCGATCGACCCCGGCATCTACGGCCACCAGGTGCGGGTCAGCCTCGACAACCGCAAGGTCATCCTGGTGACCCGCGGCCATGACCCGGCCGGCGGCAAGCCGGAGGAGCCCGGTGCGCTGAAGGTGTTCGATTACGCGGGCGGTAAGCTGACAAACGAAGCCTCGGTGGCGCCAAATGGCGGCTACGGGTTTGGGCCGCGGCATCTCGATTTCCACCCGACGAAGCCCTGGGTCTATGTTTCGCTCGAGCGGCAGAACCGGCTCGACGTGTTCGCTTTCGACAACGGAAAGCTCTCACAGGAAGCGCGCTACCGGAAAGGCACGCTGGCCGAGCCCGGCAACACCCGCGGACGGCAAGCCGTCGGCACGGTAAAGCTGCATCCCAACGGCCGTTTTGCCTATGTCGCCAACCGCGCCTCCTCGGCGGACCAGGCCGGGGTCTTTGTCGGTGGCGAGAACAATCTCGCGGTCTTCGCGATCGACCCGGCGAGCGGTGAGCCCAGCCTGATCCAGAACGCCGACACGCACGGGCTTCATTGCCGCAATTTTCACATCGATCTGAGCGGGCGCGTGCTGGTCGCCTCGCACATCATGGGGCTGCCGGTGAAGGACGCCGCCGGCAGCCGCTTCGTGCCGGCCTGCCTGTCGGTATTCCGCATCGGCGAGGACGGGAAGCTCGATTTCGTCCGCAAATACGATGTCGAGGTCGGGGACAAGCAGATGTTCTGGATGGGCATGGTCACGCTATAAGGGCTGCCGCAGTCAGGGAGAACGACATCGTGGATGGGCAAAGCGATACCGATATCGGCCAGGCGATCATCGACAAGGCGAGCCGGGTCCTGCCCGGCGGCACGTTCGGCAATTTCGCCGCCGAGGTGGTGATCCGCGAAGGCAAGGCCGGCCGGGTGTGGGACGAGCAGGGCAAGGAATACATCGACTACCTGCTCGGCTCCGGGCCGATGCTGGTCGGTCATGCGCATCCCGAGGTCACCGAGGCGGCACAGGCGCAGATCGCCCGCGGCACGACGTTTTTTGCCAACAACCGGCTCGGCATCGAACTGGCCGAGGCGATCGTCGAGGCGGTGCCGTGCGCCGAGCAGGTGCGGTTTGTCTCCTCCGGCACCGAGGCCGACCTCTACGCGATGCGCGCCGCCCGCGCCTTCACCCGGCGCGACAAGATTTTGAAGTTCGAGGGCGGCTACCACGGCATGAGCGATTATTCGCTGATGAGCCTGGCGCCGCGGCGGTCCGGCAATTTCCCGATGGCGGTGCCGGATTCCGCCGGCATCCCGAAAAGCGTCCGCGACGACATGATCATCGCGCCGTTCAACGACACCGAGGTCGTGGCCAGCCTGGTGAAGGAGCACAAGGAGGAGCTGGCCGGGGTCATCGTCGAGCCGTTCCAGCGCATCATCCCGCCGGCTCCCGGCTTTCTCGAAAAGCTCCGCAAGATCACAGCCGAGAACGGCGTGCCGCTGATCTTCGACGAGGTGGTGACCGGCTTCCGCCTCGCCTATGGCGGCGCGCAGGAATATTACGGCGTCCAGCCCGACCTCTGCACCCTGGGCAAGGTGATCGGGGGCGGCTTTCCGCTGGCGGCGATTGCCGGGCGCGCCGAGATCATGGCGCATTTCGACAAGGCCAAGGTCGGCGACGAGAACTACCTGGTGCAGATCGGGACGCTGTCGGGCAACCCGGTGGCCGCTGCGGCGGGGCTCGCGACGATGGCGATCCTGCGCCGTCCCGGCGCCTACGAGCGGATCCACGGCACCGGCCGCGAGCTGATGGGCGCGCTCGGCGAGTTGCTGAAACGGGCCGGGATCGCGGCGCAAGTGACGGGCGAGCCGCCGCTGTTCGATGTCGTGTTCACCGATGAGCCGATCCGCGACTACCGCAGCACGCTGACCGGCGACGCGGCGATGGCGCGCCGCTTCAATGCCCTGCTGCGCGAGCGCGGCATCCTGAAGGGCGAGCAGAAGTACTACATCTCGCTCGCCCACACGGATGACGACATCAAGGACACGATCGCCGCGTGGAAAGGCGCAATCACGGAACTGAAGCAGTAACCCGCATACAGCTCCGTCGTCCCGGCGAAAGCCGGGACCGACGGTTCAGCCGATCGTGCCGTTGAAGGATGGGTCCCGGCTTTCGCCGAGACTGCGGTTTAGTTTGTTGTGCCTCAGAAAAACACCAGGGCGCGGACCTCGATGCTCTCGCGGGGCGGCGCGTCGGGCGGGGTTTGCGGGTCGTCGAAGGCGCCATGCGCCGAGAACCGCGCCGCGCCCTGCCGCGCCGAGTCGAAGCAGCGGATCAGCACGACCTCGTCGGCCTCCATCTTCGGGAAGTAATACCAGCGCTGGCCCGGGTTGAAGGTCACCGCATAGGTCTCGCCGGTGCGGTCGGGATAGCGCAGATCGGAAGCAACGAGATTTTCCTCCAAGAGCGTGCTCGCGTCGCACAAGGCGAGCGGCGAGCGCAGCAGCGGCCCGCGGATCGGCCGCCAGACATTGATCTCGGCGTAGCGGTGCTTAAGCAGCTCCTCGGCTTCGTTGCCCATCAGGTCGCGCACCCGCTGCGGCGCCGACCAAGCGGTGTAGTCGTTGTGCACGCGTCCGGCGTAACCTTTGATCGTGTTCCCCTTGGCCATGCGGGCGGCATTGCGCACGATATGGTCGAAGGCGACGACCCGTGTGGCGCCGGTCGCCTGCCGGATCAGCCGCTCGCATTCCGGGTAGTAGACCCGGGCGATCTCCGCCTCGTCGTAGAGATCCTTGGCCGCGGTCGGATGGCGCCGCAGGACGAACCCCTCGCGGTCGAGCGACAGCCGGTCGTTGACCGCACGCCCGTCGAGAATTTTGACCTCGTGGGTTTCCTCGCGGGTATTGCGCGGCGGTACGCCCGGCGGCGGCTCGTAATTGTAGGAATACAGCTTTTCCGCCATCGGCTGGGTAAAGTTGACCGGGGCGACGATGCCCTTCAGATCCGATACCGCCAAACCGTCCATGAAACCCTCCGCCTCGTCGAATGGGTCGCGTGGTGCGACCAATAAAGCATCCCTGCCGGAAATGAGATAGGTATGGCGCACCGGCAGCCAAAGGCCGGCCGCGCATGGGAGGCATGATGCGGTTTTCCGACGAAGCCTGGCAGCAGAATGAAGGGTTGCGCGAGGCGATCCACCGGCTGCCGTTCAACACCGAACTGGCCGCCGGGACGCTGTCGCACGAGCGGTTCCGCTTCTACATCGTGCAGGACGCGCTCTATCTCGGGCAGTATGCGCGGGTGCTGGCGCTGGCAGCCGCCAGAGCGCCGGAGATCGCGACGTTGCAGGCCTTCGCCAGTTCGGCCTTGGGCGCGGTCGCGGTCGAGCAGGCCTTGCACGGCCGCTATCTGCAGGAATTCGGGGTCGATCCCGCCTCGGTCATGGCCGCCGAGCCCGCCCCCGATTGCCTCGCCTATACCAGCTTTCTGGTGGCGACCGCCTATCAGGAGCCGTGGGAAATCCTGATTGCGGCGCTGCTGCCGTGCTTTTGGATCTATTGGGACGTAGCGCAGGCGATCACCCGCGAGGCGGCGCCCGACAACCCGTACCGCGCCTGGATCGACACCTATGCCGACCCGCATTTCGGCGAGGCGGTCGGACGGGTCATCGGCGTCGCCGACGAGGCCGCGGCCGCGACGACATCGCGCATCCGGGCCGGCATGCTGGCCGCCTTTCGCCGCTCGACGCAGTACGAATGGCTGTTCTGGGACGGCGCCTGGCGGCAGCGCACCTGGCCAGTGTTCGATTAACGGAGGTTGGCATGGCAACACAAGCGAAGGTCGCGGTCATTACCGGCGCCGGCAGCGGCATCGGGCGGGCCAGCGCGCATGCGCTGTTGGAGGCGGGCTGGAATGTCGTGCTGGCCGGGCGCCGCCGCGACATGCTCGAAGAGACCGCCGCGCTCGCCGGGATGATGCCGCCGCGCACCCTCGCGGTGCCGACCGACATCCGCGACCCGGCGCAGATCGCGGCGCTGTTCGACGTGGTGAAGACCACCTATGGCCGTATCGATCTGCTGTTCAACAATGCCGGGATCAGCACCCGCGGCATCCCGTTCGAGGAGTTGACCTACGAGCAGTGGACGGATGTCGTCGCGGTCAATCTGACCGGCTCGTTCCTCTGCGCGCAGCACGCCTTTCGGATGATGAAGGCGCAGGACCCGCAGGGCGGCCGCATCATCAACAACGGCTCGGTGTCGGCGCATGTTCCGCGGCGCAACTCGATCCCCTATGCCTCGACGAAGCACGCGCTGACCGGGCTGACCCGCTCGATTTCGCTCGACGGGCGCGAATACAACATTGCCTGCGGGCAGATCGACATCGGCAACGCCGCGACGACCCGCAACGAGGACACCGCGCGCGGCCGGCTGCAGGCCTCGGGCCGAGTCGAGGCCGAGGCGCGCATCGATGTCCACGACGTCGCCAAGGGCGTCCGCTACATGGCCGAACTGCCGCCCGAGGCGAATGTGCTGTTCATGACCGTCATGGCGAACAAGATGCCCTATGTCGGACGGGGTTGAGCGCGACGCAGCCGATGGGCGAGGCGATCGGCCGGCTGCTCGGCGCCGGCGCCAGAGCCGATGTGTTCGAGTGGGGGGACCGGGTCATCAAACTCTACCGTTTCCCCGACGCCAAAGCGGCGGCCTTCCGCGAGGCCGCGATCCAGGCGGCGGCGGAAAGCCTGGGGCTGCCGGTCCCGTCGGTGAGGGGCGTGCAGCAGGTCGATGGCCGTTGGGGCGTCGTATTCGACCGCGTGAGACGGGAATCCTTTGCCGCGCAAATGCGCGCCAGGCCCGACACCGTGCCGATGTATCTCGAGGAGATGGCGCGCCTGCATGCGCGGATCCATACTCACGCGGCGGCTCAGTTTGCGAGCCTCAAGACGAAGCTGACGAGCGACATCGCCGCCGCCACGCTCATCGATGACAAGAAGAGGTCCGCGTTGCTCGGCAGGCTGGCCGGCATGCCGGATAGCGACCGTCTGTGCCATGGCGATTTTCACCCGCTGAATGTGCTGGGTGAGGCTGCCGAGCCGGTGGTGATCGACTGGCCGGACGCGCGGCGCGGCGATCCGGGCGCCGATGTCTGCCGCTCATATCTGCTCCTTCACCTCCACGCCGAAGCGTGGGCGGAGCCGTATGTCGAAGCGTACTGCCGTGGCGGCGCGCTTTCACGCGAGGAAATCGCCGGATGGCTGCCTTATGTCGCCGCCGCACGGTTGACCGAGAACATCGCAGGCGAAGCGGACCGCCTTCTCGCAATCCTGCGTCATGGAGGCGGTCCGGGATGACACGAAAATCTCTGGCCCTCTTGTCGGCGCTGGCGGGCCTGGTCATTGCGACAATTCCGGCGGCGCATGCCAGAGAGAATATTCAGCGGCATCTCTACGCCGTGAACCAGTCGGCAAAGGATCGCGGATCGATCTCGGTGTATGACATCGATGCCGGACACCGGCTGATCAAGACCATTAGAACGGTACCCGGTGTCCGCAATGTCAGGGGCGTGGCGGCGAGCGCCGTCACCGGGAAGCTTTATGTCGCCTATCTCGACGCCACGGATGTCGGGAAGATCTATTGCCTGAATGTTCAGGACGAGGCGATCGTCTGGAACCGAGCTGTCGATCCCGGTGTCGATCGGCTGGCGATCAACCCGAACGGACGGTTGCTTTACGTGCCGACCGGAGAGGACGGCACCGCCGATCACATCAACGTGCTGGACGCCGCGAGCGGCGACCTTGTCCGCAAGGTGTATTTCTCGAAGCGGTCGCACGACACGCTGTATCCGCTGTCCGGGCCGGTCTTCCAGACGACGAAGGCCGAGGACGGCAGCGGCAACTACATGTATCTGATCGATCCCACGAGCTATGCCGTGTCGCAGATCGGGCGG
>Ga0070707_100006519_pt1 | contig 10840 bp, 5 predicted proteins | sample KBSK5502metaG_FD_65468 | JGI IMG/M metagenome (GOLD analysis project Ga0070707, IMG submission 65468) | Corn, switchgrass and miscanthus rhizosphere microbial communities from Kellogg Biological Station, Michigan, USA - KBS K5-50-2 metaG | ecosystem: Host-associated > Plants > Roots >... | reverse complement strand
TCGAGGCGAAAGAGATGTTCGCCGCTTCGCGTGCCAGCACCGAGATGGGCGAGGCGGCCGAGGTGTGGCGCATCCTTCACGGCGCCGAGCTGCCGAAGGGGAAGATCACGGACGCGCTCAACGCACCACCGCAACGGCTCCTCTCCGCCGAAGGCGCGGCCAGACCGGCGCCGCACGTGGTCGGGTGGGGCGTGTGGGCGCGGTTCTTCCAGCGGAATCTCATGTCCGCGGCCGACACATCCGCGGAGTTCCGGCGATCGATGCTCGCCCTGACCAAGGACGTTCAGCGCGCGGATACCTTGGAGGAGACGTTCTCCGGCCTCGAGCTTTGGCCTGTAGAGAGCCTCCAGGCGGCGATCCCGACGCCTGGGTCGTTGTCGGGACGCCCTCCGACGAGCGAGCGGGAGGACCTTCGCCGGCAGGAATGTGCACGCGGTGTCGCGGTCGTCCAGAACGCGCCGGAGAGGGTGCCCGTCTATTTCTGGATGAGCCTGGATCATCTCTGCTACGAGGCGCGCCAGGACCAGTCCCTGCCCGAGGCGCGACGATGGCTCCGGACGCTGACGCCCTGGGGCACCGCGCTCATGCCGCGGCAACGCATGGTGGTCCTGCTGGACCGCACGCTCGACGGGCCGCAGGTCTACAAAGCGATCCACGAGCTGGCGCCGTTCGAGCCCACCGCGCTCGGCGCACTCGCGCCGGACCCACAGGTAGGGACGTTCGAGCAGGTGGCGGCCCTCTACGGCCCCCTCGCCGAATACGACCTCGCGGTCATGAAGCGGCTGGCCTGGACGCGGCGCGCGGACGTGGCCACCTACCGTCGCCTGTACGAGAAGATCGCGGCCGTCGCGCCCCTGGAGTACCTCACTCTCGGTGACTACCTCGTCGATGTCGAGCTCGACGACGAAGCCGCCGCCGCCTACGAGAAGGCCATCGCTAAGGCGTCCGACCGCATCGCCGTCTCGCACTCGCTGCTATGGCTCGTCGGGTACTACTGCGACCACGCGCGCATCGATCGCGCCCGCGAGGTCGCGCAGATGGTGGCTGATGTGTACTCCAGCGGGGGACTGCGGTCGATGGGCTACTTCTCGGAACGGATGGGCCGGTACGCAGAAGCGGAGACCTGGTACCAGAAGATGATCGAACGGTACGGAGAAGAGAGCCGCGGATCGCTCGAGAATTTCTACATCCGGTACGCGCGGCGCGTCGGCAACGACCGCTTCAGCGGCCAGGCCGCGGCCGCACTCGCGAAGGTGTTCCCGGCGGGGCTGGAGCGCGTCTCGCTGGGCGAACTGAGCTCGCCACCGAGGGAAGAGGGTGTGCGGATCACGAGAGACTCGCAGGTCCTCACGGGCTTCGGCTTCGTCAAGGACGACCTCGTCGTGGCCATCAACGGGTACCGTGTCCGCAACAACCGCCAGTACTCGCTAGTGTGGACGTTCGACGACCGCCCGGAGGCGACGGCGATCGTCTGGCGGCAGGGGCGCTACGTCGAGGTGAAGGGCCGCTTGAAGCGAATCGCGTACGGCCCGATCTCCCGCCCCTCCTAGAGGGAACCATGCTGACCCGGTCGATGGCCGCGGCGGTCGCGTTCTTGATCGCGCAGGGAGCACCGACGCCACCTCCCTGGACACGCCCAACCGAGCCGCCGCCGGCCGCCGCCTTCGCGACCTTCCGCGCACGGGACGCGGGAATCGGACGGCCCAGCGCCGTCGCCAGCGACGCGCGTGGCACCGTCTACGTGGCCGCGCCCGAGTTGAGCCGCGTCTTCATGGTCGATGCGGCCGGTGACATGCGCGTGGCCGCGGGCGGCGGAAAGCGCCCGCTCGGTCCGGTCCCGGTGAACGCGCAGGCGATCGCGAACGGAGACGCGGGGGCCGCGCAGGGGTCGTTGCTCTTCGCTCCCATCGCCGTGGCCGTTGACGGCCACGGCAACGTGTATATCGCCGACGACGAGGATCGCGTGATCCGCCGCATCGATGGCGGAACGGGGCTCATCACCACGGCCCTCCGCTCGCCCATTTCCGTTCCCCACTGGTTGCCTCCGGAGGCCGGACCGCCGTCGACGGCGCCGCCCGACTCCGCCCGCCGAGCCGACGCGGTGGAAGGCCCGGTGCGACCATCGGGCCTGGCCGCGGATGCCGCGGGCAACCTCTACCTGGCCGATCGTGCGACTCACACGGTGTTCCGCGTGCCGGCCGCGCGGAGCGCGCCGATCGAGAGGATCGCGGGCAGCGGCGTTCCCGGCTACGTCGGCGACGGCGGACCCGCGGTGCAGGCCCGCCTCTCCTCTCCCGAGGGGATCGCCCTCGACGGCGCCGCCAACCTCTTCATCGCCGACCGAGGGAACCATTGCGTGCGCAGGGTCGACGCGCGCACGGGCTCGATCACGACGATCATCGGCGACGGCTTCGCCGGGGATTCCGGAGACGGCGGCCGGGCTGCGGCCGCGCGTCTCCGCGATCCCGTCGCCGTGGCCGTCGATGCGGGCGGAGACGTGTTCGTCGCGGACCTCGGTAATACGCGCGTGCGGCGCGTCGCCAAGGCCACCGGTGTCGTGTCGACGGTGGCGGGCCTCGAACACATCGCCTGCAACGCGATGGCGGTCGCAGCCGACGGCTCGCTCCTCCTGGCGGACAGGGACCGTGGGAGGGTCCTCCGGCGGAGCCGCACGGGAGCGATCACGCCCGTCGCGGGCAACGGCGGCATCGGGTACGTCGCGGATGGCGGGCCCGCGACCTCCGCGTACCTGTCCAGCCCGGCCGGCGTGGCCCGCGATGCCGCCGGCAACGTGTTCGTGTCCGACGTGATGGCCAACCGCGTGCGGCGCATCGACGTGCGGTCGGGGGTGATCTCCACGGTCGCGGGGAACGGCCGGCCGGGGTTTTCCGGAGACGGTGGACCGGCAGTCGAGGCCGTCCTCGACCGGCCGCGCGGCATCGCGTTCGATCGCGAGGGCCGCCTCCTGATCGCGGACAGCGGCAATCGTCGAATCCGCCGCGTGGCCGCGGACGGCATGATCACGACGATCGCCGGCACCGGCGCCGAGGGGCTCCCCGAGGAAGGCGCGGCGGCGCTGACGACGCCGATCGGCGTCCCGAATGCCATCGCGGTCGACGCGGATGGAAGCCTCATCGTTCAGGGCGGATTCATCCATCGCATCGATGGCGCGGGCAGGCTGCACACCATCGTGGGAAGGCGGTTTGGCCCACCGCTGACCGACGGCGCCCCGGCGACATCGGGTATGCCGGACATCAGCGCGGTCGCGATCGGCCGGCGAGGCCGCATCCTTTTCGCCGACAAGGCGTCGCCGCGCGTGTGGAGCGTGGATGTCGCGACGGGCATCGCGACGGTCGTGGCCGGTCGCGGCCTCGGCCCTCCCGAAGGGCCGGCCGACGAAGCTCGCGGCGTGTCGTTCGGAATCGTGCAGGCGATCGCCGCGGACGCGGCGGGCAACCTGTACGTTGAAGAGCTGACACGGGTGCGGCGTATCGACGCGGCCACGCGGAAGGTCGTGACGATTTTCGATGGGAGCGAGGGTGTTCGAGTGTCCCTGACCAGCATGCTCCTCGCCGAGGCGGATGCGCTGTACGTCACGGACTGGGCCGGCTATGTCCGGCGACTCCAACCGGATGGGCGCATGGACGTCATTGCGGGAGGCGGCTCCGGATTCTGATCGCCCGCAGCGCCAGGGAGGGACAACGATGAAGCGAGCGATGGGTCTGGTGTTGGGGTCGCTGGCCGCGGGCGGCGTCGTGGCCTGGCTGGTGGTCCATTTCACGCAGCCGCGTACGCCCACGCGCGCGGCATCCGGTCGGACAGCCCCCCCGGTGCCCGCGCCCTCCCTGCCCATCCCCCCGCGGTGGGCCTACGCCAACGAGGAAGCGTGGATCGTGGGACAGACCTCGCGCGACATCGTGGAGATGATCCTCTACGCGCGGGACCACTCGGTGCCCTCCGGCGAACGACTCGCTTTCTCGGTGACGTCCGAAGCCGCACCCGGCGCCGCATCCGCGACGCCCCCGCGCTACGTCGTCGCCTTCTCGCCGGCGCCGGGCATGCCGAAGACGCAGTCGCTCGGATTCGCAACGTACATCTGGGCGCCGGAGAGCTACGAACCGCTGGCCGCCGCCGTCCTCGCTGCCGTGTCCCTGCCCCCGGCGACGCCGTCTTCCGAGCGCCTCGCAAGCGAGGCGCTCACCAACCCGCTCTCCGGGGTGCTGGCGCGGCAGAGCCAACGGGTCTCACAACGCCTGGAGACGGCGATGCTCGACGCCGGCGCGCACGAGCAGGCCGCGCTGATCGTGGGCGCGCTCGCCCTTCGCGATGCCGCCGGGCAACTCACGGACGTGCGGCACGAGCTCTGTCGGATGTCGGCGCACCTTGCCGTGGCACGCGCGTTGCGCCGCGGGACGCCGTCCCTGACCGCCAGTGATGCGGACGCCCTGCTCCTCACGCTCGCCAACCGGCAGAAGGACGCGCTGGCCCGGATCGATCTGCTCGAGCGGGCCCAGCCGGCCACGGATCGAGCGGCGCTGCTGCGCGCACTGCGGATCCGCATCACGCGGGACTGGCGCATTCTCAAGGACCCCGGCCGGGCGACGCTCGTCGAGAGGCTTCAGCACTTCCGGGCCGTGCAGCAGAGCCTGGACGCCTCGCACGCCCTGACCTTCCTGCGCTCGTTCAGGCCGGAGCCGATCGGAGACTGGGGGCGCGTGGCCTTCCATATCGGCGTCTCGGTGGAAGAAGGGAACGTCTTCTCCGCTTCGCTCGCCACCCTCGAGCTCAACGAGGCGGCCGAGGTCTGGCGCATCCTCCATGGCGCCCCCCCGCCGGAGGACAAGATGATCGAGGCGCTGAACGCGCCGCCGGAGCGGCTGGTCTCGGCCGGCGGCGCGCCCAGTCCGGCCCCGCACGTAATCGGCTGGGGCACATGGGCGCGGTTCTTCCAGCGTCATCTTGTGTTCGCGCACGAGTCCTCCGTGCGGTTCCAGCTAGGCAAGCTCGGCAACCGGGACGACGCGCGACGCTGGTGCGCCGGTTTCGACGAGGCGTTTTCCCCTCTCGAGCTCTGGCCCTCGGAAACCCTCCTCTGCAACACGTTTCCGCCCGGCCCGACCCCGCCGGGCGGTCGGCTTCCGGACAACGAGACCAAACGTCGCGAAGCATGTGCCCGCGGCGTTCCGCTCCTGCAGACCGCGCCGGAGAGGGTCCCGTCCCGTTTCTGGAGCCAGCTCAACGGTGAGTGTCGCGAGGCGAGGGACGACCGGTCGATGCCCGATCAGGGGCAGTGGATGCGAACGCTCACTCCCGCCGGCACCGCGCTCATGCTACGCCAGCGCACCACGGACGTCGATGAGAAGAAACCCGACGCCCGACAGGTCTTTGGCGCGCTGTACGAGCTCGCCCCGTTCGATACGAAGGTGCTCAGCGTGCTGGCCCCCAAACGGGACGAGGCCACGGCCGACCAGGTCACCAGCCTGTACGGTCCGCTCACCGAATACGACATCCAGGTCATGAAACTCCTGGCCTGGACGCGGCGGGCGGATGGCGCCACCTCTCGGGCCCTCTACGAAAGGATCGCGGCGCTCGTGCCGGACGAATACCTGGACCTGGGGGACTACCTCGTCGACGCCGGCTTCGAGGACGAAGCCGCCGCCGCCTACGAGAAGGCGATCGCCAAGGCCGGCGACCGCGTGGGCGTATCCAACGGCGTGCGATGGCTCGTGGGGTACTACTGTGATCGGTCGCGCACCGACCGTGCCCGCGCGGTGGCGGAGATCGCGGCCGACGTGGGGTCCGCCACCGGATTCCAGACGATGGGCTACTTCTTCGAGCGCATGGGTCGTTACGGGGAGGCCCGGGACTGGTACGAGAAGATCGTCGAGCGGTACGGAGAGAGAGGGGCCACCCGCGAACCTCTCGAAAATTTCTACATCCGCTACGCCCACCGCGTCGGCGACGGCCGGTTCGGCGGCGAGGCGGCGGCCGCGGTAGCGAGGGTGTTCCCGGACGGGCTCGAGCGGGTCTCGCTCGCCGAGCTCCACGGGCCACCGACTCTCCGGGACGCGGTGCACCCGGTGCGCGTTCCGGGCGATTCGCAGCGCGACACGCGCTTCGGCCTCCTGAAGGACGACGTGGTCGTGGCCCTCAACGGGTACCGTGTCCACAACGAGCGCCAGTACCGGCTCCTGTGGACGTTCGACGACCGCCCGGAGGCGACGGTGATCGTCTGGCGGCAGGGCCGCCACGTCGAGGTGAAGGGCCAGCTGAAGCATATGGCCTACGGCCCGCCCTCCCGCCGCTTGTGACGACCGTTTCCATTCTGGACGCCCCGGAAGCCGGAACGGAAATACATCTAGACGACGCGCTCACCGAAGTGGGCATCGGCCCACGCGATCAGGGGAGCCGGGCTCGTCCCGTCGTCCGCCAGCGCGACATAGCCGTCCGGTCGCACGAGATAGACCGCATTCCGCGTGAGTCCCGCCTTGGCCATGGCGTCCTGCCATCCGAAGGCGTGCAAGGCCACGCCTCGCGCCGCGCTGGCCTCGGCGATCCCGGCCGCCGGCGTCCCATACACGTGCACTTGCCATTCGCGGCCGTCCAGGACGGCGTAGTTGTCGGTCCGGCCCGAGCCGGCGTCCAGCTCCACCCAGGGCAGCCGATCCCCGCCTTCCACCGAGCCTACCTTCCCCGCGCTGAGAGCCTGGCCCCGATAGTGGATGGCGATCTGGGAGACGATGCGGAACATCAGACGCCGAACGCTGGGGAGGCGGACCGCGACGGGAAACACCCGCGGCAGGATCCGCGTGCGGACCACGCGTGCGCGCGCGGTCGGGCTCGTGGCGACCGTGAAGGCGCGGTCGGTGGTGGCGATGAGCCGCTGCGCAAAGGCCATGCGCTCCGGCGCGTAGGTGTCGAGCAGAGCCTCCGGGCCCCGGCCGCGCAGCACGTCCGCGAGCTTCCACGCGAGATTGACCGCATCGCCGATGCCGGTGTTCATGCCCTGCCCGCCCACCGGGCTGTGGATGTGGGCGGCATCCCCGAGCAGGAACGCGCGCCCCTGCTGGAACGCGCTGGCCACGCGGTGATGGACGCGGTAGGTGGAGAACCAGTTCACCCGCTGGACGTCGATGCCCATGCGCTCGGCGATGCGGCGTCCCACGTCGTCCCACGTGAGGGCCTCGCGGACGCTTTCCTGGTCCGCGCGCACCGTGCCGATGAGCCGCGCCGTGTGTCCGCCCTTCAGGGGGAAAACCGCCATGAAGTCCGCGTCGTCCAGGGCGACGTGGAGCTCGTCGTTCATCACCGGACCCGTGGCCTCCACGTCGGCGACGTAGAAGAAGCGATCGTACGTTCCGCCGGGGAAGCGGGCGCCGAGGACGTCCCGCGCCGTCGAGCGGGCGCCGTCGCAGCCCGCGAGGTAGGCCGCCTCACACTCCTGGATGGCGCCGCGCGCATCCTTGAGCCGAGCCTTCACGCCGCCGCCGTCCTGGGTGAAGTCCACGAGCGCCATCGGCCGCTCGACCTCGACGCCGGCGCGCCGGAGGTGCTCGATCAGGAACCGCTCGTGGCGGTCCTGCGGGCAGACGAACATGAAGGGGAACGGGCTCAGGCCCTTTCCCATGTCCCCGAGCACGGCGCGGGCCACTCGGCGGCTGCGGACCCACATGTTCGCGGCGGTGAAGGGAAGGCCCTCGGCCAGGAACGCATCGGCCAGCCCCATCTGGCGGTAGAACTCCAGCGTGCGCGCGTGCACGACCAGCGCGCGCGACGTCGTGCCCGGCTCCGCCACGGCGTCGATGATGCGCACGCGCACGCCGGAGCGGACGAGGCGCAGGGCGAGCACGAGGCCGGTGGGACCGGCGCCACAGACGAGGACGTCGAGGCCGTGGGGCTTGCTCATATTGAAGTCTGACTCTGATCGATCCTCAGCCCGGCCCCTCGGCCGGGGCCCTCCACAGAGCGGACGGCGTGTGCGCCCGATCGAGAAGGCGGGCCAGGCGCGCGGCCACTCCGGGGTTTTCGATCGCGACGTCGCGCGTCTCGCCCGGATCCGTGACGAGGTCGTAGACCTCCAGCTTCCCGGTGAGCATCGGCTGGCGCACGCCCTTCCAGCGCCCCATCCGCACCGCCTGCTTGCTGCCTTGCTCGTAGAACTCCCAGTAGAGGGAGTCGTGCGGCCGCTGGCGGCCCCGCCCGGTGAGCGACGGCACCATCGAGATCCCGTCGATGCGTGCGGGCGCCTTCGCGCCCGCCCATTCGGCGAGCGTCGGGAGCACGTCCCAGAGCGCCCAGACCTCATCCGACGTCCGCCCGGCCGGGATGCGCCCCGGCCCCCACGCGATCATGGGTACCCGGATCCCGCCTTCGTAGACGTCGCGCTTGACCCCGCGAAAGGGTCCATTGCTGTCGAAGAACTCCGGATCGCTCCCGCCTTCCACGCTCGGGCCGTTGTCGCTGGTGAAGAAGACGATCGTGCTGCGGTCCAGCGCCAGCTCGCCGAGCTTGTCCAGGATCCGCCCCACGTCGCGATCCAGACGCGAGATCATGGCCGCGTAGGTCGCATGCGGCATCGCCTGGGCGCCGTAGTGGTCCTCCGCGAACGGCGTCTCGGGGAAGATGCTGCGGCCGTCCTTCACATACGGAGCGTAGGCCTCGTCCGGCGCCTGCAGCTCCGCATGCGGGATGGTGAAGGGGAGGTAGAGGAAGAACGGCACGCGGCGGTGCCGGTCCAGAAAGGCCAGCGCTTCCTCCGCGATCGCGTCGTGGCTGTAGCGCCCCCTGACCACGGCGGGGCCGGCGCCCGGGCTGCGCGGCTCCTCGCGCACCCGGTTGGGCAGCGGAACCTTCTCTGCGTTCCGATGCAGGTACTCCGGATAGTAGAAGTGCGCCCGGCGCTGGTCGTAGTAGCCGAAGAACTCGTCGAAGCCGTGGCGTGACGGTATGCCCTCCGTGTCCGGCCCTCCCAGTCCCCACTTGCCGAAGATTCCCGTCGTGTAGCCGGCCTGCCTGAGCACGTCGGCCACGGTCGTCACGCCGCCGGGCAGCGGCTCCTGACCTGCGGGGTGCTCCCTGTTCCCGCGGATGTACGTGTGCCCGGTGTGCTGGCCCGTCATCAGGGCGCTGCGCGAGGGAGCACACACCGGGCTGCCGGCGTAGAACTGCGTGAACCGCGTGCCTTCGCGCGCCATGCGGTCCAGCCTGGGAGTGCGGATCTTCGTTTGTCCGTAGGCGCCCAGGTCCCCGTAGCCGAGGTCGTCGGCCAGGATGAACACGATGTTGGGTCGCGGCGTTGCTGCGGGCGCAGGCGCGGCGCCGAGGAGCAGGGCCAGCAGGATGAGCATGCTCGAGACCGGATTGTATTCGCGTCGAACGCTAGAATCCCACCCGCCTGGCGCCCAGGACGGTGTCGCGAGGCGGCCGTCTCGTGGGGCACCTAGCCACCCGCGGCCGCGTCCTCCGCCAGCACCTCGTCGAGCCGCTGCACGAACAGGCTCGCGTCGTCCTCCGAGAAGATCAGCGGCGGGCGGACCTTGAGGACGTTGTGGAAAGGACCGTCGGTGCCGGTGAGCACGCCGAGATCGCGGAGGCGTTCGACGACGTAGGCCGCCTCCTCGGTCGCCGGCTCCAGCGTCGTGCCGTCGCGGACGAGCTCGATCCCGAGGAACAGGCCCGAGCCGCGCACGTCGCCGATCAGGGGACGGCGCTCCTGCAACGAGCGCAGCGCGGCGAGGAGATGCTCGCCCACACGCCGGGCGCGCGCCGGAAGGCCGTCCTCCTCCAGCACATCGAGCACGGCCAGACCGGCGGCGCAGGCCACGGGGTTGCCGCCGAACGTGCTGAAGAACTCCATGCCGTTGTCGAAGGCGGCCGCGATCTCGCGAGTGGTGATCACGGCGCCGAGCGGGAAGCCGTTGCCGATCGGCTTGCCGAGCACGAGGACGTCCGGCACCACGCCCTGCGTCTCGAACCCCCAGAAGTGCGTGCCCACCCGGCCGAAGCCCGTCTGGACCTCGTCCGCGAGGCAGAGGCCTCCGGCCGCGCGCACGTGCTCGTAGGCCTCGGCCAGGTAGCCGGGCGGGAACACGATCTGGCCCGCCGTGCTGGGCATGGACTCGGCCAGGAAGGCGGCCAGGCCGCGACCTTCCGCACGCAGACGATCGACGATCGCCCCGACCTCGTCCGCGTACCGCCGCCCGGCTTCCGGGTCCGAGCGCCGGTGACGTCCGCGATAGCCGTCCGGCAAGGGCGCGACGTGGACCCAGGGCTTCCGCCCGCGCCCGCCGGGGCCGGCGAACTTGTAGGGGCTCACGTCGACGAGCGTGGACGTGTGGCCGTGGTACGAATGCTCGAGCACGATCACGTCCTCGCGCCCGGTGCGCGTCCGGGCCAGGCGCAGCGCCAGCTCGTTCGCCTCGCTCCCCGAGTTCAGGAAGTAGCAGACGCGCAGGGGCTCGGGCAGGTGACGGGTCAGGCGCTCCGCGTAGGCCGCGATCAGGTCGTGCAGGTAGCGCGTGTTCGTATTGAGCAGGCCGATCTGCTCCTGCACCGCGCGCACGACGCGCGGATGGCTGTGGCCGACGAGAGGGACGTTGTTGTAGACGTCGAGGAAGGCGCGGCCCGTCTCGTCGTACAGGTGCTGCATGAATCCGCGGACGACCATGACCGGCCGGCGGTAGGAGAGCCGCACGTTGGGGCCGATCCGCTCGTGCCGCGCGGCCAGGGCGTCATCGCGAGAGGCTTCGCGAGCGGGGAAGCGCTCGACCGGGATGCGGAGGAGCAGGTTCGGGTCTGGGGACAGGCTCGTCCATAGGGCTCGCTCGCTCGCGGGCGCGAC
>Ga0070707_100006518_pt1 | contig 10841 bp, 12 predicted proteins | sample KBSK5502metaG_FD_65468 | JGI IMG/M metagenome (GOLD analysis project Ga0070707, IMG submission 65468) | Corn, switchgrass and miscanthus rhizosphere microbial communities from Kellogg Biological Station, Michigan, USA - KBS K5-50-2 metaG | ecosystem: Host-associated > Plants > Roots >... | reverse complement strand
AGAACCGCGGGCCGGGAGTGGTTCGTAACTAGCACGCGGTTCCTCGATGAGATTGCCCGGGGTGCTGAAACTCCCGGTAGTGGTCGTGAACGACGCTGACGTCCTCTACGAGGACTGAAAGGCTTGTTTGCCCGTAAATGGTTCATGTCAACGTCCCAGACCGCTGGGTACTTGGCACTCCAGCGGTCGACCCGCACCTGAAGTTCTTGATCATCGAGGTGCTGCACCCTCCTACGGCCCCGCCCGCTAGCCCTGAGCCCGTCACTCAGCACGGTCCCGTCTGAGACATCGGTTGCTCGAAGTCACTCTGGATCATTGCACCGCTCTTAGTAGGTCGGGTCAAGACTATACAGTTGCCTCGCCAGGCTTAGATGTACTCGCACACTTGACATCGACTGATTCGAGCCTACAGTAGGGTTCAGTTAGTTCAGTCGAGCACTTAGATGCCTTACCGGGAGAGAGTAAGACCATGGAAGTGAAGCCGGGCACGACTAAGACAGCCACGGTGGCTGACCTGATGCGCCGCAAGATCAGCGCCGGGGAGTGGGAGGTCAATCAGCCAATCCCTGGCCTGACCGACCTGGAACAGGACTTCGGAGTCTCATTCGGCACCGTCAGAGCAGCCCAGCAGATTCTTGTGGATGAAGGCCTGCTGTCCGAGCCCGAGCAGGGAATCTCCACCCGCGTCATGGCCAGGCCCGCGCCACTCGACGCTCGTCAGGCTATCGCCCAAGCCCGTCAAACCTACCGGTCTCTCGGCGAACAGCTGGAACGCCTGGCAGGGCTCGCCGAATCTGACAACTCTGCCACCGTGCCGGACCTCCGGCGTCTCAGTTACCAGCAAGTTCACGACTACGCACGATTCAGCGCCGCCGCAGCGGCGCTCGCCAACGGCCGCCAGGAAGTGCACATCGTCGGCCGCACGACCCGACTTATGATCGACGACCGGATCGTCCAGGTCAACTCACGCCGACAACCGGAATCACCCTGGCAGTTCAGCCTCAGCCGCCCCGTCGTCGAGGACGCCGTGGCGGTCATCTTTGTAGACCTCACCGGCGACTACCCAGACTTCTACATTGCCCCGGCCCAATGGGTTCGCGACGACGTGAAACACAACCACGCACAGTGGCTCAAGAGCAAAGGCGGCGTCCGGCCCCGAACCCCTTCCAGTGACCACCACGGCGTCAAGCTCGACCGCATCAAGGGCTGGCACCAGCGCTGGGACGCCATCCCCCCAAGCGACACCGGCAATGCGGAGCAGGCCAGTTAGCCTCACCGCCTCATGAACCGCGATGTTCGGCCCGTAACGGCAACACTCCAGGACATCTCGCCGGTTATCCGGTCACGGGCACCGGCAAAAGCGCCGACGGGATCTGTCTCAGTGCGGTCGGGTTAGGGAGAGCGGTGAGCGCGAAGGGTAGCTGGCCGAAGGTCGTCGCGGGCGGCTGATCCGTGTGAACTTCCACCAAGGCGAGTATCCGACAAGGCTGTCCAGTCCGGAGTCAGTCCATCCCAGCTCTGCTCGTAGGCCATACTCAGCCCTGCAGCGCGCAGGCCAGCACCGACCGCGAGCTCGAAGTTCACGGCCAGAAGTGCTCGTCCAGCCAGACCTTGCGAGACATCGCCCTGGCCGCCAGAGCAGGAAGCAGGGCGAGCTGATCATCGAGCCATTGCCGCCACGCCCCGTATCTGTCTTCCACGGCGATGTCGTAGGTCAGCTGACGCTGCTCCGGCGGTCGTCTGTCGTACCTGCGGCGGTGCTCCGCCACGAAGTCTGGCCCAAACCACCGGCATGCTGGGTCTGCCACAAGCCGATAGTCCGCTGCCCCTTCGGGAAACGCCCGTGATTATCGGCGTCCCCGACCCGTGACGACTCGACAGGAGGACCATCGCTGTAGTGCTGTCAAGTTTCGAGGCCGCAAGGGCGTGCCTGACGACCGCGGGTTGCAATTTGGGTTGCAGTTTACTGCCGTCCGCCGGAGCTCAACCGAGTACGCGCACCTGGTCTGGCCTGCGGCATGAACACCAACGAACCCGGGCGAACCCGGCCCGCTCAAGCTTTTAATCCGCAGGTCTGGCGCAAGCCCAGGTGTCCTACGCTCTGAGCGCGAGGCCATGTCACCTGGAGGACGGAGAGCTCTTAACCGCGGCTTTGGGCCGTGCTCCATGACGATGGGGCCGAGCGTGGCTAGGTGGGACTGCTGGACGAAGACCGTTCTGCGCCGAGTTGTGAAAATTGCAGGTAGTGCTGCAGCAGCGCCAGACGAACCTTAGGTCGCCGGGCGCGCGCTGCTTCCACGGCTCCGAAAGCCAACCCTGATGCCGCCGCCCTCGCGATGCCCTCTGTAGGCGAGACCCAGGGCGCAAGCGCAAGCGCACCCAGAGTGCCTACCGTAAAGCCCTTAAATCCTTCGCGCGCAGCCGCCAAAACGCGCGATCTTCCTATCTTGCGCTGTAGCTCAGATTGTCCGACCGCCAGGTTTCCGGCGACAGCTTCGCGAATCTCCTGCGGCTGTAGGTCTCCTTGTTCATATAGATGACGCGCTTCCAGCAAGGCAGCACGAAGCGTGTTCCGCCATTCTTCGAACTCGTCACCCGCCCGTACTGCGATGATGTCTCTTGCGCTAAGGGAAAAGTCGCTAATTTTGAGCGACGCAACTTCGCGGACAAGGAGCGCTTCATCAAGCCGTCGTGATCCTGTCCATCCGCGCGCTGACCATCGCATGCCTGAGAAAGGTTCATTGATGAAAGACTTAGAAATACCAAGACGATCTGGTTGTGATGCCAGTTCTGTCAGGACATTCTTCCAGAATTGGAACGGCATGTACAAGTCGAGTTGGCTTCCTCCGTATGAGGAGTCGAGTTCGATGCCCGCCATGAGGGAGTTGATAGCACGATCGATTAGCTCCTTCAATGGACCCTCTGCTGAGGCAACCTCTGCCTGTGCTACCGCGCCGCTCAAGCCACGCATCTGGTATATAAGATCAGAAAAATCAGCTTCTTGCCATACCTTATCAGCGATCTCAAAGCGTAGTCGAGCAAAGTCATCCCCTTCGTAGGAAGGAGTAAAGAAATCCGCTGGAACAAGAACCACGATGTCGCTGTCAATAAGTGTGCGCATGTAGCTAACATAAATTAGGTAATTCCGTAGCCGAGCGACAAATTTGTACCGTATGTCCTCATAAGTAGCCGCGGATGGGGCAAAATCCAATATCCACAAAAGCGGATCTTGTAGGGCGATCGAGTGAGCATACATGAGATGAAGATGCACTCGATCGATACTCTGCTCCGGGTCAACTATGTTTCTTAGATCTCCAGACGTGGAAGGATTCAACCCACTTTCCATAGATGACATGTATGACACAGGCACGAAAGGCCTGAGTTCCCCCGGGCGCCGGGCGCAAGGGGCGTAAGCGTTTCTATATTCGTCGTATTCGTATTTCAGCTCCTCGATCTTATCGAGGGATGCATGTTCAACCGATGCAATTGTATCAGGATCTAGAGGGCCTATGGTCCGCTCAATTACATCAATAACCGTCTGCGCTTGATTTGACGTCATTGCATTTCTTCAACTCCAAACTGTCGATTCGACCTATTTAATTGGAGGTCCCCGGTGCATTAACTAACATCTCAGTTCATTGGTGAAGGGTTGGCAGCGGCCGTTGCAGCCATCGATGAAGTTCTCGATCGTGACGATGGGATCGATGACCGAAGGGAGGCTACCGCAGCGAGTCGCTTGCCGCATGATGATGGAAAAGAAGATCTCCACCATGTACAGCCACGATCCGGACGCAGCGTGCAGCAGCAAGTGCAGCAACCAGAGTGCCTCCTGTCGATCGCTCGCAACCGCTACCGCCCTCACCAACAGCTAAGTAGACCTTCAGCGACCATGCTGCCACAAGCTACGGATCAGAGGATCGGCAGCAACAGCGGCCTTCGCAGCATTAGCGTGATCATGTCCAATACGTGCCCGAATGGCTGCTGGCCTTAACATCCGCGCAAGTCATAGCCTTTCCGTCAGAGGTCTGTAAAACCGCCGGTCTGACTGGCTGGAGTCACAGTCGGTGCACGTAGCGCCGGTCATCCAGGCGCCATCCTCCCGGCGATCTGGCCAGCCGAGCTGGATCAGCCATCCACGCCGAGGATCATAGAGCCAGCCCACCTCGGTAGCGGGCGCCGGAGTTCGTCATAGAAACAGACTGAACGATACGGCAGCTGACTGGCCTGCCCCAGCATTCCCCGGGTTCACTGCGGGCAGGAGGAGAATGTCTACCGTCGATGGTGGGAGGCGGCGAGCTGCATCGTCCGTCTGGCTGATCGGGAGGTTGTGAGATGGCCCGTCGCAAAAGCACTGACCTGGCACCAAGATCAGGTTCGGCACCCCAGGTTGTGTCTCCGAGGAACAAGACAAATGTAGCGCTCCCGTTCTCCAGGTTCACCGTTGAGGAGCCGGTGAAGATGACGGTGGGAGACTGGATCAGCCTGGCTGGGCTAGTGGTCTCGGTCATCGGATTCAGCGTTGTCATCTGGCAGTTCATCCGGACCCCGAACGCAGAAGCCGTACAGCACTCGAATACAGCAACCTCATAGGATTCGATCGGCCTTCTCGGACTGCCACCGGTTAGTGACCTGCCCCAACGACCGCGAACGACCTCGCTGCCAGGAGTTCGCATCGAGGGGGTCAGGGGTTCAAATCCCTTCAGCTCCACTAGGAATTGCAGGTCAGAGCGTCGATTCTACCCGCCTAGACTACCGCAAGATCATTTGACCGTCGATTGACCGTCATGATAGCCGTGGATCGCTGGCACCGCGCGGCCCTGACTGGCGCTCGATGGCAAGCCATCCGGCCGGACTGCAGTGCAAATTGAACAGTTAGCAAGCCATGACCCGTTGATGGCTGGCCGGGTGAAGCGGCTGATGCCCCAGGCCCGGCGCCGTGACTGACCTGTCCTGGTGCAACTGCAGGCGTGGGCAGGCGAGTGGCATTGCTTGCGCCGATACCACCGGCGCAGTACGGCTCTCTCAAGGCGGTAGCGCCGGTTCATATCCGGGCGGGGCAACTTCAGTAGCAGCAGGTCAAGGGCCTGATCGCTGATAGTGGCGGTCAGGCGCCTGATCATTCGTCCGCTACTCGTCCGTCAGGTTGACCGTCATTGGGTGGCAGCCGGTGGTGTGCCGATCGAATATTCGATTGCGTGGCTGATCTGTGCCTTCGCCAAGCAGCCGGGCGCGGTGATGGTTGGCTGGCCGGGTGCTGCTCAAGATCGTCTACCTGCTATTCGCCAGGTGCTGGGCCTGGCTGTCCTGATATCCCGCCAGGACCCGGCGAAGGATGCTGAACTATTCGTGCTCCGGCACGTGAACGCCGTGCTGCGCAGGCACGCCGGCCGGGTCCGGTACGAGCCGGCTGACCGGGTCTGGTTCGCCGCGCTGGCACGGCTCATTCCCCGCAGGCGCTGGACCGCAATCTTCCCCGTGACGCTAGCGACGCTGCTGGCCTGGCACCGCAGGCTGGCCGCGAGGAAATACGATACGAGCAACCAGCGCAAGCCCGGCCGCCCGCCGACAGTCCTGAGTATCGCCCACCTGGTCGTTCGTCTGGCGAAGGAGAATCCGCTGTGGGGATATCGCCGCATCCACGGCGAACTGACCAAGCTCGGCGTGACGACTGCACCGTCCACCGTGTGGGAGATCCTGCATGCCGCGGGCATCGATCCGGCGCCGCGCCGCCCGGGCCCGACGTGGCGGCAATTCCTGCATACCCAGGCCGCCGGGATCCTCGCTGTTGACTTCCTGCACGTGGACACCGTGCTGCTGAAGAGACTGCATGTCCTGGTGTTTATCGAGCACGGCACCCGGCGGGCGCACCTCGGTGGCGTCACCGCGAACCCCACGGGCGGGTGGACTGTGCAGCAGGCCCGCAACCTGGCCCTCAGTCTCGACGAGCGGTTCGAGGACATCGGGTTCCTGATCCGCGACCGCGGGCCGAACTTCACCCGTTCCTTTGACGCCGTCTTCCAGGCTACCGGCGCCAGGATCCTGCGTCGCGATGGTGCAGGCACCTGTTGTACAGCCGGAGCACGCTCCGTAGGCGGTGCCACTCAGGCGACGTCCACGTATTGACCGCTTCCTTCCGCCGCCAGAAGACGCACGACACCACGCAGAAAGGCCGGGAAGCGCTGAAGCCGAGAGGGTCACCCCCGCGGTGACCGTCAGTCGCGCCCGGGGCCAACTCCCAAAATCGGACATTGGCTGACGAGGGCGTCCGGATTCATCAGCTCAGACGTGGCACGGCCTGGACGGGCACCCGGCAGTTGTCGGATCGCCGGTGATCCTCTCGATGCAAACTCCTGGCGGCAAGGTCATTCGTTGTCGTTGGGGCAGGTCACTGTCTGCCCGCCAGAACGTGTACGCGATCAGGTTCAGCGGCGTCCAGAACCCGCTCCCGGCCACCCACAGCGCGATCATCGAGAAAGCGGCCATCACCATGCCGCGCGCGATCCCGCCGGCGATCCCGGCTCGCATCACTCTGGCGTTCATCCGGCCCTCCCGACCTTTGGTGGCGGAGGGTTATCAGCGAACTGCCCGGGAACGGGGAAGAACTGTCAGGAAAATGACAAACCAAGTCAGCAGCGAGCCGGTCAGCCGCGCGGCGACCAGCCTTCCAGCCCGGGCGCGGCCGGCAAGTCAGGCTCAGTCTGCACATAGTGGTTGAAGTAGTTGGTGAACATGTTCGCCGCCACGTGGGCGAACAACTCGGCCAGCTCGGCATCGCTCCAGCTCGCCTCCCGCGCCGCCTGCCACGTCGCGTCGGCTACGTAGCCGGTGTTCCCCGCGATCTCCCGGGCCACGGCCAGCAGCGAGCCGAGCTCCGGGCCGAAGTCCGCGGTGCCCTCCCGGATCGCCACCGTCTCCTCCAGCGACCAGCCGGCCGCCTGCCCGCCCGCGGTGTGCGCGGACTGGCAGTAGGCGCACTCATTCACCGCTCCCACCGCCAGCGCGATCGCCTCGCGGGTCCTGGCGTCGAAGCTCCCAAGCTGGGTGATCGCCTTCTGGATGCCCTGGTAAGCGGCCAGCACCACTGGCGCGTGCGCCATCTCGGCGTGAATGTTCAGCAGCCGGCTCATCCTGCGTTCCAGCCCGCGCAGCGCTTCCCGCGACTGCCCGGGCGCGTCATCGATCGTATGCACCGGAACCCGGGGCATCATTTCCTCCAGCCTGCAATCCTCTTCGCCGCGGGCCTGGCCGCGGCATGGCCTGCGTACATCCCGAGACAACCGGTGGACGGGCGGACGAAGCGCTTAAATGTCATCAGGCTGACAATCCCCGGTACCTCGCTGGCCCGCCAGTTTCTGCTAGATGCAGGATCCCTGCGCATACTGGCCTGACGGCCGGGGAACACTGCCGCGGCAGGCCTGGGCCGATCCGTGGATGGCCCTGCTTCCAGAATGGCTGACCATCAATGTTCACGCTGGCATCCGGAGAGCCAGCTCCGGCGGCGAGCACCGCGCAGATGCGGGAGGTCGACCGGTCCATGGCCGGGCACTTCGGCATCGATCTCGCGCGGATGATGGAGAACGCCGGGCGGAACCTGGCCGATCTCGGGCAGCTACTGTTCGCGCCGCGGGCGGTCATCGTGCTTGCCGGGCCCGGTGGCAACGGCGACGGCGGCCTGGTTGCGGCCCGGCACCTGCACAACCGGGGGGTCACGGTCAGCATCGTGCTGGCAGGCGGCCCGCTCGCGCCGGTCACCGCACAGCAGGCCAGCATCGTCCACCCGAATGGGCATCGTGATCCGCGAGAGTCCGGCACGGGCGGACCTGGTTCTGGACGCCATGCTTGGCTACGGGCTGCACGGGGACCGCCGGGGACGGTTCGCCGAGCTGATCGGCTGGGCCGCCGCCCGGGGCCGTGCTCTCTCTCGACGGGCCAAGCGGCCTAGATTTCAACACCGGCCGACAGGCGACGCCGTGCGTGCACGCCGATGCGACCATGACGCTCGCGCTTCCCAAGACCGGGCTCGCCGGATCGGAGGTGACCGGGCGCCTGTACCTGGCGGACATCTCGGTGCCGCCGCTGCCGTACCGGCGGATGGGCATGGGCGGTGCCGACGCTATTCCGCTATGGGCCGATTGTCGAGCTTCACGCCGTCCTAGCCCAGTGACCAGCAGCTACTGCAACCGGTCCGGTCCGGTCCGGCTTCGCTGCCGGGCACACCAGCCCTCACGGCCCGGCCGCCTTCCAGTACCATCGCGGCTTGCCGGTGAACCGGTCGACTGCGGCCTTATCGTCCAGGTGCCAGTGGCCTCGTCGCGGATCCGGGCCGCGACCGGAGCCCGGTGCGGTCCAAGGCTTGCGCCCGCCACGCTGGGGATCCGCCTGCCCTCAGCCAGCAGGCCGCTGCGCTGATCATCATCTTCGACGGCACGCACCCCAGCGCTTCCAGGCAGCATATGTCCAGCGTCGGCGCATGTACTCCGGGCCGCGCGGGAAGTGTCAGCAAGGCGACAGCTTCGGCATCGTGCTCGCGGCTGCAGACCATGATGAGCCATGACCTACCTGCCGTCCTTGCCGCCCGGCGCGGTGCTGCTAGACGTGTTCCGCGCCTACCCGGAGGCGTCCCGGCCCCTGCTGGACTACCACCAAGCGGTGCTCCGGGGCCCGTCGCCGCTGACCGTGGCCGAACGCGAGCTGATCGCCGCCTACGTTTCCGGGCTGAACGCATGCCGGTACTGCCACGACGTGCACACAGCCACCGCCGAGGCGTTCGGGATGCCCGAAGACACGTTGAGCGCGCTCCTCGACGACGTCGCCGCCGCCCCGATGCCGGAGCGCATGAAGTCGCTGCTGCGCTACGTAGGGAAGCTGACTCTCACCCCGGCGATGATCACCCCGGGGGATGCCGGGGCAGTGCTGGAGGCCGGCTGGGAGGAGCAGGCGCTGCACGACGCGGTGGCGGTCTGCGGACTGTTCAACCTGATGAACCGGCTCGTCGAAGGCCTGGGGATCACGGCAGGGGAGGACTACTTCCGCACCGCGGCACGCCGGCTCAGCGAAACCGGATACACGGCGCTGAAGGAACGTATCTGACGGTGCGACCCCGTCCGCCAGGCTCAGGTGTCAGCTTGCCGACACTCACCTGCCCGGCCGGTGCCATCTGGCGTTGAGCTAGGCGAGAGCCGAGAGCATGAGGAGGACCGCAATGGCGCGTACGACCTGGAACGGTGATGGTTGGCTGGCCGAGACCACATGCCCGGTGCTGCTAGAAGGCAACGTGTACTTCCCGCGAGAGGATGTCCGCCGCGAGCTCCTGGCCACGACCCGGGCGTGGTCGGTGTGCCCATGGAAAGGCCTTGCCCGGTACTGCACGGTGAGTGCCGGTGGGCAGGTGAACAAGAACGCCGCGTGGTACTACCCGCACCCCGGCCCGCTCGCCCGCAAGATCAAGAACCATGTTGCGTTCTGGAACGGCGCCCAGGTGGACGCGGCGACGGGGAATGCTGCCGGGTGCAGCGGGCTGACCGGTGCCTGAAGATTATGAGCTGGTCGTAATCGGGGGTGGCGCGGCCGGGCTGGGCGCTGCCCGTGCCGGGGCCGCCGCGGGCGCGCGCACGCTGCTGGTTTCCGCGGGTGAGATCGGCGGTGAGTGCACGTTCACCGGGTGCGTGCCGTCCAAGACGCTGATCGAGGCCGCCGCCCGCGGCGCCGCGTTCCCCGCCGCGATGACCGCGGTGCGCGCCGCGGTCGCGGCGATCGCCGCAACTGAGACCGCCGAGGTCCTCGCGCGGGAAGGCGTCGAGGTCCGCCGCGGCCAGGCGGCCTTCCTCTCGCCGCGCGAGATCAGCGTGGACGGGCGCGTTCTGCGGGCGCGGCGGTTCGTCGTCGCCACCGGGTCACGGCCCGCCATCCCCCCGGTGCCCGGCCTGGCGGACACCATTTACCTGACCAACGAGACCATCTTCGGGCTGGACGAGCTACCCGGGCGGCTGGCTGTCCTGGGCGGCGGCGCGGTCGGCTGCGAGCTGGCCCAGGCGTTCGCCCGGCTGGGCAGCAAGGTCACGCTCGCCGAAGCCGCGCCGCGGCTGTTGCCCGCCGCCGACCCGGCCGCGTCGGCTGTCGTTGAGGAGGTGTTCCGCGCCGAGGGGATAAGCGTGCGCACCGGGGTGGCAGCCGCCAGCGTCAAGCCCAACGACAATGGCGTCACGCTGGTCCTGGCGTCCGGGGAGGAGACGGCGGCGGACCGGCTGCTGGTGGCCACCGGCCGGCAGCCCGTCGCCGCTCACCTGGGCCTGGAGAACGCGGGAGTCCGGCTGGATAAGCGCGGCTACATCGCGACGGACGGGTACCTGGCGACCACCGCGCCGGGGGTCTACGCGGCGGGAGATGTGACCGGGCGGATGCCGTTCACCCACGCCGCCCACGCGATGGGCCGCCTGGCCGCCCGCAACGCGCTGCGCCGCCGCTGGTCACCGCCGGGCGCATTCGCGACGGCTGCGATCCCGTGGGTGGTGTTCACCGACCCCGAGGTCGCCCAGGTGGGGCTCACCGAGGCGCAGGCAGCCGCCGCCCAAGCGGGCGCGCGGGTGGCGTACCTGCCGGCGAGCGAGGCCGACAGGGCGGTCACCGCCGGGCGCACCGAAGGCTTCGTCAAGATCATCGTCGGCCGGCGGCGGGTGCTGGGGAACACGGGCGGCGGGCTTGTGCTGGGGGCCACAATCGTGGCCGCCCGCGCCGGGGAGATGATCCACGAGCCCGCCCTGGCCATGCGCACCGGCATGTTCACCGGCCGACTCGCCCAGACCGTGCACGCCTACCCCACCTGGTCGCTGGCCATCCAGCAG
>Ga0070707_100006517_pt1 | contig 10841 bp, 10 predicted proteins | sample KBSK5502metaG_FD_65468 | JGI IMG/M metagenome (GOLD analysis project Ga0070707, IMG submission 65468) | Corn, switchgrass and miscanthus rhizosphere microbial communities from Kellogg Biological Station, Michigan, USA - KBS K5-50-2 metaG | ecosystem: Host-associated > Plants > Roots >... | reverse complement strand
CACTTGGGGCATTGTCGACTCACTCGGTTTACTGGGGGGAGTAGCCAGGGAGAAAGGTAACTTTGCAGCAGCACGCTCTCTGGAGGAGGAAGCCTTGGAACTCTCCAAGGGCATGAGTAACAAGGTGGCCATCGCCCGGTCACTCAAGTTCCTGGGAGTCTTGCTCAAAGATCAAGGGGACTATGTCAAGGCCTATGCTCTGTTAGAGGAGAGCCTGAATCTGTACAGGGAGGTGGGAAATAAGTATAGCATCGCCGACATACTCTTCCGATTGGCGCAGGTACTTTTCCTTTCGCGAGGTGATCCTGCGACCGTACACGCTCTACTCGAAGAGAGTCTTACGCTCTTTAAGGAGCTAAACGTAAAGGTGGGTATGGAGCAATCGTACTGGCTCCTGGGACTGGTAGCCCTGCAAGAGGGCGATGTTGCCTTGGCGCGCTCGCTACTCGAGGAGAACCTGGCGACCAGCAGGGAGATGGGGGACCGGACTGAGAGTGCCGAGTCACTCTCCGCCTTAGCGAGGGTGGCAGCCCGCCAGGATGACTATGCAGCGGCACGCGCCCTCAACGAGGAGAGCCTGACGATTGCCAGGGAGGTGGGCAGCAAGTGGAGGATAGCCCCCTATCTAGAGGGATTGGCGAGCGTGTTGGTGGTACAGGAAGAGTTCGCACGAGGGGCACAACTCTTGGGGGCAGCGGAGGCCATACGTGAAGCCTTTGGCATACCCCTTCCACCTGTCGAGAGTACAACATATGAACGGTCGGTTGCAACCGCCCGCAGCCATTTAGGTGAGAAGGCATTTTCCATCGCGTGGGCTCAGGGACGGACGATGACACCGGATCAAGTTCTCTCTGGACAGGGAAAAGTGTCATCGCTTACCCCAAACCCAGCAGCGCCAGCATCGGCTCCTCCAGTGCGGATGCCATCCCCCTCTCCTGCTGGCCTGACCACTCGTGAGATGGATGTGCTACGACTGCTTGCACAGGGCTTGACCAGCGCGCAGATCGCCGAGCAGCTCGTCATCGGCCTGGTGACCGTCAATTCGCATGTGCGCTCGATCTATAGCAAGCTGGGGGTCACCTCCAGGGCCGCGGCGACCCGTTACGCTCTGGAACACCACCTGCTGTAAGACTGCTCCACCCTTCAACGACGATTACCTCACAAGGCTTGACCTAGCTCACAGCACCCGTCAGTGCTTCTTTCTGCATTCGGCATCTCCTCATCCCCTCACCGTCGCCTCCTCAGTTCTGAGGAGGTGCCCTCGTAGTTCTTGTTCCTTTCTCCTGACAAGAATTCCTCAGTTCTGACGACGTATTCTCAGCCACTAGACGCTAGACTTGAGAGCAGAATGGATCATCACCAGAAGCCTGCGTGCCCAAAGAGGAGAGGAGGTCTCAACTCAACGGCAAGCATATGAGAGGAGAAAAGGATGAATATTCAGCAAAGAAGATTGAATGGCTGGCGGCGGTTGGCACTTATGCCATTGCTGCTGCTGGCGGTCTTGCTGCTCGTTCTCGCAGGTAGCCTCGAGTTCCCAGGCACAGCTCACGCGCAGGGTGGCACTACCGTCACGTTTACCATCACGGTTGCGAGTACTGCGCAACTCATCGCGCGGACGACGGTGCAGATCTCCTCTACGGTCACTTGCGCCCTTCCTGAGGGTGCGACCTTCCTGGATGCTGGTGGGGGAGTGCAGATCACTCAGGCGTCCGGTCGAGTGATCGTTCAAGCCGGTGGGTTTTTCGCCCCTGTCACCTGCGACGGGACGGCACAGACTTTCCAAGTGTTCGCGACTCCACCGGCTGGCTCGGCACCGTTGCATGGTGGTCCTGCCACGGCTATCGGCTCGCTCGAGGTTGACTGGTACGATGCCTTGGGCAACTTCCACGAAGATGGGTTTGCTACCAGTCCTGAAACGATCAGCATTCAGGGGTAGTTCAGACTCGAGAAGGACTGAAGTCGAACGAGACCGAGGAGCAAGAGAGTATGGAAGAACGCAGGGGCGAGGCCTTCGCTGGCACTGAGCAGCTCACGGTCATAGGCAGGCAGCTACATGCAGGCGATCCGGCCCCCGACTTCCGTCTGGATTACCTGGATCTCGCGGATCTGGCTGTGCGCATGATCTTTCTGGCTGACTCAACGGGACTGGTACGTCTGCTAAACATAGTGAACACCCTTGAGTACCCTCGCTGCCAACAGGTAATAAAGCAGTGGGAGACGCTTCGGGTCATGTTGCCTCCAGATGCGTGCATCTATACCGTGAGTGTGGACCCGCCGCAGATGCAAGCTCGTTGGCAGGATACGGTGGGCGTGTTGCACCAGATCCTCTCCGCCCATCGCAGTCACCAGTTCGGGCAGGACTATGGTGTGTGGCTCAAGGAGTGGCGGCAGCTCGAGCAGGCGGTCTTTGTGCTTGATCGCAACGACCGTATCGTCTACACCGAGTACGTTGCCGATCAGCTGCGTGAGCCAGACTATGCAGCGGCCATACAAGCGGTGGAGCTTGCCACAGTGGAATGAAGGTTCGGGGGAAGAGGCCCCTGATCCTCCTGTAGAAGGGGCGTCGCACCAGTTGGAAAAGGAGCATCAATGTGAGAGGTGATGGAGACGAGACGTTCGAGATGTATAGCCTGGAGCTCTTGCGCCGCGCGATTGCACACGGTGATCAGGATGCCTGGGCAGGGTTCCAACAGTGTCTGGAGGAAACCATAGTGACCTGGCTACATGAGCATCCAAGCAGAGAGGCTGCGTGTCGAGGGCTGTGTGAGAAGGACTTGGTGGTTCAGGCCTTTGAGCGATTCCGGCAGGCCGCTGGTCAGGTGGAGATGGCATTCGAGACGCTGGACAGGGTGCTAGTTTACTTGCGAGCGAGTCTGCATGGAGCCATTCTGGATATACTGCGGACCCTCTCCCGGCCAAAAGAAGTCTCAAGGCTTGTGCCAGGTCTGGCAGGCGAGCCACGCATGGAAGACCAGATTGACGGCAACGAGATCTGGGAGGTCCTCCAAACTCTGCTGCCCAGCGCGCGTGAGCGGCGACTGGCCTACCTGCTCTACCACTGTGGGTGGGGTCCTAAAGAGATTGTGCATTGCTGTTCACAGGAATGGAGTGATGTCCAGGAGATCTATCGCTTGCGGCGCACCATCGTCGAGCGGCTTCTCCATCATGCCGATTCCATTCTGCTGCTGACTCAATCGCCAAGGAGCTCTTGCAGAGAAGGATTATCCCTAGAGGAGAAGTCCTCGTATATCACCATAAGACAATCATTAGAGCTAGGAGGAAACGAGCATGGCTACGTGTCAACAACTTCAAAACGATTACGATCGTGATACCAACATCCTTGATACTGCAAACCCCCAGTCTTCTGAGTATCAGGAGGCGCTCAACGATCTCCTCACCAGAGTGACTCCAGCACTCGTCGCCCAAAACTGTGTTCCAATCAGCTTGCCAAGCGGAACATGGCAGTTCGACGGCAACGGCTTTCATGGACAACTCACCCTTTCATTGTCTGGAACCTTTGTCGTGAGTGTTGGATTGGTAGTCGTAGTAAGTGGAACAGCGAACATCGATGCAGGATTTAGCGATCTCATCACTAATGGTACTTGGGATGAGGATTTGCAGCAACTGAGATTTGAACGCCAACTCATACGCCCGACACAGACGTTCACGCAGCATTACATCGGCTATCTGTTCGCCAATCCCTTTGGTACCGAGCCACCCACGGTAGCAGGAACATTTACAGACCCTACCCAGAATAGATCCTTTGGGTGGTATATGCATCAGTAGGTAATGAACTCAGACCTGTCGACACCAAGAGTATGTGATCAGGACCTTTGGCAACTTCCACTAGTGCACATCAAGACTGGGACAAAGAGCCATGATGTGCGCTCAAAACGAGGTCCAACAATCCCAGTCTTGATGTGCAAGGGAGCAGATTTGACGTTCCATCGTGGTAGAGCTAAAGTGGCTGCTGAAGTTATTCCGCTTCAACCCACTCAGAGCAGAAAACTCGCGGCAGATTTGATGCTTTCTGCTCAGAAATGTGTATCAAACGGCGTTATATCGTATTTCGTAGCTTAGATTGTTAACCGAGAGTGCGTCACTTGTAATCAAACGCTGAAGAGTCCATTCATAAGGCAGCTCTGACTTCATAGACAATGTCAGCGCTGTTTGTAAAGGAGTACAACTATGGGAAGCGGAAAACACTTTTATACCACCGGTCCGCACGAAGCTACGGTAGCCATTCAGAATGGTCGAGTCCTTGAAGGCATTGCCTGCTATGTCCTGCCGGTAACTTCAGATCCTCAATCGCCAGTCGTCCCACTCCTTCGTTTCTACAAAGGAGACATCGACGACCATTTCTACACGACTGACCAATCTGAAGCTCCCCCAGGGTACACGCTCGAACTGATTGCCTGTGATGTTTATGACCCAAACCAGCCGCCACCTCCTGGAACATTTCAACTCTATCGTTTCTTTAACTCGCAATCAGGTGAGCATTTCTACACCGTTAACCCAGACGCAGAAAATCTCACCGGTTTCCAACCAGAAGGGTTCTCTTGCTATGTGTACGACCTGAATCAGGGATCAGTCCCACAAGGGGCAATTCCATTCTATCGGGAGTATGCCCCATGACATGCTCCCTCCTAAGTACACCGCCAAGTTGAAAAGGGTCGCAATAGGAAGGGAGATGAAATATAGAAGTGCCAACTCACTTCTCACCTGATGCACGTTCAGACCTAGGAGTTCTTTGGTCGAATAGACACAACTCTCTACATTTCAGAGAGGACATCAAACCTTATCGATAGAAGGAGGTAATCTTTATGACAGACTGTGCACAACTTTTGAAAGATCGAGACGAGGCATTTTGCAATGGTGAAGACACAAGTGGCTTCGACCAGCAACTGCAAGCATGTAATCTCCCACGAGGGACATGGAATGTTGACGCTTACGGAACACAAGGGCTCCTTGTTATTAGCAGTCTCGACACTGATGGCATGGTGACGGGATCCATATTAGGGGACAACTTCAGCAGTGCCACATGGGATTCTGCAAACAGACTACTTAACTTCCAACGACCCCTGACCGGATCGCCGAACAACCCACAATCCTATATAGGAGGCCTCTTCCCCTACTTTGACCCGAGCACAGGGAAGGTCCAATCGACGCTTGCAGGAACATTCCAGGAGCAAGGCATCTCAGGGACATTTGGGTGGTTTGCCCAGACAACCTTTCTCCCAGACAGCATTAAACAGCCAAAATGCCCCCCAGAGAAATAGAAAGACACTTGTGGCAAAGAGAAGGACACCATGGGCAAAGAAAGCGACACGATGACCGCAGGAGGGGAAATGGTGGAGCAATCGATCTGCCGATTGCTTCTCATAATCAATCTTCTGCACAGGGACGAGCGTTCATCTGCCCTGAGGAGCGTCCGGACATTGGGAGTCAGATGCTCCAGCAGCCAGATCACATGCAGGAAGAAAACGGGTGATTCTTGTCATTGCTGGTTGCTACGATGTGAGTGTCCAGGCTCTCGTAACGAGATGGCCTATTAGGCCCGCAACCGGAATTTACAACGTTCAGGTAGTCAGGGCCTAACAGGCTTAATGAACTTCCATGAGCAAAACATGCTTAACCATCCCTCAGCGAAAAACATGGTTTTCTCACGTTCACTTAACGAGGAAAATCTGCTTCCCGTTCTCAACATTTGGGAATGAGCGCCATTGTTACAGGCAGGCGCGGGAGGATACTCATGTTCAGGCCTTGGTCTAGGAAGCAACGCACGCGGAAGGCACTCCTTGCTTTCCTGCTCTTGCTCATGTTTGTGCTATATGGCGTCTCTCCCCTGTTTGTGCTTCGGTCCGCACATGCAGCCTCTCGGCAGGGGAAATGCATTCCAAGCGGCCCCACCCCGGTTGTCACCGCTTACGCCGCTCCCGACTTGGGCGGCATTTCTCCCGCAGTTCTCGTGACGGTTGGAACGCCAGTGCAGGTGACAGGGACGGCTGAGAAGGTCCGCATCACGCCGGACTGCGAACAGACCTCCACGCCACTCACGCCCTTTTCCTGGCACCTCACCTTCCAGCCTCCGGGTGGATTGCCCACCGACGCCACCTTTGCGCTCAAGGGGACCTCGACGCTCACACCCAGCTTTCTTCCCCAGCAGCCAGGAACCTATGTAGTGTAGCTACTGGCAGGAGGAACAAGCGGGACTGTCCGGATTGAAGCTCTTCACGAGGGACAAAGCTGGTACTCCATTGGCCCCGACGGCAGTCTCGGCCCAGATGGGACCGGCTATACGGCCGCCGGGCGGGTGAACGTTCTGGCATTTGATCCCAACCATCCAGCCACCTTGTATGCTGGCAGTGCATACGGCGGCGTGTGGAAGTCACTCGACCGCGGTGGCAGCTGGTTCCCGATGAGCGATCACAAGGGATTGCCCACGCTCGGAGTCGGGGCGCTCGCCGTCGCCGCCGATGGCACAGTCTATGTCGGGACCGGCGACCCCAATCCTGGCGCTGATAGCTACTTCCAGTACGGGCGTGGGGTCTACAAGTCAGGAGATGGGGGCGTGACCTGGCAGCCTGCAGGGACCACCGTTGATGAACGTTGTCCACAGGAGAGTGTCGCTTTCACCGGGCAGGCCAGGCGCATCCTGGTCGATCCCCACAACGCAAACGTGGTGTACGTCGCAGCCAACGAAGGGCTGTTTCGCTCGATGAATGCAGGAGGCTGCTGGCAGCGACTCCTTGGGCTCGTGACCGGCATCACGGATATCGCTATGGATCCACTCAACACGACGACACTCTATGTAGCTACCCCGAACTTCGTCGAAGGCCTCTGGAAGACAACAGACGCCAAGGCTCCCTTCCCGCACTTTGTGCCATTCATGCATCTCCCTGTTTCTACCACTTACAAAGTCATTCTTCTGGCAGTAGCCCCCTCGGCACCCGCAACTGTCTACGCCGCCTTTTCTGTCGATGATCGCAGCGATATCATTCGATCGACTGACGGGGGTCAGACCTGGCAGCAGAGGCAATCGCGGTGTTCTTTCCACCAGTGCGCCTACGATACCGCGGTAGCTATCAGCCCTACCGACCCCGATCAGCTCGTCTATGCTGACGTGAAGGCCTCCCTTTCGACCGATGGGGGCCAGAGCTGGAGGTCCATCGGCAGCGGCCACGATGACTTTCATGCACTGACCTTTGCCCCGGACAATCCTCAGCTCCTCTATGCTGCCACCGATGGTGGGGTGTACCGCATCACCGTTTCTTCCGGCCAGGGGTGGGAGCCGCGCAATCTGGGACTGGTCATTGCCCAATCGAATGTCCTGGCGCTGGCGCCAACCAACAGCCAGGCCGCGGCGATCGGGGTGTGGGACAACGGGACCCAGCGCCGTCTCGCCGGGCGGAGCTGGCAGCAGATCTGGGGCGGAGATGGCTTCAATGCAGCGATCGATGCGGCCAGTGACCAGACTATCTACTACAACTACAACGCGTGTGGCTGTACCCGCCATGGAAGCGAATTCGACCGCTATCCCGGCGGCGCCATGATCGGGAGCGCTGATGGCTACCTCAGCAATCCGTATCGTCCAGGTGAACTGTTTGCTGTCGGACCCAATGGCACATCGAATAGCCAGCTCTATGTCTCAGAAGAGACGAACACCCAGTCTCCCGCCTCCTGGCATTGCGCTGACCCCAACCCAACTTCGAGCAGAGCCTTTAGCCTGGAGTTCAGTCCCGATGGGTCGTTCTACCTCAGCCGGCAAGACGGGACGATCTCACACTTTACCCTGTCCCTCTCGCCCACGAGCGTTGTCCTGTGCGGCCCCGGAAAGACCGCGGCGCAAAACGTGCGGCTCATCTTCGTCGGGCCTCCACCAGCCAATGGGGGATCACCGATCATCCCGCGTCTCGCACTCGACCCTTTCAACCCGCAGAGCATCTATGTGGTGTTACCAGGCGCCAGCACTCCGCAGCGGGTGCTGCGGCTCAGCCAGATCAACAGCAAATGGACCCTCACCCCTCTGGCAGCCACTCTGGACACATCCCTTACTCTCACGGGAGCCATCGGGGCCGATCCCAGAATGCGTGGCGAAGTGTACGTCGGCACGACGAACGGATTGTACGTAGGTATACTCCAGGGGAACGGGACATATAGCTGGGGTATGAATACGGATGTGCCCGATACCTATATCACTGGCATCGTCGCCCAGCGCAACAGCCAGGGTTACAGCGGCATCCTGCGGGTAGACACGTTTGGGCGGGGGGTGTGGGAACGGCTCTCCGGTCCTCACCGGTGCCAGCCTGTAGGTGTCACCATCAGCTGCTGGCCCGATACGACAACCGTGCATTGTCTCAGCTGCCCATCGAGCCCGAGCGATTTCGCCGCCAGCCAGCGCAATCCCTCCGCCACGAACGGAGCAGCCTGGCTCGCAATCCCTTACGATTATCGAGGAGAGGCCGGACCCCACGCCTTTGTGCGCGTGGCGATGTTGTCGCATGGTAAGGAACTTCCCTTCTTCTTCACACAAGATCAGCAGGTGGGCATTGGGCAGGGCTCCATCGTGGTGAAGCTGATGTATGCAGCCAACAATCCTCCCCTGGGCGTTCACACCGATGCCATCCGCTATGAACTCCTCGCACAGCCAAATGGCCCGATCATTACGAGCACGACGGTGCCGTTCGACAGGTGGTGGCTCCGACCCGAGGCCCGCCTCCTCATGCTCGATGCTGAGGGGATCAACCAGGACGTGGGAGCGCATGAGGAAGGAGGCGATGCCACGTCTTCCTCGATACCCATCCCCTTGACGGTCCAGATCGGCCAGAGACCAGTGATGAGGGGAAATGCTCCATTGAGTCTGCCGATCGTATCCGGTACGAAGGTGACGATACAGGTTGCTTCCGCATTCAAAACGGATCAGGGGACCCTCTACTTCAGTCAATGGGTACGCGACTCAGCCAGGACAGGGACACAGGCGGCTATTACGTTAACTCTCACTGAGAACACGACACTGACAGCCTCCTATACCACGACACGGCCCCCACCACCTCCCGGCTCCGGGTTGCCTGGATGGTTGCAAATTGTACTGCTGCTCCTGCTGCTCGTTGCGCTCTCCGTGCTGATGTGGATCATCGTCTCTAGGTTCCGGCGGAGGCCGGTGACCCGTGCGCCAGGGACGGGATAGGAGAGGGCATCAGCTTGTTTACCATGAGCCATGCTTGAATGAGCATGGCCTGTGAGGCCATACGGAGAGATTTGCAACGTTTCATGAGGAGGGCTGTGAAAGTCAGATACCCACTGATGGGGCAAACGTTTAAGATCAGAAGCTGTCGTTCCTCACAATGCAGATCTGATTCGGGCAGGTACTTCCTCGCTAACGTTGTAAATTTCGGTTGCGGGCCTAATAGGCCGAGATGGGGTTCACACGATGCCCACCTGGTTGCCTGTAACGACTTGTCGGTGTGTGGATGGCGCGCTTTCGTTGGTGCTTTTCATGCCTCTCATGCCAACATTGGGGGCCATGAGGTGACCCTGGAGGAGATCAACGGCATCTTGACTCGTATCCCGTGCATAGGTGCGGCGGTTGGGACTCAGTGTATTTGGCATCGATCTACGACTCCGACCCGATGGGAGATGGTATTGTTTTGAGGTGAACCCATCGCCTGCTTTTACATACTTCCAGGATGCAACGGGCCAAAACATTGATGAAGCACTTGCTCATCTTCTCGGGCACTCCTCGTCTCAGGAACTGACTACCCTTTAAAGCTGAAAAGCGTCGGGCTCAAGCTACAAATGCCCTTTGAGTGCGAGCTTCACAAGGAGCCATGACTTGGGCAGCAGACTTGGTAGACCAATTGAAGGGATGCGCATGAGCGTTCCATGCTGCAACCAAGGCCAGCAACCGCTCTGCCAACTGCTCCAGGTTGGTGAAGTCACTGATGCGGAGCCATTTGCACTGGGGATGCTGAACCACTGCCCCACCTGATTCATCCAAGAACAATGCACCGGCAGAAAGTGGCAGAAGAAGCGTGTTCAGCGACAATTATTTTGGCTCACTTCTTTTGGGGATGAGCCATGATTATTACCGCCAGATGCGCATTGATGAGCAGTGTACAAGATGCAAATTTTGATTTTGCAAGTAAGGTTTCGCCAAATATTTGTGACGATAAGCGAGGTTCTGCCAAATATTTGTGAAAAAAGCTGCCAGAAATTCGTGACGATAAGGTTCATCTCACGCTCAACACTGCTGAGCTTCTGCCAAATACTTATGACAATCACCAATTATTGTAAATTATCAAATATATTGGGCCCGCTACAATAAATATTGGGCCGATTCTATCATAAATATTGGGCGGGCCAATTAAGGGTATCCCAACCCACCCATAAGAATACACGGGTTTTTGCCAGAAATCAAGTTATTGGAAAATTATAGAGGGGGAGTGCGCAAATTCGTGCTCCTGGCACTGACGCCGAAAGTGTTATTACCACTAGTAATCGGCTTAATCCATAAGGCTACCACTTAGACAATTGCAACTAAAGGAATACCCGGGCTCGGTTTTGGGCCCTTGGCGTGGGCATGTGTTGCGGGTGCAGCCGCCGCTGGTTAGGGGATAAACTATGGGTTATGCGTCAAATCCGCTTGTTAACTGGCTCCTCTCGCGTTCTTACGGGCAGGGGGGGACGGTTGCTGTGCCTAGCTCCGCCACTGGGCAGACCCGTGTGATGGCTACTTGGGACGTCCGTTCGAAAAAAGCTCATTGGAGCTTTCACCCAAGGTATGCATACCCTGAACAGCAGCGTTCAAACAAGGGAAGAAGCTCTCCTGTTGTTCAAATTCA